>ENA-UPSB01000709-UPSB01000709.1-bioreactor-metagenome-genome-assembly--contig:-NODE-709-length-49553-cov-55.705766_pt1 | contig 49553 bp, 40 predicted proteins | sample MGYA00238182_ERZ773286 | MGnify/ENA primary metagenome ERZ773286 (study PRJEB29026, sample SAMN07631240) | bioreactor metagenome | isolation source: Switchgrass digestor | place: USA: Dartmouth...
TTTAAAATGGGTTGACCTTAATTCTTCAAAGTGGATTTTACTTTTTCATTTGACCGGGTTTTTCTTTATTTATGTAGCAAAATATGCTAATATTTGATATATAATCGAGAATTTTGAGGAAAAATAAGCCAGAGAGGAGGGCGATGGACGTGAAGGTCACCGTGCTTGGTAAGTATGGCCCGTTTCCTGCGGCTTCGGGAGCCTGTTCGGGATATCTGGTACAGGAAGGGAATACCAGGGTGCTGGTGGACTGCGGAAACGGAGTGCTCAGCCGGCTCCAGCAGATCTGCCCCATAGATAAATTAAGCGCCATCATCATTTCGCATTTGCACAGCGACCATATGTCTGATATGCTGGTGTTGCGCTATGCCCTGGACATTTTAAATGCCCGCGGGCTCAGGGAGCTCCAACCGCTTCCCGTGTATGTTCCTGAAACTCCCAAAGAGGAATACGAGAGGCTGTTTTTCAAAAACGTATTCGAAATACATACCATCTGCGATGGCATGCAGCTGCAAATAGAGGGCCTATCGTTTTATTTTCAGGAAATGACGCATCCGGTTCAGAGCTTCGGCATCAAAGTCACAGGGGGAAACAAGGTGCTGGTATACACGGGCGATACCAACTATAACGAAAGATTAGAATCGTTTGTCTGCGGTGCCGATCTCCTTATTGCCGATGCGGGGTTACTGGAAAGGGACAAGACTGGTCCAAACGTGCCGCATCTTACCGCACGGGAGGTTGGGCTCATAGCGGCAAAAGCCGGCGTAAAGCAGCTGATGCTCACCCATATATGGCCGTGGTATGACGAAAGCGATATATTGGCTGAAGCGCAAGTAAGCTATCCTGAGGCATTTATTGCCCGGGAAATGAAGGAATACGACGTATAATGAAATTTGCTTGGGATCAAGCGATTATTTAAATGCTTAACAAATTCGGTATGATTGATGCCGGGGGAAGGGGTTTTACGGGCCTTGACGGTTTGGGTAAAACGCCCGGTGATATGGTTGACCTCAGCCTATATCATCGGGATCGTGGTGGGAACAAGGCTCAACAGGGAGTTTGCCTTATTTGCAGGGGTGGCTGCCATCCTAGCAGCTGGTATAGCCTGGGTGCTGGAACGCAGGGGCAATGCCGGCATGATCCCGGTATTGCTCTTATTTGGCTTGTTTGGGATTCTGGCAGTACAGGCGAGGCTGAATCCCGAATCCCCCCTCGAAGGCGTGACCGATAAACTGGTACAGGTGCATGGGTGGATTGCGGAAAGCCCCAGGCATGATGAGCGGCGTGACATCTACGTAGTTGAGACGCTTTCAATTGAGGTGGATGGGGACAGGAGAGATGTAAAGGCCAAGGTTCAGGTTAGCGTTTATCCGGAAGGCCAATCGGAGGAAAGGCAGCATTACGGCTATGGTGATATCGTTGAGATAAGGGGCAGGCTGGAAGAGCCGCCGGGCCGGCGCAATCCAAAGGGATTTGACTACAGGGCATACCTGCAAAGGCGCGGTATCTACGGCGTTATGTCGGTGCGGCCCTACAGCATAAAAAAGGTGGGAGTCGGTAGCCTTCCCTATCTGAGGTCATTGCTCTATAGCTTAAAGAACCGCGCCGAGGCCGTGCTCGATCAATATGTGGGCGGCAGGGAGGCTGCTCTTATAAAAACCATGCTGCTGGGCCGGAAGTGGTTGCTGCCTTCGGAGGTACAGAGGGACTTTCAGGCCACCGGTTTATCTCACGTGCTTGCCATTTCGGGGCTGCACGTGGGCTTTATCGTGGCTGCCCTATCCTTCATCGCCCAGCTGCTTTGCCTTACAAAAAAGCAGGCATTTGTGTTTCAGGTATCCCTGCTATGTCTTTATTGCGCTATGGTAGGAGCTGCTCCGTCGATAGTGCGGGCCGTCATTATGGCGGCTTTACTTCTGGGAGGTAAGGCGGTGGGGCGCCAGCCGGATATGCTCAATAACCTGTTTGCGGCCGCCTTTTCGATATTATTGCCCAGGCCTTTGGATCTTTTTGATGTGGGCTTTCAGTTGTCCTTTGCGGCAGTTGCCGGCATCATCCTGTTTGCCGGGCACTTTGAAAGCTGGTTGAAGTTTTTGCCCAGGTGGATGGCGGCCGGCTTATCGGTTACCCTGTCAGCTCAGCTGGGGGTTTGGCCCATCATAGCCTACCATTTTAATGTTTTTTCGCTTGTCTCCATGATTGCCAACCTGCTTTTAGTGCCCCTGTCAGGATTGATAGTCTTGATGGGCTTTACGTTAATGGCTGGGGCTTCGATGATTCCACCCATGGGAATTTTACTGGGGCCCCCGGTAAAACTTCTGTGTTTTTTGCTTGTGAGAGGAAATGAGGTTTTGGCAGCTATCCCGTGGGCTTTTGTGCGCGTGGTATCGCCTTCTTTCCTCTTCTTGGCATGCTATTACCTGGCCCTTTGGATTTTATCGCCGGAAAAGCCCGGATGGGTGAGGCGGCCTTTTGCCTGGTGCGGGGTCATGGTGGCCGTTCTATTGCTGGTTGCAATACTCATTCCCCTGCTGGATAATGATCTGGAGGTGGTATTTTTAGATGTCGGCCAGGGGGATTGCATATACATAAAGACACCGGATGAGAAGCACATTTTGATAGACGGCGGCGGTAGGGCTGCAAGCCATGCGGGCAGCTTTGATATCGGAGAAGACGTTGTGGTGCCATTCCTGCTGAAAAACGGAGTGGGACGCCTTGATCTCGTGGTTATGTCCCATGCCCATGATGACCACATCGGTGGCCTGGCTGCGGTGCTGGAGAATATCCCCGTCGGGGCCTTCATGGAGTATCCGCCCGGCGAGGCCAGCGATAGCTATATACGGCTTAAGGAGCTGGTGGAAAGGAAGGGTGTTAAAGATTTGCATGCTCATGCAGGCCTGTCGTATAGCGTGGGCAGAGATGTGCGGCTTGACGTGATGTATCCCGGTAGGGCAGGGGAACAGCCCGAATGGTTATTTGGCAGAGGCGACAACAACCGTTCGCTGGTGATCCTGCTGCGTGATAGGGATGCTGCCGTGCTCTTCACCGGAGATATAGAGGAAGATGTCGAAAAATACTTGTCGAAAGATTGGAATTTGCCGATAGATATATTGAAGGTGGCTCATCACGGCAGTAATACCTCGTCTACCGACGAATGGCTGAAGGCTTTAAGGCCGCAGGTGGCGGTCATACAGGTGGGCAATAACGCCTTCGGGCATCCCAGCCCTCAGGTGTTGGAAAGGTTGGAGAATGGAGGAATAAAAGTGTTGCGGAACGACCGGCACGGGGCGGTCATAGCTCGATATACGGCGGGAAAATGGCACATACGGTGGATGCTCGATGAATGGTAAAAAGATGAAATGCAAAAACTAAAGATGAGGGGGCTGAAAGGCTGTGAAGAGCTACAGGAAGGAGCTCTGGTTTGAGGTAAGCAAGCGACGGGATTTCATCAATATTACCCCTGTTTTGGAGGAGTGCGTGAGAGAGAGCGGCATAAAGGAGGGTTTGCTCCTGTGCAATGCCATGCATATCACCGCCAGCGTGTTTATAAACGATGACGAGCCGGGGCTGCACCAGGACTTTGAAGAATGGTTGGAGAAGCTGGCTCCCGAGAAACCGTACTCGCAGTACAGGCATAACGTATTTGAGGACAATGCCGATGCCCATTTAAAGCGCACCATAATGGGCAGAGAGGTGGTGGTTGCAATCACCGATGGTAAATTGGACCTGGGCCCCTGGGAGCAGATTTTCTACGGCGAGTTTGATGGGAAGCGGCGCAAGCGGGTACTTGTAAAGATCATAGGGGAATAAATGGGAATAATTGTTCATGGAAGATGCAGGCTATGTATGATAAAATATGTCTGTTAATCTGGATTAGAAAGGAGGGCAGTCGTGGCTGTATTTGCTAAAAAAACCGGGCGGGTAGGATGTTTTATCCTTCACGGAGTGAACGGTGATCGCTTTGGAGTAGAGGCCCTCTGTTCTTACCTGGAGGAGCAAGGGTACGGTACATATTGCTGTGAAATTGGCACGGAATTTGGCTCCGTAAAGCTGTTTAACGCTTACGCCTATTTAGAATGGCTGGACAGGGCCGAAAAGGAATTCGAGGAGTTTTACAAAGGATACGATTATGTAGCGGTTATAGGGGTCTCGGTTGGCGGGCTAATAGGCATACTTCTGGCTGAAAGGTATATGGTGGATGCGCTGATAACCATTAATACCCCCATATATCCGGTTGATGCCAGGAAACTCCTTGGAATGCTGTACCGCGAAGGTGCAACGGCGGGTAACCTGCACCTTAGCAGGATCATAATCCTGGCCCTGTACCGGTTAATGGGCTTTAACAGGCTGTTCCATCAGGCTAAAAAGGTATTGTACAGGCTGCGCTGCCCTCTTCTGGTGATACAGGGGAAGAAGGACGATATAGTGGACTGGAAGAGCGCGTCTTACATATACGACAGTTTCTTGGGGCAATCCAAGGAAATTCAGTATTTCCCTAAATCCGGGCACTTTATCTTTCTCGATTGCGAGAGTCGACTGGTGTTCATACGGTTGCATCAGTTCATTGAAAAGAGCGTGGAGAATAAGATGCTGATAGAAGGCTATATTTGATTTTGATGCAGGCTCAACCTGTTCAAATGCACCGAGATAGTACAGGAGCTGCAGTTCTTATTTTGAGCATAATAATGTTCTTTTTACAGCAAGATTATATATTTCATATTTGGTAGAGAAAGGGGTAAGGTACTCATGAAGAGATTTGAAGATGCCAGCTGGAGAGAGAACATGAGGATAAGGCTGGATTATAACAACATGATGTCGGATATGATAGGAGAGGAATACGGTATAAGCAGGGAACAGATCCTTGCATTGCAACCCAAGATAAAAGCAGCTGTTGAGGCTTTGAAGGCCAAGAGAAAGGCCGGTAAAACCGAGTGGAGGGACCTGCCATATACCCAGGCTGAAGTGGTCAAGGATATTTTGGCCACCGCAGAGGAGATAAAGAAAAGATTTGAGTGCTTTGTGGTACTGGGCATTGGAGGATCGGCCCTGGGCCCCATAGCCGTACATCAGGCGCTCAATCACCTGCATTACAACGAGCTGCCCAGGGAGAAGCGAAATGGCTGCCCGAGGTTTTATGTGGTGGATAATATAGATCCCGAGCGGATGAAAGCCCTGTTTGATATCATTGACGTTAAGAATACGGCGTTTAACGTTATAACAAAATCCGGCAGCACATCCGAGACCATGGCTCAATTCTTGATCATCAGGGACATGCTGAAGGAAGCTATAGGAGATAAATACCGCGAGCACATAATTGCCACTACCGATGCCCAAAAGGGCAATCTCATCCGTATAGCCAGGGAGGAAGGGTTTAAGACCTTCTATATTCCTGCCGGCGTAGGGGGCAGGTTCTCGGAGCTTTCCCCGGTGGGGCTTTTGTCGGCGGCCGTGTGCGGCATCGATATCGAGGAGCTGCTGGCAGGCGCGGCCTATATGGATGAGCTGTGCAGCAAGGATGACGTATTTGAAAACCCGGCTTATATGGCGGCAGTGCTCCAGTATATTGCCATGAAGCAGGGCAAGAACATATCGGTCATGATGCCCTATGCCGATTCCCTGAAGTATATGGCCGACTGGTATGCCCAGCTGTGGGCCGAAAGCCTGGGCAAGAAGTTTGACGTTGAGGGCAGGGAAGTGTATGCAGGCCAGACTCCCGTAAAGGCGCTGGGCGTCACCGATCAGCATTCTCAAATACAGCTGTATACAGAAGGACCCTTTGATAAGGTCATAACCTTCATAAGGGTGGACAATTTCCGCAGTCAGGTGGATATACCCAAAGGGTATGAGGATATGCCAGCCGTTTCCTTCCTCGGCGGCCACACTTTGGGACAGCTTTTGCATGCAGAGCAGATGGCCACAGAATATGCGCTTTATAAGGCGAAACGGATGAACAGGACCATCATATTGCCGGAGGTCAACGCCTTTACCGTGGGTCAGCTGCTCTATCTGATGGAAGTGGAAACGGCCTTTGCAGGTGAGCTGCTGGGCATCAATGCATTTGACCAGCCCGGAGTGGAGGAAGGCAAGAATGCCACATATGCGCTTATGGGCCGTCCGGGCTATGAGGAGAAGAGGGTAGAACTGGAGGGTAGGCCCAGGAAGCGCGAGGAATATATAATATAAGGGGGATCTCAGGGTTGAAAGTCACGGTTGATTGCGTGCATTGCTATTTGAAACAGGCCGTGTCGTGCATGAAGATGGCGGGGCTGGATGAGGATTCCCAGCACGAGCTACTTTTCAAGCTCATGGATTACGTGAAGGGCCTTGACAGGAATGCCACCCCCGCCGAGAATTCTACCTATGCCGTTTTGAAAACCTACGAGCTTATGGGCGTGGATGACCCGTACAGGGAAGTTAAAAGGCAATCAAATGACCTGGCGCTTGAGCTTTACCCCCGCTTAAAGCGAATGCTGGACGAGTACGAGGACAGGTTGCACAATGCCATCAAGATAGCGGTAGCCGGTAATGTGATCGATCTGGGCATAAGAAGGAGCTTTGACATCGAAGGCGAATTGCGGTACAGCATAGAAACCGGCTTTTCAAAGGATAATTACGATAGATTCAGGCAAAAGCTGGATGAGGTTGATGAGGTGCTGTTTTTAGGTGATAATGCAGGAGAGATCGTCTTTGACAAATTGCTGGTAGAAGAACTGGTGCGCCTGGGGAAAAAGGTGACGTACGTGGTCAAAGAAGGCCCCGTGCTCAACGATGCCACCGTGGAAGATGCTGTATACGTAGGTATGGACAGGGTGGCAAGGCTGATGACCACGGGCTCCCGTTTTTTGGGCGTAAGCTTTGAGCACATGTCCCGGGAGTTTGCCGATGCGCTAAACCGGGCTTCACTTATCATAGCGAAGGGACAGGCCAATTTTGAGTCGCTCGAGCAGCACGAGATGGCACGGGACAGGGTATTCTTTTTGCTCAAGATAAAATGCGATGAGGTGGCTAAGGCTGCAGGAGCAGCGCTGGGAGATGTGGTGTTTTTTACCGTATAGAACCGGTTCGGGGATTATCCAGCTTGCTGTGTTTATAATATGAGTTTATAATAAAAGGCGAAGGGCAAACACAGGATGTCAAATGACCGCCCAAAATTGCCGTATTGAATTTAATGAGAATGGGGGATGGATTGTGGGACTAATTGTTTTGGATAATATTCCCTGGAAGGTGGACGTTAACAGGCTTCTTGAGAGATTTCGCCTGCAGCCGGGTAGCCAGGATGCGATGCGGGTGGAGGAGCTTGCGCGGGAGGCTCAAGAGATAGGCAGGCCAAAGGTGCTGTATAAGGAGGCGCATATAGACGATAGGGGAGAGGACTACGTGGTAGTGGACGGGATTAAGTTAACCAGCCGCATACTCAGCATCAACCTGGAGCATGTGCACAGGGTGTTTCCGTACGTAGCTACCTGCGGCACCGAGCTGGAAGAATGGTCAAAGGCCATGGATGATATTCTGGAGAGCTACTGGGTAGAGGGCATCAAGGAGATGGCGTTGGCGGAAGCGTCAATGGCTTTTGATAAGCACCTCGAGGAAAACTTCCGTCCTGGCAAGACATCCAGCATGAACCCTGGGTCGTTAGAGGATTGGCCAATAACCCAGCAGACGCAGCTTTTCCGGATACTGGATGACCCTAAACGGTATATAGGGGTTGAATTGACCGACAGCTATTTGATGGTGCCCATGAAATCGGTATCGGGCATACGGTTTGCCACCCAGGTGGACTATGTAAACTGCAAGCTGTGTACGAGGGAGAACTGCCCGAACAGAAGAGCTCCCTATGACCCGGAATTTGCAAAGTCTTACGGGAAGTAAGATTTAGCGGGATCGACTGCGAAATGCGATGGGAAATATCGGAAAAAGGGGTCTAAAAGGGAGATGGGTAAGCCTTTTTCTTTGCTCGTAAAGCCGGCATCGGCCGACTGCAATCTCCGGTGCCGGTATTGCTTCTATATAGAGAAGTCTTCCCTGTATTCACAAGCCGATATCCACAGGATGCCGGATGATGTCCTTGAGCGTATGATATCCACCTATATGGCCACCCGGCAGCCGGTTTACACGTTTGGCTGGCAGGGTGGGGAACCTACCCTTATGGGAGTGAAATTTTTCGAAAAGGTGGTTTCGTTTCAGCAGCGGTACGGGAGACCCGGCTCCAAGGTCTCAAACGGGCTTCAGACCAATGCCACACTGATAGATGACGAACTGGCTGCGCTTCTGGCCCGGTACAATTTTCTGGTGGGGGTTAGCCTGGATGGACCGGAGGAGCTGCACGACTACTATCGCAGGACAGCCGGCGGGCAGAAAACCCACAGGAAGGTGCTCCAAGGTATAGAGTGCCTGCGCAGAAACAAGGTGGAGTTTAACATACTTACGCTGGTCAATTCGAAAAATGTGGGCCGGGCCAGGGAGGTATACCAGTACCTGAAGGATATAGGGTGTTTTTATCACCAGTACATCCCCTGCGTGGAGTTTGACGAGAAGGGGGATCCCCTGCCTTACACAGTGACGGGGGAAGAGTGGGGAGATTTTTTGTGCGGGATTTTCGATGAATGGATAAGGGCGGACATCTACAGGGTATCGGTGAGGATATTTGACTCCATATTGAATTTCCTGGTGGACGGAATATATACCACGTGCCATCTGGCGGGAAATTGCTGTCAGTACTTTGTGGTGGAATACAACGGCGATATATATCCCTGCGATTTCTTTGTCACCGAAAAGCTCAAGCTGGGAAACGTGATGGAGAACGGCTGGGAGGAGCTGGAGAACAGCCCCGCATATGTGGAGTTCGGACGGCAAAAGGCTGAGTGGAACAGCCAATGCCGGAGCTGTCGGTGGCTGTATATATGCTCGGGCGATTGTTTGAAACACAGGTTGTACGCCGGCGGTCGTCCGGAAAGGCTGAGCTGGCTGTGCGCCGGCTGGAAAAAGTTCTTTGAGCATTCCATGCCTTATTTCAGGCAATTGGCTTTAGGGATATTGAGGGAACGGGAGCGGGCCGGCATCGTTCCAAAGACGGGGCGGTATGAGCTGTTCCCGGAAAAGCGGCCGGGACGCAACGATGCCTGTTTTTGCGGCAGCGGCAAAAAGTATAAGAGGTGCCACGGAAGTGCCGGTATTTTTGATGCTTATTAGGGTTGGTAAATGCTTTTCATGTGAATATGGTTAATTTGTGAACCCGGTTAATGGCATAAAACGCGCATAGTTAAAATGAGCATGCAATCGATTACAATTTTTATGGCATAGAAAGGCCCCTTGCTCATTCCCGATGGAAGGCAAGGGGCTTTCCTTTTTCGTCTAGTAGCGAATGAATTAAGAGCCTTGCGTCAATACATCATGGGCTTCCTTGAGCTTCTCTATTATGGATATGCCCTGCGGGCAGGCGCTCTCGCACTGGCCGCATTCCACGCAGTTGGAGGCATCCGCATTCTCCTGGATAAGCTTCTTATATTCTGCGCTCTGTCCGGCAACATCGTCGTACATGGAGGCATTGTTGTACAGGCTGAATATCCTGGGTATGTTTATGCCCGAAGGACAGGGCATGCAGTAATTGCAGGCTGTACAGCTTACCTTTATCTTGCTTTCATATGCGGCCTTTACCTTCTTAATGAGATCAAGCTCTTCTTGAGTCATCGAATTGGGAGCCGCGTTTTTGAATATCTCTATGTTTTCCTTAAGCTGTTCCATGGTGCTGACGCCGCTTAATATGACCGTTACCTCCGGGAAGTTATACAGCCATCTGAATGCCCACTCGACCGGCGAACGCTTCACGCTGAAGCTATCCCATAGCTCTTTGATATCTGCGGGTATGCTGTGGGCCAGCCTGCCACCCTTTAAGGGCTCCATTATGACGACGGGTATTCCTTTGGACGCAGCATAGCGCATGCCTTCCACACCGGCCTGATGGTTCTCGTCCAGGAAATTCAGCTGGATCTGGCACATCTTCCAGTTATATCCGTCTATTATCGATTTAAATACCGGCAGCTCATCGTGGAACGAAAAGCCGGGATATTTTATCTTTCCGGACTCTACGGCCTTATCCAGGAACTTCAATACGTCGAATTTTTTAACCGTTTCCCATCTTTCCTTATCCAAAGCGTGCACCAAATAGAAGTCTATATAGTCCACCTGGAGTTTTGACAGCTGCTCGTCCAGCAGTTTCTCGCAGTCTTCATAGGATTCCACTTTCCAGATGGGTAGCTTGGTGGCCAGCTTTACCCTTTCGCGGTAGCCATCCTTTAAAGCCTTACCTACCAATATTTCACTATTTCCACCATGATATGGATAAGCGGTATCTATGTAGTTGACTCCATGGTCAATTGCATACCTGATCATCTTGATGGCTTCTTCTTCATCAATAGCCGAATAATCCTTAGAGCCGTCCGGCTGCGTTAGAAGAGGCAATCTCATGCAACCCATACCAAATGTAGAAATTTTGAACCCTAGGTCCCCAAATTCCCTGTAATACAATTTTATCCCTCCCTATTTATTTATGGCCTTATAAATTATATCAGATTTACATTTAAAAGAAAAGCCACTACCTACTTATTGCTATTTTTTAGGGATTTAACATATGCGGCAAAATCCGCATCGGCCCTGCCGATGTGAGTTATAATCCAGTCTACCACTTTTCTGCTAACCTGGATGGTAAAATGCAGGGAAGCTCCCTCAGCCTCGTATTTTTTCTTTAGATTTTCCACTTCCTTGAGGAAAGCCTGGTGCATTTTCAAATGCTGATCGTACTTGGGATAGCCGTATTTTTTCTGGTAATCCTGTTCATAATTGAAATGCGTCACCACGTAATCGGAGAGGAAGTCCATCGTGCGCTTTACTTCTTCCTTGCCCTTGCCCTCGGCACAGGCTTGTAAAAATTCGTTAACGGCATTTATCAACGCTTTATGCTGCTTATCGATCTCTTCAATGCCGATTTCCAGTTCGGGCTTCCACCTTATGGACACAATACCACCTTCTTTCCCTCATATTCTTTACAATATATTTTCTTAAACGGCTTTTAGATTTGTAAAACATATTTTTATGATATTTACATGTTGGTTTCCATGTAGTACCATAGCTTGTAGAACGTGCATATTGACGGGGTCGCCGATCAAGGCCAAAGGTAGAATATAAATAGGGGGGTACCTTATGCGCACTTTATACTTCGAGCCCTATTCCCCAAAAAGGCGGCATGCGCTGGTCATGGAGTGCATAGAGCGCATAAAGCAGGGGCAGACGGCGTTGTACATACTGCCTTCGAGGGAAGCCATGTTTGACGTGAGGCGGCTTTTTGTCGAACGGATGGGGGGTATCTTCAACTGCCACGTTTTCGGCTTCGATGACCTGGAACGAATGGTGCTGGAGAGGGAGCTTAGAAGGAAGCGCGTCATCGATGATACCGAAAAAAGAGTCATATTGAGGCAATTGGTTGACGGGCTTTCGGAGGATAATTTTTTCAGGCAGGTGAGGTACAGGCAGGGTTTTTTAGACCTAATGATAGATACCATAAGGCTTTGCAAGCGCTCGTGCATCATGCCTGATGAATTTTTGGCCAGGACCTCAAGCTTTGGCGGCAGGTTGCTCGAAAAATGCCGGGGTGTATACGAGATTTATCGAGAGTATGAAAGGTTTAAGGCGCGTAAGGGCCTGATGGACATAGAGGATATTTCGATTGAGGCTATCGGGGCATGCAGGACTGCCGGAATACTGCAAAATACCGGTATTATAGTCATAGATGGGTTTGTTAATGTGGATCCCGTAAACTTAAAACTGGTCAGCAGTATAATGGAGAGCCATCCCGATATTCCCATATACGTCAATGTACCATTTAGAAATGCCCATAATCGGGAGTTTGTTATGGGGGAGATAATCGAGGATTTCGAAGGGCTGGGGTTTGAACGCGTAGAGGCCGACAGCGATGCCGACTGCGGCCTTGGTGAGCTGGGCGAAAAGCTTTATTCCGGAGTGGCAAGCGTGAAAATTGATGGCGGGAACCTGCAGATACTTAACAGCCCTTGTATTGACCACGAGATACGGACGGCAGCCAAGCATATAAAGAGGCTGATACGGGATTCAAAGGTCAATCCCTCCGATGTGGCCGTTGTGGTTGCCGACATGGAGGGCTATAGGGATAAGGTCATAGATGTGTTTGCTGAGTACGGTATTCCGGTAAAGGCCAAAAGGCGAAATGGCCTGATGTCCATACCGCTCATAAAGGACATAACATCCCTGCTAAAATACGTGCTCTATCACGAGGAGAGGGACGGCGCTTTTGTATCCATAGTTACATCCAAATATCTGCTACCGTTTGATGTGCTTTCCCATGAAGGCTTTGAGGGTTCAAGGCTGCTTGCCATTGCCCGGGATGCCATTGCCGAGTACTCCGGACAGCCGAAGGCCTATTTTGCGGAATTTTTAAAAAGGTATACCGAAACGGCACAGGACGATGTGGCGCGGGTTGGTATGGAGAAATATATAAGCGCGGTTACCCGATTTTTGAGCGGGTTGGAAGGCCTGTTGAACTCACCTCATTCCAGCCCGATGGAGCTTTTTCACCTTCTCAATGGTTTTTTGAAAGAGTTTGACGTGGAGGATAAAGTTACAAAGCTTTACAGCTGCGGCATGCTGGATATGGAACTGTGGCTGCGCGATATAGAGACCGTCAGCAGGATGCTCGATGCCCTTGAGCGGCTGTATAGGGTTTACGGACAGTATGCTTCCGAAGGCGGCATTACGGGCTTACAGCATGCCATCCAAGACATCATATCCGCTTTATCCGAGCAACGGGTTGCCGATATCGGTACCGACAGGGGAGGGGTTAGGCTTATTACGCCCGACCTCATAAGGGGGCAGCGGTACCACTCTGTCTTCGTACTGGGATTAAACGAGGGCATATTTCCCGTGGGCAGCGGCGGTGCGGGCATATTTGACGATTACGAGACAGACATGCTTTTCCGGGCGGGTATCAATTTTAGGCCGTTGTGGTGGGAGCTGGAGCGCGAGAAAATCAGGTTCAATGCTTGCATATCTTCGGCACGGAAGAGCCTTTGCCTTTCTTACAGGACGGCAGACGAGGACGGGAGCGTGATGAACCCGTCGCCCTTTATAGATGAAGTCCTGTCGGCGCTGGATGAGCAAAGCCGTAAATCGGTGGTGGCGCCGCCCGTCAGCATGAGGGATAGGATGGCGTTTGCCGATCCTCCCTGCAGCCAAAGGGAAGCCATGAAGGTTCTGGCCCTGCACCTCAGGAGTGCCGGGGTAGCAAGGCGTGCCGATCTGATAGCCCCTGCTGAGGGGGTAGCAGACAGGCTGAGGTATTCGGCACATGCAGCCGATATGGAGTTTTCAAGGGAGTTTTGCCCGCAGTTCGATTCCTACGATGGCAGGCTCACGCTGCCGTCCTTCAAACAGCAGGACTGGGGATATGTTTTTTCCGCCTCGCAGCTCAATAGCTACGTGCGCTGCCCCTTCGACTATTTTGCCCAGAGGGTTCTCGACGTACAGGCGGAAGATGATGCAGCCGAACAGTTTATGGGCATAGGGAGCTTTTATCATTCGGTGCTGAAGGCCTACTATCGCGACAATGATGATGTGGCCATGCCCGACATGCAAAGGCTTAATACGGTCTTCCTCGAGCAGGTCCAAAACCTACCCCTTAACCATATATTGCCACCGCTCAGGGAATTTGCCGTGAGACAGCTGTATCTTACATTGGAGGCTTTCGTAATTCACCATGCGCGGAGCATGGCGAGGTATCGTGAGGTTACGGGGCGCATTTTAAAGCCGGTGATGCTGGAAGAGGTTTTTCAAACCAAAATGGATGGGGGTAGTGCCACCATACGGGGCGTGGTGGACAGAGTGGATATGGAGGTAGATCCTAAAGGCCGGTTTACCGGTAGATACATAATATACGATTACAAGAAGGGCGGTATAAAGAATATAAGGGAATGCATAGAAGGCAGCGATTTTCAGCTGCCGCTGTACTATGCTGCCGTAAACGAAATGATAAGAGGACGGTTTGGAATAGAAAAGCCGGAGTGCCTGGCCCTGTTGTATTGCAGCATTGAAAAGCTGGAGTGGAACGGCATAATTCGGAAGGATGTAAAGAATGCGCTGTTCGAGGCCCGAAGGGGGCCCAGGATAACCCCTGCCAAAGGCAATATGCAGGTGGTGCTATCGTGGAGCCTCAAGGAAGCCGCAAAGGTCATAGACAGGATCAGGCAGGGATGCTTTATGCCGCAAAAGGAGTGCCCGGCGGAAATCTTCGGATGTACCTACAGAGGCATGTGCAGGCACGACCAGGGCAGGATGGCAAGGAAGGAGTGGGTATGAAGGTGATTCGGGATATATGCGAGAGGTATGGGGTAAACCAGGAACAGGCCAGGGCTCTCGACATCTCTGCCAGCATCGCGGTGCGGGCGGGAGCAGGTTCGGGCAAGACCCGGGTCCTGACGCGGCGTTTTATAAGGCTGCTTTTGGAGGATCCCCATGCGGACATCGATAGCATTGTAGCCATAACCTTTACCCGCAAAGCTGCAGCCGAGATGAAGGACAGGATTCGCAGGGAGCTTTCCGACAGGATCATAAAATGCAGCGACCCGTATGAAAAGAGAAGGCTCTCGACATTGAGGATGCGGATGGCCGGGGCCAATATCGATACCATACACGGATTTTGCGCAAAGCTGCTGCGCGAAAATTTTGCGTATCTGGGCATCGACCCCAATTTTAATGTGATGGACGAGATCGACAGGGATATGGCGCTTTCCAGGATAGCCGACGAAGTGATACGGGAGTTTGTCGGGGACCCGCAAAATGCGAGGGTGGTGGAAGTTATTGCCCAAAGGCAGCCCGTATCGTTTTTTACACGTAACCTTAAGGAAGGCATTTTATCGGCTTTCAGGGCGATGGTGGAAAGGGGATGTACACCGGAAGATCTGAGATCGAGCATTGAAGTCGCGAAAGGCTGTCAGGCAGAGGAACATGTAGACGGTAGCGGTATTCAAAGCTATGAAGCGTATGGAGAAGCCAGGGGCCCTCATGAAAGCGCAGATGATGTCCGCGGAGAATTCGATGGATGCCGCCCGGGGGAGAGTTTCGGGGGTGCGGCCGGTAACCTGCTGTCCCAGGGACCTGGCCATATGGGGCAATGCGGCCGGGAAGACGGGGCAGAAGGTGCAGAGGCAGATATTGTGCCCATTTTAGAGGAGGCGGGCCTGCGGCTGATAGAGCGCCTGTACGAAGACTATAGCCGGTATAAGGACAGGGAGAATATGCTGGACTTCAACGATCTGGAACTTTATGCCTTTAGGCTGCTCAGCAATCCTCATATAAGGAGCTGCTACCACAGGAAATTTTCTGCCATAATGGTGGACGAGTTTCAGGACCTCAACCCCCTTCAAAAGAAGATCCTCGATCTCCTCACTCACGTGGATGGGCGCATACCGCCCGGAAGGCTTTTCATAGTGGGAGACTACAAGCAGTCCATATACGGGTTCAGGGGCTCGGATTACAGGGTGTTTGAAGAGGGGTGCAAGCAGATTTCGGAGCATGGCGGAAGGGTGGAAAGCCTGAGCAATTGCTATAGAAGCACCAGGACCATCATAGACTTTGTCAACGGAGCGTTTAAACACCTGCTGGATCCATATGAGCCCTTGAAATATCCCGAGCAGGCCGGAGAAGAAGGCTATGACGAACCAAAGGTAGAGCTCATAACGTGGGATAAGGATGATTTTAAACAGGCAAAGCCCAGGACAAGGTGGGATATGGTAAAGGGACTTCTGTCTTCCGAAAATTCGGTAGAACAGCTTAAGGCAGCGTTGGAAGGGGAATACGGCGATGCGGTTTCGGCGGGCAAGAAGGACTACCAGGGGGATGTAATTGCGGCAGCCATTCACAGGCTGGTATCACGGGGCTTTGACTACGGCGACATAGCTATACTCTTAAGGAGCAGGTCATCGCTGGCGCAGGTGGAACGAGCGCTTACAAACCACGGTATTCCTTATTGTGTACTTGGAGGAATAGGTTTTTGGAGCAGGCAGGAGGTAATGGATATACTGGCTCTGTACAGGCTGGTATTTCATTTGAATGACAGATTGGCCCTGTTTACGGTATTGAGATCGCCGATATTCGGATTTTCCGATGACCTATTGCTGCAGCTTGCGGGATTTATAAAGGAAAATGGGATGGAGCATGCCGGGGCCGATAAGGTTATGGAGGCATTTTTACAGGCCTTTCAGCATGAGGAAGCATTAGTGGTTCAAAGAGCGGCCTCAATACTTAAAGAGGTCAGCGGTCTAGGCGGGATAATAAATGCGGCGGAACTGTTTGACAGGCTCGTTGAGCTGACGGGGTACGATGAAATCCTGCTGGCCCTGCCTTATGGCGAGAAAAAGCTGCGCAACCTGGAAAAGCTGTTGGGCATAGTTGAGCGGTTTGAGGATAAGGGGATATACACAGCCCGGGATTTTCTGGTGTACGTGGATGCCGTGAGCAGGTCATCCGACAGGGAAGAAGAGGCCTCCCTGGATAGCGAGGACAGCAATGCGGTGAAGATATTGACCATCCACGCTTCAAAAGGGCTGGAGTTCAGGGCGGTTTTAATACCCGATATGGATCAGCAGCTGGATGCGCAGGCCAAGAAAAATAAACCTCTTTTTCTGCTGGATGAACACGATCACCTTGTGGCCATAGGCATCGATGACGAGGGTAAGTTCGATGAAAGCCTAAATCCGGCATATGCTGAAATTTTTAACCGCAGGTTGCTGGCTGAGCTCGAAGAGTCAAGAAGGCTTTTCTACGTAGCAGCCACCCGCGCGCGGAAGTATCTGGGACTGATAGGGCAGCGTCAGGACTTAGATGAGGAAGGCGCTCCCGAAAAGCTGAACAGTTTCATGAAGCAGCTCATGTGGGCCGCACGGCAATCCGGCACCTTAGCAGGGATGGCCGAGGTGAAGGCCGAAGATCTCATGGACGGCCTGACCGAGCGTCAGGATAAAAGTCAGGGCATTTTTAAAGGCGTTAACGTGGATGGCATTTTCGTATCGGATTTGAAACCCTTGGATGCTACACGGGAAGGGAGCATTAGCGTATCGGCCTGGCTGAAATACAAGAGCTGTCCCAGAAGGTTTTATCTGGAAAATATACTGGACCTTAAGCAGGATAGGCAAGTATTTATAGACGAGTTGCTAGAAGAGGGAATTGATGAGTGGGCCGGGGAGACCGCACCCGTTGATTTGGGGATAAACGCTCATCTTTTGCTAAGGGAAGTCGATGTGGCTAGTCTCTCCGCATTGAAAACCGAAATGCTGACCCAGTTTGCAGACGAATTGGGCATCGATATCCGGCATGATGTGTCCGCATATAAGGGGTATTTGCAGGGGCTGCGCAGCATAGAGGAACAACGGGCAAAAGAGGTGCGGGGCCAGCTGGTGGATAGCCTGAGGGAATACGCCTTCAGGGTGCCCATTGAGGGGAACCTGTATTTCTCGGGGATAGTCGATAGGATTGATATTTACCGGGAGGAAGGACGGCTCAGGGCCACCGTCATAGATTACAAAACCAACCGGGTAAGCAGCGCTGCGGAGGCCCGGGACAAGGCGGCATACTATTATGATCAGCTTGTTTGCTACTCCTGGGCGCTGGATAAGGTGCTGTATTACAGAGGGGAAAGTGTCGCCGTGGATGAGGCGGTTATATATTTTCTGAACGCTGGCCAGGCCATAAGGGTACCCCTGGATAAGGAATATGCCGATGAAGTAATCAACCGGATGAAGGCCGAGTCGCCCGCCTTGCTGGGCATGAAACCTTTTTATGAGTACAAATTTAAAAAATCCGAGGCATGTGCCCTGTGCCCGGTAAGGAGGTTCTGCGGTGTAATTGTCGAAAGTAATTGAATGCTGATGAAAAATGCTTGTCTTTGTGTTATAATTTATTATAATTTATAATTATTGATATTCAAATATTGGGATTTTTTAAGGATAGCGTGTCAAATGGAAGAGGCGGGGGCATGATATGATCACAGCAGATCAACTACTGGTTAAACAGATAAACAAATCCATAGTACTAAATACCATAAGAAAGAAGGAGGTCATTTCCAGAGCCGGTATTGCCGAATTTACGGGGCTAAACAAATCTACCGTTTCCTTTTTGGTAGATGAACTCATCAAGGAAGGTTTTGTAAAGGAAATAGGCTTAGGTGAATCCAAGGGCGGCCGAAAGCCCATCATGCTCACCATAAATGACAAGGGCGGCTGTGTAATAGGCGTTGATCTGGGCGTAAATTATATTTTGACTGTATTGACGGATCTGGTGGGAAATGTGCTGTGGGAAAAGAAGGTGGATATAAAGCTGGGCGAAGAGAAAGGTAAAGTTACCGGCCTTTTGATGCAATCGATTGGGGAGGCAATTGAAAATGCGCCCGAGACTGTAAATGGCATTCTGGGCATGGGAATAGGCGTACCCGGAATTGTGGATTATAAGAAAGGGCTTGTGCTAATGGCGCCCAATCTCAAGTGGAAGGACATACCCCTCAAGGAGATGGTCGAGGAGAGGTTTAAAATAAAGGTGTATATCGATAACGAAGCCAATGTGGGTGCTGTGGGGGAAAAATGGTTTGGAATAGGGGTTGAATGCAGCAATTTCGTTTACGTCAGCGCGGGTATAGGGATAGGTACGGGTATAATAATTAACGGAACCCTTTATAGAGGCGCATCCGGATTGGCGGGAGAAATAGGGCACGCCACCATAAATATATACGATGAACTGTGCAGCTGCGGGAATACCGGCTGCTGGGAGAACTATGCCTCCGAGAGGGCATTGCTGGATTACATGCGGGCCCAGTTGAAGCAGGGGAAACGGGACGACTATATAAACAGCGATAATATCGCTGAACTAAACGCTTTGCGCATTATAGATTTTGCCCGTAAGGGGAGCAGCATTGCCATAGAGGGGCTCAGAGAGATAGGCAGGAACCTTGGCGTAGGAATTATAAATCTGATAAATACATTTAATCCTGAGATGATAATCATCGGGAATACGCTGTCGCTTGCGGAAGATATCATTCTGCCCGAGATTTTGGATGAGGTAAGCAGGAAATGCTTTATATATAAGTATCACAAGGTGAAGATCAGGACATCGAAGTTAAATTTTCACGCAGGCGCCATGGGGGCTGCATCCCTCGTTATATCGAAGTTGTTTGCTCACCCTGAATTTAACTGACTATGTAAGGATGGCGCTACTGTAAGTTTATCCGGGCGACTAATGATGGTATGGGCTGCTCCAACGGTTGTTGGAGCAGCCCTTTTATGGTATAATCGGCATAAATGAACATTTATTAAAAGTAAGATGGCATAATCCTTATGAGCAAAAAGATAGGCATGTTCGTTGCCGGGCCCATAATCGATGATGGATGCATGGGCGGTGTGCCAATTTCTTGAAAACAGGTATTTAATATAAGAGCAAGAGAGCTTGCGATTAGCACGGGATTGTTTATGGATTTACAATCCAAGCGGGTATGGGGAAGAACGGATGGAAAGGTGGATCATATTATTCAAATTAATTACGGTTATCTATTGTTGCAGCAAGTTTGTCCAAAGCCCCGTTGATGATATGGCCTCTATTGTACTGCCCATTTTAATCTACGTGTTTTTGGGTATGCTTCACTACACATTAAAACCCGCGGTATGCAAAGTACTCCTAGCCGTTCTATCGGCCATCCTGTTGATATATTGCTGCATTTATGAAAATGTGCTGTTTGTTTTTCTGTTACCCTCTATCGGAATGGATGTGATTTATGCTGTAACCGGGAATTTGAGATTTTCGCCTCTAATTTTTCTGCCGTTAGCGGTAATGCCTGTACAAATTATACCCGAATATATTTTGGTAGCGTGTTTGGGCATGCTGGTCTACTTCCTTGCCTATGGAGCTCACATGAAGGTTGCAGGCCTTTCGGCGCAAAACGATGAGCTCAGAGAGAAAGTAGAAAACCTGTACGGGAAACTTAGCAAGGATGAGGAGTTTATGAAGCAGATCGCCTATCTTTCTCAGCTGGAGGAGAGAAACAGCATCGCCCAGCAGATACACGATAAGGTGGGACATACCATTTCGGCAAGTATAATTCAACTAGAAGCAGCCAGGCTGCTCATCGATAAGGACAGGGAAAGGGCAAAAGGCATGATGGAGAATGCTATAGCAGCCATGAGACAGGGAATGGAGAGCATAAGGAGTACGTTGAAGAATATCAAGCCGCCCGCAGAACAGCTTGGCATAAACAGGATTAAATCCATCCTGAATGAGTTTTCAGTAAATAGCGGTATCAAGACCAGCCTGGTTTATACGGGAGCTCTGGATCGGATAAGCCAAATGCAATGGAAGGTGATCGCCGATAACCTTACCGAAGCGCTGACCAATGCCATTAAGCATTCCAAATGCTCAAGAGTATCGGCAAGCATTGACGTTTTGAATAAGGTTATTAAAGCCGAGGTTAAGGATGATGGAGTGGGTACTGCCAGCATAAAAAAGGGTCTGGGGCTAAAGGGTATGGAAGAAAGGGCAGCCAGCATAGGGGGGCAGGTGGTAATCGACGGTTCTAAAGGCTTTTCGGTGATTACTCTGCTGCCGATTGAGGGGGTTGAAAATGAGCATCAGGGTGCTGATAGCAGATGATGACGTACTTGTAAGGGAAGGCTTAAAGGTTATCCTAGAGCTGGACGGGGGTTTTGAAGTGGTGGGCTGCGTGGACAATGGCTTTGAGGCCGTAAAGTTATGCAGGCAGGAGCATGTGGATGTGGCGCTTCTGGATGTCCGCATGCCCGTTATGGATGGCTTGCAGGCGGCAAAGGAGATAGCGGAGCATACATCGGCTAAGCCTCTCATCCTTACCACTTTTGATGACCATGATTTTATCGTGAATGCGATAAAAAATGGAGCTAAGGGTTATATATTAAAGAACACGCCGCCCGATATTATGAAAAATGCCATAAAGCTTGTACGTGACGGCGGTACAGTTATGCAGGATACCGTGCTCGATAAGTTAAGGTATGAGCTAAATGGCGGGCGCAGGGCAAAGGTGGATACCGGCCTTTTTTCTCCAAGGGAGCTGGAGATAATGGAGCTCATATCTAAGGGATTATCCAACAAGGAGATAGCCTCGCGGCTTTATATATCCGAGGGTACGGTAAAGAACCACATTACCTCCATACTAAATAAAACCGGGCTGGAACACAGGACGCAAATAGCCATTTATTATCTCAAAGGCGGGAAAATGGAATAAAATTTTTATAACTTTAGTCATGCCATAAAGGTGACCTTTTGGACTTAACAGAAGGTCGTCTTTTATTTTATATTTTGTATTGCAGGGATTGGTTTTTTAGCAAAGCGTGAGGGGTGGGTGTTAGTGAGCATAGTTAAGATCAGCCAGCTTACCAAGAAATACGGCGATGTCATAGCCGTAGATAATATAAGCCTGGAAATACAAGAGGGTGAGATATTCGGCTTATTGGGGCCCAACGGTGCAGGTAAGACCACAACCATAAACATGATAACCGGCCTGGTATCCATGGACCGGGGTGACATATGGATTTTGGGTAAAGAAATTAAGAGAAGCGGGCAGGAGGTAAAGAAGAATATAGGCATAGTACCTCAGGACATTGCCATATACGAGGATTTGACCTGTTTGGAGAACGTGATGTTTTTTGCCAGCTTGTATGGGCTAAAGGGAGCCGAACTTAAGAAGCGGGCTGAAGAAGCTCTGGAATTTACCGGGCTTTTGGACAGAGCAAAAAGCTTTCCCAGGGAGTTTTCGGGAGGCATGAAGAGAAGGCTCAATATAGCCTGCGCTATAGCCCACAGGCCTAAGCTGATAATAATGGACGAACCTACAATAGGCATAGATACTCAATCGCGTAGCCATATACTTCAGTCGGTGAAACTCCTCAATGAGATGGGCAGCACCATCATCTATACCAGCCATTATATGGAAGAGGTTGAGGAGATATGTACCAGGGTGGCCATAATGGATCACGGCAAGATCATCGCCGAAGGGACCCAGGATGAGCTCAAGTCCATCGTTACCGATAAAAATTCGGTGTGGATTACGGTATCGGGAGGGATGGACAAAATTAGCCAATCCAGGCTCAAGGAGATTTACGGGGTCTTAAGCATTGAAATCGATGATGGTGTAGTAAAGATAAGCACTTCGAAGGATGTAAGCAATCTCCATGAGATAATACTTTACTTTGTGGAAAATGACATACCCATTAAAAATATCGAAAACAAAACGCCCGATCTGGAAACCGTGTTTCTCACTTTGACAGGCAGAAAGCTTCGGGACTGATGCAGGGGGTGGGAGGGTGAATAATGTTATAGTTGTTTTCAAAAAAGAACTAAAGCTCAACTTTAGAGCAAAGACGGCAAATATAATGCTGATATTGTTTCCCATTGTTTTGATAATAATCCTGGGGATGGCGTTTTCGTCATCCTTCGGCGCGAATATACAGCTCGACGAGGTCAGGGTTTTGTATACCGATCAAGGGAGTTTACAGCTTTCAAATGCTTTTAAAGAATTTATAGAGCAGGGCAAAAAAATGGGGATACAGTTTAAGGAGATCGATGATGTTCAAGCCGGGCTTGAGAGCATAAAACAGGCCGAGTATTCATGTTACGTACTGCTTAAAGAAGATGCCAGCGAAATCGAGTTGTATAAAAACGACAGGCATTACTTTGTAGCAAACCTTGTAGAGGCTATTTTGCGCACCTTTGTGGATAGGTACAACGTAATAGCCGGGATAGCCGGACAGAATCCTGCCATGCTTAAAAAAATAATGGAAGAAAATGCGGTGGATTTTTTAGATGTCAAATCTCTCGGCAATCGCCGCAAACCGGGGTCAACCGATTATTATTCGGTTACCATGCTTACCATGATAATCCTTTATTCTTCCTTTACGGGGTTATGGAACATCAAGAATGAACAAAATTTAAAAACCGGAAGCAGAGTATTATGCGGTCCTATAAAAAAGCACGAATTTCTGCTGGGGAAGGTAATGGGATCCATAGGGATAACCATAATTCAGGGTTTAACGGTGCTCTTTTTCAGCAAGTGGGTTCTGAATGCGTACTGGGGGACAAATATTATGCCCATCATAGCTGTCGTTGTTTCGGAAGCGGTGATGGCGGTTAGCGTTGGTGTGGGTGTTGCATTTTCGATAAAAAGGGAAGCGATAACCATTGGAATTATCAATCTGGTGGTCCCCGTAATGGTTGCGCTTGGGGGAGGTTATTTCCCATTGGAGGAACTCGGAGGGATTTTGGGAAAGCTATCGGTCATTTCACCCGTAAGGTGGATGAACAGGGCCATTTTTAATGCTATCTACAATAACGACTTTTCGCTTATACCGGTAGCCATCATTATAAATCTCATCATTGCATCTCTGTTCATAGGAATTGCTTCTGCCATCTGCAGAAAGGAGGAAATCTGGCAATGAGAAACGTGCTGTTGCTTACAGTGAATGCCATAAAGGTTACTTTTAGGAAAAAGGGAAGCTTTTTCGTGTATTTTGTATTGCCCGTTGTTGGGTTGATTATGTCCATGGTAATATACGGTACCGCCGATACAAATCCTTTAAATATAGGAGTGATAAATTACGATGATGGAAATTTATCCGTTGATATTATAGATTCCCTGGCCCAGATTGAAAACTTCAAGCTAACGCAGGTGAAATCGGATGAAGTAGACCGGCTTTTGCTGGACGGCAAATTGAGCTGTGCGGTAGTTTTCCCTGAAGGGTTTTCGGAAAGCTTTATAGCTGGAGTGCCCAAAAAAGTCGAGGTCATTTCGCTCAAGGGTAAGGAGGCCACCGCATGGATAGAACACTATATTGATCTATATGCAGAGAATATTTATATGCTTGTTGAGGCCTCCGAAGGGGAAGAAGAGATGTTCGATAAATTGTATGAGGGTTATAAGGAAGAAGGGTTACGGTTAAGCGTTGATAAAATCGATGATCAGGCAACTGACAGGGTTATTGCGATGTTTAGTATGGGCTTGTTCATAATGTTCGTTATGATAGGTGCGTCCAATACTTCTGAAATTATACTCAGGGAAAAGAGGAACAGAACGTATTTCAGAATTTGTGCTGCTCCCGTAAAGCCAGGGGAATACGTTTTGAGCAACATTATAACCGGCATTTTGATAATACTTGTACAAATATGCATTGTGCTGGCCTTGATGAAGTGGGTATTGCACATCGAGGCTTATGTCTCCGGTTGGCAAATGCTGCTTGTGCTTGGCGCTTTCGGGCTTGTAGCCATAGGCATAAACATGATGATTGTAGCGTTTGCAAGCTCATCGGGACAGGTAAGTGCCGCATCAACCTTGGTGGTCACGCCTACATGTATGTTGGGCGGTTGTTTTTGGTCGGTGGAGAATATGCCCGAAGTGATGCAGAGAATATCCTATTTTACGCCTCAACGGTGGGCATTGGATGCAATAGAGCGCCTGCAAAGGGGAGCTTCATTTGCAGAAGTAGCGGTGAATCTGGCTGTGCTACTGGCCTTTGCTGCCGTCTTCTTTTCCATAGTAGCATACCGTTTTAGTATAGCTGATGATGTGAGAAGGTTTGTATGAGTTTTTTGATATACACGTTTATCATATTTCTATATTGACATATGCTAGAACCATGAATTATAATTAAACTGAAACCCCACCCCGGGTAGGGTAGGGAATGGATCTTGGTAGGCTTGCTATAAATCATGGCATGATTACTATATACCCGTTACAATGATGATTTGGCGGAATTACAACCCTGTTAATAGAAGAAAATATAATAGAGGTGGAATATAAGATATGGCAAAGCAAACTTTCGGCATTATCGGAATGACCTGCACGGCATGCGCCAGGGCAGTGGAAAGGAGCGTCAGCAAACTGGACGGCGTAATATCTGCCAACGTGAATTTTGCCACCGAAAAGCTGACGGTGGAATTTGATGAGGGTAAGGTAGATTTAAAAAGGATAAAAGAAGCGGTTGAGAAGGCCGGATATGGACTGCAGGAGGATGAGAACTCCAGCAGGAGGGAAGTGAGCATCTCCATAGGCGGGATGACATGTGCGGCCTGTGCAAAGGCAGTTGAAAGGGCCATAAAGAGGCTGCCCGGCATTGACGAGGCAAGCGTCAATCTGGCTACCGAAAAGGCCATGGTAGTATATAATCCCGCTGAAGTTAGGCTATCGGAAATAAAACAGGCCATCATCAAGGCCGGATATAAACCGCTGGAGGCGGAAGATGGCGACCGGCGGGTGGACCAGGAAAAGCTACGCCGCCAAAAAGAGCTTAAGGATTTGAGGGTCAGGCTGGTGATATCCGCGATATTTGCGGTGCCACTTCTGTACATCGCCATGGGCCATATGCTGGGGCTGCCCCTGCCCGAGGTCATCATGCCCGATATGCATCCCCTGAATTTTGCGGTGTTACAGTTGCTGCTTACCATCCCCATTGTGATTGCCGGCTATAGATTTTATACCGTAGGTTTTGGCAACTTGATAAGGCGCCATCCCAATATGGACTCGTTGATAGCGGTGGGTACCAGCGCGGCTTTTGTGTACGGCGTTTATGCCATATTTAGAATAGCTTCTGGGCATACCGAATATGCCATGAATCTGTATTTCGAGTCAGCCGGGGTTATTGTCACCCTGATCCTGCTTGGCAGATATCTGGAGTCCATCGCCAAGGGAAAGACCTCCGAAGCCATAAGAAAGCTTATGGACCTTTCGCCCAGGACCGCTATGGTCATACACGGCGACCAGCAGATCGCCATTCCGGTGGAAGAGGTTGAGGTGGGGGATGTTCTGCTGGTAAGGCCGGGGGACAGGATTCCGGTGGATGGGGAGGTCATTGAGGGCAGAACCTCGGTGGATGAGTCCATGCTGACCGGCGAGAGTATACCCGTGGAAAAGGTTCCCGGCAGCCAGGTGATAGGGGGTAGCATGAACAGGAACGGTACCATAAAGATGCGCGCGACAAAGGTAGGCAAGGATACGGTGCTGGCCCAGATTATAAAGCTGGTAGAGGAGGCACAGGGTTCCAAGCCGCCTATAGCCAAGCTGGCCGATGTCATATCCGGGTACTTTGTACCGGCGGTGATAACCATTGCGGTTATCGCGGCCACAGCCTGGGCACTGTCAGGCGAATCGGCGATTTTCTCCCTCACGATATTCATATCGGTGCTGGTGATAGCCTGTCCGTGTGCTCTCGGGCTTGCAACCCCTACTGCCATCATGGTGGGGACAGGGAAAGGAGCCGAGCACGGGATACTGATAAAAAGCGGAGAAGCGCTTGAAACGGCGCACAGGATCGATACGGTGGTGCTTGATAAGACAGGTACCATCACCGAAGGCAACCCAAAGGTGACCGACATCATAACCGACGGTTTAATCAGCCAGGATGAGCTTCTGCGCTTGTCGGCTTCAGCCGAAGTGGGTTCCGAGCACCCCCTGGGGGAAGCTATCGTAAGCAGCGCCAGGGAAAGGAATATGGAACTTATTAAGGTAGAAAGCTTTGAGGCCATACCGGGTCAGGGCATCCAGGTGCTCACTCAGGGCAAGCAGGTCCTCCTGGGCAATAGAAAGCTCATGGAAGAGAGGAGTATAGAAATCACCCTTCAGCAGGAATACGACAGGCTGGCGGAAGAGGGCAAAACGCCCATGTTTGTCGCTGTAGATGGTAAGCTGGTTGGCATCATAGCGGTATCAGACGTCATAAAGCCTACCAGCAGCAAGGCAGTACAGCTGCTTCACAAAATGGGCATAAAGGTGGCCATGATAACGGGAGATAACGCTCGAACCGCCCGGGCCATAGCAAGACAGGTGGGCATAGATATGGTGTTGGCCGAGGTGCTACCCCAGGATAAGGCCAGCGAAGTTAAAAAGCTTCAGCAGCAGGGCAGGAAGGTTGCTATGGTGGGGGATGGCATCAATGACGCTCCGGCACTGGTGCAGGCCGATGTGGGGATTGCCATAGGGTCCGGTACCGACGTGGCCATGGAATCAGCCGATATAGTCCTTATGAAGAGCGATTTGATGGACGTTTTGGCCGCAATACAGCTCAGCAAAGCGACTATCAGAAACATCAAGCAGAACCTATTCTGGGCTTTCGTATACAACACCGCCGGTATACCCGTAGCTGCCGGAATATTGCACCTGTGTGGCGGCCCCTTGCTGAATCCCATGATAGCGGCATCGGCCATGGCATTAAGCTCGGTATCGGTTGTGACAAACGCCTTGAGGCTTAAGAGGTTTAAACCCAGACTGGATTGATACGCATTATTTTCAGTAGACCACCCAATGTAGTGCTTGCTTTGAGGATTATGCTGGACTTGGGGATCATCAAAGCATAGAGCAAAAAGATGAAAAATGATCAAAGATTGGGATAGAAAATTTTAGAAAGGGGGTGTTTTTATGGGAAAGAAGATATTTATCGAAGGGATGTCCTGCCAGCACTGCGTAAACCACGTTACTGAGGCGCTTAAGGAAATACCCGGCGTGAAAACGGTTGACGTGGATTTAAAGGGCAAATATGCCATTGTTGAAGCAGACCGCCAAATCGATGACAGTGAAATAAAGAATGCAATAGAAGAGGCAGGATACGAGGTTGTGAAGATAGAATAGTTTTTTACGTAAGTTTATTATCGATTTATTTTTGTTGGCATCGGTTTATTGTAACCCGTAAGCCCGGAGGGTCTCTCCAGCTTACGGGTTAAAGATTCAGTTTTCATTTTGTTTCATCTTGCGGAACCCCTCAAGGCAGAAGCCCAAGCCGTACCACTCACAGTTTTGACACAAGTTTTTGAATTTCTCTTCTTCCAAGGTTTTTATCCTTTGGTAGGCGTTTTTTACGGTAATTTTATCGGTGGTTAAAAAGTCTATGATAAATTCGTCTTTTTTTCTTACCTTATCATTATTAATACAAATGCCATTGTGTAATTTAGGACAACTTTTGCAGATATCGTCTGCGTGAACTTCAAGTTTAAGTATAAGCTCAGGGCTCCCGAGAATTTGGGCTCGAATACGAGAGAAGTTTTGAATGAACCGCTGGTTGTAACCCAAACCGCGAAATCCCAGAAAACATAGAAGGTGATGCGCCCTTAGGCTAACCATTGATATTAACACCTGCCCTAGGTAGTGCCCTGTCTATGTATTTTGACAAAACGATGGCTATGACCCCTTTTAGTATGTCCAAAGGAATGAAGGGCAAAGTGCCGACTGCCAAAGCCTCACCTATGGATGATTTGGTTGTAAAAGCCAACTGCACTGTTCCGGTGAAATATATTATGACTAGAGAAACCAGCAGCCCTAAAATCTTACCTTTTAAACTGAATTTGGCGAGTTCTACAATGTATCCGCCAACTAATCCGCTTATAACGAACCCTGCAATGTATCCGCCCGTTGGCCCCAGTATGATGCCTATGCCTCCTTGAGCTTGAGCAAACACCGGCAGTCCTATAGCTCCCAGAAGTAAATATGTAAGCATTCCCCAAAATGCCTTTTTGCCCAGCAAAAATATGCCTAAAAAAACTCCGAAGACCTGGAGAGTAAAGGGAACACCGCCGGGAAGGGGTATAGCAATCTGGGCCAAGACGGCTGTGATGGTTGCTAGCAAGGCAGCTTGTACTATGGTTCTGATTGTCAACTTAAAACACCTCCATGGTTTACAATTTATTTATAAAATACTCTAAATGATAAAAAAAGTCAATAGAAAATTAATGAACAAGATATCATAAATGGTATAAAATGTGGTAAAATGTATTTGATTGACGGATACGGGAGTGAGCGTTATGGACGACAATACAAGGCGGCAGGTGCTCAATCTTTTGAAAACCTCAAGAGGTCAGATCGATGGCATAATCAAAATGGTAGAGGACGATCGGTACTGCGTCGATATATCCAAGCAGATACTGGCGGTACAGGCTTTGCTCAAGAAGGCAAATTTGAAAATAATAGATCAGCACATAAAGCACTGCGTCAGGCAAGCATTCACCGAGGGCCATGGCGAGGAAAAGGTAAATGAGATAATGGAGCTCATCGACAAGTATGCGAAATAATCTGGAGGGATATCTCTATGGAAAAGGTTATACACGGCGTGAAGATTGAGTGCGTTCAGGGGGATATAACCAAACAGGAAGGTTTTGATGCAATAGTGAATGCAGCTAATGCTCAGCTCATGCCTGGAGGAGGCGTGGCCGGTGCTATTCATCGGGCAGCCGGGCCTGGCCTGGCCGAGGAGTGTAGGCCTCTGGCGCCCATAAAGCCTGGACAAGCCGTTATAACCGGTGGACACAACCTGCCCAACCGCTATGTCATCCACTGCCTTGGGCCGGTATATGGCGTTGACCAGCCTTCTGATAAGCTGCTGGCTGACTGTTACAGAAACGCGCTGAAGTTGGCTGAACAGCACGGCATAACCTCCATAGCTTTTCCTGCCATTTCAACCGGCATATTCGGATATCCTATGGAGGAAGCAGCCAAAGTAGCGTTTAAAACGATATTTGAGCTGGCTCCTTCGCTTAAATCGATAAAGGTAATCCGATTTGTCCTGTGGGATAGGAAAGCGCTGGAGATTCATGAGAGGGTGTTGGGGAATATGTTTTGATTACGTCAAGTTCTTCTATTTTCATTACACAATTCCCCTTTATTCTTCCTGGAAAATTTAATTTGAAAAACGCTTAAGATCCGTTTTCTTAAATGTCCATTCGGGTGTAATTAATGTATCACCAAATTTAGTGGAATACCACGGACTGATTTGCAGGTCCTGGGGGTTCTTTAAAATGTGGATATCCTGCGCAGGCATGTAGCTTTGAGCCAGCAAAAACAGCTTCTCTCCAGTCTGGGCGTGCATGGCCATATCCACCACTATAACACAGTGCCCTGGACTGCCTCCCTGGATGAATACATCGCCAATTTCCATATCTTCTATCATAACAGGTTTCATCTCTTTGGATAAAGATAGTGTGCCTGCATAAGAGAATACAGTATCAAGATATCTCCGAAAAGTGTTGTAATCATCAGAATAGGCAGAAGTCTTCACCCAGTTTGCTTTATTGTCGGCTACTACTATCCTGTAGCCGTGCATCCATTTGACAAATTCGGCGTTAAAGCCGTTTGTAAAGTTAAAATGTATCCTGTCATATTGCTTCTGCTTGTACAAATACTCCGCTCTTAATCGAATTACCGCATCAGCGCATTGCTGCAAGTCCTTGTCACCTATATCCATATCTATTACCGCTTCATATACATCGTGATTCTTTTCCCTTCCGTCGTAATACTTAACCTTTGAACCATGGGGTTTCAAAGGGAGGGTCCTCAAGTAATATCCAAATGATCCTCCTTCTACTTTTATGCGTTCAAATCCTTCCGGAGGATTGATTCTATCCTCTATTGTCCTTCCCAACGGATTTATAATCAAGTTCATATTATTCCGTTGACCATGCGGATTGGGAACAGCCGTATCAGTAGAGGAATTTGTTTCATAAGGCGTTTTACCCAAAGTATTTGAATTCAGAAGGTTATCCTGACCTCTTGTAATTGAATTTTTGTCGTTTGATACGTCTTTCTGGCAAGAAGGAATGATGAACAGTACTATAATGATTATGGCCAGCCATTTTCTCATATCTAGTTTCCCCTCCAATTCGATTACAAATTTCATACCTCCTCGCATTATAAAAAGGTGTTAGAAAACAAAAAACATGCTACTGAGTATAGTAGTAATCATACTATACCCCATCAAAGATATGAATAAAGCCAAAGGATACGCCGATGTTATCAAAGGAATTTCTCTTTAACAATGTTGGCGTATTCAATTATGTCTGTAAGATTGTTTTTCAAAATCGCGTATACTATTTCGGGCTGTATCCGTATATAATCATTTACTATAATATTACGAAACTGAGCCATTTTTTTAAGATTTTCGGCAAGCTTATTGGGGATAATTCCTTGTTCCATCAATATTTGAAATAATTCCCTGTTGCTTTTACCGATTTTTCAACCACGGTGCATGTCCCTCCGTTTCTCCTCTAACCGCTTTAAAGCCTGAGAATAGTACAACTTATAAAAAGGCTGCATATCGAAGTATTCCCTGCGTTTTTTTACTTCAAAAGCTATTCGCTTGTCGATATTCTTGTCTACCAGCAGTATCTTATTAAGCATTATTTGGTGGAAGAAAAACGGATCGGCGCTTTCTAGATCTACTATGTCTACTCTGGTGTTTAGTAGCTCTTCCAGTTCCCCGGCTATCTCAAGCTTTCTATGGAATCGGTATATTGTGCTTCTTTCCCCATCGAATAGAACCGCTATGTCAACATCGCTATTTTTTCTTGCCTTACCTTTTACAGTGGAGCCGAAGAGGTAGGCCGCTATTACGTCTCCTTGGTTTTTGAAATAGGATTGAAGTTTTTCTATTATGCTCTGTATGTCCATGCCTGTTCACCTTTGCTTTTTTTATTACTACTATTTTAACTCATTTTGATTCGAAAAAACAGTCGAAAACCCCGATTTTATTCACAAATTGTGGCAGATATAGTATAATTCTATTTAAGGTTAATTCGTATAAGCATTGATTATAAAAATTTGATAAGAGGCGGAATAAACGTGAGCTATGGGGATAATGAGTTGAGCCTGAGGCAAGTTGCCCAAGGTTATACTTCAAATGCTGGCAATGTGATGATTGCCTGTGTTGATAAAGAACTAGTGAAGAGCTTCTTTTCAAATTGGAAGTGGATAAATCTTGGGCTTGTTGTGTCTGAGCAGCTGTGCAGGCTTCCAAAAGAGCAGAGAAAGAAAATGGTGGCTGATATAGTGATAAGCGCCATAAAGAAAACGCCTTCGAAGAATATCGTGCTGGAAAACATAGATGTTTTATTTTCTCCCGAGTATTCGCTTGATGTCATAAGGACTTTGCAGCTGGCCGGAAAGAACAAAAGGCTTTTGGTGATATGGGCTGGTGAGTATGAGGATGGTGTGCTGACTTATGCGCAGCCGGATTATCCGGATTTTCATAGATATGAGGTTAGGAATTATGGTGTGTGTTGCATTACAAAATAGGGGGTACGGTCTATGAGGTATGGTGAGCTGATAAATTTTGATCCTATTGAGACGGTTATACAAATAAAGGATGCTGATGATTCCTCTAAAGCCGCCAGACTGGTTGAAACTTACGTGATGTCCGATGACATGGCGGATATGATCAACGAGAAGATTTTGTCCCAGCTTAGTCTGGACGAAGTGATCGATAACAAAGGTGTATTTTTAGTGGGCAACTACGGCACGGGTAAATCCCACCTTATGTCGGTTATCTCTGCCATTGCTCAGGACGCAAACAACTTAAAATATTTAAGGAATAAAAAATTCGCTGAGTACATGCGGCCAATTGCTGGAAGGTTTGAAGTGCTGCGCATAGAAATAGGAGCTGTCAAGACTTCTCTACGGGATATAATAACAAGCGAGCTTGAAAAGGATCTGGCAAGGCGTGGTATATATTATACCTTCCCTCCCGCAGATACCATAACCAGCAACAAGTATGCGCTCAACGAGATGATGGAAAAATTTGAAGCGGTTTACGGGCCTAAAGGTTACCTTCTTGTAATCGATGAGCTTCTGGACTATTTAAAGAGCCGTACCGAGATGGAGCTCATGCATGACCTTTCTTTTTTAAGAGAACTGGGCGAGTTTATAAAAAATTCCAGATTCAGGGTTATATGCGGGGTGCAGGAGTCGCTGTTTGAAAGTCCAAGCTTTAGCTTTGTGGCCAATACTCTGCTTAAGGTAAAGGATAGGTATGAGCAGGCCATCATCCGCAGGGAGGATATCGCATATGTGGTATCCGAACGGATACTCAAAAAGACTCCAGAACAAAAGGCATGGATAAGGGAACACCTGAAGAAGTTTTGCAGCCTGTATAAAAACATGGCTGAACGCTTGGAAGAGTTTGTGGAGCTTTTCCCTATACATCCAGCCTATATCGAGACCTTCCAGCGGGTGTATCTGGCAGAAAAGCGCGAGATACTCAAAACCATATCAGCTACGGTGAAGGAGATAGTAGATCAAGACGTTCCGGAGGATCAGCCGGGCATTAAATCTTATGATTCGTACTGGAAGTACATAAAGGAAAACATGGCTAAGAAGGCAGAGCCGGAGATTAAAGAAGTGCTGGACAAGAGTGGCGTGCTGGAAGACATAATCAATAGGTCGTTTACTGCCAAGGCCATATATAAACCCTTAGCCATAAGGATTATCTATGCTTTAAGCGTACACAGGCTTACTACAGGTGGCTTGGATGTCAGGGCAGGGCTCACCGTACAAAACTTAAAGGATGACCTGTGCCTGTACATAGATATGCCCATCAAGGATGAGGAGTTCCTCTTATCGACCATCCAGTCGGTAATGAAAGCCATTATGGAGACGGTAAGCGGCCAGTTCATAGAGTACAACAAGGACAATGAGCAGTACTTCCTTGACCTGAAGAAGGACATAGATTATGACGCTAAAATAGAGCAAAGAGCCAGTACGCTCCATGACTCCCACCTTAACAGGTATTTCTTTGCGATTATATATGATATGCTTGACTGGCAGGCGACAGAGTACGTAAACGGCCACCGGATTTACGAATACTTCATAAACTGGGAAGGTAGGAACATCTACCGAAGCGGATACTTATTTATGGGCGAGTCAAATGAACGGCCTACGGCACAGCCGCCCAGGGATTTTTATGTGTATTTTTTGCCGCCTTACGGCAGGTTGACAGCGGTTGATGAGAAAAAAGATGATGAGGTGTTTTTCAAGTTTAAAGGCGATGATGAGTTTGAGGAGCATTTAAGGCTTTTTGCAGGCGCAAAGGAGATGGAACAGCTATCCGGCCAGGCCGATAGCAAGAAGGTGTATGCCAAAAAGGCTGAGGAGCACAGAAAGGCTGCTTTGCGGTGGCTGGACGCCCACAAGCTTTCATGTTTTACCGTTACTTATAAAGGTGTAAACAGGCAGATTGTGGAGGTACTCCACGGACGCCGTCTGAATGATAAGACCTTTAAGGAGATTATCGATACCACGGCTTCGGTACTGCTTTCCGAGTATTTTGCCGAAAAATATCCCCTGTATCCTAAGTTTAAGGTGAAGATAACCAGGGAGAATTACCGCGAGGTACTCCATAGGGGCTTGGATTACATTGCCGGGAAATACACGCAGGATGGAGCCAACCTGCTTGACAGCTTTGGGCTTTTAGAAGGCACCAAGATAAAACCCGAGAGGTCCATGTACGCCAGTTACTTCATTAAAAAGATGAACAGCCTGCCTTCTGGAGCCGTTTTGAACGCTTCCGATATATTTGAAAATCCATATGAAGATGTGTATTATGACAGGGAGTTCAAGTTGGACCGGGAATGGATAGTCTTGATTCTAGCAGCCCTGGTTTACAGCGGGCATGTGACCATTTTGGCAGGAAATAACAAGCGCTACGATGCTTCGAACCTGGAAAGTATGGTCAATGCCAATTTCATTGACCTTTACAATTTTAAGCATATAGATAGGCCCAAGACTCCCGCAATGGCAGAGCTTAAAAAGTTGTTCGGCATACTGGGCCTGCCCGAAGGGCTTATCGTCAATCCAAATACTTGGGAACAAGCGGTAAGCCGACTTTTGGAAAGCATAGCTCAGATTTTGAAGAGGGGACTGCGGGCAAAGGAGCTTCTAAAAGGGAATTTTTCGCTGTGGGGAGAGCTTCTTATTCCTGCTAACGTAATGAAGGATTATATCGAGAAGATAGAGATGGTACGGGATTTTGGCAATTCGGTGCTAAGCAGGTTTAACACCCCTGCAAAGTTGAAGAATTTTGATTATACCATAGAGCAGCTTAATAGGATAGCAGAAGGAATAAAGGCCATTGAGATAGTGGAAAGGTATGAAGCTTTTAGGAATAACTGCTCTGCTAATGTAGAGTATTTCAGTAAGGTAGAGCTCATACTGGATGACCCACAATGGCTTGAGAGGATAAAAGCCGAGAAGCAGGAATTTTTAAGGATAAGGGACCAGCTTAAAGATTCAATCGGTGAGGATTATGCCTCTGTCCTCAATAGCAGGTTAAGCAAATTAAAAGAGGAATATATTACCTATTACATGGAGCTTCATGACAGATACCGCCTGGGCTTAAGTGATAGCAAGAGAAAGGAAGAAATACAGCAAAGTAAGACTTTGGCAAACTTGAAAAAGCTTAGCAAAATTGAAGGAATACTTGCTGTAAGCAAGCTCGATGAGATAATCGATGGAGAGCTGGCATCTTTAAAGGTATGTTACCAGCTGACTCCGATAGAACTTCAACAAAACCATTACTGTCCGCATTGTAATTTTAAACCATCAGACAAGGAAAGGCCAGCCAAAGGCAGGCTAGAGGTTGTAGAAGACAAACTGGAACAGCTTAAAAAAGAATGGACCAGGAATATTCTTTCCAGTATAGAAGATCCATTGGTACTTCAAGACCTTCAATACCTTGAGGCTGGGCAGCGTAAGCTAATTGAAGAGTTTTTGGCAAAACGGGAACTTCCGGATGTGGTTGATGACAATTTTGTGGACGCAGTAAATACCCTGCTTAAGGGTCTTGACAAGGTTGAGGTTAATGCATCTGATTTGGCGGAAGTTATGGCATCATGGGGACCCTGTACGGTAGATGATATGATGAAAAGGTTTGAGAGCCTTGTGAAGGGGTGGAGCAAAGGCAAAGATAAAAGCAAGTTGAGGATTATTGTAAAGAAGTAAAAATGGAGGCCTGTGCTTATGGATATACAGAGGTTAAGGGAAAAGCTTGAGGATTTTTCAAAAGCTTTAAACCGGCTAAAAGAAGCGCTGGAAAGGGACCAATCCGATGATATCGTTTTGGATGCAGTTATACAGAGGTTTGAGTTCACATACGAACTATCCTGGAAGCTCATCAAGGCTTATATGTCTTACAGCGGCATAGCCGATGTCAAGACGCCCAGGCAGGCTTTTAAGGAGGCTTTTGCTGCCGGCTTGATCGAAGAGGGGGATGTATGGCTTGAGATGTTGGACGACAGAAATCTTACCTCTCATACTTATGATCAAGGTACGGCCAGGCGCATTTACGAAAGGGTGAAAGATAGATATTATCCAGCCATGAGCAGATTAAAAGAAGCCATAAGCAGGGAGATAGAGCCATGAGATTTGGCCTTGAAGAGCATATAGTTCAAAAAATCATATCGGCAATATCCAAGCACAAAGCCGTAAAGAGAGCCGTCATATTCGGTTCAAGGGCCAGGGGTGACTACCGTTATGACTCGGACATTGACATTGCCATATATACTGATAGCCGAGCTTGTCCTGGCCTTATCGATGATATCGACCGTGCAGCCGGGATATACAAGGTTGATGTGGTTGATGTAAACAGTTTGGACAATGATGACTTTAAGAAAAGCATAGAAAGGGATGGAATAGAGATATACAGGAGGGCTGATGTATGAAGCTTACAAAGGAGCATTTGGACAGCGTAAGGCATATAGAGGGTTTCCCGATTGGCAGGGATGAGGACATAATTGCCTTGTCCCAGCCCCCTTATTATACCGCGTGTCCCAATCCTTTTATTGAGGATTTCATAAAGCAACACGGCAAGCCTTATGATGAGGCCACCGATACATATCATAGAGAGCCGTTTGCAGCCGACGTAAGCGAGGGGAAAAATGACCCCATTTACAACGCTCACAGCTACCACACCAAAGTTCCGTATAAGGCCATAATGCGCTATATACTTCACTACACGGATCCGGGGGATATCGTGTTTGACGGCTTTTGCGGTACCGGCATGACGGGCGTGGCTGCTCAGATGTGCGAAAATCCCGATCCGGAATTTAAGATGCAGATCGAAAAGGAGATGCCTTACGTAAAATGGGGGGCAAGGAAGGCAATCCTTAATGATTTATCGCCCGCTGCTACGTTCATAGCTGCAAACTACAACCTGCCGGTGGATGTTGCTGAATTTGAAAAGGAGGCCAAAAGGATACTGGATGAATGTGAAAGGGAATGCGGCTGGATGTACGAGACCCTCCATACGGATGAGAAGGGTAATCCGCTAAAAGGGCTTGATGGGAACCCCATAAAAGGAAAGATAAACTACGTGGTTTGGTCTGATGTGTTTGTCTGCCCGTACTGCTCCAAGGAATTTGTATTCTGGGATGTGGCGGTGGATAAGGAAAAGGGCAAAGTGTCGGAGCGTTTCCGTTGTGCGCACTGCTTAAGCGAGCTTAAAAAAACCGACTGCGACAGAGCACAGGAGACGGTATATGACAGAGCGCTTAAGCAGACGTGTACCTTTGCCAAACAGGTGCCTGTATTGATAAACTATTCCGTGGGCAAAAAACGGTACGAGAAAAAGCCCGATGCCTTTGATTTTGGGCTGCTTAAGAAGATCGATGAGATGGATATACCCTATTGGTATCCAACTGATAGAATGCCTGAGGGATACAATACTGAACAACCTAAGAAATCCCATGGCATAACGCATGTGCATCATTTTTATACTAAAAGGAATCTATGGGTATTGGCAAATTTATTAAATAAAATTTTACTGATAAAAGACGTAAGAATAAAATATGCCATTTTATTTGCCTTTAATAATGTTCAACTCAGACATTGTAAGCTTAATGCTATGCGTTTTGATGTATCCTTCCCGTCCAATATAACTAGTGGTACGCTATATATACCATCTTTGGTTAGAGAAAATAATATCTATGATCAATTAAAAAATAAACTTTTTAAAAGACTTTCCAAAATATTTAGTAAATTAAGTACAACTAAACATTTTATAACAATTTCAACAAATAGTCATACAAATTTGAAAATTCCTCCAAATACCATCGACTACATTTTTACCGATCCGCCTTTTGGTAGCAACATTATGTATTCCGAACTTAATTTTCTGTGGGAGGCATGGCTCAGGGTCTTCACAAATAATAAACCCGAGGCCATTGTAAACAAGGTGCAGAAAAAGGGACTTGCCGAGTATCAGGAATTGATGGAGAGGTGTTTTGCCGAGTGCTATCGGATACTCAAGCCGGGGCGTTGGATGACGGTGGAATTTCATAACTCATCTAATGCGGTGTGGAATGCCATACAGGAGGCACTGCTTAGGGCAGGTTTTGTGGTAGCTGATGTGCGTTTCCTCGATAAAAAGCAGGGGAGTTTTAAGCAGGTTACAACCAGTTCTGCAATCAAGCAGGATCTGATTATTTCAGCATATAAGCCCAAGGAGAGCTTTAAGCGCCGTTTTCTTGAAAATGCCGGCAACGAAGAAGCGGTATGGGACTTTATACGCCAGCATCTTGAGCAGCTTCCGGTGGTCATCGAAAATAACGGCAGGTTGGAGATAATAGCCGAGCGGCAGGCCTATCTGCTGTTTGACCGTATGGTTGCCTACCACGTTGTAAACGGCATCCCTATACCGATGGATGCATCCGAGTTCTATAAAGGGCTGAAAGAGAGATTTATCGAGCGCGATGGAATGTACTTTTTGCCCGACCAGGTTAACCAATATGACGAAAAAAGATTTAAGATGGATTTGGACAACGTTCAGCTATCACTTGTGGTTACCGATGAAAAGAGTGCCATACAGTGGCTGTATAGAGAGCTATCAACTCCTCAAACGTATCAAGAGATACAGCCAAAGTTTATAAAGCAATTGCATCAGCAGAGGTACGAGAAGATGCCAGAGCTGAAAGAAATACTTGAAGAGAACTTCTTGCAAGACGAAGAGGAGAGGTGGTATGTACCCGACCTCAGCAAAGCCTCTGACCTTGCGAAGCTGAGGCAAAAGAGGTTGCTCAAGGAATTTGAAGAATACGCCAAAGGTACTGGCAAGCTCAAGGTGTTCAGGATGGAGGCCATCAGAGCAGGTTTTGAAAAGTGCTGGAAAGAGCGCGACTTTGCCACTATTGTCAAGGTGGCAAGGAGGCTCCCCGAAAGCGTTGTGCAGGAAGATCCGGCAGTGCTAATGTATTATGACAATGCGCTCAGCAAGCTGGAGGGGTAGAGTTGATGATTGGCGTGGGGCAGTGGGCTTTTGATTCAGTGAGGAAAAGCAGAGTGCAGGTTATAGAAAGAAATGAGCTGTGGGGGTATGTGTCGTATAAGGTTTATGACCCCGTTGTTGGAAATGTATATCAAATAGCCGCAGATTATCTGAAAGAACTGGATAAAGGGTATTGTTCTGAAGCCTTCATAAGATACATCACATCTCTGGCCAGGGTTAAGGATACTCTGGCCAGAGGTATGTTTTCAAGTTTAAGCGAAAAGCTGCTGCCCCTTCCACATCAGCTTTATGCCGTTAAAAGAGCCTTGTCGGGGAACAGGATAAGGTATTTGCTGGCGGATGAGGTGGGATTGGGTAAGACCATCGAAGCCGGGCTTATTATAAAAGAGCTCAAAGAAAGGGGAATAATAAAGAGGATATTGATAGTGTGTCCCAAAGGATTGGTAACCCAATGGTATGTAGAGATGAAGGATAAGTTTGGTGAGCATTTTAACATAATCTTGCCCGAGGACCATGATGCTATAAAAAGGCTACACGGCGTTTCAAATGTGTATGAAGCCTTTGACCAGATAATAAGCCCTATGGATTCGATAAAGCCTCTGGAGCGGCGTGCGGGTTGGGACAGGGAAAAGATAGAACGGTATAACAGTGAGAGGGTGTATTCCATTGTAAACAGCGGATGGGACCTTATTGTCATTGACGAGGCACACCGTGTGGCCGGCAGTTCCAGCGATGTGGCTAGGTACAAACTGGCAAAGCTGTTGGCCAAAGCCAGCCCATATCTTCTCCTGCTTACAGCTACGCCGCATTCGGGCAAGGCCGAGCCGTTTTTGCGCTTGATGCGGCTGCTTGATGAAAAGGCATTTCCGGATCAGCGCGCCATAGTTAAAGAGCAGGTGGCGCCCTACATAATACGTACCGAAAAACGGGAAGCCGTTGACCATGAGGGGAACAGGCTTTTTAAGAACAGGATAACAAAGGCGATACACATAAAGTGGGGAAAGCGTCACAGCCTGCAAAGAGAGCTGTATGACATGGTGACCGAATACGTAAGGCACGGGTACAACAGGGCTATAATAGAAAAAAAGTACCATATAGGCTTTTTGATGATTCTCATGCAGAGGTTGGTTACCAGCAGTACCGCCGCAATTCGCGATAGCATAGAGAGGCGCATATCAATACTGGAAAGCCAGGAAGCCAGGATATCAGAACTTTCTTTAGATGACCTGATGGAAATGGATGCAGAGGCAGCCCTTGATGTTTTGCTTCAGACCAAAGCAATCAACTTAAAGGCTGAGATAGCCGAGCTTAAAGGAATCTTAGCGGTGGCCCAACAGGCCGAGCACCAGTTTATTGATGCCAAAGCTGAGCACCTGATAGAGCTGTTGGACAGGCTTTTTATCGAAGAAAATGGAAGAAAGGTGATAGTATTTACAGAATTTGTAGCCACCCAAAGGTTTTTAAAGGAGTTCTTAGAGCGCAGGGGATACAGAGTTTCAATTTTAAATGGTTCCATGAGCATAGATGAAAGAAACGCTGTAATAGAGGAGTTTAAAACACAAAGCGACATACTCATTTCAACTGATGCCGGTGGGGAAGGTATAAACCTTCAATTTTCTAATGTGGTTATTAATTACGATTTGCCATGGAACCCGATGAAGATTGAGCAGCGCATAGGCAGGGTGGACAGAATAGGCCAGAGCCGGGATGTACTGGTGTTTAACTATATACTTGAGGATACGGTTGAAAGCAGGGTTCGCGAGGTCCTGGAAGAAAAGCTGGCCATTATTTTTGAGCAGATGGGAATCGACAAGATGGGGGATGTTCTGGACAGCCAGCTGGCAGATATGGATTTTACCGAGCTTTATATTAAGGCAATAGCTGAGCCTCGGAATGCCGATTACTATATACAAAAGCTGGAGGCACAAATAAGGCAGGAAATTGAACAGGCTCAAAAGGTGCGCGATTTGATTAAAACCGAAAAATCGTTTGATCTGGCTTTTGCAGCTAGCATACGCGATTACAATATGAAAGAATTGATGCGGCATATGTATTTAAACTACAAGGCCTGGAAAGGTGAGAATGTCAGACTTGAACTGCTAGATATTGACCTTAATAATCAGAAGATAAGCGAGATTATAAAGGGAGACTTTTATTGGGATAAAGCTGATGGAGCTGTTGTGATAAATCTTCCTGACCTGCCCAACGAAAAAGGATATTGGTCATTGTGGGAGTTGAGCTTGGGTCCTGATATAAAGAACAAATGCATTGTCCCCGTTTTCATAAATGTTGAGGGAGTTGTTCGTCCGGTATCGGCAAGGAGGATATGGGATGAGATGATAAAGCCGGGGAGAGCCATGGAGATATTGGGAGTTAAGCAACTAAGTGATGAGGAGTTTGACAGGATATTGAGCATTGCGAAAGATGCTGCATACCATCAATTTTTGGAAATGAAAAAGCGGTTTGATGAAGAAAATGCCAACCAATATCAGAAATATCTATATGCTCTTGATTTGAGGTTGGAGGCGGCCGGTAGGATAGGGATTGAAAACATCAAAAGGCGTAGGATTGAGCAGTTGGAAAAGGAAAAAGAAGAGATTCAGGCTGAATATGCTTATAAAAGCAAACCCTGTCCTACTTTGAAGCCTATATTTATTGCTTTTATGGAGTGATGGGATTGTTATCTCAGTACATTCTGGACAAGATGGCCCTGGATTATGAAAGTCAAATACTCCTGTTTGATTACGATGGCCTTGCTAAAAGAAGTGGTGCCTTAAGAATAGCGGACAAGGAAGGCTTTCAAATAATTGAATATACCGATCCGGAGGAGTTCCGGTATTTTTATGAGCTGAAGTTGAGGGATAATAGCAAAATCAAGATTATAGTACGGGTGACGGATGAAAAAATATATGTCCCTTATGACATAAGAAAGAGATATTACAACGTTTTTGTGGACTATGCTTCGGTTTTCCCAAGACTGGATCCGGTGGAATTGAAAAAGTTTCGCCATATTGACCTCGATTTGTTGTATATAGCCTACCAGAATTATTTTGGCGATATACTTGGTCCTAAGGCTACCAGAAAATTTATAGAAGAAGAGATGTTTTCAAAGAGGAATGCCGACGAGTTTGTAGATATAGTATGCGGTAGAATTGAACGATGTTTAAAAGAGAAGTTAAGCTACAGGGATTGGTTCGAGACTGCCAGAGATTGGGCAAGGGTTAGGTTGATGGTTGACGGTGGTTTTTCAGGTAAAGATGTAAAGCAGCTTTTTGCCAAAATAAATGGCTCTTTTAAGGTGTGGATGCTTGAAAATTACGGCCTATTATCCGCCAGCACCAGCGTAGAAGGGCCTGTGATGGTACACAAGATAAACGATTACATGCTGTCAAAAAGCCAAAAAATTGCGTTGATTGTGATAGATGGCATGTCGCTGGAGAATTGGTTTACTGTTCTTGCAAGTTGTCCGGATTTGGAGTATGATATTGAAACGGTGTGCTGTTTTGCCATGGTTCCTACGGTGACCCCGGTGTCCAGGCAGTCGATTTTTTCCGGGAAGCTGCCGGTCAGCCACAACGATGCTTTTTCGTTGAAAGATGAGGAGAAGGAGTGGGTAGAGTACTGGGTGAGCAACGGCTATAGAGAAAGCGACGTATATTTTGGAAGAGGTATGGAAGTAGACTTGCCGCACAATATAAAGGTTGCTGGGATTGTAGTGAATTTTATTGATGATCTTATGCACGGTCAGATACAGGGGCAAAAGGGCATGTACTGGGATATAGCGCACTGGGCACGCAGCGGCCAGTTAAAAATGCTTATTGGGAACCTGATAAAGAGAGGTTTTGATGTTTATATCGCCTCTGACCACGGCAACATTGAAGCGATAGGACAGGGTAGGCCTAAAAATGAGGGAGTTTTGACCGAGATGACATCTTTAAGGGCAAGGGTATACCAGGACTTTGCCATGACAGAGGAAGTCGAAGCGAAATTCCGGGTATTTAGATATCCGGGAACATATATGCCCAAGGATTACAGATATATAATATGTGATGAGGATACCGCGTTTGGCACAAAGGGGCAAAGCTATGTGTGCCACGGTGGAATGAGCATAGAAGAAGTAATAGTACCTTTTGCAAGGATAAAGGGGATGTGAATTTATGAGCAAAGCAGTAGTTTTCTCAAGGCCAATAAAGCCGGAATGGCTTGATAAGACGGTGGAATTTTTGTTGAAATGTCAGGATGAAGAACGGTCAAAAGATATGCTCTTGGAATTTTTGTCTTCATACATAAAAGATCGTACCAATCTTCTGAAAACCAGAAGCATTTTAGCTAGAATATGGCTTGAAGTTGGTGAAAACAAAGGTTTAAGGGACAGAGCTTTAGAAGTATTTAAAACCTGCAATAATTCTGAACGCCTGGCAGTGCACTGGGCTATGATGCTTCTGGCATTTCCCATTTTCAGAGACCTTTGTGCTATTATAGGCAAGTTGTCGGACATACAGGATGAAATAACCCTATCCCAGATAAAACGCAGAGTATACGAAGTATGGGGTGAGAGAAGCACTCTGGAGCATTCCATACCTAAAAATATAAAGACGCTGAGAGAATGCGGTGTACTTGAACAAGTAAAACCTGGGGTTTATAGGGTGCTTAAAAGGGAAGTTAAAAATAAAGATGTCATTTCTCTGCTTATATATGCAGTTCTTAAAAGTAGGGACAAGCTGTATCACAGCGTTTGGGAACTGGAAAGGTTTAAAGAGCTTTTCCCTTTTATTATAGATGTCAGTATTGCCGATCTGCACAGCCACGGCGCATTTATGTTGGACAGGATAGGCGGGGAAACTGTGGTGAGCATTGGTAGGGGATTTTGCGGTGGGTAATATGTGATGCAGTGCTAAAACGAAAGCCGCAGTTTTGGGGCAAAAATGGCAGTAAGCGAAAAATTGTAAGTTGAAGTACTGTTAATTTCAGCGAACATTCCGCAAACTAAGTTTATAGCAAGGTCAAATTTTAATTTGTTGTGAACCAAATAATGTTGAGAGAGGGGTATAATATGCTTGATAAATCTGAAGTAAAAAGCCTTATATTTCACCCAGAAAAAGTTGTAAGGAAGTATGCAATGGAGTTTTTTGCTGAAGGTGGTGTCGGCGATATAGAGGTTACAAAAATGATGCTGGAATTATACAACAAAGGGGTTGATGACGAAGAGGCTTTGGATATTTTGAGCAGTATGCCGGACCTTCCCCACAATGAGGAAACCTTAAAAAGGCTGTGGGAGATAGAACCGTCTCATCCTAATATAGTTTTTCACGTTGACAGGACAATTGTTGAGGTAGATTTAGACCTTTTAAAAAGATTGCCTGATGTTCGACCGAGGGAGCAAAAGTATATGGATATTTTGGAAAAAAGGTTTTCGATTGCCTCTATGGATACCGAAAAGTTGTGGGAGACTCTTTGGGAACACAGCCAATCGGGGTTGGGCAAAGGTTTCCGGGAGTTTGATTACAATTATGGTGAGCTTATAATAAAAGAGCTGGCCAGGCGCAAAGATTTTCCGATGGATCAATATTTGGGGAAAATACAAATTGACTATCCTGAGGAGTATAACGGATGGGATGATACTTATCTTAGTGTTATTGCCGGGGAACTTAGATCAAGAGAGTCAATACCTTTTCTGGTGAAGACCCTTAAGGTTGATGCCGATTTTCTTTGCGAACGTGCTTCTGATGCTTTGGTTAGGATCGGCACGCCCGAAGTTGTGGAAGCTATTAGCAATGAGTATTTGAAAGAAGGATTTCATTTTAGAATATTTGCCAGTGGAATATTAACGAAAATAAAAATAAGAGAAAGCGAAGAGCTTATGCTCAAGCTTTTTCCTAAGGAAACAGATGTGACGTTGAAGACCTGTCTCGCTTACGGGTTGGCCAAGCACTTTTCTGTTGAATCTGTTCCCATGATTTTGACTTTGCTGTGGCATGGCTATGATAGGCAATTCACAAATCTTGAAGAATCGACTTATGTGCTTCATGTGGTACATGGTTTGAAACATCCCGATATGGATAAATGGTATGAAAGTATTAAGCGGGAGGAAGAAAAGTTAAAAAAAGCGAATGAAATTTTATCGGATGAGAAGTATATACGAAGGATTTTCGAGGAAGAACTTGAAGAACGCCTTATTGAGGCTCTCGATCATTTGATCCAAGAAAAGAAATTGAAGGAACGATTGAATAAAATCTATTCCGGTGAGGTTAAAGTAGGGAGAAATGACCCCTGTCCTTGCGGCAGCGGTAAAAAGTATAAGAAGTGCTGTGGGAAAATGGAGTGATATTTTCAGAGTAGGTGAAGGGGGATAGTTATGAATAAGGATAGCATTGATAAACTGATGGAGTATACGGAAGAACAAGCTATTAAGAGAGTACTAGACGACCACCCTGATCTGCAAATTTTATGGGAACGACGGCCTTTTATTGAAGGACCTATCGAAATCAACGGAGTAAATCCTATATTGCACATATTGTTGGAATCCATAGTTGAAAATCAAATTTTGCTTAATAATCCTCCTGGGGTTAAAGATGCTTTGATAAGATTGATGGATAAGGGCATGTCACACCATGCTGCTAGGATGGTGATAGCTTCTGTATTAGCTAATTTTATCTTTAAAGTATTCAAAGAAGATGCACAGTTTGATATAAAAGGTTATTTGGATTATATAAATGTGTTGGGGCGTAGTTTGGAAAAAGTCGGGAGGAATGACCCCTGTCCTTGCGGGAGTGGGATCAAATACAAGCGTTGTTGTCTCAGTAAGATTGAAAATATAAAAACAATAATAGGTAATTTAAACATGAAAGCCATTGATGAGAGGATTATTCTGGGTGGGGGAAAGTATGCAACAATAGGATATCTTAGAACTGTGTCCCCAAACGATCCTCTGTTGTTGCTCGAGAACAGAGCTCATATAGCAGATTTCTTAGAAGAAATGGGTGATGTGGAGGGGGCTTTAATGGCTCTTAAAGAGAATGTTGCTACGGCAGAGAATTTAAACGATGAAGGGTTTATTAAGAATGCTTATCTGGATTTGCTGTTTTTCTATCAAAATCATGCCGATAAGTTTGCCGAGGATGGACTAGAGCTAATAGACAAAATTTTGCCTCTTTCAAAAGACAGGGATGAAATAGGAACATTGCGATGTGATAGGGCAGATTTTCTTAGAAGGTTGGGTAGAATTGAGGAGGCAGAAAAGGAGTTTGAATCAATTTTTGAGGATATGCCCGATTGGTACTTTGGACGATATAGATATGCGCTTTTTTTGGAGGATATAGGGCAAAAAGATAAAGCAGTTGAGGTGTTAAAATACTTGTTATCAATTAAGGATAAGCTGGATTATGCCACGTATACTGACGTAATGATTGCTTTGAAAAGCATGGGTGAAGATGTATAAGTAATACCTGACTTTGTCAGTTAATGTTCCAAAAATATTGAAATCAAGCCATTTTTCCTCTTTAAAAGAGACTGTTCAAAATTTTGTGTATGGATGAATGAAAAGCTCCTTTCTGGATAAAATTAACAACATAAAATCAGAAAGGAGCTTCTTTCTTATATTTTAAACAATATTTTAGATAATCCCGCTTTTGATTATTCCTCCAGTTCCAGCTCTACAACGGTATCAATCTCATCGGGCAGTTTGGAGCTTTTCAAGTTGATGAATATAGCATCGCCATAATGGTGCGCATTCCAGGGCTTTTGGATGTTTACTTCAGAGCCATCGGCCAGCAGCCTTGCTCTTTTGACTTTGCCTTTTATGCCCTGGATGGCGATGGGGCCTATACCCCTTTCGAATATATGAGCGTACAGCTTGTTGCCTTTTTTCGTATAGCGGCCCCATTCGGGTTTTGGCAGGCCAGCATTGCCACAGCCATATATGCTCTCCCCGTTTTTGCTCATCCATTTTCCAATTTCGGTGAGTATCTCAACGCTCTCCTCTGGGATTTCTCCCTTTGCATTGGGGCCAACGTTGAGGAGGAGGTTTCCTCCCTTGCTTACGCATTCAACCAGCGCTCTGATGAGCTGTTTGGGCGATTTAAAGTCCTTATCGGCTGCTGCATATCCCCAGTGGTTGTTCATGGTGATGCATGCCTGGTCATCTAAACTGTACAAAACTGCACAAGTTTAGACGGCTGGGGTATTTCTTACCGCCTTTCAAGTTGTCCCACCCCCAGCTGGCGGTATTTGGGACAACCATAGCCCCTGCCCCAAGAAGCAGGAACTCACGCCCTTAACCGGGTCTCCCCACTTGCCCTGAGAATAATACCCCCCTCAGGGCAGAGACATCTCTTAATACCCTCTCAGGAGAGAGTGGCGTTACCACCGCTACCTTGAGAACTCGCCAGAGTTTATAGCTATCGCTACAGGCACCAAGACTTGTTCCATACAGAGGTCTTGATTCCTCCCCTGGCTCACTTTCAAGGCTTTGTATCCACTTTTTAACCCTGTCTATTTCTTTCAAACGTTTCTCCCTCAACTGTTTATTCTTAACCGTTTTCTTTACATGCTCTTTCAATCCCTCTAATTCCCCAGCATCCAAACGCTCTACAATTGCCATATACCCATCGGGAATCTGCTCTTTTAGTCCAAGCCCTCTCCTCGCTATTACATATGAAGCCGCTACGTCCTTGCTTATCATATACTGCGGCGTATATTTTAAAAGCCCTATCACTGATGTATATGCGGGATTAACCTCTATAACCTGTATACCCTTCCGCTGTGCTAAAATCTTGACCTTCTCCAAAAGCGACCTGTAGCTGAAATTATGTCTTATCCTCCTTGACTTCCTCCCCGAATAGTCTCCCCTCTTCCCTTTGTCCCTTATATCCAACCTCTCGATTACTATTGCTTTTTTCTTTTCTTCCGCTAGCCTTACTACCTCGTGGACATACTGCCATCTAAAATATTCCCTCTTGTTTGAATTACCGCTTGCAAGCTCCGGCATCGGAATCTTGCCGTAACTTACAAGCTGCCCATTCACATCCGCTTCCGCCCACGCTATGTGATTCGGATATGCGTTAATGTCTATGCCTATGACACCATTTTCCTTCGTTACCACAACTTCTGGAAAGTCTTCTTCAATCGTAAAGTAGGCATATACCTTGCCGTTCTTAAGCTTTAGCTCAACCGAATAAGCCTCTCCACAAGTGCTGATTGCCTCAAGCAATCCCTCCCGCCTCTTCCTTTTTTTCCATCCCGCTTGTATCCTTGCATACGCATACTTTCTTTCTCCTACGTTGATTCTTAGTCTAGCACCATTTTCATATATCTCAATCCTTGTGTTGAGATTCCCTTTCTTGCTCCTGTCACCTCTTGAATAAAGATTGCCTTTTCTTCTTTCTTGCCACTCCTGTTTTAACTTCTTGTATGCTTTCCCGTTTATGTGCCGTTTCTTGAGCTTCTCAAACAAACTCCTGCCACCAAAAATAACCTTGCTGGGGTTTTCGTCCCTTTCTCTGCAAGACTCTAAAACGCTCTTTGCCTTCATTATCGCATCATCTACATACCTCGAATTTAAATTAAAAACCCCCTGTAGTTCTCTTTTTAATGTGTTTCTGCTCGAGCCTTCTAAAAGCCTGTTATATGCGAATCTTACACAGGATGACCATCTTCTCATTAAATCCAGCACTATTTGCTCATCTTCCTTGCTTGGGAAAGTAAGTTTAGCCTGTATTGTTATCATGTCTTTTACCACCTCTTTGTCCGTAAATCCTGGCTGCAAATGATGTAACTATTGCTATTAAGTCTTCTGCTAGCTCTTTGTTTACATCTTGTTCATTTTCTTTCCCATTTAAAACTATAAGCTCTACTCCAAAACTTTCCATGAAAAATTTAAGATATTCAAAACCAAACCTTGCCAGTCTATCAGGATACTCTATTACAACTTTTTGAACTTCTCCTCTTTTTATTTTGTTCAGAAGCTTTAATAAACCTCTCCTGTTTTCATTTACCCCACTTGCTATTTCGGATATGACTTCATACTGCCAACCTTGCAAATTGGCATATTCTTCTAGCCTTCTAATCTGATTTTTAAGGTACTCTTCCTGCTTCTTTGTAGATACTCTGGCATATAAAATTACTTTCGGTTTCGATTTCTCTTCTATCATGCCTAACAACTTTTCTATATCTTCTTTTTTGTATCTTCTTCTCCCTTTTGGTGTCCTAATTGGAGTTATTAACCCTTCCTTTTCCCAATTTATTAATGTACTTCTGCTGATGTTGTATGTTTTCTTTAACTTTTTATATACTCAACAACATCGATAATCACCCAATTAAAATTATATCATTTTGTATTGTTATTTTCAACTGTTGTTACCTCCCTTTTAGTATTTGTACAAATAACAAAACAGTAAATTGAAAATTTAACTTCCACCCCCATGGTTATGAAATGTGGAACTTAAT
>ENA-UPSB01000710-UPSB01000710.1-bioreactor-metagenome-genome-assembly--contig:-NODE-710-length-49515-cov-5.816114_pt1 | contig 49515 bp, 47 predicted proteins | sample MGYA00238182_ERZ773286 | MGnify/ENA primary metagenome ERZ773286 (study PRJEB29026, sample SAMN07631240) | bioreactor metagenome | isolation source: Switchgrass digestor | place: USA: Dartmouth...
GTGGAGAATGGAATTACAAATGGCAATGGAATTGGACTTTTTGCTCCTGATGAGACCTTGACCCGTGAACAGATGGCAGTATTTATTGTTCGTCTGTTTGATGTTTTTGGTTTGCCTTATCCCGAGGAAAAAGCAAGCAACACACCAAAAGATTTGGACAGCATTTCGGGCTATGCCAGGGAATCAGTTCTGAAACTTTGGGCATGCGGGATGTTCAAGGGTGACAATGCAGGCAATTTTAATCCCAAAGACTATGCTACCCGTGCAGAGTGTGCCACTTTTCTCATGCGGGTAGATGAGTATTTTGTTGAAATCGGCATCAAGGAATATACTACAGAGGAAGAAGAACCGGAGAAACAACCGGAAGAAGAGCCAGGGGAAGAACCGGAGGAAGAGTCAGGCGAAAATCCGGATAAAGGCTCGGGCAGCAATACAGATACTTATGTAATAATATTTGTTGATGGAGATAGGAGGATCAAGAGCTTTACCGTAAAGGAAGGAGAACCTTTATCAAAGACACCTTCCAGCAATGAGGTTGCAAAAGACGGTTATATTTTCGTCGGATGGTTTACCGACAAGGAATACACCATACCGTTCTATGCAGAAGATCCCGTATATTCAAACAAGATGGTTTATGCAAAATATGAGGAGATAGTTAAAGAAGAGCTGAGCATTACTTCATTCTCACTCCTAGACCAATCTCCCGACCTCAGTTTCGAGATCCAGAAAATCAGTCAGAATGCAGGAAACGTTAATAACAGTATAATATTAACTGTTATGGATGGATCAGACCCAGTGGAGCTCGATATTATTGATAACGGAAATGACACCTTTACAGTAAAGGCAAAGGGTGGATTCCGTGAAGGCTCAAACTACAGGCTTACCCTGGAAGAAGGATACATATTCAAGGATAAGGCTGAATCCATACGTACAGCTAACTTCAGCATTAAAAAAGAGCAAGTATTCAACCTTGCTTTGAATGATACCGTAATTTATATTCAGGATACAGAAGAAATCTCATATAAAATTGGCGACAAAGATCCGGTAGATGTACTTAAGCCGGAATTGCTGAGCAGCGAAACCGCTGAAGAAGTAACCGGAACATTTGAATATGAAAAAGCCGCTGAACTTAATGTAAATGGTATTCTCTGTATTTATGAAACAACTCCCCCTTATGAACGCGACTATGTGAACAACACTTATTCCGATGATGCGGAAGTATATGTGGAAGTTGTTTCAATCGTTGGGAATACTGTAACTTTTAAAGGCCTTGATGAAAAAGATGCAGAAAAATTAATCTTTATTCCGGACACTATTCCGTTTAAAGTTGCGGAATTACCAAAAGGAGAATCCGGGACAGTTAAGGCATCAGATGTTGACACTGTTGCACGGGAAGCCATGGGGCTTAATAAAAGCCCGGAAGTGGAAAAAGGCGATTTCCTGGTATTCTATGTAGTCGATTTTAAAGATCTTTCTGTGGAAGACGAAGTCTACTATGGTATTGTAACCAAAGTTGAGGGTGATACTGTTTACTATGCCAGAACAACAAAAGAGGAAATCGAAAAATCCATGGACACTTTCCTGCAGCAGACACCTAAAGGCGATGAGCTTTTGGATGGAGTGGATATAGAATCCCTTACAAGCAAAATTGAGCAGCAAGTGCGGGAGAGCGGCTTTGCCGAAGAAGCAGCTGAATATCTTGCTCTTATGGCAACTCAAACTGACGGATTCAAAAGCCTTTCGGGGCTGACTGACTTCTCCCTGACCGATGAAAACGGTAATCCTTTGACTGACGAGGAACTGGAGCTGATGGGAATCGGTAAAAACATTGAGTTGTCCGATGATGTGGAAGTTACCGTTGAACTTGACAAGAGTTCCCAATATTTCAATGATGGTGTCCGGCTGGCCGTCGGCATAGAAGCAGAATTCTCTGTTGATATGGGTGAAGAAGGTCAGATGAAGATTGTTCTGTCTGCTACCTTTGCGGAAGAAATATCTCTTGACATTACTGCAAGCGCTTATGCCGATATTACATGGTATGTTATCATTCCGAAATTCCATGAGCTGAGTTTCAGATCCTTCATAGATATTAAAAACTATTCTGCTGTTTCTGTAGATGTAAAGGTGTATACAGTGGAGAAGGAAGAAGAACCGCTGTGGGAGAGACTGAAGAATATCAAAAACGGCAAATATAAGAAAACCATTGAGCAAATTGAAGAATTAAAAGACAAAATTACCGAAGCTAAAGAAACTACCGAAAAAATCCGGGGCTACATGGAAGATCTGGAGAACCTGTGGAAATCCATTCCTTCAGATGTGACTAATAAAGAAGAATACGAAGGGCTCCTTGACACTTTAGGGGAATTGAACGTGACCCAGGAATTGACGGAAATGCTGGATCTCACCACTGAGGCTGAGCTTGACGCCGGTGTCCGCAACCTGATGGAACGTTATTCGGAGATGCTGGAAAATGAAAACGACTGGATAGAGATTTTAAATAAGGAAATATTCGACCGGGATTTCCATATCAGCATTTTCGCATTCAAAATCGGTGCAGATTTTGTTATCAAAGCAAATGTTAATGTCGCTATGGGTGCCAATATGGAATATGTGATTGGCAAACGTTATTCTTTCTGGTTTGATATCATATCCCAAACCAGCGGCAGCTCCGAAATGGATCTTCTTGACGAGAAATTTGCCTTCCAGTTCTATGTCATGGGGGAACTCGGGCTGAAGATGGGTGTTGAGGCAGAAATTGCCGTAGGAGTTATATCAACCAAAATAGGCAGCATTGGTCTCACGGCAGAGTTTGGTCCATACGTAGAGACGTGGGGTTACTTTATCTATGAGTACACCAAGTTGAGACCTGCAAATACCTCCACCTGGGACTACGACGAGAGGATGATGGGGGCACTCTATCTGGAGTTTGGATTATACCTTGAGATGAACTTTAAAGCACAGGCATTTGATGACTATTTCAAATATGAACCGACTCTTCTTGACAAGAAATGGCCGTTGCTTACAGCAGGCACAAGAAACAATGTATATGGCTTTGCTTATGAAATAGAAGAGGATGAAGTACTTCCTGTAGTTGACCATGATAACAACAGCGTAAATGGCATAACCATGACTTTGCCGGAAACTTATCGTTTAATGGAATATATGGATCTGTGTGAAGGCGTTGTGGAGCAGGAAGTTTATGACTTGAGCAGATTTAATTACTCCCTCTCCAATAGCAACTTCAAGTTTAATGAAGAAACCGGCGAAATATCCGTAACAATTCCAAAGGGAGTCCAATACATGGAATGCGATTTGACTCTCATATGGAAATTGGACAAGCTGGCTTTCAGCCATTACGACATAACAGTTACTATTCCTCTTGTGTGGACAAATCTATCGACAAAGGAATTAAATGAAAGATATACAGCCAGTGTTCGCGTAGGAAATGAACAGGATGGATACACTACTGTTTGGAGCAAACGTGTAAGGAAGAATGAAGAGTTTGACCTTCCGACGGTAGAAGAAATCAAGGCTATTTTGGGTGCGGACAGCTATGAAAGCGCATATGGCAATCTGAAATACAGTGAAATTAACGGATATGGGGAACAGCAAACAAAAGCCTTAACCATTTTGCGCGATAAAAGCTATTACTTTGAGGTGATACCCAGAACCTATACCATGACGGTTAAAGGTGTGGAAAAATCCGACGGTACCAAGGAAGACAGACAGTTTACCGCTAAATTCGGAGAAGCATTTGACTTCAGTTCCCTGACAGAGACTGGAACTGTAGACACTGAGAACAAAAACTACACCGCTTTCCTGAAAGTTGAAGCCAAGGACAGCAACGATAATGAGATCCTGAGGGATGTTAATGAGCGCATAGGCAAGGCTTTCGCCATGGATATTTTAAGCGGAGCAACCTATACCGCAACCTATGTGGATAATTCCGCCACAGCCACATTTAAGTTCGAGGGTGTAGACCTTGATGATATTAAAGTGACAATGAGGAAAGGTGATGTTGCATCCGCCGAATTCTTTGATGAGGAACTGTATACAAAGAATGCCATCGTAAAGAGTATTTATCCTGCTTTTGCCGCTATAACCGGGCCAACCACATATATAGTTGTATGTGAGGTGCAGGAAGCTCCTTTGGTCGACCATACCATCACCTATGTCACAAACGGCGGCAGCGAGATTCAGCCGGCTCAATACCCTGTAGGTTCTGTAATTATAAAACCGGCAGATCCTGTAAGAAAAGGATATGACTTTGATGGCTGGTATAGTGATCCTGAATTGACACAACCTTTTGATTTCACTATAACCATGCCGGATGAGGACATCATCCTGTATGCAAAATGGAGCGGAAAGGAATATACCGTAATCTTTGATGCAACGGAAGGTGCTTTGCCGGAAGGTGTAGAAGGCACCAAGACAGTTGTATTTGGTCAAAACTATGGTGAGATGCCGCAACCTGTCAAGGTTGGCTCCAATTTCAAAGGGTGGTTCACTGAGCGGACAGGAGGAGAGAAGGTAACAGGGGATACAGCTGTTACAGTTGACAGCGATCATACCCTGTATGCGCAGTGGAGCGGAAAACCATCGATTAGTGAGGACATTATAGTATTCAAGCCGGAAGACCTGAAATTTGATTACAATGGCCAACATCAAACTGCAGTATATGAGGCGGTTTATCAAGCAGTGTATAGCAGCGGCTTTGATATAGGCAGCTTCACTATACAGTACAAACGGCAGGGCCTGGACGATGAATGGCTTGATACCGCTGTCAATGCAGGTGTATATGACATAAAAATTACAAGAGCGGAAGATGAAAACTATGATTCTTTCGAAAAGACCTATACAAATGTGATGGTCATAAACAAGATCAGCAGAGAGATAAATGCTGATCCAAAAGCAAGCACTTTTTATGCGCACCTGCTGGTAGATAAATTGCCTCAAGATGCTTATCCAGGAGATGGAACTGTGCTATATGCGGTTTCAACCTCACTGCTTCCTCCGCTAAGTGGTTGGCAGGAATCTCGTGCATTTATGAATCTAAAACCTGGAAACTATTACATCTTTGCTATAGTTTTAGAGGGTGAAAACTATTTTAGAACAAGTAATATTGCAAGAAGCACTGAGCCTGTTGAAGTTAAGGCTGTAGAACCAAGGGATAGAATAATAGAAGAGTTAAAATTGGAAATAAAGACCAGCAATATAAAAGATGCCGGAACAAATTCTATAATCAGCGGCAAAATATATTTCCTTGATGGTACAAGCACTGATCTGACACATTTCGATGATCCGGATGTAGATGATTTTGAGAGAAATACTACAGGGACTTATAAGTTAGAGGGAAGAGTACTTGTTCCATGGATGATTTCCAAAGTGGAAATTGACTATCAAAAGAAAGGCCTTTATGCCGGCTGGCACTGCGAATATGTTCAGCCTATTGCATCTGTGGTAACCATATATGGTGATAATTGGTATGGTACTTATGTAGATGTCAAAGGGGGTCGGATTTCAGTTAATCGATGGTTCGAAGATAATCATGTGGTTTGGAGCGCTGAAACAGATTCCATGAAGCGTAAAATTGACGAAGTTGGCAACTTTAAGGACATTATAGAAAATATGAGCTTGAGCAGTGGTGATACTGAAAAATATACCTTTACTTATAATGGCTTAGTTCTTGACCAGTATGGATTTACACGTGAAGGTGGTATTTTTACAGGGAAGACAGTACGTGCTTCATATAACGCATATGAACACCCGGAAGCACCTACACTGACCATTACAGCCAGTGACAAGGCATATAACGAGTGCCTGGATTACACAATTAACAGCATTACCATTGACAAGGCAGCTTTGTATGAAGCAATGAAGGCAAAAGGTGATACGGAAACAACACTGACAGTAACCTTGAAGTTCCCTGAACGTTCAACTACTGCAGATACTGCCACATGGACCAAAACCATTACAGTAACAATTGCAGACTAAACAAAAAACAACAGCATAAGTTGAAGACAGCGGCATCTGCTTAAGGCAGATGCCGCTGGTTTAAAAGGTGAAGTATTATGAGAAAAAGATTTATTTGCATACTCCTGGCGTTTTTGATATTTTCCCAGCCCGTAATTGCATCTGATTTATCCACCGGGAACTGCATAAAAGTTGCTGTTATAGACACGGGTATCTCTGCCAGGGCAATTGATGCAGAACAGATTGTGGAAGGATATAATTACATCAGAGAAAACAATGATACCGTGGATGAAATCGGCCATGGAACCGCTGTTGCAGGTATAATTACAAGTTCATCCCATGCCGGTTTGTCAGAAATGGTTACAGGAATAAAACTTGTTCCATTGGTGATTCAGACCATGGATGAAAGCGGCAAAGTGAAAAAGGGAAATCCTGAGTTGATTGCCCGTGCCATTAGAGATGCCATCGATATATATGGCTGCCGTGTCATTAACTTAAGCAGCGGTACGACTCTGGAAAGTAAGCCTTTGCGTGAGGCTGTGGAATATGCCGAAGAGAAAAATGCAGTGATAATATCCTCAGTAGGAAACAAAAACGCGAAAAACCCGGATACCCTATATTATCCTGCTGCGTATCCTACGGTGATCGGTGTCGGGTCTGTCAATAAAAACGGGCGGGTGTCAAGCTTTTCCCAAAGAAACAGTTCCTTAACGTTGGTAGCACTAGGGGAAAGAATATGGACCGTCTCTAAGAATGGGAAAGCCTTGCTTGCAAGCGGTACTTCCTATGCGGCTGCATTTATATCGGGGGCAGCTGCTGCGCTTCTGCATGTTTGCCCGGAGCTGACCGCTGCAGAGGTACGGGATATTCTCTGCGAATCCGCCACGGACATTCTTGAAACCGGATATGATATGGACAGCGGCTGGGGCATTCTTAATTTGGAGGCTGGCCTGAAACAAGTAAATCAAAAATAATGGAAAGGTAATACATGTAAAAAATGATAAATGAGGGGAACAATCCTCTCATTTATTATATATTCAAAAAATTGCCGCTAAAACCAAAAGGTTTTGGCGGCAGAAAACAGTAGGCTCTAAATCTTAAACTCTTTAACCAGTCTGATCAATGCTTGTGAAGCCTCATTTGATTTTCTTGCCAGGTTCACGACGTTTTCAGACATACTGACAATTTCTGATGTCCTCTGAGCAATATTTGCTGCTCCCATGGCTTCTTCATTGGCAGATGTGGTTATCTGGCCGATGGCCTGAACCATGTTTTGCATCGACGCCAACAGCTCTTCCGCGGTTGAACTGAATTCCGTCACTATATCGTTGATCGCCATGGACAACTCGTTATAACGTTCGCTGGTTTGCACTACATTCTCGTAATCCTTGAGCACTTTCCTGTCAATAAACTCCATAATTTCCGTCGAGCTTGAGGAAAGAGCATTTACTACTGTCAGAACCTCTTTTGTCACTTCCTGAATTCTTGATACGGAAGTTTTCGAACTTTCGGCCAGCTTTCTTATCTCTTCAGCCACCACGGCAAACCCTTTGCCTGCTTCTCCCGCCCTGGCTGCTTCAATAGCTGCATTCAAAGCCAGCAGATTGGTTTGGGAAGTAATTTCCAGTATGGTATTCGATAACTCATTAATTTGATCGACCGCCTTGGACTGTTCAATGGCATTCTGCAAATCGACCTTTGTCCTGCCGTATATTTCCAGGGCTTCCTGTTTGGAAGAGATTACACTTTCTTTCATCTCTTCGCTTATCATGCTTATTTTATTGGCAGTGACTGCACCTTCCTGGGCTTTGGAAGCAACAGACTCGATGGCTTTTTCCACCTCCAGGGAAGTGGCATTCATTTCTTCGCTCGACGCGGCCATTTCCTCTGTTCCGGCGGACAATTCCTCCGTAGTGGAGGAAATTTCTTCGATGTTTTCATTCAAGCTATACATGTCTTTATTGATGTTCATCAGCATTTGGCTGACGTTGGAAGATTCATCAATAACTGCTTTCGCCATCCTGCGAATTGCTCTTTGCATTTTATCCAGGGAAATGGCCAGACTGCCTATTTCATCATGCCTGGCCAGGAGCTTTTTGGATATGTCCACTGTAAAGTCCCCGGTAGACATAACATTAAGATATTTGGTGATTTCCTGGATTGGCCGGGAAATACTATGGGCAATCAATATTGTTAGCCCTATGCCAATCAATAGGAAGAAGACAGAGAGCCCTACCATTATCGTGGTCAAATCATCTACTTTGGTCATGACTACTGATTTTGGAGCGGTTACGGCTAAAGACCAGTTTGTTCCCTCCACAGGATAATATGCCATGTATTTGGTTACTCCATTATATGTATACTCACCTATACCTTTTTCTCCCTCCACCATTTTCTTTTGAAGGTTATATAGTCCCTGCAATTCAGGATTGACCTCATACTCCTCAGCGATGTTGAACATTTCCAGGACAAGGTTATGGTCGCTGTTGGCTATCATAGTACCTTCATTATTAATCATGAAGACTTCCCGCTGGTCAAATTCCATTTCATGTGTATACTCACTTAAGCAATTCCCATTTTGGATGGCAACCAGTACTCCTGTAACTTTATCACTTGCTTTTATAGGAACTGCAAATATAATTACAACGCTTTGGTCTAGCTTATTGACAATAGGGTCTGAAACATTGGCCTCTCCGGACAGCGCCTTTTTAAAATAGTCTCTTTCTTGTATGTTCATGCTGACTCCGTCCGTATTTTTGCAATCCCCATTGGTGTCGGCGATAAACATGTTTATATGCCCGCTCCGTTGAACTTCATCCCGAAGCAGGTTTACTTTTTCATCCAGTGTCAGTTCATTGCCCTTTATCCAGGAACTATTTGCCAGGGCTTCCAGGGTATTGAGCTGGATTTCGAGTTTCTCCGTAATAATCTTTGCATCGGCTTTAGCTAATTCCAGTAGATCTTCATCAATGCTTGTTTTTAGGGCTTGAATGGCACTGTAGTATGTGTGAATTCCCAACCCGGCACAAATTATAAATATTAACACTCCAAATAATAATGTTATTTGCTTTGTAATACTTTTATCTCCTGTCTTCTTATTTTTGAGTTTTGGTGTACCTCTATAGTTTTCTGCTTTCTTTATAAGTGTTGTGCATAAAAATGCAAATAATAGTCTTACCTGTAAATAGAAAGGCAAAAGCGCAAGTTGACAAAATTTCCGGATAATATATACAAAGTTTAAATTTTACAGCACATTGCTAATTATTTCACAATCCTGAATTTATTGTGCTGGTTCGGAAATCCCAAGTTCTACAGACGTTAAAAAGTCACTCGTACAACTTTGGTATAATCATACTCATTTTCACAGATTTCAAGGAGCTTTATAATTTGATCTGAACCGCTAGGTTCATGAAACAAAGTATGAGGTTGCTATAAAGTCGATGTTTTTCAACTTTTATATCAACTCTCAACAATCTTATGGCATCGACCTGCAGGACTGCCATGGCTGTAGGCGTTTAAAACTGCATAGCATACCAGGTGATTATACCAAAATGTTCTATGTAATTCAACAAAATTTTACATAAATATACGTAAATTTGCATTAATCAACATTAATATGTAGTTAATGTGATATTGCATATGAATTATAAACTTTTCGAATCAAGGCAGGGCGTTTTCATGTCCGGTTTCAGGACACAATTAAACTTGCAATCAATTGCATTGCCCGCATAAGAATATCCTATGGAAATATTCGCATGTTCTTATATAATATAAATGAATGTATAAGTACTTTCAGGCAGGAATCAGATACGGAAGAGGAACGTTGGACAAGGTTTATGTAAAAAGGTACAAGTATAGTATCAAGATACTTTTTGCAGGAACTGTATATCAGAAAATAAATGCTTATTTGTACTTATTTAAATAAAAGGTGGTCAACCAAGCTGCATAAATTTTTGGGATCTGCGCTGGAAGGCGTGATGGGAAAAAAGGTTTATAAACGAGGGACTTCATCAATGGAATATATTTTAGGAGGTTTAATATGTTTATTATCAGGAGAATTAATGAAAAGGACAGAAATATCGTTACACGATTGATTGCTGAAAGCTGGGGTTCACCCGTTATTGTCAGCAGGGGAAAAGTACATGATGTTTCCTCGCTTCCCGGGTTTATAGCAGAATCGGATGGAAAAATAACCGGCTTGATCACATATAATATTCACTGTAATGAGTGCGAAATCACTTCTCTTGACAGTTTTGCAGAGAATTGCGGTATTGGAAGCAGGCTTATAGAGGAAGTTATCAGGGTTGCAAAGGAAAACAACTGTTGCCGGGTATGGCTGATAACTACAAATGACAATACTAGAGCAATAAGGTTTTATCAGAAAAGAGGATTTACAATGGCTGCAATCCACATCAATGCAATAGAAGAGTCCAGAAAGATAAAGCCTCAAATACCCTTATTGGGATTTGATGATATCCCTATACTGCATGAAATAGAATTTGAGAAAATACTGTGAGGATGTTGCTGCGATTTGTGGAAACATATTGAAATATTCAATAAACGATGCAGCAGTTTTATCCGGGACATGATAAATATGTGATATGTTTTAATTGTTATTTTTGCAGGATTTCTTTCAGAAATTATTGACATCATGGAAGATTTATGTAAAAATACTAAAAAAGGTGAGCATGCATAAGCATAAAGCAAGGAAAGAGGCGTTCCCCCTGTAATGAGGAATGTCCTTTGTGCGAGCTGCATGGGGGCACTGAAGCCCTACACGTGGAGACAAAGACAGGGGAACGCATGTCCCCTCCTAAAATCCCGCGGAGTCACATAAAAGTGATTTCTGCGGGTTTTTGCATTTGAGGGATGCACATGCTTTGTAAAACTGTTTTGAATAAAGCTAAACCAAAGGAGATGAAAGTCATGAAAACTCTTGAAACGGAGCGCTTGATTTTACGACCATATGAGGAATCCGACTTTGACGCGGTTCACGCTTATGCAAGTGTTGCAGAAAATATTCAGTATATGCTTTGGGGACCGAACGAGGAATCCGACACTAAAGCATTTATATTACAAGCTATTGCCCATTCAAAGGAAAACCCTTGCAGAGATTATCATTATGCTGCTGTGCTAAAATCAAGTCAGAAGCTTATAGGTGGATGCAGTTTAACTGTTAAAAGCGATGGCGAAGCTGAAATTGGCTGGATTTTGCACCGAGATTACTGGAAGCAGGGCTTTGGCACAGAAATGGGTAAACGCATAGTGGAGTTTGGCTTTAAAGAACTGGGACTGCACAGGATCATTGCCCGATGCGATGCGGAAAACTATGGCTCATACCGTGTCATGGAACGGATAGGTATGCGCAGGGAGGGATACTTTCTTGAAGCAAGACCTGCAAATAAGTTTTCAGACAAAAAATACAGAGATGAGTACTTATATGCTATCCTCAGGGATGAATGGGAAATCCTGCAGGAGATATCCTATTACAATTCTCTGCCGGTTATATTTGATGGTTTTATTGATGTGCCGGATTTAACTGACGGCGAGATAGAGCTTTTCTGCATCGGTAAAAAGCCTGCCATACCTGAAAGGAAGTGGGTGCCGGCTTATGAGTTTGAAATCCGACGCTGTGGCAGCCGGGTCGGTGGGATAAATCTGCGTATAGGATATACAGATGGACTATATTATAGCGGTCAAATCGGTTACAGCGTCGATGAACAGCATCGCGGTCATGGTTATGCTGAAAAGGCCTGCCGGCTGCTTGTACCGGTCATTCGTGCCCATGGGATGAAAAAGGTGCTGATCACCAACAGCCATACCAACATAGCTTCAAAGCGTACTTGTGAGAAGCTTGGAGCAAAACTCATACGTATAGCCCGTCTGCCCGAGTGGCATGACCTTTACAAAGAGGGTGAACGGTTTGTGAACATATTTGAGTGGATTGTAGATTGAAAAAGGTTTTATGTGTATTACGGGGAATATGTGTTGGGAAAAGGGAAGGCGTAAGATCATTATGGATGATAAAAATATAAAGGCTTTTAAAATCATGCCAATTTCTGAAAGGCATTTATGTGATATAAATAAGCCGAACCAGCCATTTTTGGTTTTCGGAAGACTTGTGCCGGTATTTGAAAACGGGAAATGGAGCTGGACAGAAGAACTCTTTGAAAAACCCTATGAAAAGAAATACCCCGATGAAGAACTGGACTATAGTGAATATATAGGAAATCCTGATAAGATTGTCTTTCTGGCATACATGGACAATCAGTGTGTCGGGCAGATCAGACTTAGGCGAAACTGGAACAATTACTGCTATGTTGAGGATATTGCAGTCGCAAGACAATGCCGGCGAATGGGATTGGGAAGAGAATTGATCAATACAGCTATCCAATGGGCGAAGAATGGAGGAATGCAGGGATTGATGCTGGAAACTCAGGATACAAATCTTGCCGCCTGTAGGTTTTACCATCGGTGCGGATTTGTACTGGGAGCGGTGGATACCATGCTATATGGGAATCTTCCGAACAGGGATGAAAAACACTTGCTCTGGTATAAAAGGTTTAGCTCATGAGTGTTATCAAATCTGCTCAGAAGTGATGAACGAATCGAACAAATCAAAGCTGTTGCCGTGCTTTTTTCAGTTTTATCAAGTTAAGAATAGCGGTATTTTCAGCCTTGCTAAAGTAATAATGCCTAACTAAGCAAAACAGCCAAAGGATATGGATAGGTCTGGCAGATGTTGTTGCATCTGCCATGGATGAGCATAAGGTGAATACCGTGCTTAACTGCACGGTGTTTTTATTTATTTATGCTTATATCCGTTAAGGATGAGTTTACATGTTCTCCCGGTGGCGACCTCTGATATGATGCTTCATTCTGTTGGCAATGTTTGTGTAGTATTGCAGGTGAAAAGCTTCTGCTGTTCGCCTGCAGTTTTTGTATTTAAAGCTGTAAAGGAGATCCAGTCAAAGGATTATGGAGTTGATGCATTTAGAATCATCCATTGCAATTATCTGAATTTAAGCAAAATTTATATATTGCTTTCCCAGACACGAAAAGAAAGGGGATAAAAAATGAGTGCCATAAATGAAAATAATCTGTCCAAATCATATAAAGTTTACGAAAAGCAGGAAAGTGTAAAAAACACGATAAGAGATCTGTTTATGCGAAAATATGTGTACAGGGAAGCTGTAAACAATCTGAATATGACAATAGAAAAAGGTGAAATCGTAGGGCTTTTGGGAGAAAACGGGGCAGGTAAGACTACCACGCTAAAAATGCTCACAGGCATTCTATATCCACATCCGGCACAGTTACTGTTCTAAACTGTACTCCAACTCAAAGAAAACGGGAATTTCTCAAGAAGATAGCTTTTGTCATGGGCAATAGGAGCGAGATAAACTGGGATTTGCCGGCTATTGATACCTTTAGGTACCAGAAGCTTCTCTATCAGGTGCCGGATGAGTTATATAAAAAGAACATTGATATGCTGGCAGAAATGCTTAATGTCAGGCATTTGCTAAACACCCAGCTGCGCCGCCTTTCTTTGGGTGAACGTATGAAGACTGAGCTGATAAATAGCTTTCTCTATTCTCCGGAAATTGTTTTCCTTGATGAACTACGATTGAACTGGATTTAAGCAGCCAGCTCGCGATAAGAAAGTTTCTGCGTGAATACAGAAAGGAGAGAAAGACGACCATTATCATCACAAGCCATTATATGGATGATATTGAAGAGACCTGTGACAGGGTTATCCTATTGTCTAAAGGTAACAAAATATTCGATGGAGCCATCAGTGAAATGTCCGGATTGTATTCATCGCAAAAGGTCCTGCAGCTGGTATTTGACCAGCCGGTTAATCCTGATGAGTTTTCAAAGTATGGGGAGGTTATTGAGCTTAAAGATAATGCCCTGAAGCTGATGATCGACAGAGAACAATACGGAGGCATCATCATTGAGCTGATCGATAAAAACAAAAATCTTATTAATATCTCAATAACCAATGTGCCTTTTAAGATTATTGTCCATCAGGTTATGGCCAAAGGGAGGATAGCATAGATGCGGAAATACCTGTATAGTTTCAGGCTGTACTTATTGGCATCGTTTCAATACCGGTTTGACACGGTACTGGGACTGATCATGTCCAATATCAGTATGTTTATCACAATTATATTTTGGACGATTGTTTAAATGTTAAAAAATAAGAGTTAACCCTTATGGAGTGGCAAAAAGTGTGTTTGTCTGTGCCAGATGCCTCAGGTCTAACCGTGTGACCAGAATAAGGAATTAAATTGCATCAACTATATGTAAGATTGGAGATGAAACAGTATGAAGAAATTAGTGCTGATAACCGGAGCTGCCGGAGTGGGGAAAACTACCCTCTGCCGTCATTTGTTTAAAGAAATTGAAAGCTGTGCATGGCTTGATTCCGATTGGTGCTGGATGATAAATCCGTGGAAAGACAAGACAGTTTGATATTATAACAGGTGCCCTCTCAGATATTAAATTCGATCTTTATAAAATCGCCCTTGTCTGCGATAGGGATACCCTTATAAAACGAAGGATTTTGGATAATCGGAGGAAAGAACTGATTGAATCGCCCGATTCAATGGAGCCTTATTACCGCCTTGGAGCAGAAGTGATTGATGTTTCGGCAATCCCAGTAGAAGAAGCTGTAAAGAAGGTTATTCATATTCTGAATAAAGAGAAAGGAGAGAATAAATGAACGATATGTCTTTTACAATAGAACAGGTTACCATGGAAAACTATCATTTATTTGATGATATGGTGTATTGGAGGGTTACAGGGAAAGAGAGAACGGAAGAAGAAAAGGAAGCAAATAAACACGAGGTTTTCGAAGATGCCTAGGATGAGCTTATCCATCAGGGATTCAAAGTACATGCGGCTTTGTATAACGGACGCTTTGTCGGCTGGATATCTTGTGTTTATGTTCCGAAAGTCGGATACCGGAAGAAAGGACACATATACATTGGACCGCTCCTGAATTCAGAAGAAAAGGCGTTGCCACAGCGCTAATGCAAAAGACTTTTGAACTCCGGAAGGAAATGGGCGCAGTTAGCTTACGGCTCTATACACAGGATGACAATACTGCAGCACAAAGTCTATATAAAAAATGTGGCTTCAAAATCAAAGGGAATGCGGTGTTTATGGAAACTGACCAGGATGTGTCAGAAAAAAGCCAGTTTTACCCGGTTGTAAAGAGCTTTGCGATTTGACGAATTTTAACTTAACAGTCGTATAATGAACATGATATTATTATATTTATTTTCATTCCAAAATGAACCAAGTGAACAACAAGAGACAATATATTATTGGAATAGCTATTCCGGGTGAATGCGAGTGGGCCTGCCAAGCTCCCCCAAATCATCTGTACTGCAGTATTGTATTGCAAATGCTGCTGCACAAAAACAATAATAGGTTTGTGCCATGCGGAGAGGAGAAATACATTGGACAATATGGATATTGATAGCCTTGTGATGCTGTATGGTAAAGCTGTTTACGGATTCTGTCTGAAACTTGCAAGAAACAGGGATAATGCTGATGACCTGTATCAGGAAACTTTCTTAAAGGCGCTGGAGCTGGGTGCCAAAATTGACAAGAGCAGTAATCCGAAAGCATTTCTCATTTCCATCGCGGTTGGATTATGGAAGAACAATCGCCGCAAATATGCCAGACGCCAAAGAATAGCGCCCGAGGGAGAACTGAATGAAGAAGTGGTCAACAGTGCCCTGTGCACCAATACAACAACACCTGAAGAGATTGTCATATTGAGAGAACGCTGCGCAGTGATACGGGCTGCAGCGGATAAGCTCAATGACAGGCTTAGAATACCACTATACATGTATTACACTGCCGAAATGTCGGTGGAAGATATAGCATCGGCACTCAGGATTCCGCAGGGGACCGTAAAAAGCAGGCTCCACAAGGCCCGAAAAATTCTGAAAGAGGTTTTGGAGGCCAATTAGTATGGATAAGTACGAAGAACTGGAACAATTATTGACGCAGGCACTTTCTTCCACAGAAGAACCCAGTGAAATTTTGAATCAGAAAATTAAGCACAGAATCAAGGAGAGGAAAACTATGAAACCAGTACGCAAAAGGATAGCAATTGCCCTTACTGCCGCCTTTATCCTTGTGATGTCAGGCTCAGCCTTTGCAGCCTGGAAGCTTCTCACCCCGAAACAGGTTGCAGAAAACTTCGGAGATAAGAGCCTTGCAAAGGCTTTCGACAGCGAAAATGCCGTTCAAATCAATAAATCCGCAACTTCCGGCGATTACATCTTTACGCTGCTGGGAATGACTTCCGGCAGAAATTTGAGTGATTTTAAAAGCTCCATACAGGATATACATCCTGACAGGACCTATGCTGTTGTTTCAATTGAAAGGAAAGACGGAACACCAATACCTGCGATGAGTGATGAAAATTACAGTGAACCTCCGTTCATCGTTTCTCCCCTTATAAAGGGACAAAAACCCTGGCAGGTAAACATATTCACCATGAATGGGGGTTACTACCAATGTGTAGTGGACGGAGTCATTTACAGAATGATTGAATGCGACAGCATTGAGATGTTTGCCGACAGAGGGGTATACCTTTACGTGGGTACCGGAAGTTTCATCGACAATCAAAAGGTAATCTATGATGAAGAAACTGGTGAAATATCCCTTAATGCAAATAATAAAGAAGCCGGTGCACTTTTTGAACTGCCCCTTGATGTGAAAAAGGCAGACCATGATAAGGCTGAACAGTATCTTAGGGAGTTATTGAATCCTGACCCTGAATCCATAACAAGGGGTGAAACTGACACCGGCGATGAAGATGCCTTGGATTGGGAGAGTGAGTTTGCCGACGGCATTGTAATACCCGAATCCATAAGGGAAGTTACTTATGACGAAAACGGATTTGTCTGCTATGAGTACAATGGCAGTAGTTTGAAGAGCTCTCCGGATTACCTGTTTGAAGACGGTGAGGTAGGAGTATGGAAAACAGTAGGCATTTTCGGAGATGGGGAAGAGCAAATTGCCCTTCAGCTTTTTAAGGATGAAAATGGCGTGGTGACAGGCAGGGCAGTAAAGAAAGCGAAATAACGCAAAACCGTCATAAAGGTAAACTGACAGTGGAAAGTTGTAGTTGTAAAAGGGACTTAATCCCGGGGATCAAGTCCCTTTTTTTGTATAAAGACCATACGAAAACTGAAGCAAGTTATCCTGATCAGGTGGTAATGTATGATGGATTTGGGATATAACCCAATAGATAAAAACATGGTAGCATTTGGGGGGGAAAAAACGACTATAAACCAAAGTTTCCTTTGACAATGCCCGGGACCGTATATATAATAAAAGCGATACAGTATAGGTGTCAGAATTTCATACGAAAGGAGTTGTTATGATGGCCATGAAAAATGTTGAGGTGGGTTTGGGATAACTGAATATCGGCAAAGGTACACAACAATACCTTGTAACAGGTTTTGACTGTGTTGCCTGAGCAGCTTCTTTCGAGCAACCTGAATCGTGTATATGACAAGCAGCAACACGCAAACGGTGGCGTGTTTTTTTGTTGCCCTTGTTAATGGTAAGAGATCTCGTCTTTCTGAGCATCAAGTATTCTTTCAATGGTAAGGAGTGTTCCTGCTTAGCTGAAAGGACACACATCAGAAAGATGAAAGTCACTTTTTGAGCCCGCAGGTGGTCGTTATCTGCGGGCTTTTTATAAGTTTTTTCAGGTTGAAGAATCAAATTATTGTGAATATGAGGAGTGTGATGATTATGGCAAAAAAGAAAGACACTTTTGACTATATAAAGGAAATTCGTTGCTGTTGGATGATAAACCCGCGGACAAGGGTGCAGGAAAATGAAAGGAAGAATAAAAAGAAGCGCAGACAGGAGGAAAAGAAAATGATAAGGGATGGATTTGAACAATGGGCATGAAGAATTATGAAAAGATAGATTTAGCAGACTACGGGTTTATCCCGACAATGATGCCGGAAGACTTGAGTGGAATTCCGGCACGCATTACGGCGGTACACAAGGAAAGGTATGAGCTTGTTTGCGAGTATGGGTATACTTTTGGCAGGCTAAAAGCAAGCATATATTACCACGATGGCCTGGAAGATTTTCCAACGACTGGTGATTTTGTGCTGATAAATTACAACCCGAGCGGCGACAGCCAAATAATAAAAACTCTTGAGAGGAAATCATTTTTTTCCAGGCTTGATCCCATACCCGGGCTCGGAGAACAGGCAGTTGCCGCAAACTTTGATTATGTTTTTGTCATGCAGTCGCTCAACTTTGACTTCAATCTTAAACGCATGGAACGTTATCTTACCCTGGCATGGCAGTCCGGAGCCGTGCCGGTGGTCATACTTACAAAAGCTGACTTGGCAGAAGATTATACTGAGTACATTCGTGCTGCGCAAAAAGCTGCAGTGGGAGTTGGAGTGCATGCGATCAGTGCAGTAACCGGTTTCGGTATGGACATGCTGAAAGATTACCTGAAACCACGCAAAACAATTGTTTTTCTTGGATCATCGGGCGTTGGCAAATCAAGCCTTGTCAATGCCTTGGCGGAACAAGAAATTATGGCGACAGGTGATATTCGTGAGGATGATTCGAGAGGACGCCACACAACTACTCATCGGCAACTTATTAGGCTGCCAAATGGCGTTATGATCATTGATACACCTGGTATGCGTGAGCTTGGCATGTGGGATGTGAGCACCGGTCTGGGTGAAGCGTTCAGCGACGTGGAGAGCTATTTCGGACAATGCAGGTTCAGCGATTGCCGTCACCAGACCGAGCCGGGCTGCGCAGTCAGGGCTGCAATTAAAAGCGGCGAGCTTCCCCGCGAGCGCTGGGAGAGTTATCTGAAACTGAAGCGCGAAGCAAGATATTCCGATAAGAAAGCAGAGTATTTGCGCCTGAAACAACAAAGGAACAAGGACATTGCCAGATGGAGCAAACAGATGAAGAAAAACGGAGGGTTTAAAGGATGATAAGCAAGCTGTTTATGCATTTACAAAAGCCTGCCCTTTGGCAGCGCAGCTGTGAACCGTTTTGGGACAATGAGCACATTTCAAAGGGGATGCTGGAAGCGCACCTCAACCCGGATTGGGATGCAGCAAGCCGCAAGCACAGTTATATTGACCGCTCGGTAAAATGGCTTGCAGGCATCATCCCGCCGGGCAGTAAAATACTTGACCTGGGCTGCGGCCCGGGACTTTATACCAAACGATTTTCGGATGCAGGATATGACGTGACAGGCATGGATTATTCCAGGCGATCGATTGCCTATGCAAAGGAACACGACCCCAAAACCAAATATATATACCGGAATTACCTGGAGATGGATTACACTGAGGCATTCGATGCAATCACATTGATATACTGTGATTATGCTGCGCTGATTCCTGATGAAAGAAAAACGCTGCTGTCCAAAGTACACCGGGCGCTTAAGCCCAACGGCCTGTTTATTTTCGATGTCTTCACTGAACAAGTTTATTTTGGCAAGAAGGATCGTACATCCTGGTCGTACCATGAAAACGGCGGATTTTGGAGCGACAAGCCGCATTTGTGTCTGGAAGCCGAGTATTACTTTGAGAACAATACCGTCAAAGCTTACAAGACCATTGTAATAACAGAGGATGGTCTGCGTGAGTACCTTATCTGGGACACGGTGTATACCCAGCATACGTTGCTGAAGGAAGTGACGCCTTTTGGGTTTCAGATGCACGGTATTTATGATGATGCCTGTGGCAGTCCATATACCGGTACTGCGGATACATTGTGCCTTGTATTGAAAAAAGGTAAAGGTGAACTGTAATTCACGGAAAAATCCGTGAGGTTGATTGCAGCCATCAGTGGATTATGTGCCGACCAAAGACGAATACCTCTTGAAATTTAGGAACCAATGGTATGCTATCCATAATAGCAAGCATTGCAGTTTATTCTGCATTATTAAATATTGATGTGCCAGGCTATATAAAATTAGCATGAATTCAGCTAATAATGGATGTATTGATTGTGGAGAAAGGATTCACTGCCCGAAAGAATAACTGCAAAGCACCATAGTATGTATAAACGACTGGAAAGACCCGTGATACAAAACTTCATACCGTACAGACAAATTCAGTTATTTTAGGCAATACCGTATATGCTTTGACTCCTTTCGGAACAACAATCATCCATTTCAATTAGCTTAATTCATTCTTAAACTTATATAAGTATGCGGCAATTAACTTTGAAGGAGTTCCTTTTAACTTGTTGACAGGGTGGTAAAAATATGCAAGAATACTGCAAAAGGTGAGAAGCATGAGTTCTACAAAGAAAGCCGGCGATTTGTGAATGTATTTGAGCGGGGCGAAAGATGCATTTCTTTGGACAGGAGAGTATCTTGGCCCCATGCGAAGAGAACATTAAGGCACAGCCTAGGGAGGTTGTTGATAAGTGGCTTGACCTTGCCGAAAGGGTTTATGAACGTGAGGATTTATTAGAATATTCAGAGCATTTGATGTATACATTTGATGTATATTGGAAGGAAAAAGTGACGATAAAACTAATGAAAAAGATATGGCGATGTCGCTTGACATGTGAGAATTTGATCAATTGGAGCGCATTGGTGCATAGTGGCAAACAAATCGGCGAAAGGGGCAAATGAGGAGTTACCGTTTCAGCATCAGAAATTCAATCTGCTATTTCATTTCAAGAGAAGTATTTTAACAGCCGAGTAGAAATGTTTGACCCTTAAATTAATCACGTCCTTTCACGCAAGACGATGTTTGATGCTGTACCAGTTGGCCTTTCCCGAAGCTGAAATATCAGTTGTTCCTGTAGACTGCTATGGTATTACCCGATATAATTGGTATATGCAGGAATATGGAATTGAACGTGTTTTTGGCGAGCTGGCTCGCTGTGGGAATCAGTTTATAGAAGATGTAAAGGAGTATTTGACATGCCACAGGTAGAACTAACCAACATGGTAATGATACAGGATAAGATTACAGGTAAAGTGCTTGTCCAGGAAAGGACAAAGAGCTGGAAAGGGCTGTCCTTTCCCGGAGGACATGTTGAACCGGGTGAAAGCCTTGTCGACTCAGCAATTCGCGAAGTAAAGGAAGAAACAGGACTGGACATAAAAAATCTAAAATTCTGTGGTGTCGTTCATTGGAGCAACAACAAAACTTTCGACAGGTACCTTGTCTTTCTTTATAAAACTGTTGACTTTGAAGGCAAGCTTATCACTGAAATGAACGAGGGCAGAAATTTTTGGATGGACATTGATGAGCTAAAAGCTCAGAAAAATACCAATGAATTTCTTAATTACTTACCGGTGTTTTTGGATGACAGATATAGTGAGGTTTTCGGATCATGGAATGATGATGAGCCGTATGAGCTTGTGTATAAATAGAAGGCAGTCTAATAATGAATCCCCTAGTAAAGCCGCAGAAACTAAGTAAAGGCGATAAAGTTGCAACTGTCAGTCCTGCACTGGGAATTGCCGGCGACAGCGATGTCATATGGCGCTATAATATTGGTAAAAAACGGCTTGAAGAGATTCATGGACTTACTGTGGTACCTGCGCCCAATTCCCTGAAAGGTACCGATTACTTGAGTGAAAATCCAAAAGCCTGCGCTGAAGACATCATGTGGGCATTTGAAAACAAGGAAATTAAAGCTGTCATTTCCAACATGGGTGGGACTGACAGTATCAAGATTATCCCATATATTGATACTGACGTTATAAAGAAAAACCCCAAAATATTCATCGGTTATTCGGATGTGATGAATATTCATCTGCTATGCTATAAGCTCGGGCTGTCGACCTTTTACGGACACAACCTGCTTCCGATTATATCAGAAACACCATATTATCATCTTTACAGCCAAAAATGGTTTGAGAAAGTGTTGTTTGACAATAGCCCTATAGGCATTATCGAGCCATCGGACAATTTCAGCTGCGACAAAAATGATTATTTTAATGAAAATGCGTCAAAAACATATTACCGTGATGACGGTTATTTATGGATACAAGGCAGGGGTGTGGCAAGGGGCAGGTTGTTTGGCGGCCATACATGGATATGTGAGCTTGAAGGAATATTGAAAGATACAGTGCTGGAAGCCATTACCGATGACTGGGATGGTAAAAACTATTCATAGAGATATTGCTGAATGTTTTTCACCGGAACAGCTTGCCAGTTTTTTGATGTGGCTTGGCAATGTTGGCGCATTGCAAAAACTGAAAGGCATAATTGTCGGGAAACTGAACGTCTATCAGAGCTTCGACGAACACAGGAAAGCGATGCTGTCTGTTATAAATAATAAATTCGGCCTTAACCATTTGCCGATAGTCGCCAACATGAACTTTGGACATACATCCCCCATCTGCATTTTACCTTATGGGGCAATGGCAGAAATTGACTGTGATAACAAGACTTTTTCCATAATTGAGAGCGGGGTCGTGTAACATGCCCGATATTCTTTTCAAAACAGAAGATTATGTGTTCAGCTACCGCGTTGCCGGAATACTTATCCATAATGGCAAGGTATTGCTGCAAAAACCAACCAATGACACGGGGTATGCCTTTCCCGGCGGGCATGTGGAATTCGGCGAAACAAACGAAGAAACCCTGATTCGTGAGTTCAAGGAAGAAGTTGGCGCCGACATTAAGGTAAAGGAAATCAAGTGGGTTGCTGAAATATTTTTCCCATGGGGTGATAAGCCCTGCCATCAAATTTGTCTTTATTACATGATTGAACTTTCAGATGAAACCCAGATACCTCTTGACGGGAAATTCATTGCTCATGAGCACATTGAAGAACGAGATTTTGACATTGAATACCATTGGATTCCTCTTGAAGAGGTTAAAAATATAAAGGTGTATCCAAGCGATGCCAGTGAACTGCTGGAACACATTGATGAAGGTGTTAAGCATTTTGTATACAGGGAGAATTGAGGTATTAATTATATTCTAAACGCCCAGGCTTAGTTTGAACATTATCACTGGTTTTCGTAAAATCAATGGACTTCCAATGCGGTTTATATAGTTTAAGAATGAATTCGGCGAGTATGGATGCATTCAACAATCATCCATTTCATTTAGTTGAATTCATACCATTTTGATTATAAATAATAAAACCCGACTGGACTTCAGTCGGGTGTCTTGTTTTTGACAATAGAATAGAAAGAGGCGTCTTTATTCACCTTACAAGTATATTATATCCACAAAATACCAAAGTGTCAAGAAAATGAAAGGAAAAACATGAAAAAGAAAATGTGTGTTTAATGATATAAGTAACAGCAATTACGTCTCTGAAAAACGTACCCATACAAATTTTATTTTCTTCAATTATTCATGTAATATATGATTACCTGCCGGCTAAATTTGAAAAAAGAAGGCCCAAAGCAAGCGTAATCAATATCATTTATACAGCATTGCCAGTCAGGTCACCACATCAGAGGTATGGCGGGAGACGGCGAACACTTGCAGGTGGCTTTAGGAGATGTTTTTGAAGCTGTTCAGGGGGTGAAAAAATGAACAATATATGGTCACGGTTTGACAAGCGGATTAAGCAATATAATGATGGCGTGAAATTATGGGACTTTTCAACAAATACAATTCTTGTTGCAAGTGAGAAGAAGTAAGGTATTAAAATTTCATTAATAAATTTTTGGATTTTGAACAGTATTCCCCCGCATCCATACTCTTTTTACGTATGAACAAAAGGCAGGTGTTCAATGGACAGTCAGAACATGATAACGAAAAAAGAATATAAATTCTTGGAAATTCTGTTGTTTCCTTTCCGCTGTGCGTTGATGCATGCAATAACATTATTGATATTCACAATATTAAATGGTGTCATTCCCATCATGCAGGTAATTGTCATGCAATGATTATAAATACCACAATTGCAGTTGTTGAAAATGGGGAAAGCATTTTAAACGTGTATTTGCCGATAATTTTCATGATGCTGCTTATAGGCTATCAATGGGTGTCCGAGGTATTATCCGGGTTTTCCAGGTCCAAGATAAGCTTAATCGTAAGAGCTGCCTTTCGCCCAATCGTCACTGAAAAGATCGCCAGGTTAAACTATAAACATATTGAAAATGATGAAACCTGGGACTTAATCAAAAGGATATTGCAAAATCCCGAGGATCAAATAACCGGTGTACTGTTCAATGTAACGTCATTGGTGTCGCTTGCTATAAATATAACCGGAATCCTTGCATTGATATTGACATATGTATGGTGGGCGCCACTTCTTATTTTAGGGTTATCCATACCCCTTTTTTATCTGGCATCAAAAAGCGGGAAAGAAAACTACGATGCAGAAAAGATTATATCTGAAAAAGTACGCAGGTACGAATACCTGGGTGAAGTTCTCACCGGCCGGGACGCATCAGAGGAACGTACGCTTTTTGGCTATACGGATAAGATTAACTCCAATTACATGGAGCATTATAACTCTGCATATAAAAGTCAGGCTTAGGCTACGGCACAAGTGGCTTGTGAAAATGAAAGCAGGCAGCTTTGTTGCATCCGCTGCTTCGATTCTAATAGTTTTCATTTTTATAAGTCCGGTTTTGTCCGGGGAGATGGACACAGGGTTTTTTATTTCTATCGTCCGGGGAGTTTTCAGCCTGATAAAAACAATGTCGTGGTATTTTACAAATTACATTGATCAACTGGCAACCCATAATGAATATATTAAAGATTTGAACTTCCTGTTAGGGTTGGATGAAATAGAAGGTGCGACGGATAGGCCGGAATTGATAAGCCCGGCTTTTAGTTCACTGGAATTCAGGAATGTGCGTTTCAAATATCCAAAGACAGAAAAGTACATACTCAACGGAATCTCCTTTAAGATAGAAAGCGGCAGGCATTATGCCCTTGTCGGTGTGAACGGCGCCGGGAAGACGACAATAATCAAGCTCATCGCGGGATTATACGGTGAATATGAGGGAGATATCCTGATAAACGGGACAGATATTAAAAACTACACCCAAAGCGAGATGAAATCCTTTGTTTCAGCCTTGTTTCAGGACTTTGCCAGATATTATATATCCTTGAAGGACAATGTTTTGCTCGGGAATGTGAACGAGATAAAAAACGAATGCATCAATGAAAAATTGGTTAAAACTCTGGACCATATGGGGCTTGGTAAAATGATTGATAGTCTGCCCCAGGGTATGGACACTCCCCTGGGGAAAATTTGTATGAAGAGTTTGAGAATATTACCCGGGGTTGTACGACTCCTCACTGCTGTTGCTAAACCATAAGCAATGGCAGACTGAGAGAAAAACAGGGTTTCTGGAACTTGGCATGAAAATTATCACCTTGTTGGGATATGGAGGTGTCCTCATTATATTATTTGATGCGTTATTTAAGAAAGATATCACCATAGGGGCATTTACGGCGGCATTCATTTCACTGGACTCCTTTGTGGGTATAATGAAAGAGCTCGTATATGGCAGTGTCGGTCAACTGGCCCGAAATGCAGGTACGGTGGATAATTTTATCAGTTTTATGGATATGCCTGAACGTAACGGCAGGGATGTGCAGCTGGATTTCAGTTCCGGAATAGAGGTTATCAATGCGTCCTTTAAGTATCCGGGTGCAGAAAAGCCGGCATTGGATAATGTCAGCCTGAAAATTGCCGGGGGAGAAACGCTGGCTGTTGTCGGTGAAAACGGAGCGGGTAAAACAACACTGGTACGGTTGATATCAGGGTTGTATTTACCGACGGAAGGAACTGTTAAAATCGGTGGCATGAGTACAAAAGAGGCAGCTGCCGGCTCAATTTTCAGAGGTGTATCGGCAGTGTTTCAGAAGTATCAGAAGTTCAAAATGACATTGCATGATAATGTTAGTATAAACGACACAGAGAGTAGTGACGAGGCAGATGCTGCCATACAAAAGGCGGGATTAAGCCTGGAAAAGGATAATTTCCCCGATGGCACTGAAACCATGCTGTCCCGGGAGTTTAACGGCATAGACCTGTCGGGAGGTCAATGGCAGAGGGTGGCGATAGCCAGGGGATTCTACAGGGTGCATGATCTGATAATACTTGATGAACCCACAGCGGCAATAGACCGTATAGAAGAGACGAGGGTTTTTGAAAAGTTTGCAGAAATTTCAAAAGGTAAAACATCCATCATCGTTACTCATTTTAGGCTTGGCAAAGATTTCCGACAGGATTATTGTAATGAGCGAGGGTAAAAATATAGAAAGCGGAACCCATGAAGAGCTTTTGAAATCGAACGGCAGGTATTCAATGATGTATGCCGCGCAAGCCCGGTGGTATGAAAGCTGACAAAGCTATCATATGAAAACTGCAAAGGTACTGCGGGTCATCATCCGCAGTACCTTTGCAGGTGTACTTTGATATAGCCAATGCTAAGCCATTAAGCCTTAACTTCTATAGTAACTTTGAAACTCCCTGTTTTAGCGGCTGCGTTAGTCGTAGAAAATGTCGGAAGAACTACATTGATATTGAATACCGGTATAAAGACAGGTGTATTGCCATCCTCGTCGGACAATACGATAATTCCGTATTCATTCTTATAAACCATTCCCGCTGCATATATATTAGATCCCAAATACATTTCTACTTCTGTTGAAACAGGGAGGTATTCGTAATAAGCGGACAACAGATTCATATCAAATCCCGAAGTTGGGCCTGATGGGGTAAGGTACGTGATGGAGGGATTGTAAACGCTGCCCGCACCCAGGTAAATACCTGTGATGGCATTTAATGGTATGGCTTCTTTGTTACCGCCATCATCCAAAATAAAGAGGGTTCCCAAAGTTCCCGATGATGATTTGAACAGCTCATAGGGAGTGCCGGTAACAGAAGACGCTGTTAACCCCCGTGTAAAGACGGTAAATACATTTGTGGGGTACAGGGTAATGAGCTGCTCAATTACATGAGCCAACTGGGCATAGGCGAAACTAGTCCCGGTGGTATCAGGGGGAGCTTCGGGATAGGTCAGCACCAGCTTTGGGAAATAGGGCTCGTAAACAATATTATTGCTGGCAAACTGTACAATCGTGGTACCATCATTATTGGTAAGAGCTATTCCGTAATTTTGGCTCACTCCGCTCAACCATTCGTTAACAAGGGAAGTCACATCAATTTCGACGGCTTTGTACAAGTCATCTGCCGTGATGCTGGTTTGAGCGGTTGTGGCGGAAAAAGAAGGCATGGTATTATAAGTCACTGTTGTTGCACTAAACGGGCTTGTTACTTTGTTTACAACAATAGTACTTGGTGTATCTCCGCTCTTTGCGATAACGCTTAACTGAAGAGTTGCTTTATCTACTGCTGTCACCGGCAATGTTGGCAATTCAATTTCCAGGAGACTGATACAATCCTGAAAATTCGGATCTGTGCCGGTATAAAGCAGCGGATAAAAAGAATTATTGTTATCCGGTATTGCAGATGATACAAATGTGGTAAGCGGTATGCTTACAGTAACAGACGGCATGAATTGTCCCTTCTTTCTTGCAAGGTTTTGGTATACATAAATATAATATGCATGCAATGCTTATTGTGTTATTGTGCTTAGAAGAGGGACGAAATTCCACTTGTGTAAAAAATGCAGATATCAGGTCCAAAAACCTTACAGTTATGGTAGAATATAACTGTGGACATAAAATTGTTGAAACTTATGGGGGATGAATATCAATATTGTTATATGTAAAGTGTTATAAAGGTTCATTAATCAATAAGCTATATAATTATTAGGGGGATATTAAATGCAGGAGATTTTCAGGATTGAAAAGGTTGAAGACCCTGAGGAAAAAGCTGGAATTGTTTCGGAGGTATTACTGGATTTACCTGATTGGTTTGGGATTCCCGAATATACAAGGGCTTACATAAATGATTCAAGAAAACTGCCTTTATGGGCGGCAAGACACGATAAAGAAGTCGTTGGGTTTGTAACACTGGCTGAAACCAGTCCGGAAACCGGGGAATTGCATTGCATGGGAGTTAAAAAAGCTTACCACAGAAAAGGAATTGGGACCCGGCTGTATCAAGCGCTGGAAAAGTATGCAAAAGAAAAGTATAAGTACCTGCAGGTGAAAACGGTGGAAGAAGGACACTATTGGGAGTATGATCAAACGGTGGCTTTTTATAAAGCAATGGGTTTTTCCAAGCTGGAAGTTTTTCCGACTTTGTGGGACGAAGGAAATCCATGCCTGATCATGATTAAAGCTCTAGTGTCAGAGGGACGGTTCTCTTGACACTTTTTGGATACGCCTTATTTATAGTCGCATGAGTGGTGAAATGATAATTTTAACTTGCTGGGGGTGTGGGAAATAGAAACAATACAAAAACTAAATTTCATTTCTAAAGAACCGATTTTAAAACGCCGTAGCCAACAAACTCGCCATTTTCGTCCAAGGCGCAAAAAAACTCACGGGTCTTTCCCACTGTGGCAATGATTTCCTTACCTGTAACATAAATATCAGGGCAAGTTTTATCGTGTAAGCGTATAAGGAAATCCGCATATTTAGGGTCGTAGCTGACCACTGAAACCTTTAGGGTGGTATGTAATCTTTTCTTTCCAACAAAAGGATATACTCATTATCTTTGCGTTCGGCAGAAATAGCGCGCATCAAGTTATGATAATCCTGATTTTTTGTGTTTGAGTAATTTTGATATGTCTTATCTGGGCGTTATGGTGGACATGGCCGGCTGCCCGAACCGCTGCCGTCATTGTTGGCTCGGTTCGCATAGGAACGGTCAAATGACCGTCGATGATTTCAAAAGTATAGCCACGCAGTTCAGAAACTGGCGTGACGAGGAAGGACGCGGCATTGCAGAAATGAGCTTTTTTTCATGGTGGAGAGAGCCGGATTACCGGGACGACTACCGGGAGTTATGGCTTATTGAGCAGGAACTGTCCTCACCCGGAAGGGCAGAACGGTTTGAACTTTTGTCAACCTGGCGGCTTGCACGGGATGAAAGTTATGCGAAATGGGCAGCAGAACTGGGGACAAGAGCCTGCCAGATCACTTTTTTCGGTATGGAAGAGAACACAGACTGGGGTATGCGCCGTAAAGGTGCTTTCCGCGATCAGTTAATTGCGACAGAAAGGTGTCTTGCTGCAGGTATCGCTCCGCGCTGGCAATTGTTTATCACTAAGCAGTGCTTGAACGAACTGGATGATTTTCTAAGGCTGATATATGACCTCAAACTGTTTGAACGCTGCGAAAAAATTGGGAAGAAGTTTGAGGTGTTCATTGGGGGTATTTCACCAGAGGGTAATGGATATGGAATTGAGGCTCTTCGCCCTGAGGAGGATGACCTGCCTTTGATTCCCAATGAACTGATTTCGATTACCCGTGAAGGCACAGATTTGCTGGGGAAGCCAGAGTATATGGTGCTTGAGGAGCTCATGGAGTGTGATACTCCGCCGAATATAACTGTAAACCCGCCTTGCCTGGCTGTCAATGCGGATTATGATGTTTATCCGAATATCGCGGAACCCGCTGAGTGGTGGAAGCTGGGCAACTTGAAAATTGACGGCATCCAGGAAATTATGAGGAACTACCGTGAAGAGAGAACACCAGGTATGAGAATGAATCGCACAATTCCAGTAAGGGAGCTTGCAAAAACATACGGCGACATGAGAAGCAAAAAGCTTTATGACAAAAGCGATCTCATTACACGTTTTTTACATCAATGGGGAATGGATTACATGAGAAGAGGACGATAATAAAGCAGTATTGCCTCAGTGGATTTGTTTCTCGGTAAGAAAGGATGGTGGGAACCTATGAGCATAATCAAAACTCATAATATAACGCTGTATGGCGGAAACGGCAGTAATATTGTCCTGCATCCGCTTTGTGACGAGCATCTTCCTTATCTGTACAAATGGTGCTCCGACCCGGAAGTGCTCTACTGGACGGAGGGAGGGACAAATGATATTAACTTGTCTTACGACCAGGAAACTGTTCATCAGATATACGGAGGGGTTTCGCAGAACGCATTCTGCTTCCTTGTTGAAGTGGATGGCGTTCCTGTCGGCGAATGCTGGCTGCAGAGGATGAACTTGCCGTATGTAAGGGCAATGTATCCTGAAACTCTTGATGTCCGCCGAATCGATATGTGCATCGGTGAAAAAGAATACTGGAATCGCAGCATCGGAACGCAGTTTATCGGTATACTGGTGGACTTTGCCTTTTGCGGTGAGCACGTTGATATATTGCACTGTTTTTGCGAGGATTACAACATACGAAGCAGGCGCATGTGGGAGAAGCACGGGTTTACGCGGGTATTGGCCGAACCGCTTCCCCAGCCGCAGAAAGGGAAATGGCAGTATCATTACAGGCTGACGAGAAAGGAGTTCATAGAGCGCCGCCGTGTAAAAGTGCCAAAGGAACAACAATTCACTCTTCCCATTGCCAAACTGCAGCCCAGCCAGCTTTACATCAGCGGGGGAAAGCTGCGGCTGGTGCGGGAGTGGTTCGCCCCGGAGGATCAGGAACATTTTGACCCGATTCCTGTCAAGCGGTTGAAAGACCGAATCGTTATGACAGACGGTCATACCCGGGCGGTGGCAGCACATTTGGCAGGATGGGATACTGTTCCGGTGTACTGGGATGAAGATGATCTGGATATGCGTGCATATGCGATGAATGTGAAGTGGTGTGATGAGGAGAGCATACATAACCCATCGGACCTCGCCGAAAGGATTGTGCCCCATAAGGAATATGAGCGTTTATGGCGAAAGAGATGTATGGAGATGGTGCTTTCGGATTAATGTTACGATAATTTTAATGATGAATGGTATTGGGGGCATTAAAAATGCATAGAGAACGGTTTCCGGTGCAGTTCTCTGCTTTGTCCGGCAGAGCATTGGAAGAAAGGATACTGGGCAGGAATCCCATTATGAAACTTTCCCGGTGCAAGTTATTTACCCTTGGATTGAATGACATTTGCATTGTTAAGACACCGGCGGGCACATATTATCTCAGAGTCTCTGCATATAAACGGAGAACTAAGGAAGAATGGGAAGCAGGAACTGAACTGCCGGATTATTTGAACAATAAAGGATATTTCCTCATCCTTTACACTGCAGTATATCTTGTGTAACAAAGCTTGAACAGTTTTTCGGTAATTTTTGCGAACAGGCTTCGTTTCTCCATTTTCTCACCACCCTTGTTTTCCGCTCTCAATAATATAGTAACGGGAGCCCGGTAAATCTTAGTATAATTTTACCAGGGATTTGAAATGTTTGTGTTGTTTTGTGCGAAGAATGGTCTTTACTAAAATTGCACATTCAAAAAGAAAATGCCGGGGAATTTGATAAATTAAAATTCCAAAAAACTATATTTTCATTAATCAGCAGCGCGGTACAGTTTCATCAGGCATGTGCCCTCTCCATAATAAACATTGTCGTCCTTGTCCAGCACCATCAAGCCAATATTGCCTTTCACCAGGATTTCATGGTCCAGTGTATCGGGATGAATCAAAGTGATGTTTCCTCCCAGGGTGGTATAGAGCTTTCCGTTTTTCCCCCACCTCAGGTAGACAGGCCTCCAACGGCTGGGTAAAACCTCGTCTGTATAAATCACTTTGCTTTTCACTGTGCGGAGAGATTGGGGGTTAACTGCAAATATGCATCCATCCGCTGCCCCCCACAATAAGCCGTCCGGGCTGAAGGACAACCCGCCGATTTTTCTCAGGGGGGTGTTGTTACCGGGTATGTCCAGGGTGAACTCATGAATCTTTTTATTTGCGGATACGTCCCACACGAACATTTTTGCCTGCTTTTCCACAGGTTCCATACCCAGTCCGCCCCATATGGATGTGCCTCCATACAAGATTCCGTCGCGGTATGCCAATCCTACAAGGCTTTGATTTTCTACAATATTTCTATATACCGACCACGAGTCCTTTTTCGCATCATATATAACCAGCGCACCTCCGAACCTTCCGTATTCCGGTATGGTGCCGACGAACAGTTTGTTTTCGCCGGAGGTTATGGCAAAGGGCCTGTCCTGCTCATGTTCTATATGAAAAACCATTCCTGGATTTGACCTGGAAGATTTGCTGCATTGAAATTCTTTTTCGGGATCATATTTGAACATCCTGGCGTGGGGATACATGCCGATGTAGACTTTCCCGTTCAGGAAGCCAATGCCCTCTGCCTGCGGAGTCAGTCCTGTGGTGTTCACCACTTCATTTTTCTCTGTATCATATATGCTAAAGCCGCAATGATACCCACCCATGTACAGGCGGTTATCCGGTCCCATTTCCAGTGATTGGAGTGCAATGGGTTTTGGTGAAACCTGTGGAGTGATTGCCGTATACTCATTATTCTCAGGATCATACAGAATATAGCCTGCATGCTCGGTAACAGCCACCAAAACTGTTTTTCCGGCTTTTTTTCCCCGGTTTAAGGTAACCCAATGGAGCCTTTTTATGACAGGCAAATCAGTAACATTATCTATTGGAATTACGGTGCGGGTATGACAATTATATGTATGCAACTGCCCGGCATGGATGAAATAGATCAATACAGGATTAAGCGGTGATGGGGGAGACAGGGTTACAGACGAGGGAAGGGAAGCCTCTATGGTGCATGTGGCTTCGTCCATAACAATCCAGCCTTCCGCGTCCAGTTGAATAAAAATTTTCTGGTTATAGGCAAAAAGATTGTAGATAAAACCATCATCCCCTGTAACATGAAGCTTTATCTCTTCTTTTTCGTTTGTATCACGATGAATTCTGACCAAATGCTTGCGTGAACCGGTACCTGCATAGATGTACTTGTCTATGACTGCCAGTGTTCGGGCGTATTGCTCGCCGGCGACCACAGCTCCGTAATCATTAAATCTCTTTCTTTCTGCATCATAGCCAAATATCTTGCAGCCAGGGTATGTGCAGCCAAAGACCTCAGGATCATTGCCGGATCTCAGTTCCCAGACCCAGTTGTCGCAAGGATTTTTGCCCAATGACTCGATTGCTTGCAAATGTGGGATGTAACGATACAGAATACCGTCATTTGTACCTGAAAAATAAACGTTTCTATCTGCGCCTATAGTGAGAGCCCAGACCACATCGGATTGGGGAATATCCTTTTGAAATTTAATTTCTGAAGTTTCCAAATCAATACAGTAAAAGGTTGCGGGAGGACCATTCAAGACGATGTATACCTCGTTTTCACCGGAAATGTTGGTTCCTGCGGCAGCACCCTGGCACCTCGTGACCTTTACCGGTTCAGCAAGTTTTATGGTTCTGTTGTATAAACTGTGCATACACATATTATTCTCCTTTTTATTCAACATTGCTTGTTCAGTACATATCAATAGTTAGTTACATTATTGCTCATAACATAATGCATGTCAAGCAAGTGGAATCCATGATTTTACTTTTTCCGGCAATGCCGTTGCGAACATTGGCCGTGATGAAGCCGTGAAAGGCGGAACAATGAATCTTTGAGGTATTTTCACGATCAAAGTCGACATGGACAAGCTGTTGCATGAAACAGAACAGCAGCATGAAAAGGGCATAAACCTATGAAAGCTTATTGACAAAAATATAAATTTGCCGCATAATGTAACTAAGTAGTTACGTGGTAAATAGGACATGTAGTGATTTGTGCTTTATAATAATATAACTAAATATTTATTTACCATCCTAACATATCACATTTCAAAAGCCAATAAATAAATCAGAATGGGAGAGATCTTTGTGTGGACTGAGGAAATACTGGACAAAAAACTGTCAACTCCTTCGCAAAAACTGATTGATGACATGATGAAAATAGAAGGGGATATCATGATTCTTGGTGCCGGAGGAAAAATGGGACCTACTCTGGCGCTTCTTGCAAAGCGGGCTATAGAAGCTTCCAACAGCAAAAAAAGGGTAATTGCTGTATCACGTTTTACCGACCCTATTGTTTCACAACTTATGAAAGATAACGAGATTGAAACCATCAGCATGGATTTGATGGAACCCGGAGCGTTGAGCCGATTGCCGGATGTACCGAACATAATCTTCATGGCCGGACGCAAATTCGGTACGGATGGACAGGAAGCTCAAACATGGGCGATGAATGTATGGCTGCCTTCTTTGGTGGCTGAAAGATTTAAGCATTCAAGGATTGTAGTGTTTTCTTCCGGCAATATTTATCCGATGGTACCGATACATTCGGTCGGAGCTACCGAGGAAACTCCGCCTGCACCCATCGGTGAATATGCAATGTCATGCCTGGGGCGTGAGCGTGTGTTTGAGTATGCTTCCCAGAAGTATGGCACGGAAGTGTTCATATACAGGCTCAATTATGCCATCGATTTAAGGTATGGTGTTTTGCATGATATTGCCCTGAACATACTTAATGAAAAACCCATAAACCTTTCCACATCATGCTTTAACTGCATTTGGCAGGGGGATGCAAATGAAATTGCACTGCGTGCTTTGCTTCATGCCGGAAGCCCGATTGTCAGAATGAATATTACCGGTCCGGAAACCGTATCCGTCAGACATGCAGCGACAGAATTGGGTAAACTGCTTGGTAAAAATCCGATATTCGAAGGTGAAGAATCCAATACCGCATATTTGAACAATGCAGCCAAAGCCATGGAAACTTTCGGATATCCAAGCGTATCAATAAATACATTAATCCGCTGGCAGGCAGAATGGCTGTTGGCTGAGGGAAGATCCCTCGGGAAACCAACGCATTTTGAAGAAAGAAAGGGGAATTTCTAATGGACAGGCATGAAAAGGCCCTGCAAATACTGGCTGAAGGAACATTTATTCCTGCTCATCCGCTGGCATTGACTGCTGAAAGGAAGCTGGATGAAAAAAGGCAGCGCCGGTTGACGCGTTACTATTTGTCTGCTGGGGTTGGCGGCATTGCTATTGCTGTGCATACCACCCAGTTTGAAATCAGAAAGCCTGAGGTGGGACTGTTTGAGCCGGTATTGAAACTGGCGGCAGAAGAAATCGAGGCTTTTGAAAACAGGACCGGGAAAACCATTGTGAGGGTTGCAGGCGTTTGCGGTCCTGTGGAACAGGCGGTAAAAGAAGCGGAGATCGCGAAAAAGCTTGGATATGATGCAGTGCTGTTAAGCCCAGGAGGGCTTAATCATCTGACAGAAGAGCAATTGCTGGATCGTACCAGGGCGGTTGCGCAGGTTATGCCTGTAATAGGTTTTTACCTCCAGACTTCCGTTGGAGGCAGAGTTTTTACTTTTGATTACTGGAAGAAATTCTGTGAAATTGATAATGTGGTTGCCATTAAAAGCGCACCCTTTAACCGCTATCAAACATTGGACGTTGTAAGGGCAGCCGCTTTGTCTTCCCGTGCGGACAAGATCGCGCTGTACACCGGGAATGACGACAATATTGTATTGGATTTGCTGACGAAATACAGGTTTACCGAAGACGGCAAAACTTATGAAAAACGTTTTGTGGGAGGATTGCTTGGACACTGGTCCGTATGGACCCATACGGCAGTTCAAATATTTGCGAAATTAAAAGAAGCAGCCAAGTCCGATACTATTCCGGCTGAGCTTCTCACATTGGCGATGGAAGTCACCGATGCGAATGCTGCTTTCTTTGATACCGCCAACCAATTCCATGGATGCATTGCAGGTTTGCATGAAGTTTTGAGAAGACAGAAGCTTCTTGAAGGAATATGGTGCCTGAACGAGGAAGAGACCCTTTCTCCCGGGCAGATGGAGGAGATTGACAGGGTATACCGCATGTATCCGCATTTAAATGATGATCAATTTGTTAAAGATAATATTGACAGTTGGAGCGAATAAAACAAGAGTATGGATCTAATATGCGAACTGGTGCTTTTCCATGGGGAAAGCACCAGTTTGTAATTGGTGTATGCTACATAAAGAACGAAAACGGAATGATTAGGTAAAGCATGCTATATGGAAAAAGTGAAGCAAAATGATTAAGCAAAGTAAGTTATATGGAAAAAGCGAGAGCAAAAGATTAAGTAAGGCAAGCTATATGGAAGAAGCGAAAGCAAAACTGTTCAAGTAAAGCAAGTTATATGGAAAGAGCAAAGGTTATTTTCGGCAGCGGTGGTTGGATTACAGACAGATTTTCGGAAACAGAACTCCTCCTCTGCATATTTGCTGAAAAGAAACGGAAGAGACGGCTTAAGTATTAAATGATAAGATGGGCAAATTTTTATCTTTGCTGTGAAAGAGGTAATGTTATGACAAACCTGTTTGAAAAAGTACGGCACTATTCCATGGAATATGAGAAGCTAAAAAATGATCGGGAATTTGCTGACAAAGCAGCCATGCCCGGCAAATCCTATTTTCTTGAAAACGATGACATACTTGCAATACCGAGAAATGACGGAGACTGTCGTTACCCCTATGGTTCTGATGGCTTCAATTTTTGGACTTATGCTTCGGGATATATGCACTGCAATGAGGGAATTTTCTCTCCGTTTCTGAGGGCGGCGGAGGGACAGGAACCCAAGATTGCTTTCTTTGCAGCTGTTCCGAACGGTGAGGGCGAAACAGAAACAATTTCCCTGCTTTCCGTTCCTGTTCTGAACACGGGCGTCAAAACGGAGCAGTACACCATTTTCACCAAATGCTGCGCATATTATATGACGGAACTGAAAAGTCTGCGTTTTGCCATCAGAACCTTTGTGGACGACGCAAAAAGAATTGTGTTCACCGTTACGGCGGAAAACCTGGGGGATCATGCCCAGGACATCGTTTTGTCATCCTTTTTTAATCCCTTTCTTGTTCATGACATTGTGGAAAATGCGGAACATCGGTGGTTTAGAGAAGTAAGGTATATCCCCGCGGCCGATGAAAAGGAACTGGGCTGCTTTCTCATAAAAACCAATGAGGATTTGAGCAGGACGGTTTCGGTTTCCAATTACGCAGTCATCAAAAGGAAGTTCCAGTGCGGGAAAGAAAGCCGTATCATCAACCATGAGGCCACTGCATCCAGATACCAGTATGTAGGAGGAAGCAGAGGGAGTCTTCATTCGCCTGCGGCTGTAAGAAACAAAACTTTCCACGGGGCAAAGCATGTATGTGCGTTTACCGAGGTGGGTGCAGCGGGCGATCTTATCAGTCTTGCTATTGGAGCAGGGGATACCATACGACTGGATATCGTGTTCGACTACGCCATTTACTGCATGAATGAAGCCAGACTCAATCAAATGATAAACAGCGACGTGCTTCCGGAAGAGATAGATCGCCTATTGCTGGAAAAGGAAAGGAAAGAGCGTGAGATCAATGCCGGGCTAAAACTTCAGGTTGCCGGTGGAACGAGATATGAGCTGAAAGAGAGGGTTTTCAACTCTTTCATGGAGCATTTGAAGAAACAGGTCGAATTCTGCTCTTTGATTAAAGGATATGTACAGCTGGCATACACTTCCCTGATTGGGATAAGAGATGTTTTTCAGGCGCTGGAAGGTTTGCTGATCTGGCAGCCGGAAGCAGCAAGGCAAAAAATGCTGGAGGCTCTGGAGTTTATTGCTCCCAATGGAAGATGCCCTCGCCAGTATTCACTGCCATCCAGGGAAGGTGCCGTACCAGCGATGGACCTGCGCGCGTTTATTGACCAGGGGGTCTGGGTCATTTCCACCATCGCGACCTACTTGAAATACACCGGAGATTTTGCTTTTCTTGAGGAGCAGTGCGGATACTACGAAATCATTGATGAAAAGAACAAGCTTGTTAAAAGTAGCGATATCCGGGACAGCGTGCTGGAACACATGCTCAAAACCATGAATTATCTGATTGAGAACAGGGATTTGGAAAAAACCAAATGTGTACGGGCTCTGTACGGGGATTGGAACGATGCCCTGGATGGCCTGGGGGTCAGCATGGATCCGGACAAGGAGTTTGGCACCGGCGTTTCGGTCATGGCATCGCTGCAGGTATACCAAAACCTTTCTGAAATGGAAGAACTTCTTCAGAGGTTGGACAGTGTCAAATACGCATCCCTGATTGACCAGTACAGGCAGGTGAGAAAGGAAATAAAAGAGGGGCTGGAAAAGTACGCAGTAATTACGGGGGAAAACGGAGAAAAGAGAATTGTGCATGGTTGGGGAGACCAATTGTCCTATTATGTAGGCAGCTTCGATGATCCGGATCATCAATCCCGTCACGGCCTTACTTCCAATGCGTTCTGGGTTCTGTCGGGATTGTACGGGGAAGACGTCAGCATAAAGAACACCATCTTGCATGCCTTTAGCCAACTGGATTCCAAGTACGGCCTTAAGACTTTTGCGCCTCACTTTGAACCGAACACAAAAGGGGTGGGACGCATTCCGAAGCTGCCTGCGGGCACCGCTGAAAACGGAGCCAGCTATGTGCATGCATCCCTGTTTGGCGTTATGGCCATGTTTCGCATGGGATGTCCTGAAATGGCGTGGGAGCAGATGGTGAAGTCTTTGCCTTTCACCCATGAGTATGTATCATGTTCTCCCTACATTATGCCCAACTCATATGGGTTGAATGAAGAAAAGGGAATTGACGGCCAATCCATGGCCGACTGGCAGACAGGAAGCTCCAATGTGCTGCTGAAAACGCTGGTGCGATATGTTTACGGCATTCAACCTGAATATGATGGTGTTTGGATTCAGCCGGCATCCTATTGTCCCTTTGAGCGGCTGGATCTTGATATGAACATACGAAATTGCAAAATTCATCTGACCTATAGCAATGAACACAGTGGCAGCAGGAAGTTTATCGTGAACGGGGAGCAAAGAAGAGGTGCTTTTGATTCTGTCATGCAACTGGACAGATTATGGATTGGGAACGATGAACTGAAGAGTGGACGTTTGTGCATCCAAATTATTGATTAGACAAGCACTAACAATGGTAGATAATATATGGTGTTCGACTCTGATAGGGCATGGATGGGAAATTGCCGGTGATGTGTGTTGAACAGGCTGCCTTACAAAGTATGACAAAAGATGAGTCAAGGAAAGGACGAGTTATTATGAATTATGATGTAATCGTGGTTGGCGGTGGTATTTCGGGCGTTATGGCAGCAATAACCGCTGCGAGAAACGGTGCAAGGACGCTGGTGGTCGAAAAATACGGCTTTTTGGGAGGAATGTTGACAGCGGCAGGTGTCGGACCGATGATGACCTTTCATGTGGGCGATCGCCAGGTCATCAGGGCACTACGGGAGAATTGATTGACCGTATGGTAAAAAAGGGAACATCCCCGGGGCATATTTTTGATACCATAGGCTATACGTATACGGTTACGCCGTTTGATGCGGAAGCAATGAAGCATGAACTGGAGATCATGCTTCTTGAGAGCGGCGGAGAGGTGCTCTATCACACCATGCTGGCCGGAGTCAGGACATCCAATGGCCTGATAGACAGCATTATCATATGCAATAAATCCGGTTTGAGCGAGCTTTCCGCAAAAGTGTTCATTGATGCAACCGGAGACGCTGATTTGTCTGCCTGGGCAGGGGTGGAATGTACAAAGGGCAGGCCTTCGGACGGTGCATGCCAGCCTATGACCATGAACATGAAGATGGCGAATGTGGATATTGAAGCCGTTAAAGCCTATGTAAAGGCGAATCCCGATGATTTCCCGTATCTGAAAGGGAACACGGGAATGGTGGACAAGGCATGCAGATTGTCCATCAGCGGTTTTGAAGAAACTATTAAAAAAGGAATCGAGGAAGGGTCATTGGATTTTGACTGCGAGGGCTTACTGTTTTTTGAAACCAATAATCCCGGCGAGGTGATTGTCAATACAACGAGAATACGCGGCAAGGACGCTACCGACCCATGGAGCCTGACCAGCGCGGAAATAGAGGGCAGGAAGCAGGTAAGAAGCCTTTATCGTTTCTTAAAAGAAAAAGTGAGAGGATTTGAGAAGGCAATATTGATCAGCACGGGTCCGGCGATTGGAGTGAGGAGTTCGCGCCAGATAAAAGGACTATATACTTTGACGGTGGAAGACATTGTAACTTCCAGGAAATTTGAGGATGTCATAGCCCATTGCGGATATCCCATTGATGTTCACCACCCGGAAGGCAAAGGAGAAGTTGTCAGGGAGGAAGATAATGTCACATGGGGAAGCATGTACAGTGTTCCGTACAGGTGCCTGGTCAATCGCCAGGTTGGCAACCTTATCACCGTTGGGAGATGTATTTCCGCAACCTTTGAGGCTCAGGGAGCCATCCGGACCACGCCCATTGCAGGAGCCATCGGCCAGGCTGGAGGTGCAGGAGCTTATCTTGCAGTAAAATACGGAAAAAAGGCCAGTGAAATAGATGTTGCAGAAATGCAGGAATTGCTTTTGGGGGAAGGGGCGTATCTGGAAAGGTAAAACCCTCCGAAATATTATTGCCGGCAATATTAAATATTATTTCATAAAGCCCAATGATTAATACAACAAAATTAATAAAAACAATTGACAAAAATTTATATGATTGATATCATATAACTATACAGTTACTTATAAAGTTCATGGTCAAATCGAGGTAGAATTATGAGAATTTTAGTTGCAAATGCCCGCGGCGTGGTGCATGAAACCTTTTTTCCCAAAGATACTGTTGCTAAGCTGGAACGAATGGGTGAAGTCATCTGGAATGACATGGACAGGAATTTCACAAAAGACGAGCTGAGAGAAAAGCTGAAAGGCATTGATGTATGCATTACCGGCTGGGGGACTCCTACTCTGGATCAATATGTCATCGAAGAAGCCGACGATTTAAAGCTGGTTGCCCATACGGGCGGCACGGTAGCCTCTCTGGTTTCAGACGCCTTATATGACAAGGGAGTTCGTGTAATAAGCGGAAACGATATCTACGCACGTTCAGTAGCAGAAGGTGTTATTGCTTATATACTGGCGTCTCTTCGCGATATTCCCCGGTACACCGATATGCTGAGAAAAGAAGGATGGCATAACGGAAGCTGGTGGAATGAAGGGTTGTTGAATCAGACAGTAGGTTTGGTGGGTTTCGGAGCAATTGCCAAGTATCTTGTACCCATGCTGCATGCTTTTGATACAAAGATAAAGGTTTATTCCAGTTATTTAACCAAAGAAGAAGCTGAGAAGTGGGGAGTTGAAGTTGCAAGCCTGGAAGAAATTTTTACCACTTGCAAGATTATCTCGATTCACAGTGCAGCAACACCCAAGACCTATCATATGATTAACCGGCAATTGCTGAAGATGATTCCGCAAGGGTCACTCTTAGTCAATACAGCCCGAGGCAGTGTTATCGATGAAGAGGCATTGGCTCAGGAACTGGAGACAGGACGGTTTAAAGCAGTACTGGATGTCTATGAGGAAGAACCATTACCCATGAGCAGCAAATTGCGAAGCGTGCCCAATACAATACTTATGCCGCATATGGCAGGGCCGACAATTGATAGGAGAAAATTTGTAACAGAAGCGCTGATAGAAGACATAAAAAATTACTTTTCAGGGAAAAGCCTGAAGCTGGAAATTTCCCGAGAATATGCCAAACGTATGACAAGATAGTTTATAGTTTTGTGCGTGATATAAATAACCATATGGTTATTTATGGTTTGTCTATGACAAACCTATATAAAATGTGTTAGTATTGGAGGTACACTATGAAAAAAGGTACAAGAAGATCAAAAGTGTTGGCAGGCATGCTGGCCGGTATGGTAAGCTTATCACTCATCGTATCTGGTTGCGGCAGCAAAAAAGATGACTCAACGAACACACCATCACAGACTACGACAGAGTCAAAAGCATCAGAGACAACAACCGAAACGCCGAAGAAAGATGTAAAGCTCACATGGATGGTACCATCTTCGGTAGAAAACTTAAGTTCCCTTTTAATTCCCCAGGAGTTGGCAAAACGTACTGGCGTTACATTGGAAATCCAGGCAGTGCCGACAGCCAGCTATGCAGAAAAGCTCAACGTTGTAATGGGTAGCGGTGATCTACCTGACCTCATCAATGGACTTTCTTTGACCGACACCAACAAGTATGCGCAGGAAGGTGCTTTTGCAGCGATCAATCCCTATATTGATCAACTTCCAAATTTCAAGGCCCTTTATGTAGACAATGAAGAGAACAACTGGGTTATGTACTCATGGTCAGACGATGCAGGCAATCTCTATAAATGGCCTATCTATGGATTAAACAGAGATGTAAACCATGGATTCCTGTATCGTGCAGATGTCTTCAAAAAACTCGGAATTGAACCATGGACTGATACAGAAAGCTTCTATAATGCTTTGAAGAAAATCAAGGAAGCTTATCCGGATGTTTATCCCTTTGCTTCCAAGAATGGCGTAAGCATCTTCGGAAAACTGGCGAAGTACTGGGATATTTCAGACAACAGAGGATGGTTCTTCTATGACGAAAACGACGGACAGTGGAAATTTGCCGGAACCACCGACGAGTTCAAGGAAATGCTTGATTTCATGAAGAAGCTGTATGATGAAGAGCTGTTGGATCCTGAGTTCCTGACAGATACACAGGATTCATGGTCTGAAAAGATGACAACCGACAAGGCATTTGTAACCTGGGACTGGATCGGAAGGCTCGAACTGTTCACAAGCCAGGTGAAAGATACAAATCCGGACTATGACTTGAGATTTGGAAGGCCGATCGGATCTACAGGGAAACAGTTCCCGCTGGCTAAGATTGAAAACTGGGGACCCTCAGTTACAGCAGGTGAAAATGAACTGGAAGCGTTCAAACTGCTTGATTATATGACCAGTGAAGAAGGCAGCGAATTGTTTACAATCGGTATCGAAGGCGTAAACTTCAGATGGGAAGACGGCAAACCGGTATATGACGAACTGAAGGATGAGCCCCTTGTTGACATCGCTTTGCTTGAAAAGAAATACGGTATGTGGGTTGAGGGTATGTATGTAAGACCTGACCACAGAAGCGTATACTACAACTTCTCTGAAAGAGAGCAGGAAGCTCAGGATATTGCAAACAAAATTACCGGTTATACAGCAAGCGACCCTCAGTTGAAGTTAACAGACGATGAAAACGCACAGTATTCAGACATCAGCACAGCAGTTACAAAGGAGCTGGAGGTATTTGCATCCAAATATGTAACTGACAAGTCATACGGCGAAGCACAGTGGAATGAATGGAAAGCAAAAGCCAACAGCATGAATGTGGACGTAGCATTAAAGATTTTGAACGATGCTCAGGCAAGATATGACGCGGCTAAAAAATAAATTATAAAAAATCATAAAGAAAAAGCCGGGATGAAACAACAAAAGGAGCAGGTCTTGTTGGTCTGCTCCTTAAGCCCGGTATGATGAATATATCATATTCTTAATTAGATTTAACCGGAAAAGAGGTATCGCTTTGAAAACAACGTCATACGTACCTAAAAAGCTTGGCTTTTTTCAAAAAGTCAAAAGAGATCGGCAGCTGATTGTTTTGATGATCCCAGGGCTTTTATTTTACCTGATTTTCAGGTATGGCCCTATGTATGGCTTGGTTATTGCGTTTAAAAAGTACAGCCCTTTTAAAGGGGTTTTTGACAGTCCGTGGGTTGGATTGGACAATTTCGTAAAGTTCTTTTCGAATAAGGACTTTTTGATATTGTTGAGGAACACTTTGCTGTTAGGCCTTTATGGTTTGCTGTGGTCATTTCCGATTACCATACTGTTCGCACTGTTGCTCAATGAAGTGCGGCATAAATTATTTAAAAAGACTGTGCAAACTGTAAGCTATCTTCCAACGTTTTTATCATTGGTTATCATTTGCAGTATGACCATTGATATTCTTTCACCAAATGGAGGTCTGATTAATAAAATTATAACATTTTTTGGTGGAAGTCCCATTTACTTCATGCAAAGCCCAAAATGGTTTCGTACTGTTTATGTTGCTTCAGGTGTCTGGGCAGGGACAGGCTCTTCTGCAATAATATATTTAGCTGCATTGGCAGGAGTAGATCCTAGCTTATATGAAGCTGCAAGAATTGACGGTTGCGGCCGCCTTAGAATGATGTGGAATATAACAATTCCTTCAATTATGCCCACAATTGTAACCATGCTGATACTGAACTCTGCCAACATTTTCAGGGTAGGTGCAGACAAGGTGTTGTTACTGTATAATCCTTTGACTTATGAAGTAGCGGATGTGTTCTCCACTTACCTGTATCGAATGGCATTTACCAACCATGATTACGGTTATGCGGCGGCAGTAGGCATGTTTGAATCTGTGGTATGCGGAATTATTCTCTTTGTCACAAACTATCTCAGCCGCAAAGTGACAAATGAAAGTTTATGGTAAGGAGGTGCGAACAGATATGAAAGATAAGTTTGGTTTATTGGATGTTATTATCTATATATTGATGGGATTTGTGCTGGTAGTTATACTGTATCCGTTTTTGCACGTCGTGGCAATATCTTTCAGTAGTGCTTCCTATATTGTTCAGGGCAAGGTTGGGATAATTCCAAGGGGCTGGAATCTGGATGCATATAATTACATCTTAAGCGGAGCACAGGTTCCCCGCGCTTATTTAAATACCATACTGTATACCACTGTTGGTACCTCTATTAACCTGGTTATGACGGCAATAATGGCATATCCGCTTTCTAAGGATCATCTGGTAGGAAGAAAAGTGATCATGAAGTTAATCATATTCACCATGTTCTTTTCGGGCGGAGTTATACCGACATTTCTTGTTGTAAAGGGATTGGGCATGATAAACACCATGTGGTCGCTGGTTATTCCCAATGCCATTTGGACCATGGAACTTTTGATTCTGGTGAGCTTTTATCGTTCACTACCTATCAGCCTTTGGGAATCGGCCAGGCTGGACGGTGCTTCGGAGTATCGCATACTGTTTCAGATTTATATACCGTTGTCAAAGGCTTCGCTGGCATCGATTGGACTATTTTATTTCATGGGACATTGGAACAGCTATTTCCTACCTTTGATTTACCTTAATGACTCAAAGAAATATCCTCTGCAGTTGATTTTGAAAGATATGCTGATAAGCGATTCTTCTAATATATCATCCACTGTAGGGGAAAGCAAAATGACATCGGCGGGTATTAAAAATGCCACCATTGTTATTACAATGATTCCGGTTTTGATTGTATACCCATTTGTGCAAAGATACTTTGTTCAGGGAGTTATGATTGGCTCTATAAAAGGATAATGAAATTGTACGGTGTTTGATTGATTTCTTGAATAAAATTGCAGCCGTATAGTCTAGCAGTTCTTTGGTTGACAGTTTTTGCAATCTATAGTATCATGTCATGTAACGGATGGGTTACATGATAAAGGGGGTTGCTTTGTGGCAGTTAAAAGGGAAAAAAACTCTGAAAAGTCAAGGCAGGATATTCTGGCGGCTGCAGAAGAACAGTTTGCTGCAAAGGGATTTTATGGTGCAAGAATTGATGAAATTGCACATCAGGCCAATATTAACAAACGCATGATTTATGAGTATTTTACCAATAAGGAAAATTTGTATAAAAAGGTACTGTTCAATGTGTACAAGCGTATGGAAATAGCAGAAAGCAAAATTCTGGAAACAAAGGTTACCGGAAAAGAACTCATACGCAATATTATATCCATGTACTTTGATTTTCTTAGAGACAATCCTAATTTTGTGAATATTTTGATGTGGGAAAATTTAAACAAAGCAGCTTATCTGAATGAAATGCCATCATCTGATGTGGAAAGGCCCACTATAAATTATATAAAGGAAGAAATCCGTAGAGGCAAGGAAGCAGGAATTTTCAAGAAGTCTATTGATGAAGAGCAGGCAGTAATTTCGTTAATTGTTGTTTGCTTTTCAAACTTTTCCAACAGGTATACGCTTTCCAAATTGTTTGCCAAAGAATTGAGCGATAAGGATATGCTGGAGAAAAGAAAGCAGCATACGATCGATATTATGCTTGAGTACATGTGCGAAAACAACAGGAAGAAAGCAATTTAAACGAAAGTTTTAACGATGGAAAGACACTTCGTGTAAAATATAAAACTGCCAATCAGGGTGGGGTATGATGGAAGCCCGACTCTGATTGGCAGTTTTTTCGTCCCGGGAGTTATATCATGTTGAGTTTGCCGGGTGCTTTGCTCAAAACATTCGTTGCTGACGGAATATTAGCGCATCCCATTGCACTGGTCCAAAAATACCTCTTTGCCGGTCTGAATGGATTCATCCAGCGCATTAAGCAACCGTACCGGCAGAAGAAAGCTTTCGTAGCTCTCGATCATGCTGCCCAGGCGGATGGCCTCAACGAATTTAACAAATCCAAGGCGGTATACAAAGGAAATGTCAATCTCGCGGCATACCACCTTGTTGGTTGAATAAACGGCGCCATAATATTGCCATGCGTCGGAGAAGTTGATTACCACCGGAAAGGTTCTGTATTTTGCCAATGCAATGAGGGTGCCGTGATGAACATCGCATTTTATTGACCGTACATCCGGGCCGAAAATGGTTGTGAGTATTTCAGCCGAATGACCTCCGTAGAAGTAAATGCCGCCGTATTCGCTGTTCAGAACACCTGGAAAGTTGAAATAACCTGAAAGGACGCCGCTTGTGCTGTTCAGGGTTTTAAAGGCGTTTTGCAGGGTTAAGACATCATAGCAGTACTTGCATGTAGATCCGCCGGCCAATATAGTGCCTTTTTCCCTGGAGGTGTTAACCATAAGTTCCGCCTGCCTGTAATCGATGGCAAAAGGCTTGTCCACCCATGTGGGTATGCCGGCTTTGATAAAAGGAAGCGCATACTCACAATGCAGGCTGCCGTCGCGCAGCACGACCATAACAGCATCCACCTGCTCCATCATGTCTTCAGGTTTTTGCACAACATGGGGAATATTTGCTTCTTTGGCGACCTGAAAGGTTTTTTCCCTGTCCATACCCCAAATGGCAGTGACGCATACATTCTGCAGTTCTCTGTCCTGCTCATCTTTCAGATTGGCTAATTTTGAGAAAGCCAGTGCATGGGAGCTGTCGGACCCAATGATTCCGATTCTGATATTTTTTGTAAACATAATGATCTATCCTTTCTTAAGTATGTTGTTCCATAAAGCGATGTACTGCTCTTTCGTCTTCCGGGGAAATTGATTCCGGATGCTGATGGCCTGCTTTGCGCCGTCCCTTAAAAGATCCACTGCGGTGAGGGCCATGAGCTTTGCCGGCAGAATATAAGCCAGTTCCTCGTCTTCCACACAGAATTCACGGCTGTGTGCTGCCCCGCGGAATCCGCTGACGGTGGGTTGAATCACAGGCATTATATGGCTCAAATCACCGGCATCGGTGGAACCGGCGAAAGGCAGGCCGGAAAATACCGATTCCCTGCCCAGAAGGTCGATGGCATTCTGCATGAATAGACAGCTCATCTGTTCATTCTGCTGCAGTGGCAAATATCCGGCTATATCGTCAATTTCCACGGTGGTGCCGATGGCGTAGGAAGCGCCTTGAATAGCCCGGTTCACCTTTTCGTTTGCTTTCTGCATGGCTTCAATATTGCCGGCCCGAACATAGCTTTCCATTCTCACATCGGCAGGTACAGTGTTTACCAGGTCTCCTCCTTTGGTGATGATGGGATGTACGCGAACGCTGTCCTCATCCCGGAAAGTTTCCCTCTGGGCATTGATGCACATGATGGCAATGGAGGCAGCGTTCAGGGCATTAATGCCCTCGTGGGGGGCTCCTCCGGCATGGGCTTCCTTGCCGATGAAACGCACTGTTTTGCCGATGAAACCCATTCCTTTTCGGTTAACCACAACCCTTGGACTGGGGGCATTGGTTTCGCTGTGCACCATCATGGCAAGGTCAATATCATCAAAGGCGCCGGAGGCAATCAGTTGTTGCTTGCCTCCTATGTAGGATATTTTGCCCTCCGAGATCAGTTGCTTTCGATATTCAATCTGCACATATTCCTCAGCGGGGGTAGCAAAGCAGCAAATATCACCGTCCAGGTGTTCCATGGCTCCCGAGTATATGAGGCCCATTGCGCAGCCAATCAAGGAAGCCAGCTGGGTATTATGCCCGCAAGCGTGGGCAGCCCCGCTGACGGGGTCGGCAAAAGGGTGGGTCGGGGAAATGACAGCATCCAGCTCGCCCATGATAGCAAGGCGTGCCAGGTGGTTTCTTCCGGGTAGTATTCCTCTTATACCTGTGATTGCATGTCGGGAAATATCCTCCAAACCCAACCTGACAAATAAATCTGTGATGAATTCCGATGTTTTAAATTCCTGATAACCAAGCTCAGGATGGCGGAAAATTTCCTCACCAATGGAAATAATCTTGTCGCGATTTGCGTCAATCGCAGCGCAAACAGAGGCTTTCAAAGCATCCAACTGCAATACCTTCTTTCTTGTCAATTATGTATATAAACGGTTACTTATATATGCTGCCAACTATATTATACTACTTGTGTATTCAGATATCTATCGACAAACATCGTTTTAAATAAAATAATTGACAGACAATTTGTACAAAGTATATAATAAACAAAAATGAACATCTCAAGGCATTGATGAGAAGAAGTAGGATTGCTTGGTTTCTACAGAGAGTTTCCGGCAGGTGAGAGGGGCAGAAAACATCAGTCTGAATACATCTCGGAGCTTCGCACCGAAAGGATAAACCAAGTAGGCTGCTGACGGAATCCTGCACCCGTTATAGTGCTAGAGGATGGCGTGCCTATAAAGCATTAGTCCTTGATAAGGCTTACACTGCAAAGTGTCGGTGAACTGAGGTGGTACCACGGGAATATGACTCTCGTCCTCTGAGCGATTCAGAGGATGGGAGTTTTTTATTTAAATAAAACAGTAAGAGGAGGATTATCATGGTTTCAATTGATGAACAATTAAAAATAATTGCGAAAGGAACGGAAGAAATCATCAGCATTGATGATCTGAAAAGAAAGCTGGAGCGATCACAAAAAACCGGTGTACCGCTTACGGTAAAACTCGGGCTTGACCCAACAGCGCCCGATATTCATCTGGGACATACTGTAGTTTTGCGAAAACTCAAACAATTTCAGGAGTTGGGGCATAGATCAGTGATTGTCATTGGCGATTTTACCGGCATGATTGGTGACCCCACAGGTAAATCCAAAACAAGAAAGCCGTTAACTCGTGAGGAAGTCGCACAAAATGCTGAAACCTATGAGAAGCAGGTTTTTAAAATACTTGATAGGGAAAAGACAGAAGTAAGGTTTAATAGTGAATGGCTATCCAATCTTAATTTTGCAAAGATAAGAATCAAGGGAGCGGTCATGGACAAGGTCGACTGATCTCCTATGTAAACGAGGTGAGTGCATTGGATACAGATGGCTATTATTAATCGCTTCGGCAGAATATTGGAAAATTTCTGTCGAAGCGATTTTAAGTCCACACAGATTAAAGATATCTTTTCAATCGTTCAATAACCCTGCTTCTGCCCATGAATTGCATGATTTCATAAAGATCCGGGGTATTGGTGCGTCCCGTCAATGCGATCCTCAGCACCATTGCCACATCACCAACATGGCCTTTAAAAGCAGATGGGTTTTTCTTTAAAGACTTCATATCTCTAGCATATCCCACTTGTTCACACAGATTTTTCATTTTTTCAAAC
>ENA-UPSB01000713-UPSB01000713.1-bioreactor-metagenome-genome-assembly--contig:-NODE-713-length-49442-cov-6.504890_pt1 | contig 49442 bp, 51 predicted proteins | sample MGYA00238182_ERZ773286 | MGnify/ENA primary metagenome ERZ773286 (study PRJEB29026, sample SAMN07631240) | bioreactor metagenome | isolation source: Switchgrass digestor | place: USA: Dartmouth...
CATTGAGAGAGGCTATCTATCCATGATTTATTCAATCATTTTGAGACAGCCCCTTAAACTATAAGCACGCCTTTTCAAAGGAGATTGAAAGTGCCGTTTATCTTCTGAAACACATCTATACGTTCAGGGTATGGGAAGCTTTTGGAAATCAATTAAGGATCTTTTTCAGGGAATGTTTAGAAAATGCCTCCGGAAACCATACTATGCTAATAGAGATATGGAAAAAGGAGGCATTACGATGTCCGAAGAAAAAATGACGGAGCAGAACGGCTCCTTGCGGAATAACAGAAAGACGGATTTCCTGACTTCGGAAGCGGCATATCAGCTGGCCGAATTTACGAAGACCGCCCCCCAATTTGAATCCATTACCCCCAGGTGGCTGTCGAGGCTTCTGGAATGGAAACCCCTGGAGAACGGTATTTTGCGCCTGAACAAGGTGAAGGAGGAAGGCGGTGCCCCGCTGAACCTGCTTACGAAGGAAATGGGTTATCAATACATCCCCGAGGGCTTTATCGATTACGTTACGGACCCGAGGGAATATGTGCTGAATCCGATTTCCACAATCGTGAAGATCAGCACCCAGGTATCCGATATCTACAGGAAGCCCTACGACCAGAGCGAGGAACAGCTGCGGCTGTCCGTGGAATGCCTCAGGGAACGTCAGGAATTCGAGATCATAAACAGCGCCGACTATGGGCTGCTTGCGAACGCCGACCCTTCGCAGCGGGTGCGGACCCGCAACGGTTATCCCACCCCCGACGATATGGACGAGCTGATAACCAAGGTCTGGAAGGAGCCCTCTTTTTTCCTTGCGCATCCGAGGGCCATCGCGGCCTTCGGACGGGAATGCACAAGGCGCGGCGTTCCCCCCGCTACGGTTACCATATTCGGCTCGCCGTTCATCGCCTGGCGAGGGATCCCGCTGATTCCTTCCAACAAGCTTCTCATCGACGGGCAGCTTGATCCGGAGGTGAAAACGGGCAAGACGAATATCCTTTTGATCAGGACGGGAGAAGAAAAGCAGGGCGTCATCGGACTTTACCAGGACGGCCTTCCCGGGGAACACTCGGAGGGGCTGTCGATACGTTTCATGGGAATCGACAACCAGGGCGTCGGCTTGTACCTGCTCCTGCTTTACAGCTCCGTATGCATTTTATCCAAGGACGCGGTGGGCGTTCTCGAAGACGTTGAAATCGGGCATTATTATGACTACCAATAAGGCGAAAACACCGACTACCATAAATCGGGAAGGAAGATTTCCGGGCCCATGGGAGGCCGTTTCCCGCAATTGGTCTCTGGATCCATGGGACAGGTTTCCGGCGGCCGCCGGGAGCCTCGGCGCGGCCAGCCGTTCCATAATGCGATTCGGCGATTTCCCCGTGGAAAAAATCAGGCGGGATTTTCCCATCCTCTCCGAACGGATCAACGGAAAACAGCTGGTCTGGTTTGACAATGCGGCCACCACCCAGAAGCCCGCCTGCGTCATCGAGCGCCTGGACCACTTTTACCGCCATGAAAACTCCAACGTCCACAGGGGCGTGCACGCGCTGGCGGAACGGGCCACCGACGCTTTTGAAGACGCAAGAAGGACCGTCGCCCGCTTCCTCGGCGCGGCGTCGCCGAAGGAAATCGTCTTTGTCCGCGGGACAACGGAGGCGGTAAACCTGGTCGCCCGGACCTACGGAAAGCAGAATATCGGCAAGGGAGACGAAATCCTGATCTCCCATCTGGAGCATCACGCCAACATTGTCCCCTGGCAGCTTCTGTGTGAAGAAACAGGCGCGATTTTAAAGGTGATTCCGGTGGATGATTCGGGCCAGATTGATCTTATGGAATACGCCAGGCTGCTGGGAGAAAGGACGAAGCTTTTGGCCATTACCCACGTGTCCAACGCGCTGGGCACCGTGGCGCCGGTCCGTGAAATGGCCTGCATGGCCCGCGCCGCGGGCGCAAAGGTTTTTATCGACGGCGCCCAGGCGGTATCCCACATGCCGGTGGACGTAAAGGAGCTCGGCTGCGATTTTTACGCGTTTTCCGGCCATAAGGTCTTCGGACCCACGGGGATCGGCGCACTTTATGCCAAATGGGAGATCCTTGAAAACCTTCCGCCGTACCAGGGCGGTGGGAATATGATCTCGGAGGTGACTTTTGAAAGGACCACGTATCGGAAGCCGCCCGACCGTTTTGAAGCCGGAACCGCGAATATCGCCGGCGCCGCCGGCCTCGCGTCGGCCCTGGAGTATGTCATGGGAATCGGCATGGATAAAATATATGCCTATGAACGCGGGCTGACCGAATACGCGATGGAAGCGCTGCATGAAATTCCCGGGCTTACGCTCATCGGGACCGCCGAGCTGAAAACTTCGATTTTATCATTTACCATGAAGGGGCATCCCGACTCCGAGATCGGCAAAGCCCTCGACAGGGAAGGGATCGCGGTCCGGACGGGCCACCACTGCGCGCAGCCGATCTTGAGGAGATACGGGCTTAAAAGCACCGTCCGCCCGTCCCTCGCGTTTTACAACACAAGGGATGAAATAGACAGGATGGTCCGGATTTTGAAGGGTTTTAACAAAAATTTGCTTGCATTATCCGTTTTTTATGGTATACTGGAAAAGCATTGAGCGACGGCATCAATGCCGGCGGTTGAAACCGGGCGATACGGGTTGAAACCGCGGCGTTATGAAATGCCGTATGGCGTTTGCTCTCTGCCCTTTGAAAGAAGGGCCATTCAGTCCATAGGGAGGTGAAAGAAGAAATGACCAATTATGAGGTTATGTTCATCATTGAGGCAGATCTGGAAGACGAAAAAAAGGAAGCGGCTGTCGAAATGGTGAAGGAAATCATTTCTGCCGGCGGTGAAGTCGGAAAAGTCAGCGTTTGGGGAAACAGAAAGCTTGCGTATCCTATCAACAAGAAAAATGAAGGGTATTACGTAGTGATCGAATTTACAGGAAACGCGGACCTTCCGAAAGAGCTTGACAGAAGGCTCAAGATTTCCGATTCCATCATAAGGCACATTATCATCAACAAAGACAAGCAATAGAATCGGCAATCTGTGAATAAAGAATTTGCGGTTTCCTTGCATTGGTTCGCCGGCAGGAGTCCGGCAGCGATTTGCCCGACAGATTCGGCGAACGAATAAGGAACAAAGGGTGGTTGCAATATGAATAGTGTAATATTGATCGGAAGATTAACCAAAGACCCTGAATTGAGATACATTCCCGAAAGCCAGACCGCGGTCGCGACGTTTACCCTCGCGGTGGACCGGCCGTTTGCCAAGGAAAAACAGGCCGATTTCATACGGATCGTCGTATACGGCAAGCAGGCGGAAAACTGCGAACGGTTTCTCACAAAGGGCAGACTGACGGCGGTTCAGGGAAGGATCCAGACAGGGAGTTACAAGAACAAAGAAGGCGCCACCGTATATACCACCGACGTTATAGCTGACAGAGTAGAATTCTTGGAGTGGGGAGACAGGACCGGTCTGGGCGCGGGATCCGGATTCGGATTCGAACGGCAGGATGCAAGAGACCTGCCGGAGATCCCGGAAGGGTTCCAGGCTCTCGATGACGATGACGATATACCGTTCTAACGGGGCGACGCCTCGTCAATTTGCTTAAACGGACAGAAAATTTCCGGGCCGGAAATTTTCGGCCGATGCGTTAGAAAAGGAGGTAACAGTGATGGAGAAGAAGCGCGGCGGCATCAGAAGAAAAAAGGTTTGCCAGTTCTGTGCCGACAAGACGGAAACCATAGATTATAAAGACGTAGACAAGCTGAGAAAATACATCACAGACAGAGGAAAGATTCTTCCCAAGAGAATAACAGGCACTTGCGCCAAACATCAGAGGGAAGTGACTACGGCGATCAAGAGGGCAAGAATCGTTGCTTTACTGCCTTATACCGCCGACTAAGTGCCCTGCACATATGAAGAGGAAGAAGCGAGCAATCGCTTCTTTTTTTCACAATGATGCGGCCTTCGAGGAGAGAGAAATTTGATGCTCACATTGTTAATCATGCTGATAATAGTTATCCCCGCCCCGGTCATGCTGCGGCATATGCTAAGCGGCCGGAATGCGTACCGGGGAGTGCTGGAAGGGTCTTTAAGCGCAATGACGGGGGTGGCGGCCCTTTTTCTGCTATATTGGATCATGACCGGCGAAACGTTTTTTGATACGCTCAATTCCGCGCTGAGCCGGATCAGTGTCGAAGACATGAATATGAACGCTTATACCTTGATGGGGGCGAAGCCCCTGGGGGCCGATGAAATGCAGCTTATGCTGGACAACATGAAGGAGACGACGAAGCTTGCGATTCCCGGCCTGCTGATCATTTTCTGCATGATCATCGCTTATGTGAATTACGCGGTGCTTTCATGGGCCCTTGCGAAACGCGGAAAGAGAGTTTCCTCCCTTCCGCCCTTCCGGAGCTTTTCCCTGCCGAAAAACAGCGTCATAGGTTCCCTCGTCATTTATCTGCTGGCGTATCTCACCGTCGATATGGGGATTATCGATCAGAAGCTGATCATGTTCAATCTGGAAATGCTGTTTACCTTTGTCTTCTCGGTGCAGGGACTGGCGGTGGTCTTTTACTTCGGTTACCGAAAGCGGATCCCGAAGCTTGTCGTGGCCGTAATAGCGGGGATATTCTACCTGACGTGGTTCGGGCAGACGTTCCTGTTCTTCCTGGGGCTGGTGGACGTGGTGTTTGATATCAGAAAAAGATTTTCTCAAACAAACTTAAAAATCTAGGCGGGGTGTGGTATAATTTCTTTAAGTGCGGCGCTGCCGCAAAGGATTAGGAGTTTCATATGGCTGAGAGATCACTGAGAGATCGTATCTCTTCCTATTTCAATATCTTTAATAATTCCCAAAAAAGCAAGAAAAGCGAGTCCATGAAGGCTTATGCGGAGCATATCTTCCAGACGGTGGATAAGACCATAAGCTATTCCATGGCGAATCATCCCCTTCCGCTGTGCATGATCGATGCAGAAGGAAATTTTCTCTGGTACAACAAGAAATTTGCGGAGATCTACCAGGGAGTCAATGCCGCAAAAGTCGGAATATACAAGTTGACAGGTCTGAAGCCGGCTGAATTTTTCAGCGAAGACAATCAGGAAAAGCCGGTCATCGTAACTTATAACGGAAAAACCTACAAGGTCGTTTCGTCCTATCTGAGCGAAGATAATAACAGCGGCGCGGTGCTTTACTGGATCGACATTACCAATTATGAGACTGTAAAAACGCTGTATAAGGATGAAAAAGCCTGCTTCGCCTATGTTATGGTGGACAACTACGACGAACTCATCGCAAGCTCTCCCGACGACAGGAAATCCATTGTCGCCGCGGAAATCGAAAAAACCATCCGGCAATGGGCCGCCAAGATGTCGGCCTCCATTACCAGATTCAGAAACAACCAGTACTTCATCGTATTCGAACATAAGCACTTTGAAAAACTGGAAGCGAATAAATTTTCCATTTTGGACGAAGTGAGGGAAATAGAAACGGACGCTGACTTCCCCGTTTCCCTGAGTATCGGCATCGGTGTCGGCGGGAAAACGCCCCAGCAGGGGGACGAATACGCCGCCGCCGCGCTGGATTTGGCCCAGGGACGCGGAGGCGACCAGGCCGTCGTGAAAAAGGTCAGCAAAATCGAGTATTACGGCGGCAAGCTCCAGACTGTTGAAAAGCGAAACAAGGGAAAATCAAGGATCATGGCGCACGCCCTGAGACAGCTCATCGATCAGTCTTCCCAGGTCATCATCATGGGCCATAAAAGGCCGGATATGGATTCCTTCGGGGCCGCCCTGGGCATCAGCAGGTTCGCAAAGAACCGGAACCGGCCGAGCTATGTGATCATTAATTCCTTTAACGAATCCCTGACGGAAATCTATAATACCGCGGAAGCGTCGGGCAATTATAAATTCATCAGCAATGAACATGCCTTGGAAATTGCGGACAAGGAAACCCTGCTCGTGGTGGTGGACACCCACCGGCCCAGCATGGTGGAATGCCCCGAGCTTCTTGCGAAAACAGACAAACTCGTCGTCATAGACCATCACAGGAGAACCGAAGAATTTATCGACAACGCGACCCTGACCTACATGGAAGCCTACGCGTCCTCCACCTCGGAGTTGGTCACGGAGATCCTCCAATACGGCGGAGGAGATAAGAAGGAGATCGACAAATTCGAAGCGGAAGCTTTGCTGGCGGGCATCACCGTCGACACTAACCGCTTTTCTATCAAGACCGGCGTCAGAACCTTCGAGGCCGCTTCATGGCTGCGCAGGATGGGCGCGGACACCGCAAGCGTCAGACAGTTTTTCCAGACGGACATGGAGTCCTTCAAGCAGGTGTCGAGGATCGTTTCCAGCGCCACGATGCCGATTCCGGGCGTTGCCATAGCAAGGTGCGAAGGGAGATTCCCCGATGTGCAGGTCATCAACTCCAGGGCTGCGGATGAGCTGTTGAATGTCAAGGGCGTCATTGCGAGCTTTGTGGTCGGTGAGGACGCCGAAGGACTTACCGTGGTAAGCGCCCGTTCCCTCGGAGACATCAACGTGCAGACCATCATGGAGAAGCTGGGCGGCGGCGGCAACCTGACAAAGGCCGGAGCCCAGATCGAAATTCCCGTCAAGGAAACCATGGAACTAATCGTGGATCTGATCAAAGGCCAGGACGTCAAATAGGAGGAAAAGAACATGATTGTCATATTGGAGAAAGATGTAAAAGGCGTGGGAAAAGCCGGCGACGTGGTGAAAGTAAGCGACGGCTACGCCAGAAACATGCTGCTGCCAAAAGGCCTCGCCAAGGAAGCGACGGAAGGAAACATCCGAAATCTGGAAAAACAGAAGGCGATCCAGGAGGCCAACCGGCAGAAGGAGCTGGCGGCGGCCAGGGAGCTGGCGGAAAGGATGGGACAGATCAAGGTCACCATCGTTACCAAGTCCGGGGAAGGCGGACGGCTGTTCGGCTCTATAACGACAAAGGATATTGCCGAGGCTTTGGAAAAACAGCATAACATCAGCATTGACAAGCGCAAGTTCGTACTGGAGAATCCTCTGAAACATACGGGAGATTATGAGATTGACGTTAAGCTCTATCCGGAGGTTACAGCAAAACTCAAGGTAACGGTAACCGTTTAAGACTGTATTTCGATTGCGCAAGCAACAGGAGAAGAATATGAGCCAATACGAAAGAATACCGCCCCACAACGATGATGCTGAAAAATCGGTGCTGGGGGCTATTCTTCTGGATAAGGACGCGCTGTACGAGGTGCTTGAAATACTCAGGCCGGAGGACTTTTACAGCGAAATGCACAGGGAGATCTATTCCGCCGTCATTGAGCTGTACAGAAAAGGCCGGCCGGTGGACATCCTCACCCTTTCCGAGGAGCTGAAAAAGCGGAAAACCCTGGAAATGGTCGGGGGCAGAGCGTACATCGCCATGCTGTCCACCTTTGTCCCGTCCACTTCAAACGCGGGCGAGTACGCGAAGATCATTTCCGAGAAGGCCGTTCTCAGAAAACTGATCCAGACGGCTTCCGATATTATTGACAAGGGCTATCAGGAGAAGACGGATTCCGCGGAGGTGCTGGAATATGCCGAAAGGGGAATTTTCGAGATTTCCCAGTCAAGGCAGAAAAAGGACTATGCGCCGATCAAGGACATCCTTTGGAGCAATATCGCCAAGATCGACGAAATGTCAAAGCTGGATGGCAATATCACGGGATTGACCACCGGCTTTATCGACCTTGATGCCAAGACCTCCGGGCTGCAGAAATCGGATCTCATCGTGCTGGCGGCGAGGCCCAGCATGGGAAAGACCGCCTTCGCGCTGAACATCGCGCAGCAGGCGGCCATCAAGGGAAAGGCGAAGGTGTTGATCTTCAGCCTTGAAATGTCTCAGGAGCAGTTGGGTCAGCGAATGCTCAGCATGGAATCCAAAATCGAAATGCAGAAGCTGAAAACCGGCTGCCTGGAACGAAAGGATTGGGATCAGATTCACATCGCGCTGGATACCCTTTCCAAGGCTAGCATTTACATAGACGACACCCCTGGCATCACAGCCATGGAAATGAAAAATAAATGCAGAAGACTCAAGGCCGAAAAAGGGCTTGATCTCATCGTCATCGACTATCTCCAGCTCATGACCTACGAGGGCAGGGCGGAGAGCAGGCAGCAGGAGATCACGGCGCTATCAAGGTTTTTAAAGCAGCTTGCCAGAGAGATGGACTGCCCCGTCCTGGTTTTGTCCCAGTTGTCCCGGGCGCCGGAGCAGAGGACGGACCACAGGCCGATCCTTTCCGACCTGCGGGAATCCGGGGCCATCGAACAGGACGCGGATGTGGTAATGTTTTTATACCGCGACGAATATTATAACCCTGAGACGACAGATAAGCCGAACATATGCGAGGTAATCATTGCTAAGCATCGAAGCGGGCCGACCGGGAGCATTGAACTTACCTGGCTTGGGAAATATACCAGATTTGTGGACAAAAGCCGTTTGAGTTTGTAACGTGAGAAATGGAGGTTTCAATGAAAATCACGGAAAACATGCTTCTCTACGAAGTCCTTGAACTGGAGCCAGATCCTACGGAAATCTTTCTCAGGCACGGCCTCAACTGCGTCGGATGTCCCGGCGCGCAAAGCGAAAGCCTGAAGGAAGCCGCCGAAGGACACGGCATCAATTTGACAAAGCTGATCGAAGACCTGAATAATTTTTTCCAGCAGTAGAAATCTAAATAACAGATTGTGATTCAGGCGCCGTCCGGATGTCCGCGGAATTGCTGCGCCATGGCGGCTTATGCGGAACCGGTCCATGAAAATACCGAATGATAAAGGAGTGATCGTATGCCGGGTTTGGCAATCGTCGGTTCCCAGTGGGGAGACGAAGGAAAAGGTAAGATTATCGATTATTTGGCAGAAAAGGCCGATATGGTGGTAAGGGGCCAGGGCGGCAACAACGCCGGACATACCGTGGTCATCGGAGACAAAAAATATGCGCTCCATCTTATTCCGTCGGGCATTCTGAACCAAAATGCCGTGAATATCATCGGCAACGGGGTTGTCTTCGACCCGGAAGGGTTTTTCAAGGAAATTGAAGAATTGAACCGGGACGGCATCGACACTTCCAGAATCTATGTCAGCGATCGCGCCCATGTCGTATTTCCCTATCACAGGCAGTTGGACATGCTCTACGAAACCGCCAGGGGAAAGGATGATATCGGCACGACCAAAAAAGGGATCGGACCCTGCTACATGGACAAGATCGAACGCAGCGGGATCCGCATTTGCGACATGCTGGACGAGAAGGTGTTCCGGGAAAAGCTGTCCGCCCAGATTGACCGCAAGAACGAACTGATTACGAAGCTTTTCGGCGGCGAGCCCATCAATAAGGAAGAGATCATAGAAACCTATGCGGAGTATGCTGCAAGATTGAAGCCCTACATCAGGGATACGGGCGTAATGGTCCACGAAAGCCTGAAAAAAGGCGAGAAAGTCCTGTTTGAAGGCGCCCAGGGCTCGATGCTGGACGTGGATCTGGGGACTTATCCCTATGTGACCAGCTCCCATCCGACGGCAGGGGGATTCATAACGGGGGCCGGCATAGGGGTCGGATCCATCCAGGAAGTGCTCGGAATCACCAAGGCCTATACGACCCGGGTCGGGAAAGGGCCTTTCGTCACGGAAGAGGACAACGAGACCGGAGCCAGGATCCGGGAGATCGGCCGGGAATACGGCGTCACGACGGGCAGGCCGCGGCGCTGCGGCTGGTTTGACGCGGTAGTGGTCAGATATTCGGCCAGGATCAACGGCATGACGGGGCTTTGCCTGATGCTGCTGGACGTTCTGAGCGAATTTGACACGATCAAGATCTGCCTGCAGTACGATCATAACGGAGAAAAAATCGACAATTTCCCGGCAAGGCTTGAGATCATCGAGGAATGCAAGCCGGTTTACCGGGAAATGAAGGGCTGGAAGTGCGACATTTCCAACTGCAGGACTTATGAGGAGCTTCCGGCGCAAGCGAAGGAATATATCGAAGTTATCGAAGAGGCTGCGGGCGTTCCGGTGAAGATCATTTCCGTTGGACCGAGAAGGGACCAGACCATCGTGAGATCGCAGATCTTCTGACTGGAGATGTCATGCGCCTAACGGGTGGGTAGTGATATGAACTTCAAACGAGCGGCCATAAAGGACTTCTATCTGAGAGATACCAGTGTAGAGAACATTTTTATCAATGAATATATGACGCAGGCCCCCGGCGATTATGTCAAGGTATATTTATTTGCCTTGGCATACGCCGATTTTGACATGCACATGACCAACGAATCCATCGCGAAGCATCTCGGCATGGAGGACGAGGATGTGCTGAAAGCCTGGACTTATTGGGAGAAGCTAGGCGTCGTTAAGAAGCATTATGATAAGCCCGGGGATAAATTCCACTACCAGGTGGAATTTCTTAATCTGAAGGAGTTGGCCTACGGAAAGAAGCCGAAGAGCAGGAAAACGGAAAGCGGGGTTCCCGACCGCCTGAAGCCGTTGATGGAAGACGACACCATCAAGGATATGTACAGCGAGATCGAGCGGATTACGGGAAGAATGTTCGGGGGCAGGGAGCCGGCGGAGATCCTGTCCTGGATCACCGATTATAATGCGACGCCGGAAATGATCGTCTACGCTTATTCCTACTGCGTCAAGAAAAGGAACCACAGCAATCCCAAGTACGTGGCAGCCGTCGTCAAAGAGTGGGCAAACCTGGGACTGAAAACCGTCAGCCAAATCGAGGAATATCTGGAGGAAACCGATAACCGCCACTACCTTTATAAAAGGGTCTTGCGGGCGCTGGGCTTTCTGCGCAATGCCACGGAAGAGGAAAAGCGGATCATGGACACCTGGTTCGACCAGATGGGCTTTTCCATCGACAAGGTGCTGGAGGCCTGCAAGAAGACCACCGGAATCTCCAACCCCAACATCAATTACATAAACAGCGTGCTTAAGGCATGGAGCGGCAACGGCGGGGAGAAGCAGGCGGCTTCCGAGGAAAGCGGCAAGGCCAATTCCATTGCCAGCGTCATGAAATATTACGAGGAATTGCGGGCTAAAAACGAAGCGGACGCCGAGGCGCGGCGGGCCGAGGTCTACCGCAAGATTCCGCGCATCAGGGGCATTGAGGAGGAGATGCGGAATATCGGGCTGCAGATTTCCAAGCTGATGCTGTCGGGCGCTCCGGATGCCAAATCCAGGATCAAGGCCATGAAGGAAAAAATTGACAGGCTCAATGAGGAAAAGGCGTTCCTGATGACGGAAAATAATTTTAGAATTGATTATATGGATATAATGTATAGTTGCCCGCTCTGCAAGGACACGGGCATACAAGATACTGGGGAGCGTTGCATTTGCTTCGTTGAGAAGCTCGGAGACCTCCAAAAAACGGATTGAAAAAACCGATCGAAAAATATATAATGTTACAAAAGCATTACAGATAACGACTACATAGGATTAAGATCCCCGTCGAAAGACGGCCGGGAGGAACATATGAAGGATGCCAGGAGACCAGGCGTTGAAAAGGCAGATCGCATATGGAAAGACTTTGCTTCAGCGATAAAGGATAGAATAAGCGGCAAAGATAAAAGCGTTTCATATAGACAGAATAAGCAGGATGAAGCAAGGGATATGGGCGATGCTCATACCCCGATTTCACGTTTGGACTTAACCGGCTTGAACCGGGAGCAGGCAAAAGAGCTCATCGCCAAGATCATCGATGAAAAGCTTGCCATGATTTCCCAACTGGAGATTTCCGAACCGGAAATCGACTACAGGGAAAGAGAGCGGCTGCGGGCGCAAGCTGAAAAGAGGATCAACAAGAGAAGAGAACGCAGAAGGCGCAGACAGCTGGCTGAACCCGTCGAGCCCATCGTAAACGAACAGGGCGTCTTTGCCGATTTCAGGCGTTCATCCGTTTTCGACAAAATCCAGCCGGAATCATTCCCCTTTGAAGAGGACGAACCCCAGGAGGAAGCCGCGTCCTTGCCCATCGAGGGGCAATTGTCCATTTTTGATGCAATCCAGAAGGAAGAAACCGCGGACGCTCATGCGGAGGCTTCCGGATTCGCCGACGGGACGCAGACCTCCGGCAGAGTTTCGGCCGCTTGGGATAAAGCGCGAGAGAAACGGACCGTGTTCATCGCAGCGCTCCATGAGAAATGGGGTCTGCTTACCGTTAAATTCGATAATTTCGTCAAATCATTAAAGAAAGCCGGTCCCGCGAAAAGCGAACCGGATCCCGCGAAAAGCGAACCGGATCCCGCGAAAAGCGAACCGGATCCCTCTCTGTTTAAGCCGCGCAGCTTTGATCTTTTCGGATTCTTTAAGACCGATCAAGATTGCGACAGCCCAAGCGGGGAGCTTTTGGAGGAAAGCTCCGCGGCGGCTGCTTTTTCCATTGAAGCTTCCGACGAAGTGATCCAGTCGGAGGACGTTGCGGCCGCAGCCGCGTCCATGGAGGCTTCGGCCGAAGAAGTCCCGGTCGGCGCCGTCGACACTTCCCTTGACGAAGCGGTAGACAAGCTGTTCGCGCTTTATGAGGACTGCAGGGAAAAACTGCTGCTGCTTGGCCGGGAAATCGGCCGGAAAGCATCCTGGATCCTGAAGGAAAGGATGCTTCCCGCGGCTTGTTCGGGAATTCGCCGCGTGAACAACAGACTTGCGCCTTTGGCGCAGCGCGCCGAGTCCCGCCTGCAACTGAAAGCCAGAACGGGAATCGTTTTGGAGGCGGTCCTGGAAAAGGAACGGCTGATTTCCGCGAAAATGGTTCTCTTTATCGATTATGTCGACAGGGCGAATGAAGCCGCTATCCGCGGAATGGCGGCTTTCCGGAACAAGGTCTGGGAGTGCTGCGATTGGATCAGGAATTTCGCCGAAAGACACAAGAAACAGCTCCTTATCGAGTTCGGCGTCGTGGCCGCCGTTGTAGCGGGCATTGCGGTATATATCGGAAATGCGACGGCATATGAATATATCTACAACGGCAAAGTTCTGGGCGTAGTGAAAAACCAGGAGGACGTCTATAAAACCATCGATGTTATCGGGGAGAAGCTCAGCATCCAGTACGATGCCAATATCGTCATAGACAAGGAAAAGGATATCCGGTTCAATAAAATTGTCGCGCTGAACCAGGATATCGACACCCCGGAAGATGTCCTCAACCGGCTGACCTACATGAGGGATATGAAGGCCACCGGAAAGGGAATTTTTGTCGACGGAAAACTGGTGGCGATCCTCGAGAGCGAGAAAACGGCCAGGGACATCCTGCAGGAAGTCCAGAACGAATTCCTGAAGACAGATTCTGGTGTCAAATATGAAAAGATCGGCTTTGCCGAGAATATTGAAATTCGGGATGTAGAAACAAAACTGGGCAACATCCAGGGCAAAGACGAGGTGCTGGAATATATCCTGACCGGCGCGGTGGAGCAGAAGGTGCATGTGGTGCAGTCGGGAGACACCTTCTCCGAGATTGCGAAAATGTACGGCTTAAAGCAGAGCGAACTCCGGGAAACCAATCCCGACGTGATTCCGGAAAAGCTTCACATCGGGCAGGAAATCCGCCTCAACCGGATCGTGCCGCTGGTGACGGTTCAGACGACGGAAATCGTACAATATGTCGAAGAGATTCCATTTGACATAAAATATGAGAATACCGCCAGCTTGTATAAAAACGAGCAGACGGTGAAATCCAAGGGCGTGAAGGGGCAAAAGGACGTTGTGGCCGAGATCGTTCGGAATAACGGCATCGAGGTAAGCAGAAGGGAACTCAGCTCCAATATCATATCGGAACCCGTGTCCCAGGTCGTTTTGGTCGGCACCAAGGATCCGCCGCCCTTGATCGGAACCGGCACCTTCATCTATCCTGTCCGGGGTACGCTGACCTCCAGGTACGGTACCAGATGGGGACGGCTTCACTCGGGGATTGACCTGGCGGCGCCCATCGGCACTCCCATCAAGGCGGCCGACGGCGGCGTGGTAACCTTTGCGGGATACAAAGGATCCCTTGGCTATCTGGTTGAAATTGACCACGGCGGAGGCAGAGTGACCTGGTACGGACACTGCAGCAAGCTGTTGGTGAAAAAAGGCGACAAGGTGTATCAGGGGCAGCATATCGCCAATGTCGGAAACACCGGACGAAGCACCGGACCGCACCTGCACTTTGAAGTACATATCAACGGCAAGGTGAAAAACCCGCTGAACTATCTGTAAGCGGCGGCGCGGAGAATCCTCTGGCGGTTCTTCGCGAGGATCCCCCGGCGCCACTATAAATTCAAGAACATTTTATAATTCAGAAGACCGCGGCCTTGTGCATAGCGGTCCTCTTTTTTTAGCGGAATCGCTTCCTGCACCAGAATCTGCTTTACCTGGGCGGGCGTCAGGCCCGGACGCATGGCGTACAGGCACGCGGCCACGCCGCTTACCACAGGCGCCGCCATGGATGTCCCCGATTGAACGGCGTAGCCTTTCGGATTCTTGCCGTCCAGAGAGCAGATATCGACTCCGGGGGCGACCAGGTCCGGCTTGGTCTCGCCTGTGAGGGTCGGGCCGCGGCTGGAGAAGGAGGCGACCCTGATTTCCCCGTCCACATCGCAGCGGCTCAGGTCGGCCGCGCCGACGGTAATGACCAGAGGGCTGGTGCCGGGAGAGTTGATGGTGCATTTCCCGGGCCCGTTGTTGCCGGCCGCCGTTACAACGCTGTAGCCGTGCCGGACCGCCGCGTTGGCGCCTTTGATCAGCGGATCTTCATCATAGGGAGGTTCGACCTTGATCCCCAGGGACAGGTTGATCACCCGGATGTTGTAGCGACGGCCGTTGTTGATGATCCATTGCAGGGCTGCGAGGATGTCCGATTCCGTCCCGTTCCCCGATTCGTCCAGCGCTTTGATTGCGATGATATTCGCGCAGGGCGCCGTACCCGTATATTTGCAGGAGGTATAGCCGTTGCCGGCAATGATGCCCGCGACATGTGTACCGTGGCCGTCGTCGTCGTAGGGGATTTCCCTGTTTCCCAAAAGGTCCTTAAAGGCGACGATTCGGTTTTGCGGCTTCACCAGATCATAATGGGGCGACACGCCCGTGTCGATCACGGCGACGCCCACGCCCTTTCCCCTTTCGACGCTCCCGAATATCCTTTCCATATCGTCTGCGTAATTGCCGCATTTTGCCCGGACCGGTCTCGCGCATGCGTCGATGGGAGCCTTGGAGACGATGGCGTCTTCGCTGATGGCGCCGATCATCCGGTGCGAGGACAGCGTCGCCAGTTTTTCCTTCGGAATTTCAACCGAAATTGCGTTGATAAACGGCAGTTCATATTTGATTTGCCCGTAATTTTCAATGATGCAGTCCCGAATTTCATTGATTGTAGTTTTCGAATATATAATAACAGGGGTCATTTCCCCGTTGTTTGAGTACATATTGATCACTTCCCTTGCCCCATAATATGAAAAACGGCTTGGGCAAGGTGAGATGGTTTTTGACGCAGGGTCAATTCTGTGATAAAATGTCTCAGAACTGTTTCACCGGAAGCTCCGGTACCTTTGATTCCGCTTTAAACGCCGCCGAAACAGCGGAATCGCGGATACCTCCGCAAGAAGAGAATGAGGGAGGAAATTCTTATGGAATCGAAAAAAGTGCTTATTGTTGAAGATGAAAAATCCATATCTGATATCATAAAATTCAATCTGAATAAGGAAGGCTTCGAAGTGGACACGGCTTACGACGGCCAGACCGGGCTTGAAAAGGCCCTGTCCGGCAAACCGGACCTGATCCTGCTGGACGTCATGCTTCCCGTTATGGATGGCTTTCATGTCTGCAAGAAAATCCGGGAAACCAGCACGGTGCCCATCATCATGCTCACCGCAAAGGAAGAGGAAGTGGACAAGGTGCTGGGCCTGGAGCTGGGCGCCGACGATTATATCACCAAACCCTTCGGAATGCGGGAGCTCATCGCGAGGATCAAGGCAAATATCCGGAGAATTGACCTGATGTCGAATCTGCAGGATGTTCCCTCCAATGTCCAGGAATTCGGCGATCTTACCGTGGATTTGAACCGCTACGAGGTGAGGAAAAACGGAAAGCCCCTGGAGCTTACGCTGCGGGAATTCGAACTGCTCAAATACCTTGCGGAACGCGAAAACAAGGTGTTTTCCAGGGAACAGCTCCTGGAAGAGGTCTGGGGCTACGAGTATTACGGAGACATCCGTACCGTAGACGTTACGGTGAGAAGGCTCAGAGAAAAGCTGGAGGATGATTCCAGCGATCCGAAATATATCATGACGAAAAGAGGAATCGGGTATTACTTCAGGAGGCCGTAACCTCCGCCTATAAAGGACGACACGACTTGCACGGGCAAACTTCCCACCGACTTTGTTGCCCGCCGGAGGACAAACAGTATGATCGGGAAAAAGAGATGGTCAAGCATCAGATGGAGGATCGTATTTATTTACTTTCTTCTCGTCTTTATTGCGACGACGATTATCGGAGTCTTTATCATAAGCCAGCTGGAGGCTTATTATCAGGATTCCGTTCGCGGCAGGATAACGGATACGGTCCGGGAAGGAACGCTTTTGTCCTCTCTTCAGAGCTACGAGAACCTCCGGGTCCATCAGGAAGAGATCCAGTCCAATATCGTCAACTGGTCCAGGGGCATAACTCAGGAAATCTTCGTGGTGGGCAACGATTTTACCGTCATCGCTTCCACCAATGAAAATCTGGTGTTGAAGAGCGCCGTGGACCTTCTGGATCAGAGGGTCATACTCAGGGGCCTCAGCGGCGAGGACGGAGCCGAGTCCGACGGCATCATCGACGCGCAGAATAAGGAAATTCACGTCAAGAATATGGTGTTTCCCATTCGGGGCAACGGCAGCGTTAAAGGCGTGCTGTACCTCAGGGAGGACATGTCCAGCGTGTACGATACCATCGACCAGTCGAAGATCATCTTCGTACGGGCGATGTTCATCGCTCTCTTCATCACGGTGGTTCTTGGGTTCTTCATCGCCCGGAGCATCACCGTGCCGATCAACGACGTAACGGAAAAAGCCCAAAGGATGGCACGGGGCGACTTCAGCCAGGAGGTCAGCGTCAAATCCGACGACGAAATCGGCCGGCTGGCCGAGATGTTCAATCTGCTGCGGCAGCAGCTCAATCTTACCCTGTCTGAGATTTCAAATGAAAAAAGCAAGCTCGAGACCATATTGAAATACATGGCCGACGGCCTCATCGCGGTGGACCGGTCGGGCCGTATCATCCATGCCAATCCGGCCGCCATGAACATGCTGAACATCACGGCCGACGACATGGAAAACAGGCATTATGACGATATCATAAAGGATTATAGCGAAAACCTGATCTTTGAAAAGCTCATGGAAAACAGCCGGGAAGGCGGCGTCGCCGACAGCTTCTCCTTCGGAGGCTCCACCTTTGCCGTAAGGTACGACCGCTTCAAGGACGAGAACGGCCAGGACATCGGCATCATCATGATCCTGCAGGACATTACGGAGCGGCAGAAGCTGGAGAACATGCAGATGGATTTCGTGGCGAACGTGTCCCATGAGCTGAAAACTCCGCTGACCACGATAAAAAGCTACACGGAGACCCTGCTTAACGGCCAGGTGGACGACAAGGAAACGGAAAGACAGTTCCTGAGCATCATTGATACGGAAGCGGACCGGATGAACCGGCTGGTCAAGGACCTGCTGCAGCTCTCCCGGCTCGATTACAAGCAGGAAAAGTGGAACAAGAAGGAGACCAACCTCATCAGCCTGTTGAAGGCCGTTGTTACAAAGGTTGAAATGACCGCGAAGAACAAAAGGCAGCATCTCAACTGCATCTTTGACGAGGGCCAGAAGATCATGGCCATCGTCGACAGGGACGGAATTGAACAGGTGCTGATGAATGTGCTTTCCAACGCCATCAAATACACCCAGGAGGGCGGCAGGATCGATATCGACGCAATCCAGGCCGACAAGACCGCCCGGCTGATCGTCACCGACAACGGCATCGGCATACCGGAAACGGAGATTTCCCGGGTCTTCGAGCGGTTCTTCCGCGTGGACAAAGCCCGTTCGAGAGCGATGGGCGGAACCGGCCTCGGGCTGGCGATCTCCAAACAGATCGTCGAGGAGCATAACGGCACCATCGAGATCGAAAGCAAGGAGGGAAAAGGAACCAAGGTGACCATCATGCTGCCCGTTTCCCCCATCCGCGGCCAAAAGAATATTGAATAGCGTCCGATCCTGTACATTTTTTCAACTTTTGGACGGGTTATTCATATAAGTCAATAATAAATGCATAAACATGCGCATAATCGTCTCCATGCTATGACAGCGCAGGAGGTCCGGGCTTAGGCGAGGGAAAACGGCGAATAAAGGAACACCCCCGATAATATATTTAAAAAGGGGTGTTATTTTATGAACGCGCATGTTGTGAACATCGACAACCGGGAGAGGGTAACCGTTACGGAAGTGACCGACGTCGAGAGCTTTAACGAAGAGATTATCCTGCTTTCTCTGAAAAACGGCGGACTGATCATCAGAGGAGAGGACCTTCATATTCAGAAGCTGGATTTGGAGGAGGGAAAGGTCCTGATATCCGGCGCCATCGGCTCCGCGGTATATACCGAGAAAAAGGACAGACAGGAAAAGGGCTTCCTGAAAAAGATCCTGAAGTGAGGGATATATGAACGCCGCCGATCTTTCGCCCAGCCTTGTCAACCCGCTGATCATCGACCAGTCTTTCGAGTTTGTGATCATGTTCTTTGCGGGGATGACCGTCATGCTTTTCCATTGCGGGTTTATCAAATTAAAAGCCAAATTAAAGCCCGGAAACAGGATGTCTTTTTTCCAGGACATCCTGTTCTGGCTGTTTGCCGCTTTGCTGACATCGTCGTTCCTCTATTACTGCAGCTTCGGCCGGATCAGTTTTCACGCATTCCTGGCCTTCGGAGCCGGGGCTGTCTTGTGGAAAAAATTTTTCTGTGATACAATTAAATAATGCTCTTATTCGATCCGATGCAAATTCGGATTGGCATCGGCCATTGGACAAGCGGCAGGTGTTTACCCTCCTTTGGCAAGGTAGAGCACGGTTTGCAGAGGTAGGTATGTTTACGAAGAAAAGACGGCGCAGCAGGGAATTTAAAAACAACGGCCGAGTCATCGACATTGAGGAAGCAAGGCGGATAAGAAGACAGAGGCGGGAAGAAGCGGCTGAAAAAAGAGAGAAGACCCGCAGGCCGAAGGCTGTCATTACAAAGCGCCAGGCGGCGAAAAAGGCCCGGCGAAGACTGATATACCTTGTAATATTTCTCGCCATATCCGGCGTCATCGCCGCGTCGGCCATCAATATCATAAATCTGAAGCTTATCGAAGCCCGAACCCTGGAGGAGCAGCAGAAGCTTCTTGAAGAGAAGGCGAGGCTGGAAAAGATCTATTCCCAGGTCAACAGCCCGGAATATATCGAGCAGCAGGCCAGGCAGCAGTTGAGGATGATTCGTCCGGGAGAAATTTTGTATGTTCTTCCCGAAAACGATGATAATAATAAGACAAGCGGCGGAGGGATAATACCCGAATGATTAAAGAAGTCGTTATCGTGGAGGGCAGGGACGACGAAGCCGCCGTCAAAAGGGCGGCGGAGGCGGATACCATTGCAACCCACGGTTTTGGAATAAGAAAAGAAACAATGGCGCTCATTGAGAAGGCCTATCTCGACAGGGGGATTATTATTTTTACGGATCCGGACTCTGCCGGGGAAAAAATAAGAAAAAGACTTTCCGAACGCTTTCCCGAGGGAAAACATGCTTTTTTACCGAGAGAGGAAGCCATAAAAGACGGAGACGTCGGGATTGAAAACGCTTCGCCGGAGAGTATCCGGAATGCGCTTTTCAAGGCGAGGCCGGCCATTTATGAAGGACGTGTTGAATTCGGGCGGGAGGATCTGTTCCGATACGGGCTTGCCGGGTCCGCCTTCGCCGCGGCGAGAAGGGACAAGCTTGGGAAACTCCTGGGAATCGGGTACGGAAACAGCAAGGTTTTCCTTAACAGGCTCAATCAATATGGAATTGAACGGCAGGAATTTATTAAAGCGATTGAAGAGTTGGACCGGGGCGCGGGCATTACAGGCGAGCCTAGGGGGGGCTGCGTCACCGCCTGCGAGCCCGAGGGAGCCGGCATCACCTGCGGACCTGAGGCCGCGGGCGGCAACGCAGCGGGGAAAACCGACTAATAAAAGAGTTGAGGATTGGAATGAAGCTGTATTCACCGGCGACCATCAATGAAATCATGAAAAAGTACGGCTTCAGGCTTTCCAAGAGCCTGGGGCAGAATTTTCTGACCGATAAGCACATTATAGACAAAATCATCGAGAAGTCGGATATCGGGAAAAAGGACCTGGTGATTGAAATCGGGCCCGGCATCGGCGTGCTGACCGCCGCCGCGGCGGAAGCCGCAGGCAAGGTGATCGCCGTTGAAATCGACGGCAGCCTCATTCCGATTTTGCGGGAGACACTGCGCGGCTATGAAAACATCGAAATCATAAACGCCGACATACTGAAGACGGATCTGAAAGGACTCCTGGAACAAAACAAGGAAATCAATGGTCAAAAAATAGAAAGCGTTAAAATTCTGGGAAATCTCCCCTATTATATAACGACGCCCATCATCATGAAGCTGCTCGAAGAAAGGGTGCCCGCCGACAGCATCACCATCATGCTGCAAAAAGAGGTGGCGGACCGGCTCAAGGCCGAACCGGGCACGAAGGCGTACGGGGCGATTTCCGCAGCAGTCCGGTATTACTGCACCGTCGTCGATGTGGCGAAGGTGCCCAAGGAAGTCTTTTTTCCGCGCCCCAAGGTGGATTCGGCTGTGATCAGGCTCGATATCCGGAAGGAAAAGCCGGTGAGTCTTGTCAGCGAGGACGCTTTTTTTACCGTGATCAAAGCGGGCTTCGGACAGCGGAGAAAGACCCTGCTCAACGCGCTGACGGGAACCTACGGTAAGACAAAGGAGGAAATCGCGGCGGTTATGGCGGCTGCAGGCATCGATCCGTCAAGAAGGGCGGAAACCCTAAGCATTGAAGAGTTTGCTGCCCTGGCAAACGCGCTGTGTGCGGACCGGAACCAAGCCGCCGGGCAGTCTGCGCCTGAAGCTTGAAACTCACTACCGGAGGAAAGACATACGAAAGATGGAATCTCTGAAATATATTTGCCGGAAATACCTGCGCAATGCTGTTTCGTTGTGCGTTTTGCTGGCATTGGTCATAAATTTCATAGTGGAATCCGTAAGCAGAAGGTCCGTTTTCGCGTGCCTGGATTACCTGACGGGCTCTCCCGCGACCTTTCTTTACAACGCGTTCATGATCTTTTTCAGCTTTTCCGTCGTCTACCTGGTCAAACGACGCATCTTTGTCTATGTGATGGTGTCGTTCTTCTGGCTGGCGACGGGAATTACCAACGGGATCATACTGTGCTTCCGGATTACGCCGTTCACCGTAACGGACCTGTCCCTGCTCAGCTCCGTCATGTCGATCATACCGAACTACCTGAGCACGGTACAGATCGTGCTGGCGGTGGCGGCGGCCGCACTTCTCGTCGTCGCGCTGATCCTGGTATTTCTGTTTGCGCCGAAGCACAAACAGAAGATTGATTATAAGAAGAGCCTTGCGGGTGTGCTGGTCCTCTGCATCGCGATGTCCGGGCTGACTAATTTGGCCGTCAGCCGGAACTGGGTTTCCACTTATTTCGGCAACCTCAACTATGCTTACCGGGATTACGGTTTTCCGTATTGCTTTATAAACACCTGGCTGAATACCGGAATTTCCATGCCGCAGAGATATTCCGGCGCCGCGATCCGCGGGATTTTTACCGAAGAAGAGCTGAAGGACATGTTCAGCATACCGGCCGCGACCAGCGAAGAGAGAAGGCCAAACGTGATCCTGCTGCAGCTGGAATCGTTTTTTGATCCCACCCTGATGGAAAATGTGAAATATTCGGCGGATCCGGTTCCGAACTTCCGCAGGCTCAAGGAGAACTTTTCCAGCGGATTCCTCACCGTTCCGGCTATCGGAGCGGGTACTGCGAATACGGAGTTTGAAGTGCTTACCGGCATGAGAGTCCGGTTTTTCGGGCCCGGGGAATATCCCTATAAATCCGTCCTGACAGAGAAGACCTGTGAATCCATCGCCTATAATCTGAAACGCCTTGGATACGGCGCCCATGCGATCCACAACCACAGAGGGGCCTTTTACGGCAGGAACAAGGTGTTTCCGAATCTGGGCTTTGACACCTTCACCTCGTTGGAATACATGAACAGCGTGTCAAAGACGCCGAAGAACTGGGCCAAGGACAGCGTATTGATCGGGGAGATCCAGGCCGCGCTGGAGTCGACGGAAAGCGAAGACCTGGTATTTGCCATTTCCGTTCAAGGGCACGGGCAGTATCCGGAGGACAAAATACTGGAAAATCCGGCGATCACCATAGCGGGGATCACGGTGGAGAGTGAAGCCAACGCCTTTGAATATTATATCCAGCAGGTCCATGAAATGGATGAGTTTATCGGAGAACTGACCGCCGCCCTGGAGCAGATCGGCGAGCCGACCGTGCTTGTGATCTACGGAGACCATCTGCCGGGGCTGCCCATCGAACCCGACGATCTGGTCAACCGGAATATCTATCAAACCGAATACGTGATCTGGGATAACATCGGCCTTGAAAAGCAGGACAAGGATCTCTCCGCATACCAGCTTTCAGCCGAGGTTCTGGGCCGCATCGGGATCCATGAGGGCATACTCACCAAGTACCATCAGAATCATGCAGAAGACCTGTACTATCTGAACAACCTCAAGGCGCTTCAGTACGACATGTTATACGGCAGGGGATTCATTTTCGGAGGGGCCAATCCCTATGAACCCACGGACATGAAGATGGGCGTAAGGGAGATCAAGGTCGAAAAGGTGGTTAAAATCGGCGGAGCTTACTATATCAAGGGCAAAAATTTCACTCCGTACAGCAAGATATCCATTGACGGAAAAGTTCTGGACACCATATTCCTGGGACCGTCGGTTCTCGGCCTGCTGGAGGAGGTTCCGCAGGAGGATGTGCCGAGGATGAAGGTCAGCCAGGTTGAAAAGAACAAGGAGATCCTGAGCACGACGGAATAATCCGTCAGGGATAATTATCAGGGCAAAGGAATCGGCCGCAGGATGTTTTCGTATATCGCGGGCATTGCCTGCGAGAAGGACTGCGGAAGAATGGACTGGTACTGCATGGAAACCAATGTGTCCGGCAAGGAGTATTACCGGAAAATGGGGGCGGAGGAAATCGACTGGTTCCGGGTATATCGGCTGGACAGGACTCAATTGGAAAAGATGAGGGATAATCAATGAAAACGATGGAAACGGAAAGGCTGATCCTCCAGGACTGGAGTGAGGGGGACGCCGACGACCTGTACGAATACGCGAAAAATCCCAACGTCGGACCCCACGGCGGCTGGAAACCCCATGAGAGCAGGGAGGAATCCCTTGAGATAATAAAGACGCTGTTTCTCGGCAAGTATGACTGCTGGGCCATCGTATATAAAGAAAACGGGAAGGTAATCGGCACCATCGGATATGAGCCGGACACGAAACGGCCGAATATCGCGTGCAAAGAGCTGGGTTATGCCATAGGCGAGGAATATTGGGGGAAGGGCCTCATGACGGAGGCCGCAAAGGCGGTGATTCGGCACGGCTTTGAAGAGCTCGGGCTCGACATGATTTCAGTTTACCGCAACCCCGCAAATACGAGATCGGGACGAGTGATCGAAAAATGCGGCTTTACATATGAAGGAACGCTGCGGATGGCAAATAAGATTTATGACGGAACAATACGGGATGTGGCGTGCTATTCCATGACGAAGGACGAATTCGAAAGCCTCCAGGCTCTTTGAAGGAAAGGAAATAATGTGATGGAAGAGAAAATCATCGTACAGACAAAAACCACCGCGGAGGATTTCAGGGCGCTTACCTTTTTCAACCAGTTTTTAAAAAAGCGGATCATGATTTATTTTTCGATTTTCGCTCTGATCTTTGCCTTAACTGCGGTCATCGGCAGGCTCAGCGGCCTGGTCACGGTGTCCGACTGGTACTATAACCTCTGCTTTGCCCTTCTGGGGCTGATCCTGCTCCAGTTGATCCTGTTTGAGGTCAGCGTCCGGCGGTTCCTGAGATCCGGCAAGTTTGCGGCTGACAGCGAACGGACCGTTGTTATCGATAAAACAGGGATTACCGCCGCCGGCGAAAAAGAAAACGGCTCCGCCGCGGAATATCAGTGGGATATTTTTCAGAGCGCTTATGAAACAAAGAAGTATTTCTACCTTTACATAGATACGGCTCAGGCCATCATTCTTCCGAAACGCGACTTCAAGTCCGAGGAGATCCCGGCCCTTGAGAAGATGATCGGGGAAAAGCTCGGCAGAAGGTTTATCAAAAGGTGCAGAGGGTAAATCGGTTGAATATTAAATTATATAGATAGAGAGGATAAGATGATGAGAAAAATCATAGCGACAAAAGCGGCGCCCGCCGCCATCGGCCCTTATTCCCAGGCCAATCAGTTCGGAAATCTTATTTTTACTTCAGGCCAGATTCCTCTTGATCCGGAGACCGGCGCCATCGTAGGCACGACCATTGAGGAACAGACGGAGCAGGTGCTGAAAAATGTGAGGGCGGTCCTGGAAGCGGCGGGAAGCTCAATGGAAAAGGTTCTGAAAACCACTGTGTTTATTAAGAACATGGACGATTTTGCGGCGATGAACGCGGTCTATGCGAAACATTTTAAGGAAGGCGCTTATCCTTCCCGTTCCGCCGTCGAGGTATCGCGGCTGCCCAAGGACGTGCTTGTGGAAATCGAGACGGTAGCATATCTCTAAACCGCTCAAGCCTAGCGGACGGGGAGCCGAACGCCCCGGACAGACCGAAACAAAAGCGGCCGTAAGGCCGCTTCCCGGTTTTCGGTGTTAACATTAATACAGAAACAGCCTGTTCAATGCCTTTTCTATGATGCATAACCCATCTTTTACCAGTTCGATCCCCTTGATCAGGCATTTTTCCGCTTCACATTCCTGCTCACAGCAAATATCCTTCAGCACGCCGCAAAGGATGCCGATGGCTTCGCGAAGGACATGGATCCCTTTTTGTATCTCCCTTACCGTATTGCAGTCTAATATGTCACAATGGTCATGCAGCCCCTCTTCCAGCAGACAAATGCCTTTTTTTATGCAATGGATCCCGTCGACAAGGTTTTTCTGCGCTTCATATGATCTGCCGCAATGCAGGTTTTTCAAAGCCCGGCAAAGGTCTTCAAGCCCCCGGCAAATATCGGATTTTGCGTCCAGAATATCCTGTATCGATTGAATGCGGTCATTGCCCAAAACGCCGAAACATTTCGAAGACATATCGATTACCTCCTCTTTCCATATTGCTTCAGATCCGCGAATCAAAACAGGAACCGGTCTTTTCGGAGAAACACGGGCCGATTTCAAAAACGCGATCTGAAGTTAATACAGTATATGAATGAGGAAAAGGGTGTGCAATTGCGAAAGGGCCCCGCTGAAAATAATTCCGGATCCGGCATAAATTTATTGAAGAAAGAGGCCGCGGGATTTAAACTGTAATAGGATATCGCAATGTTAAAGGAGGATTCAGTATGGTTACCATTGATTCGGAAAAATGTATCGGATGTTTTGCCTGCGTATCGGTCTGTCCGTTTCTGATTTTGAAGGCGGAAGGCGATAAAGCCGCGGTGAACAACCCCGATCGGTGCATCCTCTGTCTTCACTGCGCCGCGGCCTGTCCTGTGAATGCCGTCAGTCTCGGAGAACTGGAAGGAGTGCTTCCCGGCGGTCTGCCGAAGCTTTCTGAAGACACGCCCCGGCAACTGGAAAACCTTCTGATGACAAGAAGGTCGTACCGGCATTTCAAGCAAAAGCCCGTGCCCAGAGACGTTCTGGAAAAAGCTCTCAGGGTTTCGGCCTGGGCCCCCAGTGCGAAAAACCGGCATCCCGCGAAATGGATCGTCATAGACGATGAGAATACCATAAAAAAAATGATGGACGACATTTTGGAGTACATAAAGGAGACCGGCAAATACCCAGACGTGGCGAAAGTATATGAGGAAGGGCATAATCCGGTGCTGGGAAACGCCAAAGCCCTCATCCTTGGCTATGCCGGAAACGAGAGCAACTATCCCGCCATTGACACCGCGCTGGCCCTTTACAATGCGGAACTGATGCTTCAGGCTCAGGGGATAGGAACCTGCTGGGCAGGGTACCTGACCAGAATGTGCGCGGAAATCCCGGCGCTCCAGGCTCTTCTGGATCTCCCCGAGGGCTGCCGGGTTTACGGAGCGCTGTTCGCGGGTTATCCCGATGAAAACTATATTCATATTCCCAACAGGCACAAACAGCCTGATATCAAATGGCTGTAGCGAATCGAGGTACAAACATGTCAAACACGTTGAAATTATTGACCAGAGTTCTGATTATCCTGGTGCTGATGGTTGTCGGATCCTGGCTGAGCGATCAGATGATCCTGCCGGATTTTGCCGGAAGCATAACGTTCTATGCCGTTTACCTGCTGATCGGAATCGTATTGGGAAGCGTGGCAAACCCTAGATTTACAAAATCAAAAAACAAATGGGTCTATATTCTGCCGATTCTGATCTTTGCCGTGATCGGCGCGCTGCAGATGCTTTATGTGCCGCTTCATGTGGCAGCCTGGCCCCTCGGTATCGGAGAACATTTGATGAATTTTTCCGCGCTGGCCTGGATCATCGCGGGCTTCTTCCTGAGCCTCGCTTTCCGGTAATCCGCAAATGCGGAAGCATTGGTATTTTGCAGGAATATGTCGAAACTTGATGTAAAAAAAGGCGCAAAATGCCGTTGTTTTGATGTATGCTGTAAATAGGAGGACAAAATATAAAGCGATTATGCCTCTGTTAACCAATACCAGGATAAACGACATAAGAGAGGAAGATTATGCGCAAGAGGGGTAAATTAAAAATCTACTTCGGTTATTCTCCCGGGGTGGGAAAGACATATTCGATGCTGAAGGACGCACATAAGGAACTGCGCCGAGGCATCGATGTTGTTGTGGGCTACATAGATCCTCATTCTTGCCCCGAAACCATGGAATTAATGGAAGGACTGGAGGTTTTGCCGCTGAAACTCATAGCCAGCAGCAAGGGCATGCTGACAGAGTTCAATCTGGAAGGGGCCCTGCTGCGAAGACCGCAGATCATACTGGTGGATGAAATGGCCCACGCCAACGCACCAAAATCAAAGCACGAAAAAAGGTATCAGGATATTGAAGAACTGCTGGCCGCAGGGATAGACGTCTACACGACGGTGAATGCCCAGCAGATCGAAAGCCTTAATAAAACCGTAACGGAAACGTTGAAAGTCCCGGATGGAGAAAAGATACCGGACTTTATTTTTGATTGCGCGGAAAGGGTCGAGTTCATTGACATCGAGCCGGAAGAACTGATCAAACGGTATCAGGAAGTCATCAGCACCGGAAGGGGATGGCCAAGCGGCAATATAAAAGCGCTGATAAAAAAGAAAAATCTCGACTTGCTCAGGGAGCTTTCCCTGAAACGGACCACGGAGCGGATCGCTCAGGTCTGCAACTGGAGATAAAAGCCGGGACGTACCTCGATATGGACGTCCCGATTTTCTTTTTTGCCGCTGCCCGGCATTCCGGTCCGTCCCGCCGGACTTTCCGGGAAACTGATTTTGCGGGATTGACATGGAAGAAGGAAAGGGATATATTATAGTCGACCGGGTGGTTTAGACCGGGTGGTATATGAAAAACGGAGCGTGAATATAATGAAGGTGAAATCTTTTGAGCGCAGGGAGGAATTATTGGAAGCTGCGCTGGATGAGTTCACGGCGAAAAGCTATGAAGAAGCTTCTTTGAACAATATTATCAAAAATGCAGGGATCAGCAAGGGCACCTTTTATTATCATTTTCAGGATAAACAGGCCCTTTATTTGACACTGATACAGTCCATGGCCGACGCCAAGGTGGAATTTGTGAAAAGCAAAATGCAAGATTATCACGGAAGCGGGGATCTCGACCTGTTTGAAAGCTTGAAGCTCCAGGCCAGGATCGCGACTGAATTTGCCAAGACTCATCCGAAATATTACCTGTTCGCGCTGATGTTTCTAAAAGAAAAGGGGAATAAAATATATGAAACGGCAAGGCATATGCTGGGAGACACATCGGAAAAATATTTCGAAGAATTGATAGAAAAGGCTGTTCTCCAGGGAGAGATCAGACCGGAAATATCGAAAACTTTCGCGATAAAGGTGATGAGTTACCTGTTTACCAGATATGATGAGATTTTAGATTTAGATATAAAGGGGAACGCCCGTGTGGACTTCGATCATGTTCTCAACGAGATGGACCGCCTGATCGATTTCATGCGATATGGTTTGGGAAGCGGCCGGCTGAGTAAGGGAGGTGGCATATGACGATGTTGCAAGCCGGAAACGGCAGGACGATATTGCGATGCGAACACTTGTCGAAAAGCTATCAGATGGGAGAAATTGAAGTCAAGGCGCTTCAGGACACTTCCTTTGAAATAAGGGAAGGAGAATTCGTCGTGATTCTGGGCCCCAGCGGTTCCGGCAAAAGCACCCTGTTAAACATTATCGGCGGTATGGATCTGCCCACTTCCGGGAAGGTTTTTCTGCGCGATGAGGAGATCACCGCCTACAGTGAACGGGAACTGACGGAATACCGGCGGAACAAGGTGGGATTTGTCTTCCAGTTCTATAACATCATGGCCAACCTTACCGCGGAGGAAAACGTGGAACTGGCGACGGAAATTTCAAAGGATCCGCTGCCCATCGGGGAGATCCTGGAGGCTGTCGGCCTTGCGGACCGGCGCGATCATTTCCCGTCCCAGATGAGCGGCGGAGAGCAGCAGAGGGTGTCCATAGCAAGGGCGGTGGCGAAGAATCCCGAGATCCTGCTCTGCGACGAGCCCACGGGCGCCCTCGATTTCAACACCGGCATAGCGATCCTCTCCCTCCTCCACAAGGTAAACAGGGAAATGGGGAAGACCGTCATCGTCATCACCCACAATTCCGATATCGCACTGATGGCCGATCGCGTTCTAAGGATGCGAAGCGGCAGAATCATAGATGATCATATCAATGAGAACCCCGTGGCTGTTGAGGATATAAAATGGTAACCTTCAGGCTTTCCAAGATCGATACCATGCTGGCGCGCATGATCGGCCGTTCAAAAGGTCAGTTTATTGCGGTATTCACCATTATCACGCTGGGCATCGCAACCTTTACGGCCATGAATATGACCGCCATAAACATGAAGACAACGGTGGAAACCTATTACCGGGAAAACAACTTTGCGGACCTTTTTATTCAGACCGGCGCGGTTCCCGCTCAGGCGGCGGAGCGGCTTGCCGGCATCGACGGCGTCAAAAAGGCCATGGGCAGGGTTACCGTTGAAGTGCCCATGATAACGGACGATGAGAACGAAAGAGTCAATCTCCGGCTTGTCACCACAACGGGCGAAGACGATGAACTGAACAAATCGACCCTTTTAAAGGGGAATATGATCTCCGGCGACCGCAATGAAATCTTGCTGGTGGAACAGTTTGCAAAGCTCCGAGGGATCGACGCCGGTGACAGGATAAAAATTCAGGCCGGCGGTGTTCAGTATACCATGGAAGTGGCGGGGATCGTCGCCAATCCGGAATATATTTACCTGATGGAAAACGCCCAGTCCATTGTGGCCGACGATACCTTCGGCGTCGGCTATGTTTCGGAGCAGTTCGGCCGTCAGGCCGCCGGCCTGCCGGGAAGCTACAACGAGATCGTGATCGGTTATGAGGAAGGGGCGGATGAAGAGGCTCTGATTGAAGACCTGGAAGACGCGCTGGATGTTTACGGAGTCAAGCAGACCATCAAGCGGAAAGACCAGTTGAGCCATTCCGTGATAGACCTGGAGCTGGCCAACCTGGAAACGATGGCAAACTCCATTCCCATCGTTTTTCTGCTGGTGGCGGGCCTGATCCTGATGATGATGCTTTCCCGGCTGGTGAAGAAGGACCGCATTAAAATCGGCATCCTGAAAGCCATCGGATATAGCAACCGCCAGGTGCTGCTCCATTATGTGAAATATGCCCTGATTTCGGGCTTTGCCGGCGGAACGGCCGGAGCCGTCCTTGGAATGGCCCTGGCCGGCGGCATGACAAGACTCTATCTGGACTTTTTCAATATCCCGCTTTTAAGGATAGAATTTTACTATGCTTTCCTGGCTTATGCCATTCTGCTTTCCTCCGCGTTCTGCGCCTTGTCCGGCCTCATCGGGGCGCGGGGAGTGCTGAAAATCTTTCCGGCCGACTCCATGCGGACGGAAGCGCCGAAAGCCGGGAAAAGGATCCTGCTGGAGAGAATCCCGTTTTTCTGGAAACGCCTCTCCTTCAGCAGCAAAATGATCAATAAGAATATTTTCCGGAATAAAAAGCGAACGATTTTCGTCCTCACGGGAATCGCGGTCACCTTTGCCATGATGCTGTTCACTTTCACCATGCCGGAAATCATGGATCAGATGATGAACGAACACTTCACGGAGTTTCAGAAGATGGATTACAGCATCGGCTTCCGGACCCCGGTGCAGAAGACTGCGGTAAGGGACATGGAGCACCTCATCGATGTCGATTATATCGAGGGAAAACTCGAATATCCCTTTGAACTGAGAAACGGCAACAAAAAGCAGGCGGTCAGCATCATCGGCCTGAACAGGGATACGAGGTTTTATACCTTTCAGAATACCGACGGCGAGATAGCGGAAATTCCCCGAAAAGGGATGCTGATCACGGAAAACCTGGCGAAGGCGCTGGACGTCGGAAAAGGAGACCTGGTGCTGGTGGAAAGCTATATCCCAAACAGGGACGACACTTATATCCAGGTCAGGGATGTGATCCGGCAGACGCTGGGGATGAACGCGTATATGGATATCGACGCCATGGGGGAAACCCTGCTGGAAAAAAATATAATCAACGGCGTTTACGCGGATTCAAAGGATCCGGATATCAATAAAAAGCTGATCCGCGCGTCAAATGTGGCGTCGGTCATGTCGGTTTCCGACATAAGGGCGATGTATGAGGAATACATGGCCATGACCTTCGTTTCCATCGGCTTCATGGTGGTATTCGCGGGGATTTTGGGATTCTGCATCGTGTACAACGCCACCATCGTAAGCCTGGGAGAACGCGAAATGGAATTCTCCTCGCTGCGGGTGCTGGGTTTTACAAAAATGGAGATTTTCTTCATGATCGTAAGGGAAAATAATATCATCACGGTCATGGGCATCCTTCTGGGGATTCCTCTCGGTTATCTCCTGTCGGATTACAGCTCCGCCGCTTTCAGCACGGACATTTACAGCGTTGATATGAGTCCGACGTCTAAAGCCCTGATCATGGCGGCGGTCTTTACGGCGGTATTTGTCTTTCTGGCGCAGCTTGCCACCTACAGGAAGATACAGAAGCTAGATTTTCTCCAGGCGTTGAAAAACAGGGAATCGTAATGATACAAAATTCAATTGGAATCTGGATATGGAAAGGGATAGAAGAATGAAGCGATTGAAAGGGAAGAAATGGATTGTCATTGCCGCCGCGGCGGTTCTGGTCATAGCGGCTGCGGCATATTCCGCGATGAACGCGGGGGTGGTTGTGGAAACCGCCGCAGCGGAGCGTGGCGAAGTGATCCGGCTTATAAAGGAAACCGGGACGGTGGAATCTGAGAGCACGATTACAATCACCGCGAAGAACTCCGGAGAAGTAAGGGGACTGGCTGTTGAAGAGGGCGACAGAGTCAAGGCCGGCGACCTTCTGATGGCCGACGGCGGAACCAGCGCTGAGCTTGACCTGAAGAGCCAGCAGGCCCAGCTTGCCGGACTGCAGGCCCAATACAGCCAGGCTTTGGAGCTGGCGGCAAAGAACAAGGCGCTTTACGAGCAGGGAGCGCTGAGCCGGCAGGAATATGACGCGTCTAATACGGCCGTGAAACAGCTTGCGTCGCAGATCGCTTCCCTCCAATATTCGATTCAGAGCTATGCGGAATCCTCAGGCGCAGGCGGAGTCAGAGCGCCCATGGACGGAGTTCTCACGGGAGTCTTTGTGAAAGAAGGCGAGTCGGTTGCCCCCGGAGCGGCGCTTTTCGAGATTTCAAACCTGGACGATATCTACGTAAAAGCTGATTTTATCGCCGAGGACGCCGATCAGATACGGGAAGGGGACAAGGCGAGGGTTTACAACAAGGACGCCGGCTTCGAAGACGGGAACGCATCCGTGAAAAAGGTCCATCTGAAGGCGACGGATAAGATGTCGGATCTGGGAGTAAGCCAGAAAAGGGTGACCGTCGAGATCTCCTTCGGCGGGGCTGTGTCCGTCCGCCTCGGCAGCGACGTGGATGTAGAGATTACCGTGGAAAAGAAGGATAATGTCCTGCGAGTTCCGGATCTCGCGGTTTTTGAAAAAGGAAAGAAAAACTGCGTCTATGTGATTGACGGGGGAAAGGCGGTTCTGCGCGAGATCGAGACCGGCCTGGAAGGCGAGGATTATATGGAGGTCGTTTCGGGACTTTCCGAGGGTGAAATCGTGATTCTTTCCCCCGGCGACGATATCGAAGACGGCGTGAGGGTTAAGGTAAAAACGGAGAAAGAGTGAGTTTCTATGGCTAATGCAAAGGTAAACGTAAAAACAAATGCGGTAAGGTTATTGGATCTGAAAAAGGTTGTGTATACCCTCTATGAGTACGACGCACCGGATGGGTTTCTGGACGGCGTATCGGTTGCCAAAGCGACGGGGATCGAACCGGAAAGGGTGTTCAAGACCCTGGTGACCCAGGGGGCAAGCAGGGCCTATTATGTCTGTGTCATACCGGTGGCCTGCGAGCTGGATATGAAGAAGGCGGCAAAGCACTTCGGGGAAAAGAAGCTGGACATGATTCCGGCAAAGGATATCACTAGCGTGACCGGGTATATCAAGGGCGGCTGTTCGCCCATAGGAATGAAAAAGCAGTTTAAAACCGCCGTTGACGAGAGCGCGCGAAATTTTGACCGCATCGTCGTGAGCGCGGGAAAAGTCGGCCTTCAGATGGAGCTGCCCGTCGGCAGTCTGCTGGAGGCTACCGGAGCTGAGCTGGCTGACCTTACGGTCCAGGCGGCAGGATAGCCGAAAAGCTCCATAAAACGGACAAAGGGTTGTATTACGATTGGTCCTTATCTTTGAATACTTCCCTTGCCTCTGCCTCAAATTTCTCATATACATGGCAAGATTCCCGGGAGGTGCATCCGGCGCATCCGCATCCGCAGCCCCCGCCTTTTCTGTTTTTTATGATTTGGCTGATCGCAAAGATCACTGCCAGCAGAACCAGTCCCCCGATTACATAATCGATCATGTTACGCCCTCCTTTCGGCGCGCCGCCTCGACGCCTGCATGCATTGCGGCAAGGCGATCTAGCGCTAACGGCATTCTGATCACCCAATAGTTAGCTTGTGCTAACTAAACATCAAACATTTTGGTTAGCATATGCTAACCACAGTTTCAGTTTACTATTGCTAACCGATTTTTGTCAATAGAAATTTGAAAAAAATCTTGTTTTGTGGTAAAATGAGCCATCGCAAGATTTAGAGGAGGGCGCCATGAAAATACAGGAATCCGGGGAAAACTACCTGGAAACGATTCTGATACTGCTGAACAAAAAAGGTTCCGTACGGTCCGTCGATGTTGCCAACGAGCTTGAATATACAAAGGCAAGCATAAGCAGAGCCATGGGAATTCTGAAAAGAGCGGGGTATATCAGCATCGACGATGCAGGCTGCATCCATCTTACCGAAACAGGCCGGCAAAAGGCAGACCGGATATATGAGCGCCACATGATGATTACGGAATACCTTGTAAAAGCGCTTCAGATCGACGAAGAAACGGCGGTTGCAGACGCCTGCCGCATCGAACACGTCATCAGTGAAGAATCCTTCCTTAAAATAAAGGAGTGGGTCGAAGCCAACAGGTGCAAGGAAGACGGCAAAGACATAAAAGACGAAAAAGAAAATATAGAGAAAGAAAAGAAAGAAGTGAACTAAGAGACATAAGCCCTCGGGAGAGGGCCTTTATGTCGCTGGATTAAAATGGTTCGGAAAAGAGCAATATAGATAGAAAAAACAGGAGAAGATACGGAAAATGTCTCAGATCAGTTTGCGGAACGTGTCCATAAGCTACGAGAAAAAGCTGGTTCTCAACGACGTCAGCTTTGACGTGGAGCAGGGGGACTATCTTTGCATCGTGGGAAAAAACGGTTCGGGAAAGACAACCTTGATGAAGGGGATTTTAGGGCTGGTTCCGCTGAAGAGCGGAACGATTCAATTCGGGGAGGGGCTCAAGCCCAGCCATATTGGTTATCTGCCGCAGTACTCGGCGGTACAGAGCGACTTTCCCGCCTCAGTTTTTGAAGTGGCGCTGTCGGGATGCCTGAACCGGATCGGCATGAGACCGTTTTATTCGGAACGGGAAAGGGAAAGAGCTCTGAGGAATCTGGAGATGCTGGGAATCGCGAACCTTAAGTCAAAATCATTCCAATACCTGTCCGTGGGCCAGAGGCAGAGGGTGCTGCTGGCAAGAGCGCTCTGCGCGGCGGAAAAGGTTCTCCTGCTGGACGAGCCTACAGCCGGACTGGATCCCGTCATAACGGAGGAGTTTTTCCGGATCATCAGAGAACTCAACGAAGGCGGGACCACCGTCGTCATGATTTCCCACGACGTAAAGACCGCGACTGAAAATGCCCGAAAGATCCTGCATGTCGGCGAATTTGGAGGCAGTTCCGCGAAGCTCTTCGGATCCGCGGAAGAATATCTCCAAAGCAAGGCCGGAAGAAGCTTTTTCGGACAGCACAATTCGGGAACGAAAGGGGAGCCGTGCCATGATTGACCTGCTCATCGAAATGCTTTCCTATTCTTTTATCCTGCGGGCGGTGACCGTCGGAATGCTGGTGTCGCTTTGCTCGGCTCTCCTGGGCGTCAGCCTCGTATTGAAGAGGCATTCCATGATCGGAGACGGGCTTTCCCATGTGGGCTTCGGAGCGCTGTCGGTAGCCATGGTTATGAACCTCGCGCCTTTGAAAGTGGCGGTTCCTGTAGTGATCGCAGCGGCATTTCTCCTGCTGAGGATCAGCGAAAACAGCAGGATCCGGGGGGACGCGGCCATTGCGCTGATCTCCAGCAGTTCCATAGCGGTCGGCGTTACCGCGGCTTCGCTGGCCTCCGGCATGAACACCGACGTATACAACTTTCTCTTCGGAAGCATATTGGCCATGAGCGAAGAAGACGTTGTGATCAGCGCGGTTTTATCCTTCATCGTATTGCTGCTCTTTTTCTTCTTCTATCATAAAATCTTCGCGGTTACCTTTGACGAGAACTTCGCGAGGGCAACGGGCACGAAAGCGGGAATCTATAATACGATGATCGCATTGCTGACCGCGGTGACCATTGTGGTGGGGATGCGGATCATGGGTTCGCTGCTCATTTCCGGTTTGATTATTTTCCCGGCGCTGTCGTCTATGAGGGTTTTCCGCAGCTTCCGGGGCGTCATCATAACCTCCGCCCTGATTTCCGTGGTCTGCTTTTTCTGCGGCATCATCGTCTCCTACGCATTCGCCACGCCGACGGGTGCGAGCATCATCCTAGCCAATCTGCTGGTATTCGGAATCTGCTGCCTGGCGGGCATGATCCGCGGAAAAATTGGAGAATGAAGTCAAGCCTTATCCCGGATATAAATTTTAGGAAGCCTCTGGCCGAAGGCGCATACGACCTCATAATTGATCGTTCCGGTCTTTTCTCCGATCTCGTCCGCCAATATCGTCAGATCGCCCTGGCTTCCCATCAGAACCACCTCGTCTCCCAGCTTCACGTCCGGCACATCGGTCACATCGACCATGCACTGGTCCATGCAGATGTTGCCCGCAACAGGCGCGTATACGCCGTTGACGATGACTCTTCCCTTTCCGGAAAGATATCTGGGATAGCCGTCGGCATATCCTAAAGCCAGGGTAGCGATCAGGCTTTCCCGCTGTGTGATGAATTTCCTCCCGTAGCTGACGGAAAATCCCGGCGGAACCTTTTTCAAATGAATGATGTTTGCCTTCACCGACATGACGGGCTTGATGGGAAACTTGCTCCGGTCCACTTCCTGGGAAGGATAACAGCCGTACAGGATGATGCCGGGACGCACCGCCTCGAAATAAGCCTCGGGAATTTCCATGATGGCCGCGCTGTTTGCGATGGTCCTGACGGGAATGTCCACTCCCGACTGTTTCAGCTTTTCGTATATCGCATTGAAATGTGAAAGCTGCTGCAGTGCGTAGGACTTGTCCTTTTCGTCGGCCGTGGCGAAGTGGGAGAACAGCCCTTTGATTTTCAGATGCGGCAGCAGGCTTATTCTCCTGACCGCCTCGGCGCACGCGTCGTCGGGCTGGAATCCGATGCGGCCCATTCCCGTGTCCACCGCCACAAAGGCCTCGACGATTTCATCCCGCGATGCGGCGGCGGCGGAGATCGCCGCTGCGTTTTCAAAAGAAGAAACCACGGGCGTAATATTGTATTCCAACAGGGTTTCGGCGTACAATTCGGGAGTTATGCCAAGCATCACGATGGGGCAGGTGAAGCCGTTTTCCCGTAGCGAGACCGCCTCCTGCAGAGTCGCGACCGCCAGGGTCTTTACCCCGTTTTCCAGCAGGACCTTGGAGACCGCTGCGGCGCCGTGGCCGTAGGCGTCGGCTTTGACAACGCCGATAATATCGCATCCGTGCGTCTTCTGCCTGATTTGTTTTATGTTGTATTCGAGATTGCCGAGGTTGATTTCCACCCAGGCGGGCCTTAAGGCTTCTTTATACATGGGAACCCTTCCTTTCCTCCATCTATGGCGGTTTGCGGCTGGAAATCATTGAAAAACCGCTAGTAAAGCGCCGCTAAATAATTATACCGCATCGGGCAATAAATTTCGACGGATGAAAATTCTTTTGCACCTGCGGGTAATTGCTTTATGCCGGAAGGAAATTCTGCCGCGGCCGGAATCCGGCGCACCGGCGCCGGTTGTTTCAACGCCGGGAAAAAAGGTGTTATGCGGCTTCAGGGATGCAGGTTATTACTGCAATATTTGTAAAAAAAACAAAAAAGTGTTGAGTTTGTTGAAAAATTAGTGCAGAGTGAATTTCTCTAGAAACTGTATCCTGAGCCAGGATTCGCATATGTCATCAAAGACCCATTAATACCAGTCCTACATGCATTGCATAACAATCATAACAAAATCTACAAAAGAAAGAGGGTAATTCGCATGGAAAAAATGAAGGAATTGTATGGAAAGGTTGCCAAGGACAGCACTCTGAAAACCAAATTCGAAGAGATAATGAAAAATGCGGCTGACGTGGGATCGGAAAAAACAGGAGAAGAGCTTTCGCCTTTGCAAAAGAAGCAGGCTATGAGGTGAGCATTGAGGAAATTCGGGAATTCTTCCTATCGCTTTCCGGACAAAAGGAAGGCGCCCTTTCCGATGCGGAACTTGATGCTGTGGAGGGCGGAAAAAACGATTCGGAAACTCGTATATAAGCCGAGGTCTCTGGAAATCGATGTCGCATGGGAGGAGTTCCTTGCTCATTTCAAAACGGAAAGAAGCAGCGTGAAAGCGCCCCATGCGGTTAATTTTGGAGATTACGGGTTCATTGAATATATTGAGCATAAACCGACTCTGATGATCCCGGTTGCGCGGTATTTCGGAAAGGGCGGCAAGGATGATCCGGAGGATGAGGAAAGCCGGAAAAAGAATGACTCTCTGGAGGCCCTGAATGACCGCTCCGTTATAAAAATGGGCTTTCTCCCCTTGTGGCATAAGGACGGAGAGAATAAAAGGGCAGATTACGGAGCCCTGACGGGAGATAAGCCCGATATGGCAAACCTGCCGGTTTACGAAGGGAAAAGATACCCCGGAAACGAGTCAGGTTTACGGAAATTTGCCAGTATATCCTTCAACCGTATTACCTGAAGGACGGCTTTGACTATTCCATGACCACGGACCGGCTTGTAAACGCCTTTTTATATGATGCGCATGAGAGCATCATTCTCCAGCTAATGAAGGTTTTTCATTCGGAAAAAAGAGCGGTGGAAAGAGGTGATACAGCTTCAAATCATCGAAAAGAGCCTGGCCGCAAGCTCCGCGTCGCCGTCCAATGCCTCCGGGCTGCAGTCCTTTTTCGTTAAACGTGCAAACTCGTCGCGAACCATTTTTTCAATATCATCTCTGCTGAAATCCTTTGCCATTGCTTTATACCCTTTCTTCCATTAAATTTATTTCTTACCTGAAAACAGACCATTATTTCGTACCTGGAAAACAAGCCTGCTGCGCGCCCGTGCTATCATTCTCAGAGAAAGATGTTGTTTTCATAAAAGAAAAAAATTACAGACTTGGCAAAGGGTAAAAAAAGGCCTGCGGCGCATATTTCATGTTTGAAAAGAAATCATAAAGGAACCGGGGCGCCGATATCACAGGAGAGGGATGAAAAGTGTTGTAACGGTGCGGCAGTTGCATTAAAATAAGAGGCATGAACAAGGATTTCATCGTTACGATAACAAAGAAGAGATTTTCCCCCCTGCAGGCGACGCCGGAGGATATCGAAATCGTCGATATCGCCCACGCCTTGTCTCTCCTGTGCAGGGCTAACGGGTATGTCCGGCATTTCTACAGCGTCGCGCAGCATTGCCTGAATTGCGCGGCGGAGGCAAAGGCCAGAGGGCTGTCGGACGACATTCAGTTGGCTTGCTTGCTCCACGACGCCAGCGAAGCCTATATATCCGACATTACAAGACCGGTCAAGCGCAGCCTGCCGAAATACGTCGAGATCGAAGAATCCCTGCAGAAGCTGATCTTTGAGAAGTATGGCCTGCATCATCTGGACGAGGCGGAGCTTGACGAGGTGCGCAGGATTGACGACAGCCTCCTGTATTACGAATTGCTGGATCTGCTCGAGGAAAAGATTTTTGAGGAACCGCCGGAAATCGTAAGAAAACCTGACTTTGAACAGCGGGACTTCCTTGCAGTCAAGGAAGCGTTCCTTGCGGAGTTTCACCGGCTTGCTGACGCGCGCAGCCGGTAGCCGAAGAAAGCCCCGGCCGTATTCGGCGGGATTTCATTCTGCCGGTATTATGCCCGAACGCAGCTTCCAAATCAGTATTCTTTCTACAGACTTGTCAATCCGCTCTTCCGTAAGGGTTCCGCCTTCGATCGCCGCCAGGACGGCGGGAATCTGGATATCGAAGTCCGATGAGAGGATCAGATCGCTGCCTGCCTTGATCGCCAGCACCGCCGACATTTCATCGCCGATGTATTTTTTAATCGCGTCCATCGCCAGATCGTCGGTCATGACCACCCCTTCAAAACCCAGTTCCGTCCGCAGGATTTCATAAACCGCCGGCGAGAGGGAAGCGGGAAGGTTTTCGTCCATGGATTTTACGATGTTATGGGAGACCAATACGCTTGCCGCGCCTGCATCGATGCCGGCCTGGAAGGGTATGAAGTCGGAGTTAACAAAGGAATCGTAGCTTCTCTCGTCAATGGCCATCCCTTTGTGGGTATCGGCGTTGTTCCCGTAGCCGGGAAAGTGTTTCAGGACGCACCCGATTCCGTCGGAATTCATTGCTTCGACTACGGTTCTGACGTATTCGGCGGTTTCGCCGGCATCTTTCCCAAAGCTCCGCTTGTGGATATAATCGGAAGGATCAGTGGAAACGTCACAGACGGGAACCAGGTTTACGTTGAAACCGAGGCTTTTTAAAAGAGCGTTCTTTTCCTTGGTATCAGATACGATCAGCGGAAAGCCGCCTTCTTCGAAAAGCGACTGCGGCGACCGGAAGGGTTCGGCCCTAAACTCCGGGTATTTGCTGATTCGAACGACACTCCCGCCTTCTTCGTCGACGCCGATGAGCAGTCCGAGCTTTGAAGCCTCCTGGTAACCTTGGATCGTGGACGCCAGTGTGTCCTTGGTATGTCCTTCCACGTCGCGGGCAAACAGGACATAGCCGCCGGGAGCGTACCGCTCGATATCTTCGATGGCGGTCTCCTTTCTGCAGCGGACAAAGAAGAGTTGCCCCACCTTTTCCTCCAGAGTCATGGTTTCCATGATGCTCCGCGCCAGCTGTTCAACGGTCGGCGGCTTTTCTTCCTCGTCGGCATCTTTCCCGGGCGGCTCCTCCTGCCGGTCGCCGGGAACCTCTTCGCATATGACGAGAACGCCGCCGATGACCGCCAGGACCAGCGCGGCGAAGAAAACGACCCAGAAGAGCGGGCGCCTGTACTGTCCCATATCGATCCTCCTGATCCTTGCAAGGCCGATTGGAATCGCCGTTTGCGCATTTCCGAAGGCGTCGGCTGCAAATTACAATAATAGATTACCATATGTTGAATGAAAATATATAAAAAAGTTTCCTGAATCTGTATAATGAAAGCGAAAACCGTTATTGAGCGTTCCGCTTGCAAAACGCGCCATACCGATACCATGAAAATACCGACGGAGGAACGGAAGCGGATGAAAAGCCTGACGAAAATTGAGAAAGCCAGGGGTCTGATCAATCATCATAAGAGCATCTTTAAATGCCCGGTCTGCGGCGGGTCCGTGGAGGTGAACCGGGAGAACAGCCTCGTCTGCGGGTCGGGGCACAGCTTTGACCTGTCGCGGAAGGGATATGTCAACCTGCTGAATTCAGGCCGGGCTCCGGCATATTCAAAAGATCTGTTCGAGGCGAGGCGCAAAGTCTGCGAGGCGGGCTTCTACGACCCGCTGATTGAAAAGCTGACGGAAATCCTCGCGGAATACCGGGGCTGCGGAACAAAACCCGGCTTCGCCGTATTGGATGCGGGCTGCGGGGAGGGATCCCATCTTTGCGGCATATTCCGAAGGCTTGGCGCCATTCGGCCGGAGGCGGCCGGGGATTTCTTCGTCGGAATCGACATCTCCAAGGACGGCATACTGATTGCTTCCAGGGGCGATACGGGCATTATCTGGTGCGTATCGGATCTGGCCAGGCTTCCGTTCCAGGACGGAAGCTTCGATATCGTGCTGAATATTCTGTCGCCGGCAAATTACGGGGAGTTCGGCCGGGTTTTAAAGCCGCGGGGCTTGCTGGTAAAGGTGGTCCCGGGAGAACGGTATCTTGCGGAAATAAGAGAAGCCCTCGCCTCCGGGGGAAGCGCCGGATCCGGAATTGAAAGCTATTCCAACGAGCAGGTCATCCGCTACTTTAAAGATAAAATGGAGACGGCGGAAATTTTCGATATCCGATACCGGTTCCGCGTGGAGGAGCAGATGCTGCCGCACCTGATAAAAATGACGCCTCTTACCTGGGGAAAAGGTGCGGACAACCTCCTGTCCGGAAAGGGCATATCGGAAATAACCGCGGAGATGACCATACTGACAGGCCGCATAAAGGCGGCGGCACCTATATAAACAAAAGAGGCAGCCTTAAATATAAGGCTTGCCTTGTTTTCGTTTCCGGTAAGCAACCAGAGGGCACTGTTTTAATGCTTTCCGGTTAGCCGGGCGGGCTGAGCCGGCCCGGCCTTATTAGGCGATGACAGGTTCGCTTTCCCGGATGAGTTGGTCGATTTCCGCTTCTTCCAGGGTTTCCTTTTCCAGAAGGGCTTCCGCGATCCGGTCCAGCTTGCTTCTGTTCAGAATCAGGAAATCCAGCGTTTCCTTGTACAGCTCGTTTGCCATCTTAGAGGCTTCCTCGATCATGTTGAACTGGTTCGTCAGCTGTGTCATATCGATCATCCCCTGATTTCCCATTCCGTAGATGGCGATATACTGCTTGATGATCGATGTCGCCTGTTTGATATCCTCGGATGCGCCGGTGGTGATGTCCTCGTCGCTGGAAAGCAGGATCTGTTCCGCGGCCCTTCCGGCGTACATGACCTTAATCAGATTTCGGAGATATTTTTTGCTCTTCAGGGGGGTGTCGTCCGGAGCACGGAAGGTTACGCCGCCGGCGCCCGATGTGCTTTGAATGATGGTAACGGTGGTAACGCCGTCGTTGGTCAAAAGCTTGGTGGCCAGAGTATGGCCCGCCTCATGGTACGCGACCAGGCGCGCGTACTCGTCGTCTTGTTCCCTTTTCTTTTTATGGCCGTTCATAATGATCTTGAAAAACGCGTCCTCGATATCCGCGTTGGTAATCCATTCCTGGTCTTTTGTCGCAGCGATAAGTGCGGCTTCGTTCAGCAGGTTTTCCAGCTCGGCTCCGGAAAAGCCGTTGGTCTTCTTCGCCAGGTCTTCTATTTTCACTTCGTCGGCCAGCTTCTTATCCTTGCTGTGGAGCTTCAGGATCTGGTACCTTGCCTGTTTGTCCGGAAGATTCACAGCGATTTTCAGGTCGAACCGGCCGGGCCTTGTCAAAGCGGGATCAAGGATGTCCAGCCTGTTTGTCGCACAGATCGTCAGGATGCCTTCCGTGGCGGTAAAGCCGTCAAGCTCCGTCAGCAGGGCGTTTATGGTCTGGTCCCGTTCGCTGTTGTTGCTTTCCCCCCGGTTGCCTCCGATGGCGTCGAGCTCGTCGATGAATACGATGCAGGGAGAGGATTTTCTGGCCTTCGAGAAGAGGTCCCGGATCCTGGCCGCGCCGACTCCCACGTATTTTTCAACGAAATCGCTGCCGGAAGCGGAAAAGAACGGAACTCCCGCCTCGCCCGATATCGCTTTGGCGATCAGCGTCTTGCCCGTGCCCGGAGGACCGTAAAGGATCAGACCCTTTGTCGGTCTTGCCCCCAACCGCTTATATTTTGCGGGGTGTTTCAGAGAGTCCACCAAACGGAGCAGGTCCGGCTTCAATTCGTCTATGCCCTGAACTTCGTTGAAGGTGATCTTTTTCTCAACCACGGGCGGCGTGGTTTTTCCCTTTTCCTTTGCGTTGATGCCGGTCCGTTCAGTTTCATAGGCTCTCTTGTGCACGATAAAAAACCATCCGGCCAGCATTACCAGGGAAATGGTCAGTGCAATGAGGGCGAAGGAAACAACAACACCGGACTTTTTCTGCTCTTTGACCACTAATCTCTGGCTGGCGCCCTTTTCCAAAATCCCGGTCAATTCCAATGCCTGGATATAATTATCGGAGACTTTTATGGTGTGATACGTGTTGTCCGTGGTTCTCAGCAGGAAGTCATTTTCAGATGTCAGAGCCACAGATGCGATCTTCATGCCGAAATTCAGATCGTAAAACTCTTTTTCGGTAATTTCTTTTATATCCATATATTTGGACAGGACGGATATATCGATGATGCTGAGTCCCAGCCTGTTATATGAGACGGAGCCGCCGTCGCCCTCCGCAGCCCCTTCCGCCTCCGTACCGGTTGCCTGCCCGCCCTTGCCGGCGGGAGATGTCAGGTGGCCATAATTGACTCCCTCAAAAGCAAGCATCGCATAGCCGGAAGCGGAGGCGGGAGCCGTTTGCGCTGCGGCCAATAAAACAAACGCGAGAATGCATGCAAATGCTTTTTTACAGGTTTTTGTTCTGAATGGCATATCCTTTGCGCAACCTCCTTTCATCAAAAATAACCGGCAACGGTATATGTAGGGCGGGCGGCGGCCCGAATGACCGAAGGAAAGCGGCGCCGCAGCATAGCGAAACTGCAGAACCGAATGGATGCGGAACCGCGAGCAACAATACCGCAGAACAACAATACCGCAAAGCTGCAACGCCGCAGAAGGTAATGTCGAAAATTGCAGACCTAGACGCGTTCTTACAATTTTATTCTTTACCTTTTTGGTTTTAGTATTATAAAAAAGTGACGGGATTCTTAATTTATTTAAGAGAGGCGAACCGGCCAAAAAATGGCGTTAAAGAGCCTGCAATTTATGTAAATTGCAGGCACGAAATCAATTAAATCATGATACGGGGCGGGGGTATCCCCCGCCTCGTTGTAACGCGCAGGGGCAATATTTTTTCCAGTCAAAGGTTTTCAGCGGATGTGTATAACGAGGCAAAATGTCCCCGCCCCCTCAGGCGGCGGGTACGGCTTGCTTGCTCGCAGGCGGCGGGGCTATCCCCACCTCGTTACACTTTATTATATTATGCTGAAAATCCGATAAGGTGCAGCTGCTGGGAAAAAATGCAAACCCTTTTGCGCCGGTTTTGTTATTGCACACGTTGCGCGGCAAATAAGCGGGCCCATTTTTTAACCTTATTAAAAAATTCCATAAAAAAATTAAATAATACTATTGACGAGCGATACCACAGCTCATATTATTTAACCAGATTAATTAATTATGTTAAAAAATCAGGAGGTGTTAATTGTTGGATAAACTGTTTCATACAATTTATGGCCGCGGGCTCGTAGGGGAATTGAAGAACATTGTTCAGCGTCCATACCTTGTAGTCACCATGGAGGATCTCTGGGAAAAATTCAAAGATGAATTCGATGAAGACGCGATCGTTCATTTTGTGAAGACACTGGAGTATAAAGAAATCATGGCCGAGGTGGATGCGCTGCCGGAATTTGAAAGCGTGATCGGGCTCGGCGGCGGTCAGGCGGTGGACTACGCAAAAATGGCAGCCTGGAAAAAACACCTGCCTCTGTATCAGATGCCCACTTCCATCGCAACCAACGCTGTTTTCGGACATCGGGCCGGCGTCCGTTTTGACAGCGTTGTCCGGTATGTCGGATATGTTGAGCCGGTTGCTGTGTACATAGACTTCGACGTCATCCAGAATGGGCCCATCGATTTAAACCGCAGCGGCGTATGTGACGTATTCTGCTATCATAACGCCGTTTTCGACTGGAAATATGCGGCTGAAAAGGGAAAATGCGAAGCAAAATGGCCGTATGACCCGGAACTGGCCGCAAAATCGTTGGCGGTCATGGACAGCGTGGTCGCGGCCATCGACGACGTCTATGCCATGAACGAAAAAGGCATTCGTGCCCTGGTTGAAGGTCTGCGCTGGGGCGGCGCCGCTTTCCACAACGCGGGATGGAATCCGCGCCACATCGAAGGCACCGATCACTTCCTGTTTTACACGCTGGAATATATGACAAAGAAGAAATTTATCCATGGCCTGCCGGTTTGCCTTGGGATCTTTACCGGATCTCTGATGCAGGGCAATGATCCGGACGGTATTCTGGACCTGATTTACCGCGCGGGGGTGGACATACGCCCGGAAAACATGGGGCTCACCTGGGAAGAGGTCTTTGCGGCTTTGAAGTTTGAAAGGGAATATGTTACAAAGGCCGGACTGTGGTACACCGTAGCCAACGATTTTATCGTGGACGATGAATTCTGCAATACCGTAAAAGAAAAAATCCTGGCGAAGTACGGTCCTTGGAACGCCTAGAAATCACACCAGACGATTAAATTAAAAATAAATTGATGAAATTAAGGAGGAAAGTGAAAGATGAAGAGGTTAGTTGCTATTGTCCTGATCCTGGCCCTGACGGTGACGCTTTTTGCCGGCTGCGGCGGTGACGGCGGGAAAGACAGCGCCGGCGCGGATACATCCAAGGGTATCAGAGCCTATGAAGGCGTCACCATCAACATGATCGCCGAACAGCAGACCCCCACGGTGGCTCTTTCCGAGCAGTTAAAAGCATTCGAGGAACTGACCGGAATCAAGGTAAACCTGGAAATGGCGCCTTTTGACAACGTGGTTCAGAAGATCACGCTGGCCATGCAGAGCGGAAGCGAAGATTACGATGTAATCGCAGTACCTTATCAATTTCTGGGGAACCTTGCGGTTAATGGATTCATCCAGCCTCTGGAGCCGCTGATGAACAATCCGGATCTGGCCGTCGTTCCGAATTACGACCCCGACGACATCATCAAAGGAATGTGGGACGCTTCAGGAAAGTGGGAGGATACGGTCTACGGAGTCCCGGCGAATTCCTGCATCATGTTCTTTGCATACCGCAAAGATCTCTTTGAGAACCCGGAGGAGCAGGCCGCCTTTAAAGCGAAATACGGCTACGATCTGACAGTGCCGACCGATTGGGATACATATCGTGACATAGCGGAATTCTTCACCAGAAAGAGCGGAGAAAAACTTGCCGGAGAAACCTTAACCCATGACTTCTACGGGGTGTCCATGTCCGGGAAACGTCATGATGCAACGACCTGCGAATGGCTGAACTATGCCTGGTCTTTCGGCGGAGAAATCTTCGACGAATCAGGAAACATCGCAATCAACAGCGAGAAAAACGTTGCCGCCCTTGAATACTACAACGACCTGAAGAAATTTGCCCCTCCGGGCGTAACGGAAAAAACCTGGGATGAACAGACTACGGAAATGCAGCAGGGCATTGCTGCCATGGCAGTTATTTTCAACGACTGCACGCCCGCTCTTGAAAACAAGGATGAATCCAAGGTAGTGGGAAAAATGGGATACGGCGCGATCCCCATTGGTGAAAAGCCCGCCGCCCACTACGGAGCATGGTCCTATTTCATTCCGACCCATTCTCCGAATCCGGAAGCGGCCTGGATCTTCCTGCAGTGGTTCAACACACCCGAGGTTCAGAAGAATATCGCCATGAAAGGCGGATTCCCGAACCTTTACTCCGTTTATAACGACCCCGACCTGAATCAGCTGCCTTATTGGAAAGCTTCTATGGACGCATATGAGATTTCCACCACGAGGCCGAGAATCCCCGAATGGAACGAAATGAACGAAGAGCTGATGCTTCAGATCTCCAAGGTCATGAGCGATCAGGCGACTCCGAAGGAAGCTCTGGATGCTGCGGCCGCAAAATATAAGGAAATCCTGAAAGACAAGCTGCCGGTGCTTTACCAATAAGCCTATATAAAAGCCTGCGGAGGATTGCCCTCCGCAGGCGAATCAGACAACAGGAGGGAAAATCTTGAAGAAGTCTCAATCAAGGCTGCATAATGAGAGAACTTTGGCAATCCTGTTCCATTCGCCGACTTTTATTGTGCTGTCCGTAATCACCCTTGGGCCGCTGTTTTACGCATTGTGGATCAGTTTCTTTAATTTCAGGCTTTCCGTTCCCGGCGGGCAGAACCAATTTGTCGGTCTTGATAATTATATTCAAATCCTGAAGACCCCGGAAGTCGCCCAGTCAATCCTGACTACCTTTAAATTCATGCTGATTGCCGTCAGCTTCCAGGTGGTGCTGGGATTTGCTCTGGCGCTGGCTATAAACGCATTGCCGAAATATCAGCGAATTATCACCTCGCTGATCTTGGTTCCGATGATGGTGGCGCCTTTGGTGGTCGGTCTGATGTATTCCTTTTTCCTGAACTCCCAGTTCGGGTTTTATACCTGGATCGTGAACACCCTGCATCTTCCGCTCCCCGTATCCCTGTTCAGCCAGCCGGGCAGCGCCCTGATTACCGTGGCGCTCACCGACGTCTGGGAGTGGACTCCCTATCTTGCGCTGATGTTTCTCGCAGGTCTCCAGTCCATCGATACCGAAAGCTATGAGGCTGCGAAAATGGACGGTGCAAATTCATGGCAGATCTTTACCCGTATCACTTTGCCACTTATGATGCCCGTCATCGTCGTGGGAATCATTCTGAGATCCATGGAAGCCTTTAAGGAATTCGATAAACCCTATATCCTCACCGGCGGAGGACCCGGTTCCGCCACGGAGGTAATCGACATGTATACATATCGGCAGGCCTTCGTATCCTACAATTTCAGCTTTGCCTCCGCCATTTGCGTCGTGCTGTTTATCATATTGCTGGTTTGCGGGATCTTGTACGGGAAATTCGTATTGGAGCGTGAAATGTAATGATTGGCGGAAACAAAAGAAAAATGACCTTGACATTAATCTATGTATTTCTCATAGCTTACATAATCATCAGCCTGCTGCCTTATGCCTGGCTGATCATAACTTCCTTTAAAACACGGGTGGATGCTTTTTCCATTCCGCCTAAATGGATCTTCGAGCCCACGCTCTCAAATTACAAGGAAGCCTTCCTCGACAAAGGATTTCTACATAATTTGAAAAACAGCCTGATCGTTACCAGCGTCAGCACGAGCCTTGCGCTGCTCATCGGACTGCCTTCGGCCTACGCCTTTTCCAGATTCAGAATAAAAGGAGAAAGGGCGATGATGTACTATCTGCTGGGAACACGCTTTACGCCAGTTGTGGCTCTGGCGCTTCCTCTTTATTTGGTCATGGCTAAGGTGGGCCTGTTAAACAGCTATTTGGGGATCGTTATCGCCCATATTACCTTTAATCTGCCCTTTGTGGTCTGGATGATGAAAGGCTTTTTCGATATGGTGCCCAAGGAAATCGATGAAGCGGCGAAGGTGGACGGCTGCAGCTGGTTTTATATCTTTACCCGGATTGCGCTGCCCCTTGCCCGGAGCGGTCTTGCCGCCACCGCGGTATTCTGCGCCGTTAATTCCTGGAATGAATTCTTTATGGCTCTGATCCTGACCGGCCGGGCCACGGCTACAATGCCGGTGGCAATACCAGGTCTGCTGACGCCGCAGGGCACCATCTGGGGCCAGATTGCGGCCGTAGGCACGGTGATATCGGTACCGGTGCTGATCTTCGCCATCATCGTACAGAAGAATATGATAAAGGGCATGACGATGGGCGCTATTAAGTAGGTCCCGCCGGCGGTCGCGCCGGCTGCTGGCCATGGTACAGAAGTATGAGAGATTAATAAAGCTCTGCAATTGTAATGGAGGCAATATGGATACCATACAAAAGGACAGGCAATATCTGATGCAGGTTTATTCTCCCGAGCCTATCGTGATGGAACGGGGGGAAGGCATGTATCTTTACGATAAAAAAGGAAAAGCATATCTGGATTTTTCCGCCCAATTCTCCTCCTGCAGCCTGGGGCACGGCCACCGGGAACTCACGGATGCCATCGAAGCGCAACTGCACAAGGTCGTTTCCGTGACTTCCATGTTTGTAACGGAGGAACGGGTCGAACTGGCTGAGACCCTGGCGCAAATCGCGCCGCCGGGTCTTGAAAAGGTGCTTTTCGGATGCACCGGATCCGATGCCAACGAGTTTGCGCTAAAACTGGCCAAATATTATAAAGGCGGAGGAAAGATCATCTCCTTCCGGAGGGGTTTTCACGGCTCCACCGCCGGTTCCGCAGCGGCTACGGGAAAGTCCGAAACCATACAGGAAAACACAAGCATCGCTGAACTGCTGCCGAGAGGTTTTTTACACAGTTCGCCGCCGTACTGCTATCGCTGCGATTTCGGAAAGGAGCCGTCCAACTGCGGGCTTCAGTGCCTGAAATATCTGGAGCAGACCATACTCCACGAGGGAGGCGTCAAGGTTGCCGCCGTTATAATGGAGCCCGTATTCGCCGCCGGAGGCGTC
>ENA-UPSB01000714-UPSB01000714.1-bioreactor-metagenome-genome-assembly--contig:-NODE-714-length-49434-cov-443.026448_pt1 | contig 49434 bp, 46 predicted proteins | sample MGYA00238182_ERZ773286 | MGnify/ENA primary metagenome ERZ773286 (study PRJEB29026, sample SAMN07631240) | bioreactor metagenome | isolation source: Switchgrass digestor | place: USA: Dartmouth...
TGATTTTATATTTTATCATAGAAAGCTTATTTTACAGACTTTTCTTCACACTCTCCACTATTCTCATTTTCTTGGTTTTCCTTCTATGTCTATTTCATTCTCTTATTAACCCAATTCGACCACGCTATTTCAAATTTTTCCTGTTCTTTAATACAATCAAGTTCAGAAAGTATTGCTGTTAGCTTATTTGATTTATACTTAATATTAAATTTATCATCTACTAGCTCATCTGCCCCAATTAAAAAATCATATCCAGCCCATTGTAACATATGAATATACTTTAATGGTGTCTTCTTTGTAACACCCCAATCGCCATCTAAAACACTTATCCAAAAAAAGTCTTTTTCTCTTAAGACTATATTCCCTTTATTATCAATACTTCCTCTATAAAAAAGACTCCTTGCAAGTTGTTCTTTTGTTCTATTTTGTATATTTTTCCCATGTCCTTCCATACCACCACCTGTAGATTTTGATTGTATAAAAACAGGCAAATTTAACTTTTGGGAAAAAAGTACAAAATCTTCCGAAACCTTAGTGTTATCTACTTCTTTTCCTCCCAAATAGTGAATTAATGATGGAACTTCAGCGTCTTGAGCTAATTTTCCACTATAAGCATAACCGGAATTAATTAGCAACAACTCAATTGTAGCCTCTACGGGATTAAAGTAAGATCGCGATTCCCAGAGTTTGTTCCAATTACCATTCATGTAATTTGTCCATTCGGAACCACTTCTAGCACGCGTTCTAATACTGCAATCATAGGCTGCCTGCATGCAGTATCGGATTATTTGATTCTTTATACTGCTGGGATGACTGCCTTCACAACCTATTTCTTTCGTTAATAACCATATATTTTTTCTGAAATTTGAAACAATCGGTTTGCCTTTATATAATTCAATATTCTTCCACTCATCACTCAGCTTTTTCCAAGTGTCCTGATGCTTCAAATCAATATTTTTAGGATTTTCTTTTATTTCATTTAATTTTTTATCAAAATCTTTATCCCACGTAAAAAGTGTTTTGTCATAAAAAAATTCAAAAGCTTTTAATACATATGGTAACCATGCCTGTTTTGTTCCTCCTATTACAAGAACAGCTTTTATATTAGGATATCTAGATTTCAATAATAGTAATTCACCTAATTTTAATTGAAGTTTATTCTCGTTACTATGCCCGGGTTTATCGGGATTACAATATGTAGCTGAAACAAATATTTCTGGGGATGTTATGTTAGGGAAGCATGCATCTACATCCAAATCATACAGTAAGCTTTCTTTTGGATTTGAATAGTATACGACTCTTCCCTTTTCCCACCCTAAAAAATCTCTAACAGCGCTTTCTAAGGCAGGCCCTATTTTTTGTACTTCTTTAAGCGAAATACTCTGCTTTTCATATGCTTTTTTCGCCATGTTTTACTCCTCCTGATTATGTATGCTTTTTATTAACTCATTTTCTCCGTAACACTTTATTACTTCTAATATTCTTTACGGCATGTTACTTTCTTATCTCTTTATACTCGTCTGTGAAAGCAAATCAAGAACCTTGGCCCCCGGTTCCAAACTTATCGCGGTATATTTATGCGCTAATGCTATAGGCACAACAGCATTTTCATATAAATCGCATTCAAAATCTTTTATTAGTTGAACAGCTTTTCCGAGGCAATCGTAATTGGAATACTTTGTTTTTTCAGTTGAAAAACATTTCGTATCTTGAGCTACTTTTGAAGAAAATGGATATGGAAGAGCAAAAACAAAAACACGTCCACTTTCTGTTTTTAATAGAAAATCTTGTCCATAATAGGTTTCATATCCGAACCCATTATTTGAAGGCTCATTATTTGGAGTAATATACTTATATCTATAATCGTCAGTTATTGAGAATATTTTATTATTACCTATGTAATTTTCAATAAGATTAAAATATTCAACAACATGTCCTGCTTTTTGTAGACCAATTAATAAAATGCTGTTCTTTCTATACTTTTTCATATCACAATTTATTCTGTTAAGATATCTTAGTATCGAAGCGTGAATCCATGCTGCAGTTCCAAATATCGCCAAAGGCCCATCAATAAAAAATGCTAGATTACTTAATATATTTGCAAACGACTCAGCATAATACTCCCGAACTATTCTAATATAATGAACAGGTATAATATGTTCAATCACATTCATAAACCTTGAAAGTGCCACAGAATTCGATTGATAGTCTGTTACTTCTTCCCATATTCTTAAACAATCGGAAGGATAAACTGGAGATTTGCAATTAGGACAGTATTGTTCTTCTGGAATATCATATAGCTCAATTTGTTCCTGTTCACATGATGGACACTTATGTATTTTTAATTTTGAAGAATCATTTGTACCTAACTCTCCAGTTCTTAAAGAAGCTAAATGAAAAAGTGTTGTTCGCAAGCTGGAATCTGGCCTATCTTTTATAGTTCTATGTTCTAACAAATGTTTATCCATAGCATATCTAAAACTATCACGAACATTTTTTTTCCCCTTTAAAACTATATTGGAACTTGGAAAAGGAAATGTTATAGGTGAATTATTATCTTGCATCTTAGCTACCCGGAAAGGATCAACAAATCTATTATTTAATACCCTTAAATCTCTATATTGCCTTCTATCAATCAATAAGCTCCCAATTTTAACATACCCCACTTTAGTACTTGGAATCCGACTTTGGACACTAGCCTCATAGTAGCTACCATCTATAGCAATTATTTTCTCAGGGAGAGTGTCATTATTTTGTGGTACATCAATAAAAAGTTCACTCATTTTTTTACCTTCTTCTTCAGAAGGCTCTATTATAAAACTACATTCCTCGATGAATTTTAATATCTCAGGATTATTAACAATATCAAAATGAGATGTTTTATCTGCATATTCATCCTTGTAAGGCATTTCTATTCCCCCGTTAAGTTATCTTTTTATTGATTTTAATCTCTCAATCTCTCTTTCTGGCTCGAATTTATCAATTTGTACAGGCACAACAAAAGGGCTTGATAGAGTTTTAACTCTTGCAAAACCAACATCTTGAGCTCGGAGAAGAGATTTGCTAAAATCACCAAAATCATAAAACTTTGATAACTCATAGATTTCTTTTTCGTTGTTCAAGTGAGAAATAAACCAATTTTCGGTATTGGCAAGAATATTAGGATGTACTGAAGAAACCTCTTGAGTAGCATAAACAAGTGATATCTTATACTTCGCACCTTCTTTAGCAAGCCGTGGCCAAGTTTCTGTCAAATCCATGTCTTTTCCTATCAAATTGTGGGCTTCTTCTATATAGATAACAATATTAGGAGGAGTTCGCCCTTCCAAAAAGTAACCCATAGATTTATTAAAAATAACTTGAGCAATTTGCTTACTTATCTTCTCTCGCAATGTTGCATCACCAACAGATAAATCCAATATAACAATTTTACCTTCTAATAAATGCTTGTATATTTCCTCTCCAACCTCTTTGCTTCGACGAGGTGAATGGTATTTTTTCGCGTTAACAAGAACCTTATATCCGTTTATATATGAGTCTTTTTCATTTTTACATGCAATCATATTAAGAATAGCTAATGTTTCATTGTCCAGCCAATTTTCACCACTACTGCTCTTCAAGGCAGAAACTCTATTAGCAGCACGTGCAGCCAAAAACCATTCTTCTGCTTCACGAAGAGTTAATCCATTCTTGGGGTCTTTTACATCCCTTCGATCATCATCACTATTTACATCTTTATTTATGTAGTTATAAACGGCCTCTCTCACTTTTTTATTGGCTTCGAAATATACTTTATAATTATTGCTTGGAGGTTCAAACCCTGCTTTGGCCAGCATAGTTTTATATGCTGCAAGTTTTAGTTCCCATCTTTTATGAAGTCCTATATCACTTATATCTGGTTCATCAAATGATATATTCAAAAATGTCTGTACATCAGCCGCAGCGCTATTCCCATCTTCATTAATAACATTACGTATAATATTAAATCCTTCCTGCACTTGAATATAAAAATTGTTTTGTAATTCTTCAAACCCTTCTGTCTTTAACATACGATACCGAATTGTTTCGTCTTTATAGATTTCTGAAATTGCACCTTGGTCCTGTTGATTCGCATTAGCATATTCTCCGTTTATATCATAGATTATTTGACCTATTTTAACATTGCACTCATCGGAAATTCGTTTAACCACAGAAACGGTTTGTTTTATCATATTAGATTTACCTGTTCTTGTCATACCTAGTACTGCTGTTCTTCTAGCTAAAAAATCAGACGGTTGTATAAAAAATGGAACCTTTTCTTCATTGCTTCCTCTATGCAATCTATCTGTTGAAGTATATCTTATCGTTCCAATTTTAAAGGGTTTAATTGGATTTTGGATACCAAGAGCTCTAGCATCTTCAACTGCTTTCTTCTTCCTGATAGGATCAACGTAATTTACTATTGTCTCAAGTGCTTTACCTTTTGGTCTATATACATTCAAACGTGCAGCAACAGCAAAAGATTCTATATCACTTCCAAGCCACAATTCATTATCTCTTACAAAAAATGTCCCAAGGACACGACATTCTAAGCCCCCGAATTGGAGCATATTTTTCGTTATATCATCAAAATCTCTTTTTAAATCATTTACAAAAATATCTGTTTGCTTTTGATAGTTATCTATTTTTGTCCTAATCATATCATTATCTTGCGGAAGTTTTGTGGTACCATTTACCCTTAAGAGAATTATCTCACGTTCTTCTTCTGGTACATTTTGATAATCTTCTGGATTAAATGATGCTGCAATCAAGAAACAATTATGTGGAACTCCTTGTACTTTAGCTTTCCAGAGGTCATTCGTCACTACAAGGGCATAATCATAATCAATAGAATACACCCAACCCATAAAATTATCCTTCTGTAGTATTTGTACCAAAAAGTCGTCTTTCAAAAGTGCATTAATATTATTTAGCACAAACATCACCTCACGCAAATCTTATTTTAATCTTATGCTTTTTTATTTCATCTTCTGAAGGAATCATTTTTCTTTCATGGTATATCATTATTTCGGTTCCTTCATATTTAGTGGCTGCACTATAGTTCAAGAAGAATTTTTTCATTGTATGGCTTGCATAAATTTTTTCAATTTCCTGTGTATTGTCATACGTTATAATCCATGGTTTATCTACTTTCTCTTCAATTGCAATCGCAAGCTTTAAATGATCTTCATGTTTAAAATGATTCTCGTAAAGACTACTACCTTGTTTATAATAAGGTGGATCAAAATAAATAAGTGATTTTTCTTCAACCTTAGGTAATATTTTATCAATAAAGTCAAAAATATCCTTGTTATAAACTTTTATTTGCTTTTTCTTTACTGCAATTGCTTCAATTCTATTTATCAAATCATTTTTGTTGTATCTTGCATCAATTTTCCAATTTCCTTCTTGGTTTAATCCACCAATTACTCCACCTGTAAGAATACCAGATCTGTTGGTACGATTCAAAAAAAACGTCGCAAATCCAAGTTCCAAGCAAACCTTGTTTGTTTTTGCAAATATTTCTCTTTGTCTTTTCCATTCTTCGATACTTACCTGAGTATTTTTAATAAGTCTACAAAGCTCTTCTGTGTTCTCTAATACCGATTTCCAAAATGAATAAACTGCTTTATTTTTGTCATTAATAATTATTTTTGATACGGCTTCATCAAGCAATAAGGCTATGGCCACACCTGCGCCACCCGCAAATGGCTCTACATATGTACCACCAGTTAAACCATTTTTGTTAAGTATAAGTTTTATGTAGCTTGTAAGCTTCCCTTTTCCTCCTGGGTATCGAAGGGGAGAATAATATATCATAATACCACCAAATCTTCATTTTAAGATTTCATAATAATTATATCGAAAAATATATCCATTTTCATCACTTTAAGAAAAACAGTGCCAAATAGTAACCTTATAAATATATTTTACATTAGTATCCATCTCATAACAATACGCTGTTTTCTCCCCTCGTCCGCGGGAACATACCCACATCCTTCCAAATACCCTCCAGCCCTTGCCCCAAGCGACTTCACTCACTGTGTTTTCTTTTGAGCCAAACTACGCACTCAACGTGTTCCGTCCAGGGAAACATGTCTACGGGCTGGACTTCCTGCACTTTGAAATCTTCACCGGAGAGGTACTTCAGATCGCGGGCAAGGGTGGAGGGGTTGCAGGATACGTAAACGATTCGGTTTGGCGCCATATCGACCAGTGTTCTCAGCAAGACTTCGTCGCATCCCTTGCGGGGCGGGTCCACAATCACTACGTCGGCTTTTGCACCCTGACTGTATAATTCCGGTACCACATCCTCAGCTTTGCCGCAATGGAATTCCGCATTGTTAATTCCGTTCCTGGCTGCATTTTTTCTTGCAGCTTCCACAGCCTCCGGTACTTCCTCAACGCCAATCACCATGCGGGCTTTGCTTGCAGCAAACAGGGCTATCGTGCCTATCCCACAGTAAAGATCGTATACTGTGTGAGTTTTATCAATTTCCGCAAACTCGATTGCCCTATTGTAAAGGATCTCTGTCTGCACAGGATTGACCTGGTAAAATGACAATGGTGATATTTCGAATGTCAGTCCGCCAAGCCTGTCTTCTATCGTGTCTTTTCCGAACAGCGTGATATTGCGGGTACCCAATATTACGTTACCGGGTTTGGCATTGACATTCAGGACAACACTGCTCAATCCTGGTATATCTTTTCTCAGCCTGTTCAGAAGCTCATCCTTTTTCGGCAGGTCCGGCTTTGTCGCAACTATGATAACCATGACCTCGCCTGTATTGAATCCGATCTTTGTTACAATGTGGCGTATAAGCCCCTTCTCCGTGGTCTCGTCATATACGGACACATTAAAGGTTTTGATATAGTCAAGAACTATATCCTTAACCTTATCGCTCAGAGGGTGCTGGATATCACAAACTGGGGTTTCAACGATCTGATGGCTGCGCCGGGCAAAAAAACCTGCAACCGTTCCTTCCCTGCCCATTCCTACCGGGTACTGGGCTTTGTTTCTGTAATTTCTGGGATTATCCATTCCTATAGTTTCGTTGACATATATATCTTCTAACCCGCCAATCCGCTCCAGATTGTCCTTTACGACCTGGCGCTTAAATTCCAGGGTTTTCTCATAGGTCATATGCTGAAGGCTGCACCCTCCACAGCGCTTATATACGGGACAAAATGGTTCGCTCCTTTGAGGGCTGCTTTTAACAAGTTCTGCAATCCGGGCAATCGCATAGTTCTTTTGTACCTTGATAATTTCCGCTCTAACAATCTCGCCTTCTATTGCCCTCTGGACGAATACTGCAAAGCCTTCGTGTCTTCCAACCCCCATGCCGTCATGGGTCATTCCTGTTATTTCGAGATCAAGGATTTGATTCTTCTTTACCATAAGTCTCCTTTGTATGTGTGGTTGTATCATGATTTATTATAACAGAAGATATTTCAGAATAAATCCAAGCAAAGAACAACTTTTGAGCTCAAAGGGGTTGGTGCTCTCCTTAATCGAATATATATCACTTATCTTCATTCGGCGGGATTCAACATACACTATCTGTTTAGCTCATCCTCGGTGTAATATCCTGTATCAATCAGTACTTCTTTATAATTATCACGCGTGACCAATAAGGGATCAACGTAATGTACCGGAACAGCGTTATTTCCGAAATGAAAATTGTTGTAAAATTCCCGTGCAAGTAATTCCTGGGTTACGATACCTGCCTGGTAGTCGCTTAAGCACCATACTGCATCGAGACGGGTGCCCTCAGGTCCGTAATTACACTCTGTAATTAAATTTCTTACATTATCTTGATCCATTTCAGGGATACCCCAGCTGGCTGTTTCATACAATTCGATTTTTCCGGATTTAACAATGATTTTACCTGAATCAATATATGCTTTAACTTTTTTTAGTGTATTCATAGCATAAATAGCGGCGTTTCCATCACTAACATAGCTGTTGAACATTTCCATGTAAAATGGACCGTCAGCATCCGGCAGGCCCATAGCTCTTTCCATATATTCCAGTTGTAATGGGCAGATCTTCCGTATGTCGACCTCAATCAAACATATGACAGCATCGCTGTTCCAAATCAAGCGTTCATAGGCGATAACGGGGATGTTTGCGTTTTCAGCGCCTTTCAGCACAGAGGACAGGCCGGCTGGTTCGCAAGAGCAAATGATCAGCAAGTCGCAACCTTCACGGATCATGTTTTCAATATTATACATCTCGAGGCCAAAATCGTTGTTATTATACCGCAGGTCAACTTCATAACCGGCTTTCTCAAGCATCTTTTTCATATATTCGCCATCAGCTTTCCAGCGCTGGAAAGTCAAATCAGGCAGTGAAATACCAACTTTTTTGGGAACAGGAACTGCTGATGTTGTAAGTAAAAATATCATTATAATTACCATAGATATAGCACAAATTCGCTTTAACATAATAAAAACTACCCTTATAGAAATTATATAAAAAACAAATAGTAATCTTCCGATTTGGACGCTATCTGTTTAACTCATCTTCAGTGTAATATCCGGTATCAACCAGCACTTCTTTATAGTTGTCACGGGTGACCAAAACGGGATCAACATAATGTGTTGGAACAGCGTAATTTTCCCAGCCATTATCACGCAAATCATGGATTTCCACAGGATTGCCTTTCAATATATCAATTGCCATCTCAACTGCTGCTTTAGGCATAGCACTTAAGTTCCAGTAAATTGACATAGATTGAGTGCCCGCAATAATATTCTTTACGGATTCTATTTCACAATCCGCTCCTGTAATGATTGGAAAGTTATCCGGAGTATAACCTCGTGCGAGCAATTCCTGGGTAACGATACGTGCCTGATAATCGCTGTAGCACCATACTGCGTCGAGACGGGCGCCCTCAGGGCCGTAATTGCACTCTGTAAATAAATTTCTTACATCCTCCTGATCTGCTTCAAGTATATTTTGACTGGCTGTTTGGTCCAAACTTATTCTGCCTGATTTAACAATGATTTTGCCTGAATCAATATATGCTTGGATTGCCTTTATTGTATCCATGGCTAAAAAGGAATTTCCATCACCTCTGAAGCTGCTGAACATTTCAATGTAAAATGGACCATCGGCTTCCGGAAGGCCCAGAGCTCTTTCTATATATTCCAGCTGTAAAGGGCAAAATTTCCGTCTGTCGAGTTCAATAAAATAACTGACAGCATCGCTGTGTAAAATTAATCGTTCATAGGCTATAACCGGGATGTTCGCGTTTTTGGCTTCTTCCAGCACCTGGGCAGGGGAATATTGATCTATAGAGCAAATAACCAGTAAGTCGCATCCACCAAGGATCATGTCTTTAATATTATAAATCTCGTCGCCAACATTGTTGTTATTATATCGCAGGTCTATTTCATAGCCGGCTTCTTCCAGCATGCTTTTCATATATTCGCCATCATCTCTCCAACGCTGGACAGCAAAATCGGGCATTAAGATGCCAACCTTTTTATGTTTCGGCGCTGGTCCGCAGCTTGTAATCAAAGAGAACATTATAATTACAATAGTTAATCTACAAATTCTTTTTAGCCACATAAAAATTACCTTTTACACAACAACACTCTATCTCCGCTTTACAATTTATAACATGGCTGATTGCTCCATAGCTTTTTGTAATACTTCCTCAAAAATTCTCGGTGTTTCGTATGCTTCTGGGCTATAGAATCACTTCCTTAAAAACACCTCGGCTTATTGTGATAAATAAAGTATGGTGTATATAACACCTTGTTCTGCTTTCACTTTTTCAATATCATCAATAAAATAAAACACATGGTATTTCCATTTGTCCGGATTATAGACAACTACATACTCAGCATCAATTTTCGGTATCGTGTCTTTAATGGTGTTTTTGAAATTGTTCAGGCTTTTCTGCGGCGCAATTTCTCCTGTTACTTCAAATAAGAATTTTGCGTCTTTAATTCTGTGCGTCGTCGTATCAATCAACGGGACTCCGATATTAACATTCTGCCACCCGAATGATGTTATTATATTATCGTAAAACCCCTCAAACAGAAACTTATTCAATCCTTCGCAATCTTTCCAGAGATACAATGGGGAATAACTATTTTGCAAGTTATTATTTATCCCCTTTTCCGTTATCAGGTATAGTTTAAACTTCAGACCGTAAAACCCATCTGTTTTATAGCCGTTGTCCCTGACTCTTTTCCTTATGATATCCATATTATAGTCGCTGGGCAAAATTATTTTATATTGTGATGCTATCAAACTTCCACTTCCTCTTTTAATCATTTATGTATTGTATTCCATTATTGGCGAGGCTTTTAAATCCTGCATCCTTAAAAACTTCCTTATCACTTATGCAATAAACATAGGTTCCGTTCATTGCCATAAGGTAATACTTGTTATATTTATTTTCATATTCGTAAAAAGCCTTTTCCGCATTATCATCTGCTAAATCATAGCAGATATCAATAAATGCGTTATCTTTCGTAGCAAGAATTCTATAACAGGATATTTCACTATCAAAAACGGTATTATAGTATTCAATATGGTATCCCTTATCCTTAAGATTCTGAAGCAATTGGTCCTTCTGCGGGACAGCATCCTCCGGCTTAGTTGTTTCTACTCCATTTGAAGTTATATTTGTTTCAGTGTGAGCAATCCCATAATTTCTTTCTATGTTTCTTTTACCTTCTTCCTTTTTTATCACTTTCAACGCTATAAACATGATTGCTATAACAGCAACTACTACAACAGATATAATTACATTTCTTCTCTTCATATCAAAAATCCTTTCTACTTAATATATCCTTAATTAATCTCTTTAACGTATTGGATGCTTTTAGCACGGTTTTTTTCAAATTGGTCCCCAATTAAAAAAATCAAGCTTGGCAATAAAAAAGGTTTCAACTTTATAAAATGAAGTCGCCAAACAAGCAATTCATTTAAGCAGAAACCCTAATGAATAGTTTAAAGACACCATATTCAAAAAGCAATAGCAAAATCATATAAAATGATAATAACGGATATTAATTTTTAGTCCAAACAGGATAATATTCCCGTTATGGTGGATGATGTTACCAGGCATTAATACATTTATTGTAACAACAGTCTGGATCTGTCATCAGGCATAGACACTCGTTTTATCGCTGAAATGCACAAGAAGGGAATCAAGGTCGTTCCTTTCTTAAGCAACCACTGGGACAGGGCGAAGGGAATCAAAGCCCTGCAAAACAGGGAACAGCTTTCTGCTCAGATAGCTGCAGCCGTAGATTACTACAACCTGGATGGTGTGAATGTAGATATCGAAAATGTGACTGAAACGGAAAGGGCTATCTACACAGACTTTGTGAGGCTATTAAGAAACAAGATGCCTGAAGGAAAAACCCTTGCAGTAGCCGTAGCCGCAAACCCATGGGGACTTACCAGGGGGTGGCAAGGGTCCTATGATTATTCAGCGCTTGCCCAATACAGCGATTATCTGATGATCATGGCTTATGACGAGAGTTATACCGGCGGGCCGGCAGGTCCGGTAGCCAGCTATAGCTTTGTTGAGTCCACTTTAAAAAAGGCACTGACTTTAGTGCCAAAGGAGAAGATCGTCCTGGGTATACCATTTTATGGCAGATACTGGAAGAATGGAGCCGTTCAGGGTGGTTACGGACTCAGCAACAAGGAAGTTGAAAAACTGGTTAACAACTACAACGGCAAAGTATATTTTGACAACAATAAAAAATCTCCCTATGCGGTCGTCACCATCAAAGCAAATGATGTCAAGCCCACTGTTTCAGGTTCTAAGCTTGATGCAGGCACCTATACCATCTGGTTTGAAAATGAGACTTCAATAAAGTACAAACTGGAGCTGATGAACAAATATGACATCAGGGGCACCGGGAGCTGGAGCCTGGGGCAGGAAACACCGGATACATGGAATTATTACAGCTTGTGGCTGAACGGATATTACTTTGACGATATACGAGGCCACTGGGCGCAGGATTCGATTGCAGCGATGGCGAAGAAGAAATGGATGGTCGGTGTTTCAGCACGTCTGTTTGCACCTGATAAATACCTTACCCGCGCAGAGGCCGCAGCAATCCTGGTCAGGGCAATGGGTCTTTCAAACAAAACTGTGGGCTCAAGCTTCAGCGACATTGAAGGACATTGGGCAAAGAATGAAATTGAAATCGCTTTCCAGAATGGGATCGTTGTTGGCACAGGAAACGGCAGGTTCACTCCTGACAGGTTCCTGTCCAGGCAGGAGATGGCTGTTATGCTTGACAGGGTACTGAATCATATGGAAGATGTAAATGTTACTTATAACCCATACAGTGACATAGACCGTCAGAAAAACAGCTGGTCCTATAACGCCATCATCAGGCTGACATATTTCAATATATTTGTAGGGGGTCCGGATGGAACCTTCGGTGCAGAAGACTACACCACCAGAGGTCAAATGGCAGCCCTGATGGACAGGATCACCGTTTACCTGGGCAGCAGCCTGGTATTGGCGGAAAAATAGTTGGAAACAACCGCACGGAACTTTCTGCAGTAATTTTACTGCGAGAACTGGTCTGCCGTCCTAAAAAGCATACAGAGAGTGGTCAGTAATATAAATGGCAGTCTGATACCACTTTTTGTCGGGAACATATAATGTACTAGGACAACGGACAAGGAGGGTTGGATTTGGCTACAACACTGTTTAAACTCGCTATCACCGCAGAGACACAGACAAGCGTTCAGACCAAGCCTGAAGTGAAAAAGTATTTCTATGAATTGGATCCGTCGGATATTACCGCGGGAACCTTGACAATTCCGGCAACTTCTTTTGTAGACGAGCAGGGAAATGCTGTAACCGATATTACTTTGGTTACGCCGGACAACGGTTATTATCTGCTGTTTATAAACGGCGTTCTGCAACAGGATTCCTTATACACAGTATCAGCAAACGATGTTGTAATACCGAACGTAGCAGACGATATCGAGGAAGAATCGCCAATTATATTGGTAGTTAACAACTTCGCACCTACAGCCGATTCTGTAACAACGGTAAACACATAATTGATATGGGGGGTGGACACTTAATGCGGAGTGTTCACCCTTTTCTTATTGTAACTTGGATAAATAAACAAGAATAAAATAATCATGAAAGTTGAATCGGAGCAAGGAATGATGTCTCGTTTAGGATCGATAATATGTTTCCTGACCGATAAAAACGGGAATATTTTAAATCCGTATAAACCTGATGCGATTGGTTACACCTGTATCAATCCCCGTAATAAGTTTGTTCGGAAACAGGTTCTGACAAGCCATGGAAATTATCCTGGCAAGGACAAACTGATTGTGTTAATTAAAGGCTATGTATCTCTGTTTATGGACGGCATACGTATCTCTGAGCCAATATTGTTTAAGGCCTGTAAAAAAGTTTGCCTTCATATGCCAAAAAAGTCTGACTTACTATTCAGAGTGCATTATTTTAAATGTTCCATTGACGACATTTACGCCGAAAACAATTCGCTTGGCATAAAAATCAAAGTGACGCTTGCCACAGTCGTGCGCTCGGCGGCTGAAACTGATTTATTAATCCCGGTAACAGATGAACCAGAAGACAATATTGGCGAAAATAAAAACAAGACTGTTTGCATTAGAGTTACCAGGGTTTTTGACAAATGCTTTTTTGAAAATGAAATATATATTGAATACAAGTACAGGGGAGAAATTTTCAAAGCCGAAGTATACCAGTATAATGCCATATCTGACGGTATCAAAAAGGAATATACAGATGAGGATGAGCTGACCAAATACGGCAACCGAGGTATCCCTGATCCTGAAAGTGTTTCTTACTATATCCTTTATATCAACGGGGTTGTTCAGCCACGAACCAATTATGATATTGAAAAAGGCCTGCTTAAATTAAAAACGGCAGACGCGCCGCTGAAAAATGCTCCGATAACAATCTGTTTCGTTACTTTCAAAGATAGGAACAATGCTGTTTTACCGGCAGAAGTATATCATTACAATACGATTTCTGACGGTATAAAGAAAGAGTTTACCAACGATGATGAACTAAAGTGTTATGGGGACAGGGGCATCCTTGATCCTGGACGGGTATCTTTTGTTAATCTTTATATTAACGGCGTATTGCAGCCTTTTGTCAACTATTCAGTAGAAAAAGGACATCTGTCTTTATTGACCTCAGACATACCCAAAAAAGGGGTACCGATTATCCTGGAATTCATAACGATCAAAGGAACTGACGGGAGGGTCCTTAAGGCAGATAACCATTTATACAATGCTTTTGCCCATGAAAGCAATATTTATACAAATAATGACGAACTGAAAGTTTATGGAAGCAGGGGGATTCCTGATCCTGAAAATGTTTCTTTTTATAATCTTTTTATTAATGCTGTTATACAGCCTTTATGCATTTATTCGGTTCGCGAAGGAATGCTTACTTTAAACACCCATGCACCGCCATTAAAAAATTCGCCTGTTTCCTTGCAGTTCATCACTATACCTTCATCAGCCGGAAATGTCATCGGTTATGTATGCAATTGCTGAACCACAGGAACCGTTTCGGCAATTTGAATAACTGGCAGATAATCTGTTTGACTATATGCCGGGAAAGATATCATTTGATATCTATGGAATGATATAAGGCTATGATATTTTTTCCAAATCGTGGTCGATGCCCTCGAATATCCTGTATTCATGCGGGATATTCAACGAATCTAAATATAAATGCATAATTTCATTATCACAGAATAATATATCCGCTGTACCGATATGGATATTAATTTTCAGCTTGGACCGAATTTTGTCTGCGTTTTGCCGTACCAGGCATAAAATATTGTTTTCCTCCAGGTACCATTCCTCTCTCATCATCTCTTCGAATAACTCGATGGCTTTTTCCGGTGCTACCCCAACAGTACGGTATCCTTTATTATAAAGATGGTGATAAGTTCCAGCGTAAGCGGTTACCGAGCCAAACAGTCCGGTATGCTTAACGGCATAATAAAACGCCATATTTCCGCCCATCGAAAACCCTGACAGCATCCTGTTTTCGCGGGTTATGTCTGTTCTGTACCGTCCATCGATATGGGGAATCAGTTCATTGATAATGATGGATTCAATCTGCAATAAGGATTCGAAATAACTTTCTTCCGATGAGACTGCGTTTACAAAAATAGTAATAGCCCGTCTGCCTTTATATACCTTTTCCAGTGGCCAAATCTCAGTAGACTCATTACCCATCCATCCATGTATGTGGTATACGACCGGATATCTTTCACCACTGTCTTCGTACTCAGGCGGAAGATAAATGTTATAGCCTATTTCGTGATTCAGCACCTGGCTGTAAAATGTTTTATGAGTAACATATTGGGGTGATTTCGTTGGTGGGTTTATATAGTTCATTCAATTTCTCCTTCCCGGACTTTCTACACGGGAACATATCAATATATAACGACCCTTATGTCCAGTTGATCGGAAAATCTATCGCATCACTTTACTTGCTCTATGATATAACTGATGTTTTCTTCAACAGGTTTTGATCCATCAACTCGGATAATGGGACAGTTTATATTCTGCACAGCCCTTCGAACAACTGCTGCAGCTTTGATTACAAATCATCGCTCATTTTTTTGCTTCTTTATTTAAATTGTTATTATTTTTCATCTGCTTCTTCCCGTTTCCTGGCTTTACTTTTCAGCATAAAAAGTGCATATCCAAGTGACACACCAACCATATTTAGTATTAAATCATCAACATCGAAACTTCCTCGTAGTGTAAAAAGCTGGATAATTTCTATAAGAACAATAGTAATTCCCGAATATATGACTGTACGATTGTACTTCTTGCATCTTTCAAAAATCCATGGAAGAAAAAACCCGTATGGAATAAACATCACAACATTACCCGCCAGATTGATAATGCTGTGACGGATCAGATAGGCACTTGATGATGTATGTAATGTATTAACAAACTCCCGGACTGTATGGAAAGGGACTAGATTTAGCTTAACACCGTCGAAACCGTTCTCAATAATATCAATTGATTCTTCTGTTCTTTCATCTTTATCTTTGCGTCTTTTCAGTATCTTTACAAATATTGACAGCATAATTCGGTCTATGCCCTTTATTTTTTTTAACGGTAAACAACCGCCGCGCAAATAAAAAAACGGTATACCTTCAATTTTATTCCTAACAACAATCGTTTCAACATCAGGTTCAGCAGTTCGCCCTGTGCCAGATCCACAAACAGCTATGACATTATATCTACGTACTTTATCCAAACCTTGTATTATCCCAACCTTCATCCATCCAAGAAAAATAATTTCTTCATCCTTATTAATCATTGAGATTTCCTTTACATGAAATACCTTCAGTGATGTTTTCATAGCAAGCATTTCAGCATACCTTTTAGTAAACCCCGTTTTTGATTCATAAACTATTACCATTCTTCATCCTCCCTTGGGTAACTACCTATTATTTACGATGTTTCACACTCCCAGGTTATTTATATTAACCCCGTAAAAGCTGTTTGGAAATGATGTAAGCAAACACCTATTAATATCAGTCATAATTCATTCCCTCCGTTACTCTCATATATTTTCAGGGTTTCTGTCGCTTATGCGATTAAATTATTTTCGTAAGGTTTTCCCTCAGATTAACTCCTGTTTCAAGATAATCATTGGCTAAATTATTGAATTTCTCGCAGGTTCCGTCTATGTACTCCTGGCATTCATAACAGTAATTGACTCCCCTGGCATTTGTACATAGGACGATCTTGCATCCGTTCCCCCATCATTCCGGAGTCAGGGCACCGCATCCATTACATGTAACTTGCTCTGTTCTGCAATTGCAGCTTTCCGCAATCCTGGCCCTCCACTCCTGGTTATCTCTTTCCGCCCTGTAAATAACACATGCTCCGCAATACAGACCACATTTCCCTACCAGATCCATAACGCTCATCCCTTTTCCCTCCTGATGAATGCTTTAATAAACATCTTTTGAATATAAATATATATCATCTCTCCTGGTCCATCCGATGGCTTTCCAGAAGGCATTTCCGATTTCATTTTCAGGAAAAACAAAAATGTGGCATTTTTGAATCCCTTCATTCTTAAGCCTCTTAAGGCTATTGCTGACAAGCATTTGACCAATGCCTCTTCCCCTGTGATTCTCCGCTACTGCCACATGGTAGATGTATCCTCTTCGTCCGTCATGTCCGCAGAGGATCGTGCCTATCACTTTATCATTATTACAGGCAACAAAACTTAAGCCCGGATTCCTGTTAAGAAACTTCGCGATATTTTGGTACGAATCGGCATCACTTATCCCCATACCGGTGGTGTTAATCCAGAGTTGATATATTCGGTCGTAATCGTCAGGCTGCATTTCCCTGATGCTTATGTTATTGTCAGGCAACATCCGTTATGTACCTCCTTGTATATATCTTAATCTTTATTTCGGACAACAGGACACTTGCCTGTACAGGGATTCTTCGCATCCGCTCAGGAGGATGTTTGGCAAGGATTCCTGCCCATACAATAAACGGGCGTGTTAACAGCACGCCCTGCAATCAATGATATTCAGCAGCTTCTCACTTTTTATACTTCGCAAGGATATTATTGAGTCTTGAATAGGTAGAATCCAGCAGGGTTTCGATTTTCTCCATCTCGGATATTGTCTTTTCAGAATCCTTAAGCTTAAGGTCGATGCTTTGACCTGCCTCATGCAGCTTGTCGGCATTCCTGTTTATGCTTCCTATGGTATCCATCAGCTTCTGGTTAGCCATAAGCTGCTTGTTGCTCTTCTGCGCGTAATCCTCGAGAGTGCCTATTACCTGGCGAACCCTGTCTGTTATATCCTCTATGGATTTATGTACGTCGGCTATGCTCTTTACACCCTGCTCGACACCGCTGACGCCTTCATCCATGTTCTGGACGGTCCATTGGATCTTCTCCTGGATTTCACTAAGCTGCTGCTTGATGCCTTTCGCGGCATTGCCGCTCGCATCGGCCAGCTTCCTGATCTCGTCGGCCAGTATTGCGAATCCTCTTCCCTGTTCCCCCGCTTTAGCTGCTTCTATTGCCGCATTGATTGCCAGCAGGTTGGTTCTCTTGGCAATCTGGGTTATGGTATTCGTTATTTCTTCTATCTTTCCTGAAGAAGCTTCAAGCTGCTCTATCTGCCGCGCTATATCCTTAACGGTCTCGGACGCTTTCAATATGGCTTCCCGGGCTTCCTGGGCGGCCTGCCTGCTTTTTTCGGTGACATCGATCGTTTCCTGTGTCACGGCAGCGTCAAGTTCCACCGATTCTTCTATTATTTCATTCCTGACTTCAACAGGTCCCGGTATAAAACGTCCCATCATTTCCTCGATTCCTGCGGCCAGATTCTTTAGCAGATCCTTGTTCTGCATGAAGCGTCCAAGGAGCTCGGAGCGCAGTTTTCCTATGTATTCGCTAACAGCAAGTGTATCATTTAGAATTTGCTCCCGGGTTTCAAGTACCGCATTAACGCTTTCAGCCATTTGAGTAAACTCTGTGGCGGGCGGCGAACTGATTCTTGATTTGAAATCTCCTTTTTCGGCTTTTTTAAGCTGACCGGTCATTTCCCTGATCGGTTTTATGATGGCCTTGCTTACTATGAATGCAATGAATATGCCAAAGAGTATTGAGACAACGGCCATTATTATAACAGCCGGTATGATATACTCTTCTATCTTCCTCGATTTTATCAGTTCCTCATCGAAACCGGTCTGAAGCTTTTGTCCCAGGGATTCGTACACCGGAAGCAGCCCGGTCCTTGTCTCGTTTATTTTTACCAGCCCTTCGGACTTATTGTCCGAAGCAAGGGCATTCAGATCTCCCATCATCCGGTCAAGGGAGCCTATAGCCTTATCAAGGTTTTCTATAGCGATCATCCCTGATCCGCCCTGGCTTTCAAGTATCGCTTTGAGTTCCGGAACCCTGTCGTTAATAAGGCTTCTTAGGAGCGCCTGGTCACGGGTTATTGCGCTTATTGCAGTTTTGGCCCTTATTTCCTGGGCAAGATGGCCCGCCTTGTGCAGGACAGTTTTTTGCGCAAGCAGTTCCGAGGCATCATATGTTCCCGAGCCTTCTATTTTCTTTCCAAGATCTTCGATATTGGCAATGATGCTTTCCTGCCGCTCTTTTAAATTATCTATCTCGTCAATAAGAGACCTGAAGGATTTTTTTATGCTTTCCTCCTGCTGCGAAAAATCATATGAAGGAATATTTCCCGGTATTACCGCGGGCAGTTCTTCGGCCAGAGCCGCGTTATGCAGAAGCAAGAACAATGTATCAATAGCATTTTTATTTTCCTGCATGTAACTGTCGGTAACAGATACAAGGTCTGCCATGTCAGTGTTCAGTACCGAGGCCTGGTCAAGTACAGCCCTTACATGGTCCCCGATGTCCTCCACCGAACCGCCATGCTCTTTAACAACAGCATCAAGGCTGTCAAGAGCTTCTTCTAATGAAGCCGTATTCACATCATTCTTTGCGGAAATATCGTTTATGATTGCTTCCCAAAGTGACAATGCTTCAAGCACCGACGTTTTAAGCACTTCTTCACCGGCCCCTGTAACAGTGGGGGCTATCAGTGAACTATACAGATCTGTTATGGCTTTCTCTTTTTCCTGGATCGATGAAATGAAAGACTGCACTTCCGGGTCAACTGTACCCGGGCTTGTCCCGCCGGCGGCGACGGCCGAGAGGATATTGCCGCATGCGGCATTGATTTTTTCGTCTGCCTGGAGAAGCAAATCATGAACATCTTTCTTATCAAGAATGCCCTGGTATATTAAAATTGTCTTTTCCTGCGATAAAGACTTAAGATCGTCCATCTGACGGGTCAGTGATGTGTTATGCTGTATTCTTTTTGCGCCATTGATTATATAATCCCGTGCGAACCAGGATAAAACACCGAATATCAGGACCGAAAGAACGACCAGAACTATAAAACCAATGTAAATCTTACTTTTTATAGTTGTCTTTGTCATATTTTATCCTCAAAAATACTGATGTTCACGCCATTCTCCATATCATATCATATACCAACAATGAACCCAAATCAAAACAAAATTCATAATATATCTTCTCTTTCGAGATATAATATAATATAATAAGATTGTTTGTTAAAATTGTCCTAAAAATTTAATAATACTGTAACATTTTTATCAGCAACTGACAATCTGCCCAGTAGCTATATGCCTTAGGTCTTTATTATCAATGGGTAGTTGGGGAGTGAAGAAATGGGGAAGCTTAGGGGAAGGATAACTTCCGGAAGACGAAATTATATGTCTTTTATGCTTGTCCCCCACCGCAGGGGGAAAGTCCGTACTATAAGGTTAAGCAGTTATCGGACAACCCTTTTATCAGTAACCGCAATAATGCTTGTGTCGCTTTTGATGCTTACAGGGTATACACTTTCCATAGCAAGGCAGAACCAGGAACTTAAAGCGCATTATGAGCAGGAAATCGCACAGATTCTTGCCCAGAAGGCCGAACTGGAAAACTATATAGCAGGTCAGACCAAGGAACTGATGGAAAACTCGGAGCTCATTTCCACTGCAGTCTCTACAAAAACTATTTCCGAAAATCTTATCGAGCAGTTTAAGAACGAGTACGAGGATATGGTCATAGCTTACGTCGACAACAATATGAAGACGATCAAGAGCGTAAGCCGCGGCAGTTCCAAGGAAATGACCTTTAAGGAAAGTGTACAGGAATTGCGTTCCCTGATTGATTTGCTGCAAAGCGCGAAGTTGTCCGAAGAAGAAGCAAATGAAAAAATAGAGAAAAAGGAAAAGGAGCTTACCAGCTATTTGGATTCCCTTCCCACGTATTGGCCCGTAGACAACGGGAACACTGTACATTCCGGATTTGGCAGGCGCCTTCATCCTATTTATAAGAAATACCGCAATCATGACGGTATTGATATAGGCAATCCGAATTATCCCACCATTTATGCCGCTGGCTCCGGAAAGGTCGTTTTTGCCGGTAAAAACTCGAGCTACGGAAATTATGTTATAATTGATCATGGGAATGGTTTCAGGACGCTGTATGCTCACCTTAAATCCTACAGTGTCAAAGTCGGAGATTGGGTAAAGAAAGGGCAAAAGATTGCCAGAATGGGTAACACCGGCACTTCGACAGGTACCCACCTGCATTTTGAAATACACATTAACGGTGTTCCCACCAATCCCTTGAACTTTGTTGAAAGACGATAATTAACGAAAGGCGGAAAAGTATTATGTTCAGCAAAAAGAAAGCACCGCTTGCCATGGATACCGTTTTGGGGGAATTCACAAGTTTTGTGGGGAACATTGAGTCTGAAGGCTCGGTCAAAGTCCTTGGAAGAGTGGAAGGAGATATCAAAGCCGGCGGAGATATTTATGTGGAGCCGACCGCGACTGTAAATGGCAATATCTATGGCAGCAACGTTTACATAAGCGGCACGATACATGGGAACGTCCTGTCAAAAGGTCTTCTGCACCTCATGTCGCAGGCCAGGCTTATTGGCGATATTGAAGTAAACAGCATAGTTACGGACGAGGGAGCCATATTCCAGGGCAACTGCAAAATGATCGACTTAAGCAAAGAGGAAAATGAGTATCCCGCTCCGAAGAAATCCAGGATCAAGTCAAAACGCAACAGCTCCGCCGCTGAAGACCAGTAAGGCGGTTATAGCTGAAATAAACGAAGTAAAAGGTGACTTAATAAGTCACCTTTTTGTTTTCCGGATGAAATCGATATATGATTTTCTTTCCATATTATTCAATCTATGCTTTTATCAATGGCGAACCGGAGTATTTTCTTTGATGCATTTTTCTTGAACTCTTCATTGCGGATCCTGACCAGTTTGACTGCCTTATACGGGGCCATCCTGTTGTTGAGTTTCTTTATCTCGCTGTTGAAATATTCCTCGACATTTTCGATACCTCGCATGCTTAAGGCTTCGAAATCAGGGAATATCTCGGCCACGATGACTTCCTTGTTCTTCTTGCTCTCACCGGCATAAACCACGACCTCGTTGACGCCATATATCCTTGATATCTCTGTTTCAATTTCTTCAGGATACACGTTCTTGCCGTTGCTGAGGATAATGATGTTTTTAAGTCTTCCTGTAATGTAAAGCCAGCCATCCTCATCCAGCCTGCCGTAATCGCCTGTCCTGAAATAACCTTCCTCGTCAAACGCCTGGGCAGTAGCCTCAGGGTCTTTATAGTATCCAAGCATGACGTTGGGGCCCTTTACACAGATCTCACCCTCGCCGTTTTCGTCAGGATCCCTTATTTTTATCTGTTCACCCAATATGGGGATACCGACGCTGCCCTTCTTCTGATACTTGTTCCTGTTGCATGATACCAGGGGAGCGCATTCCGTTATTCCATAACCGTTCAATATTGTTATGCCGATGGCTTCGAAGAAATCTATGATGTCCTGGTTAAGGCTTGCTCCGCCGCATATGATCATTTCAAGCTTCCCGCCAAAGTTGTCGTGGATGCTCTTAAACAGTTTCCTGCGCAGATCTATGCCGCATTTTCTCAACAGGTTGCTCAATTTAATCATCTTGCGCAGCAGGCCGGCCTTACCGGTCTTTTCAGCATTCTGCCATATCCTTTTGTGCATGGTTTCCACAAAGAGGGGCACCAAAACCAGATGCTGCGGCTTTTGTTCCTTTACTTCATTCATAAAGTATTTAAGGCCGCTGGAGATGTATATTTCCGACCCCTGGGCAAAGTGTCCCACAAAATTTACCGTCGAGCCATATGTATGATGGGGCGGAAGCACGCTCATGGTCTTTGGGGTAATGGCAAATAGATACATGCCCTGTGTCATGTCAGACACTATATTTTTCTGTGACAGCATAACGCCTTTGCCTTTCCCTGTCGTGCCCGATGTAAATACTATGGTTGCCATTCTTTCGGTATCTATCTTGTAGTCATAATAGGAATTGTCTCCGTTTCTGTATTTTTCCCCGCCTTGTTTTGCAACATCATGGATGCTGACTGAGTAATCCTTATCCGTCCTGCCAAGGCAGACGAAACTCTTCAGCGTAGGAACCTTCTCCCGGATCTGATCGATCTTGTCTTCAACCAGGGGGCTGTACAGGACTGCTTCGCATTCCGCAAAATTCATGATGCCAATAATGTCATCGGCAGGAAGATCTTTATCTATAGGCACCACGACGGCGCCGACGGACATCAGGCTGAAGTACGAGCTGATCCATTCATATGATGTTTCGCCTGTCAGCGCCACGTGTTTGTCACGGAATCCCATCGATATCAGTTCGGTCCCTATATCCCTGATAAAATCCCTTGCCTCGCTGTAGGTCACTTTTACTGTTTCGGTATCACGAGGGTCTTTTTTATAGGAAAAAGCAACCCTGTCAGGATATTTTTTGGCAACATTTTCTGTCATTATCCTAAAGTCTTCGAAAACAGTCGTCTCATATAACGGGTAGTTCTTGTTACGCATTATACTTGTTCTCTCCTTACATGGTTCATTTATATTTCCCGGTACGATCTTCCAGCGGGTGGAAAATGGTCTTGTTTATATCTTAAACCACTTTTTTAAAAATAGAAACAATATTTCCTAATCTTTTGAAACAAAAATTAAAAGGAGCCCTTCTTTTATCGTGACAGTCGCATTATCGGCACAGAATTCATTGCTTATCCCCCGCCCCGTCCCGAAAAACAGGGTCTCGTCGCTCAGAGGATAGGAAAGGCCTGTGGTGGTCACGCCTTTTACATGAGGGGGAAGCGGCAGCAGGGAAACTTTCCGGCTGTCCTCCCGGTTTAGTGTAATAAATCTGTCGATCAGGAAAATCCGGTTTTTTTCATCTTCCATATGACCTTTTGCGCCGTTTTTCAGGATCTTGTAAAGGAGGTGGATATTCGAAACTGTGTGATCCAGTCTTGTTCCGCTGGCTCCCAGGATAGCTATCTCCGAGGCTCCCCGTTCGAGGGCCAGGTCGATCGCCAGTTCCATGTCGGTATAATCCTTCTCAGGTTCAAATGCTACGATTTCGATCTTACCATCCTGCCCGAACTTTCGAAGAACCGGCTCGGGCAACGAGTCGAAATCGCCCAGCATGACATGGGGAGCAAGTCCTGACTCATTCAAGTACCGTGCTCCTCCGTCCGCGGCGATAACAAGATCGGCCCATTCGTATTTTTTTATAAGCAGTCCGGTATCGGACAGGTTTCCATTTCCGACAATCAATACTTTCATTATTACATTACCATACCTATGGATTCTTTATATGAGATCCTTCACTACGCTTCGCTCCGTTCGGGATGACATGCAGGTTGAATTCATACGTAGCGTAGGGAACACCGCCTTCCGCAAACGGCACTTCTGCAGTGCATTCATTATAATGAAGATGATTTAAGAAGCTTTACAAATGCTTCAGGATCTTTATGCGCAAAGAATGCAGAACCCGTTACGGCTATACCCGCTCCTGCCTTTGACACGAGCGCAATGGTGTCTTCGTTTATCCCGCCGTCAACCTCGATCTCGACAGAAAGGCCTCTTTTCATGATCATTTCTTTCGTCCTCGATATTTTCCTGAGCATGTCTTTGATAAAGGCCTGTCCACCGAAGCCCGGGTTGACTGTCATTATCAGCACCATATCCAACTTGTCGAGAACATATTCAAGAACGCTTTCTGGAGTTGATGGATTCAGGGATACGCCGACCTTCGCGCCCAACTGCCTGATATGGGATACCGTTCTGTCCAGGTGCTGCGCAGTTTCGGCATGAATGGTCAATATATCAGCGCCGGCCTTTATAAAATCCTCGAGGTACTCATCAGGATTCGTTATCATCAGGTGGACGTCCAGGGGAAGCTTTGTCAGCGGCCTGATGGATCTCACTACCAGGGGGCCGATAGTTATATTGGGAACAAAATGTCCGTCCATTACATCAACATGGACCATATCGGCTCCTGATCTCTCTATTTTCCTTATTTCCTCCCCGAGAGCGGAAAAATCCGCAGAAAGTATCGACGGTGCAATCTTCATCATGTTCTATCTCCTGTACCTGTTGTCATACGCTTCCTTAAGTTCCCTGTATAATTCGGTATACCTTATATAGCGCCCTTTATCTATTTTACCCTTTTCAAACAGGTTTTTAACAGCGCAGTCAGGCTCGCTTGTGTGACTGCATCCCTTGAACCTGCACGAGCCGGAGGCTTTGGCAAATTCGGGGTAATAGTCCTGGAGGTCAAAATGGCTTACTTCTGTTACGGTATAAGCGCTGAATCCGGGCGTATCAAGGATAAAGCCGCCCTTATCGAGACGGAAAAGCTGGACATGACGCGTGGTATGCTTTCCGCGCTGTATCTTTTCGCTGATATCTCCTGTTTCCATCAGCCAATTATTCATAACTATATTCAGTATAGTGGATTTCCCTACCCCCGATTGCCCGGCGAAAGCAGTAGTATAACCGGCCAGTTCCCCGTGGAGCAGGTCATAGGCTTCGGGACTGAACTTGGTCAGGGGCAGCACTGTAAACCCGGTCTTATCATACACCTTTTTAAGAGCTTCAACCTGGTTCTCCGTATCCAGGTCGATCTTGTTTATTATTATCAAAGGCCTTATACCCTTTACCTGGCAGGTTATCAGGAGCTTGTCCACGAGCATCAGGTCAGGCTGAGGATTGGTCACCGCCAGCACTATAGCCAGCTGGTCGATATTGGCTACCGCAGGTCTTGTGAAAAAATTGATCCTGTCCAGTATCCGGTCAATGCATCCTGTTTTGCTTTTCTCATCCAGTATCCTGAATATGACCCGGTCACCGGGAAGAGGCGTAAGCTCTTCCTTCCTGTGAATACCCCTGGCCTTGCATGTATATAAAGCAGGAGCGCTGCCTTCGGAAGACTTATCCTCCGACAGGCTGCCGTCACCCATCAGCACGCTGTAAAAACCGCCGACACCTTTTAAGATTATTCCTTCAGGCAAGCTGATTATCACACTCCAATTTACCGGTTAAAACGTGTTTTCATAAACAAGATGCTCATTGACGAAGGCTCTCACCGTATACTGTCCCTCGGTCGGTATCGTTACAATGACAGACATCGGGAAATCGGTCAGAGGAACATGCGATAAGTACCTGACCATGTTCTCTTCTCCTGTCAGATTGTTAACGACGTAGATCCTTAACCTTACGGTTTCATCAAAGTTAACTCCCTGCGGGAGGTTAACGGTTATCGTTTTGTTTATTCCTTCCTCAACGGGAGTATTATCTCCCGGTTCTTCCACTTCTTCCTTAAAGAACAGCACAACCGCGGTATCTTCCTCCACAGTTTCTCCCGGTTTGGGCGACTGGTCCTCGATTACTCCCTGGTGTCCTTCGCGGTCAGCCGGGAAGGTTTCTCCCACCTTGAGCTTGGCTTCCATCAGCTTCTTTACGGCAGTTTCATAATCATCCCCTATCAGGTTGGGGACGACCACCTGTTCTTTTTCAGGTCCCAGGCTCCAGTACAGTGTTATCTTTGACCCCTTTTTCACCGACGAATATGCCTCAGGTTCGGTCCTTATGCATAGCCCCATGCCTATTTCCTCGTTATGTTCGGCTACTTCTGTCACATCAAGCCCAAGTTCATCCTTTAGTCGGAAATACATGGTTGTATGGTCCTGCATCGCCACGCTCGGGATGGTGACCATCTCTGCACCCTGGCTCACTACAAGTTTCAGTTTCGTGTATCCTCCAAGCTTCATAGTGCTGCCGACCGCAGGAGCCTGTGAAATTATATAGTTCTCTTCAAACACATCGTTTGGTTCATATACTATTTCAACGTCCCGCTGGATGTCCATGCCGTTTTGCTCAAGTTCCCTCTTCACATCATCTATATGGCGGTTTACATAACTACCCAATGTGATTTCCTGGGGAGCGTTGTTATATTCTTTGGTAAACTCGTCTATGATCATTTTCACGAAGTAGTAAATACTCCCCAGAATAGTTGCGATCAAAAGGATGTAGATTACCGGCATTATAATAGCCCGGCTTCTGCTTTCACCGCTTTTTTTGCTTTTTACCGTTTTTGATGATTTTTCCTTACTTCCCATATCCAAATCTTCTTCCAGTTCCAGTTCCACCGGTTTTTCAAGTTTCCTGGTATCATACCTGCCGTCACGTTTAATATTCGGCACCACGATCTCGGTGGTGTTGTGCCTGTACCTCAGGTTTTCAAGATCATTTATAAGCTCTGTAACATTGGGATACCTGTCCTGCCTGCTTTTTGCCATAGCTGTCAGGATTATTTCATCAAGCGCTTTTGGAATGTCTTTCTTAATGGACGAAGGAACAGGGGGCATGTCCTGCAGGTGCTTCAGGGCAACTGCAACCGGCGTCTCGCCATCGAATGGGAGCTCGCCGGTAACCATTTCGAACATGGTTACCCCCACTGAGTATATGTCGGACTGGGCATCCGTATAACCTCCTCTTACCTGTTCGGGGGAGGAGTAATGCACTGATCCGATGGTATCAATTCTCATCGTTATGGTCTCGCTGGAAATCGAGTAGGCTATGCCGAAATCAACTACTTTCACCACGCCGTCAGAGGTCATCAGTATATTACTGGGCTTTATGTCACGGTGGATGATATTCCTGCTGTGAGCTTTTGACAGGGCATTGCAGATCTGGACGGATATATCGACAGCTTCCTTCCAGTTAAGCGAGCCTTTGTTGGCTATATATTCCTTCAGGGTAATGCCGTCGACGTATTCCATCACTATATAGTAACAGTTATTATCACAACCTACATCATATATCTGGACAATATTAGGATGGGTCAGGCTTGCCGCTGCCTGGGCTTCGGTATCGAACCTCTTTAAAAATTCGGTATCTTCACGAAATTCGTCTTTTAAAACTTTAATGGCGACAATCCTCTGGAGAAAACGATCCTTGGCCTTGTAAACCCTGGCCATTCCGCCGCTTCCGATTTCGCTCAGTATCTCATATCTATTTCCTAAAACAGTTCCAATCAATTCTCTACACCCCTTTGGCTACATCCAGGCGACAATAACTGTTATATTGTCGCTTCCTCCGGATTCTTTGGCTTTTTCTATAAGGCGCTGTGAAATTTTTTCGCGCGGTTCTTCAAGAACCGTCCTCAGTATGTCCTCATCATCCAGGTCTTCATAAAGCCCGTCAGTGCAGAAAATGTAGATGTCCCCAGGCTGTATGACTTCTTTGATTATATCCGGAAAGAAATTTTCCTCAAATCCCAACGCCCGCGTAATGCGGTTCCTGTCGGGATGATGATTGGCTTCGTCAGCGCTTATAATGCCTTCCCTGACAAGCTCGGCCACAAGTGAATGATCCTCGGTCAGGCGGCTGATGGCACCGTTCCTGATACGGTAAACCCGGCTGTCGCCCACATGGATTATATGCATGATATCACCTATGACCATTCCTACTGAAAGCGTAGTGCCGCTTCTCAGTCCTCCGAGGTTGTTCAGGGAGTAATCCATTATCCTGTTGTTAATGATATTTATACGCTTTGCAACAATTTCGTTAATCTCGTCGGATGAATAGCTTCCCGAGACGCATTCCATGACCATCTCTGACATCTCTTCAACGGCTATCCTGCTTGCTTCCTCCCCGGCAAGATACCCGCCCATGCCGTCTGCGATAATAAACCCTATCGGATTACCGCTACCGTCCAAAACGATATTCCAACTGTCTTCGTTTTTTTCCCTTTTAAGGCCTATGTCGCTTAATGCCGAATACTTCAAAATTTACACCTTCTTCGGTTCCATCATGAGAGTGTTTCTCCTGAGCTGTCCGCAGGCGGCCATTATATCGCTTCCGAGTTCTCTTCTTACTGTAACAGCTATCCCGTATTTTTCAAGTACTTTCTTAAAGGCTTCCGTTCTTTCCCTTGAGCTCTTGCTGAAGTCTATCCCTTCCACGGTATTGACCGGGATCAGGTTTACATGACAAAGGGTTCCCTTAAGCTTTTCTGCAAGTGTCCTGGCATGCTCCGGCGAGTCGTTGACATCCTCTATAAGCGAATATTCATAGGTTATCCGTCTTGAGGTAATCCTCGTATACTCGTTGCATGCTTTCAGGAGCTCATCCATGGACCATCTCCGTGCAACGGGCATGGTCCTTCTCCTTATTTCATCATCGGGAGCATGGAGGGACACCGACAGGTTCACCGGTATTCCTTCCCTCGCAAACTCCAGTATTTTCGGCACTATCCCGCAGGTAGACACTGTCATTTTCCTGTAGCTGATATTAAGTGTGTCTTCCCTGTTTACCCTCCGTAAAAACCTCATTACATTATCATAATTGTCAAAAGGCTCCCCGATGCCCATCAATACCAGGTGGCCAATCCTATCTCCGATGTCATTCATGATACTGAGGACCTGAGCCACCAGTTCCCCCACAGTAAGGTTCCTTACGAACCCCAGGCTTGCCGACGCGCAGAAGGCGCAGCCCATATGGCAGCCAACCTGCGTGGAAAGGCATGCCGAGTAGCCGTAATGGTATTTCATAAGCACGCTTTCAATGATATTCCCGTCATGAAGCTCGAGCAAATACTTCCTGGTACCGTCAACTTTCGATACAAGCTTATTGGCTATTCTGAGGCCGCCGGCAGTAAATTCTTCACTGAGCTTCACTCTCATATCCTTGGGGAGATTTGTCATGGAGCTGAAATCAAGGCAACCGGAATACAGCCACTTGTATACCTGTTTTGCCCTGAAAGACGGGTAGCCCAGTGCTTTCAGCGCTTCGGCGAGCTCGTCCGGTTCCATGTCCAGTATATCTCTTTTTTTATCCATCATATCTCCCATACCCGAATGATATTATATATTATTTTCGCTGTATTCACAACCTGACAGGATTCTCCTCATGAATCCGGCAAAGTTGAGCCCCGCTATTCCTTTTACGGCTTCCTCGCTGTAATTCAGTCTGAGAAGGGCTTCCGCCACTTTAACCGTATCCTCCACCCCCCTGATCCCGTCGGGGGTATAATCGATCCCGTCAAAGTCGAACCCGAAGCCGATATGTCCCGTCCCAACCAGTGAAGATATATATTCCACATGTTTTATTATTTCCGTAATCCCTGCATTTCCCGTATCCGCCAGGAATCTCGGGTACAGGTTGATCCCGATGACCCCTCCCCTTTTCGCGACGGATATGACCTGGTCGTCGGCAAGGTTGCGCCTGTGGCCGCAGACGGTCCTGCTGTTGCTGTGAGAAGCAATGAAAGGCTTTTTTGCAATTTCTTCCACGTCGGAAAATGTTTTGTCGGAGGAGTGGGACAAATCTATTATTATACCGAGCTTTTCAGCCCTCTCTATTACCTTCCGGCCAAAAGCGGACAGCCCGTTATGGGTATTGACTCCTGCTGCGCTGTCGCAGACAGAGTTATCGAAGTTCCATGACAGTGTAAGTATCCTTAAGCCCTTGTCATATAACCTGTCCAGTTCGTCGAGCGAATCGCCGAGGATCTCGGCTCCCTCGGCCTCTATTATGTACCTGACCTGCCTGGTGTCCCTGTCATTTATCCAGTTGTCAATGTCTCCGTCAGTTCGGACCATTTTCAGCCTTTCAGGAAAAAGGCTTTCAGCAAGTCGGGCCATTTCAAGCTGATCTTCCATTTTCTTTTTCCTTGACCGCGGATCACTGTCGGGAGCAAAAAGGGAAAACACCTGCAAAAACGGGCCGTTCGACAAAGCGCGCCCGATATCCCAGTGCCTGTTATTTGACACAAGCTGCGAAGGGGAATTTATGACGGACAATATATCGCAATGGGCATCAAAAAAATGCATGGTCGCCTACTCCTGGAACGCGTTTTTAATAAGATGGATATCACGGACATTTCCTGCCCTGTCCATCTTCAGTTCTATAACATCGAAGCGTACAGGCTTATCCATGCATCGGCTGTTCTGCATGTAGATCCGTGCCAGCCTGATGATGGCGGCCTGTTTCCTGTAGGACAATGCCTGCGCGGGGGTCCCGTACACATCGCTGCTTCTTGTTTTAACCTCGACAAAGCAGAGCGTGTCATTGTCCATCCCTATAATGTCTATCTCACCCAGTCTCCCTGCGCGGAAATTCCTGCGCAGGATCCTGTATCCTTGTTTTATCAGGTATGCTGCTGCAGCCTCTTCCCCGAGGGTGCCGTATGCACGGTTGTTCATAAAATGTTTATTCCTTTCATATTCATCATTTGGCATGCAGGGGCTTGCACAAGTATTGTTTTGACAGCCCCCTAAACTGAGATCCTTCCTTCGCTTCGGGTGATATACGGGAAACAGCTTTTTCAGTATTTACCCCAAATCATCTGGTTAGCTTTTTACTGATACCGTAGTTCTCATCCAGCCTGCTGATAAATGCAAGCACTTCGGCCACAACTTCATAAAGCTCTGAAGGTATCTCTTCGCCAAGCTTAATGTGTGACAAAGCCTCGGCAAGGTGAGCATCCTCGTATACCGGGATCCTCGCTTCCCGGGCTTTTTCGATTATTTTCTGCGCTATTTCGCCCTTGCCCGAAGCTATGACCTTCGGCGCCTTATCCTCGCCGGGGGTATAACTCAAAGCCGAAGCCTTCTTTATTTTATTAGCCCCGTTCTTGTCCGATGCCATAAAATTACCTCTTATATCCGTATATCCACTCTCGTTTCGCTGCCAAAAAGCTCTTTTTCCCTTGCTCCAGCGTTGAAGGGATTGAGTCTTTCGCCATCCAGCAGCCTGCACTTCATCTCCACGAGGATGTAACCTTTTTCAAGTAGTCTGTCATAAAGGGCTTTCTGATTATCCTTAAACACCTTGAGCAGGTCTTCGCTTTCGACCCTGAAACTTATTGTAATGCGCTTCCTGGCAGCGTTGAGATATGATTCGACGAGCCCGAGGCTTTTTGTCTCAAGGGACATAAACAGGGTGAAGTTTTCCTTATCGATGCCGTTACGCCCTCTTTTACGCCTCATTATGTATAGTTCGCCGGTGGAATCGCTGCCGTTTATCTTCAATGGAAGCTGGATGATTGAGTTGTATGTAACCACCTGGGAAAAGAATTTAAAGGCATTGTCGATCTCCCTGAAAACGGGCGTAATGGATTCCCTGGCGTTGTCTCCGGCATGCCTTATGACTTTCTGTGCCAGTTCCATTATATCTTTCAGGGCCTGGGTCTTTTCCCTGGTATCCATATCCCTGACAATTCCGTCGTCAGCCTTTATGTATGCCTTGTCAAAAAGCTTACCGATGGCTTCTTTCATTTCTTTTACGCCATCTTCTCCTTCTCTTGAAAGTTTTTCAGCTTTTGTATGATAATCCTCCAGGGTCCTGTTTATTACTTTCAGTATTTTTTCTGCCTGCCCGGGATCAAAAACCGGGTACGATTTATCCGAAACTGCGCCGGATCCTTTATCAGCGGAAGATAATCGCATGGCGTTGCCAATAATGGCTTCAAAGACTTCCTTCGTCACGATATTGGACGCATCGGCGCTTCCCTTTCCGTTCATCTCTTCCATCAGCGTTTTCATCAGGATCTCGTTCAGCTTTTCCGAAATTGATTCAATGAGCTTTTCGGGAACTTCCGGATAGATGAGTTTAAGTTCAGCGGAAAGATCCTCTATGGTCTGCTTTATGATCACAGGCTTAATCATCGCCGCGCTTTTCCCCGGATCCATGGCCTTCGTCAAATCCAGGAGGTTGTTTTCAAGTTCTTTCAGATTTTCATGGAGGTTGAATTCATGATCTGCTATCTTCCCGATTATCTCCCGGAGATCCCGGTTGCCGGAAAGACCGTTTGCCACGAGAAATGCCGCTTTGTCCAGGGGCATGCCGGGTTCTTCTTTCAGAAGCTCCATTACCTTTTCGGCCACCTTTCCGTATGCGGCCACGCCTAAAGAGCTGAGAGCATTATGTATTCTGTTTACAAGCGTATTTTCTTCAACTGGTCTGCTTCCGGCCTGCGGCTCGCTGATTATCCGGGCGGTAAGCTGATCATTCATCTTCTCTCCTATCATCAGGGTTACAGGATCTCCAGCTCCCGCCGCGAACCCTTCGGGGGCTTGGGCAGTAAAAACGGCGCCGTCAAGCAGCTTTATCAGGAGCAGGCCATTATCGACGGATTGTATCCTTCCCCTGATAATGTCTCCCGCGTTCAGGGTCTCAAGGGCTACCTGGCTGTCCGCAGTATTCCTGGCCAGTATCTGGAGAATTTGCCTTGATGCTGCCTGGTTGACATTTGCCGTGTTCATAAAACCACCCGTAATTTACTTAATATTTTTCGTAAAGCTTACACGGTGTATGGGACTTAAACCTTTTTCCCTGATAGCCCGGATATGTTCCCCGGTACCATAGCCCTTGTGCTTTGCCAGCCCGTAGCCGGGATACTTCAGGTCCAGTTTCTCCATTATCCGATCCCTCGTCACCTTGGCCAGGATAGAGGCTGCGGCTACCGAAACCGAGTTCTGATCAGCTTTCGGAACCGATCTCTGTGGTATGTCGAGGCTAAGCCTTACTGCATCGATTATGAGAAAATCCGGTTTGATCTTCATATGGCTGACGGCAAGTTCCATGGCTTTTCTGGTGGCTTCATAAATGTTTATTTCATCTATTTTCCGGTTGTTCACTATCCCAATGCCGTATGATACCGATTTTTCCTTTATTATGTCATACAGCTCGTCCCTTGCCTGCTCCGTCAGCTTCTTCGAATCATTGAGCCTGTGTATCACGACACCGGGAGGAAGTATGACGCACGCTGCCACGACAGGTCCGGCCAGCGGTCCTCTCCCTGCCTCGTCTATCCCGCCGACATACAAATAACCTTTTCCGTATGCCTCAAGCTCCATGGCCGACATTTTAAGCAGCCTTTCCTCTTCGGCGCGTATTTTTAACCATCGCTTATAATAATTATCGGCAAGATCATCGACATAGTCCCCGTATTCTTCTGAAAGCGACTTCAGCCATTTGTAGGCTTGCTCCGCTTCCATGGCATCCGCCTGTTCCTTAAGGCTTTTAAGCGTCGGTTTCTTCATTTCTCAATATCCTCCCTGGGTGGAAACTCCAGTGTTATTTTTCCTATCTTCCCGCCCCTGAACTCGTCAAGAACAATGACGGCTATCCTGTTCAGGTCTACTTCACCGCCTGAAACAAGGCAGCCGCGCCTTCTTCCGGCCTCCTCCAGGAGGTGGAACCCGGTTTTCCCTTCAACGCTTTCAAGTTTATACCGTTCCATGATCTTTTCCGGGTAAGTATCGGCCAGGACTTCCATAAGCTTTGCCGCAAGCTCTGCGGTATCCATTATTTCATCCTTTATGGCCCCTGTAAAGGCAAGATTTAATCCTGTATTCCTATCCTCAAACTTAGGCCACAGGATCCCGGGCGTGTCCATAAGTATGATCTCGGGATTGACACGTACCCATTGCTGGGTCCTGGTGATACCAGGCCTGTCCCCCGTGACAGCGCTGGCTTTCCCGGCTATTTTATTTATAAATGCAGACTTCCCGACATTGGGGATTCCGACCACCATGGTCTTTACCGGCCTGTGAAGACGTCCTCTCGCCTGGGCCGATTCAAGCTTGTTCCGGGTTAATTCCCTTAGCTTGGATTTCAGCTCTCCCAGGCCCATGCCCGTGATTGCATTGGTAAATACGACACTGATACCCTTCCCTGCAAAGTAATCCTTCCATTCCTCGTTGCGGGCAGGGTCGGACAGGTCGCTTTTGTTTAGCGCTATTACCCTTGGTTTGTTTTTAAGCAGTGTGTCAATATCAGGGTTCCTGCTCGATATGGGGATACGGGCGTCCAAAAGCTCTATGGCAACGTCCACCAGCTTAAGGTTTTCTGCCATGATTCGCCTTGTTTTGGCCATATGCCCGGGAAACCACTGAATGTTCATCCTATCACTCCATGATTAATATTGGTCAGGACATATCTCTATTGTAACCTAAAATCGCTTCAAGCAATAGCTGTACCTTCATCATGCCTGAACGAGGTCATAACGCAGATGAAACCTTACCAGACAGTCTGGATAAAGACGAGGTAATGAGAACTAAGAATAAAAAGCGCCCGGAAAATGATCCGGGCGCCCGTCGAACTTGCGTATACTTATGTTCTTGATTTTCTTTTGGAAATTACATCAAAGGCGACAGCTATCAGAAGTACCAGGCCTTTAATATTCTGCTGCATATCAATACCTACGCCCATGATGCTCATGCCGTTGTTAAGAACGCCCATGACCAGGGCTCCGATGATGGCTCCTATAACCGTTCCCACGCCGCCGTTGACCGACGCACCTCCAATAAAGCACGCCGCAATAGCATCCAGTTCAAAGTTCTGCCCCGCTACGGGAGAGGCCGAATTGATGCGCGAGGAAAAGCTGATTCCGGCAATGGTGGCCAGCACGGCCATGTTTACATATGTAAAGAACAGGACTTTGTTGGTATTGATACCTGATAACTGTGCCGCCTTCTCATTGCCGCCCATGGCGTAAATGTAACGCCCGGCTATAGTATTTTGTGTAAATATGGTATAGCCGGCAACAAGAACACTGATTATGACAAATATGACCGGTATGCCCTTGTATGCTGAAAGCCAGTAGGAAAGGAGCATGATTCCGCCCACAACAATAATGGCCTGAATTATGAAGAATGCTGCAGGCGTGTTTTCAAAACCATATCTTGCGCGTTCCCTTCGCTTTCTTATTGCCATCACGACATACAGTATCGAAAACACTATTCCTGCCACTATTGTGGTAACATTGAAACCCGCACCGAAGAAATTGAGGAAGTCAGGTATGAATCCTGCGCTGATAACCTGGTATTCAGGCGGATAAGGCGCCAGAGTCTGTCCCTCGAGGATTGTATTGGTCAGTCCTCTGAAAATCAGCATGCCTGCCAGGGTAACAATGAACGCCGGAATACGTATTATGGCTATCCAGAAGCCTTGCCAGAGGCCGATGAGCAGACCAATGGCCAAAGTGATCAAAAGGGTCGGTAACATGGGCATTCTCATATTGATCATGAGCGAGCCTGTTATGGCCCCTATGAACGCGACCACAGAGCCTACAGAGAGGTCTATATTACCTCCGGTCAGGATACAAAGTGTCATACCGATGGCCAGAATCAGCACATAACTGTTCTGAAGAACAAGGTTTGTCACATTCATCGGATAGAGGAGAACTCCATTGGTGGCAATCTCGAAGAAAATCATGATGACCACCAGGGCAATGAGCATGGCATATTGTCGGATATTGTTCTTTAAAGCTTTTCCAAGGCTATCCATTAATTACACTACCTCCCTGTTACTCTGCATAATGCATTTCATTATACTTTCCGAGGAAGCTTCCTCCCTGCTTAATTCACCCACAATGCGACCGTCATTCATGACATAGATCCTGTCGCACAGCCCAAGGATCTCGGGAAGTTCCGACGAGATGAAAATGATGGATTTCCCTTCATCGGCCAGTTGATTGATAATGGTGTATATCTCATACTTGGCTCCTACATCTATTCCCCGGGTGGGTTCATCAAGTATCAGCACATCCGGGTGGGAAAAGATCCATTTGCTCAGGACCACCTTCTGCTGGTTTCCACCGGAAAGATTGCCTGTTTTCTGAAGAATGCTGGAAGACTTGATGGCCAGCTTGGACCGGTATTCTTCCGCAACCTTGATCTCCTTGTTTTCATTAATGAACCATTTTCTCTTGCTGACCTTTTTCAGGCTAGGCAGCGTGATATTGTGCCTGATGTCGTCGATCAGGATAAGTCCTGCTGTTTTACGGTCCTCAGTGAGATAGGAAACACCGTTATCTATTGCCTGGCGGACAGTATTGAATTCAACCGGCTTACCGTCTTTGAAGATCTGGCCGGATATCCGGCTGCCGTAGGATTTCCCGAAAATGCTCATGGCAAATTCTGTCCTGCCGGCTCCCATAAGTCCGGATATGCCAACGATTTCTCCCTTTCGAACCTTGATGCTGACGTCTTTGATAACTCTCCTGTCATGAATCAGCGGATGGTATACATTCCAGTTCCTGACCTCAAAAACCACGTCCCCGATTTTTGGTTCCCGCTTCGGGAAACGGTTGACCATGGTTCTTCCGACCATGCCCTTGATAATCCTGTCTTCATTTATGTCATCAACGCCAACCTTGAGAGTTTCAATGGCTGCGCCGTCCCTTAAAATAGTGATGGAATCCGCCACCTTCAATACTTCATTGAGCTTGTGGGAGATAAGGATACATGTTATTCCATCTCTTTTAAGTTCCAGAATAAGGTTCAGAAGATTGTTGGAATCTTCCTCGTTCAGGGCAGCTGTCGGTTCATCCAGTATCAGAAGTTTTACCTTTTTGGCCAGTGCCTTGGCGATTTCAACCAGTTGCTGTTTGCCAACGCCAATATCTTTAACCAAGGTTTGGGAGTTTTCATTCAATTTTACTCTTTTTAGCAATTCCCTGGCTTCCAGATGGGTTTTGTTCCAGTTGATAAATCCGTTCTTCTGCCGCTCATTTCCCAAAAACAGGTTTTCCCCGATGGACATGTAGGGTTCAAGGGCAAGTTCCTGATGGATTATAACAATGCCTACTCTTTCGCTGTCCCTGACACTTCCGAAGCAGCATACTTTCCCCTCAAATATGATTTCGCCGCTATAAGTGCCGTATGGATATATTCCGCTAAGGACATTCATAAGGGTTGATTTGCCTGCTCCGTTCTCACCGACCAGGGCATGGATCTCGCCGGCTTCCACCTTGAAATTAACATTGTCAAGGGCCTTAACACCGGGAAATACCTTTGTGATATTTCGCATCTCAAGGATTGTTCCCAAGATTTCATCCCCCTGTTCCTTTGTTTGACTTCTTATAGGATAATGGGCTACTTTTCAGCCCATTACAAAACAGAACCACACCCCTGCCAGCTTACAGAAGATCAGGCAGGGTCCGGGAACCTTGTCATTTATTAATAAGAACCGGTTTGGAGACGGCAAAACCGGAGTCTTGCCGTCTCCAAACCGGACACCTTGGGGGTAGGTGTCCGGAAAATCAGCTATTTAATATCGTCCTCAGTGTAATATCCGCTGTCGATAAGGAGTTGCTTGTAGTTGTTCTTGTCTGCGAAGACTGGTTCACAGAGGTATGAAGGAACAACTTTCACGCCATTGTTATAGGTCGTGGTGTCGTTGACAGGAGCTTCTTTGCCCTGGAGCAGAGCGTCGACCATCTCAACAACCTTTGCCGCAAGTGTCCTGGTGTCTTTGAAGACAGACATGGACTGCTTGCCTTCGATTATAGCCTTAACATTGGCCTTGTCACAGTCCTGACCGGTCAGGATGGGGAAAGGTTTGTCAGGTGTGCCATAGCCATTGTTCTGCAGGGAAGCTACAATACCGATGGCCAGGCTGTCGTTGGGAGACAGGACAGCATCCAGTTTCTTTCCGCCAGCATAGTTCGCTGTAATCAGGTTGTCCATCCTGGCCTGTGCCTTGGCCGACTCCCAGGCCTGTATAGCTATCTTGTTGAATTCGGTCTGTCCGCTGGGAACAACGAGCTGACCATTGTCAATGTACTTCTGAAGGATGCTCATAGCACCGTCATTGAAGAAGTATGCGTTGTTGTCATCGGGAGATCCGGCAAACAGCTCAATATTGTACGGGCCTTTTCCTTCCTTCAGTCCAAGGGCCTCTTCAATGTATGTACCCTGGAGAACACCGACCTTGAAGTTATCGAAAGTAGCATAATAGTCTACATTAGGTGTCTGCATGATAAGACGGTCGTAAGCGATAACTTTGACCTTGGCATCTGCTGCTTTCTTAAGAACATCGGTAAGAGACGATCCGTCGATTGCAGCGATAACCAGAACTTTACAGCCCTTGGTGATCATGTTTTCGATCTGCTGGATCTGAAGGTTAACGTCGTTGTTGGCATACTGGAGATCTACCTGGTAACCTTTTTCTTCCAGCATTTTCTTGACGTTAGCGCCATCCTGGTTCCATCTTTGCAGCGACTGTGTCGGCATTGCAACACCGATGAGCTTGCTTGAGCCCTGGCCGCAGCCGGTCAATGCGAACATACCTACCAAGAGAGCCAAAACAAGAAACAATGACAGTTTCCTTTTCATTACCATTCCTCCATTCCAATTTTTAAGGCCTTGCACCTATATTAATTGTAAATGAAGGCATGTTTATAATCCCTTGAGATAATTATGAAAATGCTGGCAATTTTAAACCAATGTGTTATTTCCCCGATTATACATGGAGATTTTTAAGGTTAAAATTTTCCTGATATTTTGCATTCTTCCATAATAAAATATTGCTATCATAATCATTTCAGGCTAATCAATCTTTGGCCATTGATCCTTTGGTACATTGATAAAAATATCCTCCAGGCGATGAAAGCTGTCTTTGATTATGGTGTCTATCATGTTTTCCTTAGTTACCGGAATGGGTTCCAGCTTACGATAAGGCACCTGATATGTTCCGTCAAAAATGGTTTCCTCTATTCCCAGATCCTCACCCTTAACAATTTTGACCGCTGCTTCGGCGGCAGCCTTGGCAAGCCTGTCTATTGGCTTGTAAACGGTCATAAGCTGTGTTCCTTCCACAACCCTCTGGCAGGCGGAAAGATCGGCGTCCTGCCCCACTACTGCCACCTTTCCCGCGAGCCTTTTCTCAGAAAGCGCCTCTATGGCGGCATCAGCCAAAGTATCATTTGCCGCGACGATGGCGTGAATCTCCACGCCTCTCTCAATAGTCTTTTCCACTAGTTTAAAGGCTTCTTCGTATGCCCAGTCATGGGCAGATCCTTCGGCGACAATTTCTATATCCCCGTTGCGGATAGGCTCGCCAAGAATATTCATATATCCCTGATACAGCATGTAACTGTTATAGTCTGTAGGTGCCCCCCTGATGATCACATAGTTGCCCCTCGGAACTTTTTCCAGAACCGCTTTGGCTTTATATTCCCCCACCTTGACATTGTCGAAGGAAATATAAAGATCAGCCCCCCCGTTCCTTATCAGGCGATCATAGCAAATAACCTTGATGCCCGCCTTATTTGCCATTCTTACGGCCTCCGCGCTGGCTTCGGCGTCATGGGGAATAATTACCAGAATGTCAATTCCCTCATCTATCAGTTCCCTGACCTGTCTCATTTGTACTGTATGGTCATTGTTGGCGTTTTGGACCAGCACCTCGGCACCGAGTTCCTTAGCCCTTGCCACAAAGATATCCCTGTCCCTTTGCCAGCGCTCCTGAACGGTTGATCCCATGGAGAAGCCTATTTTGATGACAGATTCCTTATCATCCCCGGTTTGCTGGGCAGGTATCGCATTGTCGCCCGTACATCCCGGGAAAATCAGCACGATAAGGCAGAGCAATACAAGTACGGTCATGCAAGGCCTTCTTGCAATCAACGAAGACACCTCCTTCTACCTTAGCGGCATACCGAACTCTGAAACTGATTCATTCCATATAGTTTGACGGACTGTACCCGGTCGCTTTCTTGAATATCTTGCTGAAATAATTGGGGTCATTATATCCCACCTTATAGCAGATTTCCTTCACGCTAAGATTCTTTTCCCTGAGCAGTCTTTTTGCTTCCGTGATGCGAACCCTGGTCAGATAATCTATGAAGTTCTCACCTGTTTCTTCCTTGAAGAAACGGCTGAAATACTGTGGACTCAGCCCCGTCTCCCTGGATACCTCCTCAAGAGATATATCCCTGCTGAAGTTTGCGTCTATGTAACTCATGGCTGTACTTATAAGGTGATGGCACCGTTTTGTCCTTGATGCCCTGATGCTCGCGGTTATGGTTTCAATCTGTCCTTTGCACCAGTTTTTCAGAAGCATGGGGTCGTCAATATCGAGAAATTCCTTCAGGTAACTGCGGTCCCTTAAGGCATCCTTGTCTTCGATGTCAAGTTCCAGCGCCTTACGGTGAAGCATGACAACCAGTTCCAAAAGTCTTTCCTTGATATCCTCAAAGGTGTATTGCATATTTGCGGCCAATTCATCATATATTTGCGAAAAGAGGACCAGGCATTCCCTTGTATCACCCAAAAAGGCCTTTTCCAGGAATTCCTTCTCCCTTGCATTGAACAGGACCTGGTTGATCCTGGCTTCCTGCGGAATATCATGTATATGAATGACTTCGTTGGCGCTGGCATGTTTGACTGCCCGTATGGATTCCGAGAACGACGTCATAATATTATCGCTGGTTTGTATGCTGCCGATGCCTATGCGGAAGGAAGCATCAACCCATTTGGTGATACTCTCAATAATGTGCTTCCCGGCTTCAACGGCCTTCAGTCTCTCATCATAATCGTCATTATGATCGTAAACAGGCACATAACAAACGACACGGTTGAGCATGACGGGACCTACAATACAGTTCATACGGCTTTTAATAATTTCCCTGAGCCGGGGATAGAATGACTGGCTTAAAACGCTTGATCCGATAACATTGCCCAGTTTCCCCGACTGCTTTTGCTCCCCGAATTCCAGGGTCATGACATAACCCGGGCCTTCCGGGAGCTCCAGTAAACGCGCATAATTACTGATTTCCTGGTTATAGTCCTCGTAAAGCAGGATGGAATAAATGAAGCCATGCTCCAGCACCGGCAATACCCTTTCAAACTTTTCTTTCAGTTCAAGTTCCATTCTTTTTTTCTTTCTTGCCTCGTTAAGACGATGCTCGGCCTGCCGGATAATTTCAATGATTTTCATTCGGTTCAAAGGCTTCAGCATGTATTCCACGACCCCGAGGTTTACCGCCTCCTTCGCATACTCAAACTGTTCATAGGCGGAAATTATAACAAACTCAACCTGGGGATAGATCTCCTTGATCTCCCGTATGGCATCAATGCCGTTGATGCCGGGCATGCGAATATCCATGAAGATCAGATCCGGCTTGACGGCTTCGACCTTTTCAATAGCTTCACGTCCTGACCTTGCGGTTTCTGCCACGATCACATTGTCAAAATTCTTTTCCACAATGTACCTGATTGATTCAATCACGATGTTTTCATCATCAACCACCATAATCTTAAGCATGGAGACATTCCTTCTTCCTCTGGACGCAGTATTTGGGTATGCTTATCACAACTTTTGTACCGCCGGGTTTACGGCTTATGATATCCAATATGTGTTCATAGTCGAAAAAATTTCGCAGCCTCTGCATAACATTTCTGGTGCCTATACCCGTGGTGTGGCCCACAGATCCGGAAGGTCTGCTGTCTTCGGTGTCATCCCTGAGTATTTGATCTATTTTTTCCTGATCCATCCCCACACCGTTATCCTCTATCTCAATGATAAAGTTTTCTCCGTCTTCCATGGCCCTAAGGATAATGGTACCGCCTGATTCAAGTTCACTGATGCCATGGATAAATGCGTTTTCAATTAAGGGCTGCAGCACCATGCAGGGTATCGGGATATCCAGGATATTTTCATCCACTTCCTGGAGATAATTGATTCTGTCCGCATACCTCACCTTCAATAAAGCAATATAGTTGTTGATGTTCTCGATTTCATCACGAAGCGTTACGGGGCTGTCAAGACTTCTTAAGTTGTAACGGAACAGGTTGGAGAAACACTCTATGAAATAGCAGGTCCTGTCCGCTTTTTCAAACATGGCAAGCTGTACCGCGGCATTGAGCGTATTGAAAATGAAATGGGGATTGATCTGTGATTGCAGCGCCTGCAGCTCGGTTTCCTTCAGGTGGCTTTTTATTATGAGGTTCTGCATTTCCTGTTCCTTCAGCCGGGTTTCCAGTTCGGCCTTCTCCCTGATGGCCGCCACCTGCTCCCTGATGCTTTCAGCCATTCGGTTGAAGGCATCAGCCATAATGCCGATCTCGTCGTTGCTGTCAACCGAAACCCTTTCAACATCATACTTTCCGTTTGATATTTCGTTGGCCGCTTTGGCCAGGCTTATAATGGGCTGGGTGGTTTTGAAAGTCATCCTCAGGATAAAAATTATATTGAAGCTTATGATGCCAATAATAATCAGGAAGTTGATAAGCAGTATGTAACCCAGACGTCCCTTAATCAGGGTATAGCCCTTTGTGTTTTCCTGGAACTGGTTCTGCATCAGCTTGTTGATATACAGATTGATATAGTCATATACTTTGCTGGCTTCGGTATAATATTGCGTATACTTTTCAATATCCCTGCCCCGCTTGGCGCTGACGGCAGTATCACTGTAGTCCAGGTAAGTGTTGATCATATTGCCGATATCGTGCAGCAAAAGCCCGCTTTCGGAATCGTAGATCATTTCGTTTATTTCATTCCCGGTGTTTCTGAGACTGGCGGAATACCTGAAATAATCCTTGAGGCTTTCGGAATGACTGGTTGACAGGTAACTCTCGAGGGTGCTCTGGACGTTGGCTACGGTATCACTGATATCACTAAGATACTGGTTGTTCTCAAAAATGGCATCCATGCCTGACGCAAGCATCTGGGCATTGTAATAGGAGACAAAGCACGCCATTCCCATAAGAAGCGTGGTCACCATAAAATAGAGTATTAGCTTTTTTCTGATCCGGTTAAGCGAAAGTATTCTGATTAACCTTTTCATGGCTCTGCTTGTTCCTTATCGGAGATTTCGGCAAGTTTGTCAATATAGTCTCCTATATTGCTGTAAGTAACCACTTTTGCTCCCGTATCAACATAGATCGTCGTCATTCTGTCCTTTTTGATCTCGATCATGGTTTTAATGCTCTCATAGCCTATCTCATAAGGGTTAGCCACAACCGTGCCGTAAATCACGCCCTTTTCAATGTATCTGAGGATTTCAGGCGCGTCATCATAACCTATAAGGGTGATTTGCCCGACCTTGTTGAGATCAACTATAATCTGGGCTGCGCTGATTGTGTCCTTGGAGCTGGTGCAGATAATGGTATCTATCTCAGGATAATCGATGAGTATTCTTCTGGTGACCTCCTCGGCGCTGAAGAATCCCGTGCTGGATGAGAAAGTTTTTATGGTCATACCTGGCATGTCCTTGAGGGTGTCCTTTGTACCTGCAATCCTCAGGTTTTGGGGAACATTGACAGCGCCGTCAATATAGTCGCTGAGAATGATAGCGATATTTGCTTTTTCCCCCTTGGCTTCCAGTACCAGTTTACCGGCTTCGCGGCCCAGGTTGAAGGTATTGGTGCCTACATAGGCATTACGCTTGCTCTCCTTTGCCTCTGCCTCAATGGTTATCACAGGTATTCCGGAATCAACAGCCTTGTCAATAAGGGGCGTAAACTTTTCCTCGTCAAGTACATGGGTAATAATGCCGTCAACCTTTGACGCGATTGCTATATCGAGATACATTAGCTGTTCTTCCAGGTTGGTAAAACGCGGAACATTGAATTCGACTGCCACATTGAATTCTTCGGCAGCGGCAAGGCAGCCTTCCTTTACAGACTGCCAGAAGGTGTCATCAGCTTGTCCAATGACAGAAAAGTGATATTCCGGCCTGTGCCCGTTTCTCCAGAACACATTCCTTCCCTGAAGGAGGTTAAGTCCCTGGTATTTAAAATAGCCAATAGAATAGATGATTAACAACCCAAAAACAAGGAGTACTATCACGGCTCCGATGGCAAAAGCCTTTTTCATGGCGACCTCACTTTTATAAGTCCGTCCATGGAATTTTATACAATTAATTATAACATAAAAGGCATAACATGACCTGCCTGATTATTTATACCACCAGGAAGCTCCTTTATGGGAGAATATAAAAAAGAGGACTTTCCATGTCCTCTTCTTTCATAATGCAATTAATCTTTCGAAGCGCCGATATCCTCTTTAACTCTTGCTCCCTTACCAACACGGTTGCGCAGGTAGTAGAGTTTTGCTCTTCTTACCTTACCTCTCCTGATGATCACAATGGAGTCAACCTTGGGAGAATGAACCGGGAAAACCCTCTCAACGCCTATGCCGAAGGAAAGCCTTCTGACGGTAATAGTCTTCCTGATTCCGCCGCCGCGCATGGCTATGATGGTTCCTTCAAAAGCCTGGATCCTTTCACGGTTTCCTTCTTTGACCTTTACGTTGACCTTTACATAATCACCGATTTTGAGGTTCGGAAGGTTTTTCTTCATGCCTTCCTGTTCAAGAGCACGAATAATATCCATCGTATTTTCCTCCATTCATAGAGCGTTCATATCTGTTCAATCAACTACATATAAAACATTCTTATTTTTGAACAATGCAGACAGCGGACCGCTCTTTACTCACGCCGTAATATTATAGCATGCGAGTTCACATTTGTAAACAGCTTAATATTATCGAAAATTATTGACAAACGATAATTTTATCATATAATAAAAACAGAATTATCGTTTTACAATAATTTTCGGAGGACAATATGAAACATAAACTATTTTATACCTTTCTCGCATGTGAGGCAATTGCCTGCGTAATATTAAGTCTTGCCGGAAAGTTCCTTTTCCAGGGCTTCTCCGTCGTGATGGCATTCCCTTTCGAACAGATCGGTTCTTTGCTGCGGATGCTGTCCCTGTCAGGCAGTCTTGGCAACTTGGTATCTGTCGTTATTTATTCGGCGATATGCCTTATTCCCTTAATTATCCTGTTTTTACTTCGTAAAAAGCGCAAACTGTACGCTGAAGACACCCTATTGGTTGTATTGAGCGCAGTGCTGTTCATAGTGATATACTATATGGTTAATCCGGGTTTTCTCAGCAACTTCCTGGGAAGCTCATTGGGATATGGCACCGGCAAGGCCTTTCTTGGAGTGATAGTCTATTCCGTTTTAGTCAGTTATGTTCTTATCAGGATCACGCGCCTGTTCTTTTCCGCTGATGCCGGCAGACTCCAGAAGTACCTGATGATCCTGCTTTATGCATTAAACATCTTTGTTGTATTTTTTGTTTTCGGAGCCAGGTTCAGCGAACTTCTCGATTCCTTTGCAAGGCTCCGTCAAAGCAATACAGGAAACGAAGATGGTCTTGGCATAAGTTATGTCTTCCTCGTCCTTGGGTATATTGCTGATGCCATATCAACTGCGATGATAATACCAGTGGTAATCCGCGGACAAAACCTGCTGTCTGAGCTGTCCTCCGACCGGTATTCCGAAATGTCGGTCATCTGCGCCGAAAGGCTCTCCCGCACGTGCAGGCTGGCTGTAGTGCTGAGTATCCTTTCAAATCTCGGATATAACCTTTTGCAGCTTGTTTTTATCCGCAAACTGTTTGTCACAGACAGTACGATCCTAATGCCTGTCTTTTCAATAGCCTTTTTGCTTGCTGCTTTGCTTTTTGCGCAGTACATCAGGGAAACCAGGCAGCTTAAGGAAGACCACGACATGATCATTTGAGGGGGACTGCATTATGGCTATCAGGGTTCATCTTGAAGAAGTCCTCAAAAAGAGAGGCATGACCTCCAAGGAGTTATGCGCCCTAATAGGGATCACCGAAGCTAATCTTTCAATATTAAGAAGCGGCAAGGCAAAGGGCGTCCGCTTCAGCACCATAAATAAAATATGTTATTACCTTTCATGTGATGTGGGGGATATTTTAAAATTTGACGGAAACCTGGAGGGCGACGATGATGAATAAAAGATTGTTATCAGCATTTTTGGTTGTTATGATACTGGTTTCGGCATCGGGCTGCCAGCTTGCCATTGAAGATAAAGGGGAAGTAAAAGCCAGAGACAGGTTGATAGGTGTTTTTATCACTGATGAATACCTGGATCTTTTCGATACGGAAAAATTTTTAAACGACAATGCCGGTAAATTCTTTCCGGGCGGTCTGAACAATCTGAACATAGATTACAGCAAGTACCAGAAGCGTCTGTATGCAACCCTCGTGCCGAAAGCTGGAGAGCATCCCGACGCAAAAGAGTATGTTTTTGAGGGAGTTGACGGAATACCATTTTATGCGGCACGGGTCCCTGCCGATGAAAAAGAGAACAGCTATATAACCACGGTTACCGGCAAGGTGGTCTGTGATGTTCATACGAGCTTCATCCTGCGCGATGATGAAGACAGTATCATTCTGGAGGGTACGGTTTATGTCACTCCGGACACCGCAGACACGATTTATCAGTTCAACCCTGTTTACCAGAGCCATGACGGTAAGGTTTACGTTGTTTCGGGAAACAGCGCCAGGCTTGGTTATTTTGAAGATGAGGGCGCAACGTTTTCAAAAGCGCTGGATGAAAAGGTGACCGTGACCGAAAACGGAATAAGCAAAACTGTCAGTTCATCTGTCAAAGTGACAATGACTGTCGTGCTGCCGCCCAATAAAATATCTGTGCTGGAAATGGATAAGGACAGCAATGTCATATCCCGAACCAATTATTCACCCGGGAAACTTCCGGATACTATTACTCCTTCAGCAGTGACAGAGTATATCCTGGTGGAAAGCCACAGCACGGATGCGGATGGCAAAGCTGTAACCTCACGCTCAGTTTATGGGAGAAAAGATAATCACATAAAAACTTTCTACTGCCGGGACAATGGCATATGCATACAACAATGGACCAACATTGACTGGGATGCAAAATGACCATATATTATGCCCAGTTATTTTATAAAATATACTAGTTGATAATCAAAATGTTTTCATTTATTATTAGAATAATTATTCAGCGTCTGTGTGATCAGCATAAAATGTTAATAAAGTACTGAAAGGGGCACTGTTATGTCTGATAAACTGAAGGTTGGTATAGTCGGCGGCACCGGCATGGTAGGGCAAAGATTCATTACCCTCCTTGAAAACCACCCATGGTTTGAAGTAGTATCAATCGCTGCAAGCGCAAGATCGGCAGGGAAAACCTACGAGGAAGCGACAAGCGGAAGATGGAAGCTTACATCTCCCATGCCCGAAAAAGTCAAAAACATAGTGGTCAAAGACGCCTCCGAGGTTGAGAAGGTCGCATCGGAAGTTGACTTTGTTTTCTGCGCGGTAGATATGAAGAAGGAAGAAATACGGGCCCTGGAAGAGGCTTATGCCAGGACGGGAACCCCCGTCGTTTCCAACAACTCGGCCCATCGCTGGACACCGGATGTGCCAATGGTCATACCTGAAATCAATCCCGGGCATATAAAGCTGATAGATTACCAGAGAAAACGTTTGGGAACTTCAAGGGGATTTATCGCCGTAAAGCCTAACTGCTCCATACAGAGCTATGTCCCGGCCCTTCACCCCCTCATGGACTATGAGCCTGTCGAGGTCGTGGCATGTACTTACCAGGCTATTTCAGGCGCAGGCAAGACATTTAGCGACTGGCCCGAGATGTCAGACAATGTTATCCCGTATATTGGCGGAGAAGAGGAAAAGAGCGAACAGGAGCCTTTAAGGATCTGGGGCAGGCTGGAGAACGGCGCCATCGTTAAGGCAACATCCCCGGTCATAACCACCCAGTGTATCCGTGTTCCTGTGACCGACGGGCATATGGCAGCCACATTTGTCAGGTTTAAGAAAAAGCCTTCCAGGGAAGAGATCATCACCCGCTGGAAAAACTTTAAAGGCCTTCCGCAGGAATTAAACCTTCCTTCGGCACCCAAACAGTTCATCACTTATTTTGAAGAGGACAACAGGCCCCAGACCAGGCTCGACCGCGATATAGAGAACGGAATGGGGGTAAGCGTCGGCAGGCTGCGCGAAGACACGATATTTGACTATAAATTTATAAGCCTGTCTCATAACACGATCAGAGGCGCAGCAGGCGGCGGCGTGCTGATAGCCGAGCTCCTTAAAGCCGAAGGCTACATTACAAAGAAATAATTCACTCAATGTGCAGACGGGGACGGAGGTTTCTTACACAAAAATGTGCAAAAAACCCCGTCCCTTTTTACACATTAAAAAAGCAGGTTGTGGTTTTACCCTTCCTGCTTTTTTATTCAGATTATCTCGACGACAACCTTCTTGTTCTCTTTAATTGCTGCAGCTTTCATAACAACCCGTATAGCCCTGGCGATCCTGCCTTGCTTCCCGATAACCTTGCCCATGTCTTCCTCGGCCACTCTGAGCTCAAGGATCAACGACTGGTCGTCATCTATTTCGGTCACCGAAACCTGGTCAGGGTTGTCGACCAATGCTTTCGCAATATTCTCCAATAACTCTTTCATTGGATTACCTCCATTCGCTGCAGAAAAAACACTACTCTGTGACTCCTGCTATTTTAAGGAGCTTCTTGACCGTTTCGGTAGGCTGCGCGCCATTGCCCAGCCATTTCTTTACCTTTTCTGCATCCACCTTGATTATGGAAGGATCAGCCAAAGGATCATATGTCCCTACCTGGTCGATGAACTTGCCGTCACGGGGAGACCTGCTGTCCGCAACAACTATCCTGTAAAATGGCTTCTTTTTTGCGCCGATTCTCTTCAACCTGATCTTTACCATTATTTTCACCACCTTTCATATGTTCTGAGCCAAATCTATCTTTAGTCGGATTTTTAGCCATCCTGTA
>ENA-UPSB01000716-UPSB01000716.1-bioreactor-metagenome-genome-assembly--contig:-NODE-716-length-49380-cov-6.756067_pt1 | contig 49380 bp, 49 predicted proteins | sample MGYA00238182_ERZ773286 | MGnify/ENA primary metagenome ERZ773286 (study PRJEB29026, sample SAMN07631240) | bioreactor metagenome | isolation source: Switchgrass digestor | place: USA: Dartmouth...
CGTCCCGCTGCTCGACCCAAACCATGATGCCCTGGTATTCCAGTTCCATCGTCCCGCGGCAGAGGGGGAGTGACGATGGAACTGGAATACCAGGGCATCATGGTTTGGGTCGAGCAGCGGGACGGCATCGCCAAGCCGGTCAGCTGGCAGCTGATCGGGCAGGCCCGGCGCCTCGCGGAGAAGATCGGCGCCGAGGTCTTCGCACTGGTGCAGGGCCACCAGGTGGAGCACCTGGCGCAGGAGGCCATCTACTACGGCGCCGACCGGGCCTACCTCGTCGACCACCCGGTCCTCAAAGATTACCGAACCCAGCCCTACAGCGTCTCCACCCTGGAGGTCATCCGCCAGGTGAAGCCGGAGATCGTCCTGATCGGGGCCACCTACCAGGGGCGCGACCTCGCCGGCGCCATCGCCACGCACCTGCCCACCGGCCTCACCGCCGACACGACGATGCTGGACGTGGAGCCCAACCCGTCCCGCCTCCTGCTCGCCTCCCGTCCCGCCTTCAGCGAGAAGCTGATGGCCACGATCCTCTGTAAGAAGTACAAGCCCCAGATGGCCACCGCCCGCCCCGGCATCTTCGAGGCCCTGCCGCGCGACGAAAGCCGCACCGGCCAGATCCTCCGCGTGCCCTTCGACATGAAGGAGGAAGAGATCGCCACCAAGGTACTCCAGTTCTACCAGGACGAGGAGCGGGTGAACCTGGAGGACGCCCAGGTGATCGTGGCCGGCGGCCGGGGCATCGGCGGCCCCGAGGGCTTCGCGGTGCTGAAGGAGCTGGCCGACCTGCTCGGCGGCGTGGTGGGCGCCAGCCGTCCCTGCGTGGAGCAGGGCTGGATCAAGAACACCCACCAGGTGGGCCAGACCGGCAAGACCGTGCGGCCGAAGCTCTACATCGCCGTGGGTATCTCCGGCGCCGTGCAACACACCATCGGCATGACCGGTTCGGACGTGATCGTGGCCATCAACAAGGACCCGAACGCGCCGATCTTCAACGTGGCCCACTACGGCATCGTGGGTGACTGGCAGCAGGTGGTGCCGGAGCTGATCCGCGTGATCAAGGCCGGCAAGCCCGCCGTGGCCGGAGCAGGAGGTGCAGCCAAGTGACTGAACGCTTTGACGCCATCGTCGTGGGCGCGGGTCCGGCCGGCACGGCCGCGGCCCTCACCATAGCCCGCGGCGGGCTGAACGTGCTGGTGATCGAGCGGGGCGAGTTCCCGGGCGCCAAGAACGTGTTCGGCGGCGTGCTCTACCGCCACCACCTGGAGGAGCTGATTCCCGACTGGTGGACGAAGGCGCCGCTGGAGCGCCGGATCGTCGAGCAGAACTACTGGCTCCTGAATGACGACGGAGCGGTGAAGATCGGCCACCGCAGCCGCCGCTACGTGGATGGCAAGCCCAACAACTTCACCGCCATGCGGGCGAAATTCGACCGCTGGTTCGCCAGCCAGGCCGAGGAGGCCGGCGCCCTCCTCATCTGCGAGACCACCGTCACCGAGCTGCTGATGGAGGGCGACCGGGTGGTGGGCGTGCGCACCGACCGGGAGCAGGGCGACGTCTATGCCCAGGCGGTGATCATCGCCGACGGCGTGAACTCCCTCCTCGGCAAGCAGGTGGGGGCCCACCGGGAGCTCGAGCCCGGCCAGGTCTCGCTGGTGGTGAAGCAGACCCTGGCGCTGCCCAAGGAGAAGATCGAGGACCGCTTCGGCCTCGAGGAGGGCGAGGGCGCCACCATTGAGATCCTGGGCTCGCCGAGCCAGGGCATGGTGGGGCTCGGCTTCCTCTACACCAACGTCGACTCGCTCTCGCTGGGCCTCGGCATCATGGTTGACGACCTCGCGGCCACCGGCGCCAGGCCCTATGAACTGCTCGAGAACATGAAGCAGCACCCTGCCCTCCGCAAGCTTCTGCAGGGCGCCGAGGTGAAGGAGTACGCCGCCCACCTGATCCCGGAGGGCGGGCTCCGGGCGATGCCGAAGCTGGCCGGCCCGGGCTGGATGATCTGCGGCGACGCCGCCGGCATGGTGAACGCGGTGCACCGGGAGGGCACCAACCTGGCCATCACCTCGGGCCGGCTGGCCGGCGAGGCGGTGGTCGCCATGGCGAAGACCGGCGACTTCTCGCCCGAAGGTTTCCAGGCCTACGCCAGGGCGGTTCAGGCCTCGTACATCCAGCGCGACCTGGCCAAGTACCAGCGGCTGCCGGCCTTCCTGCACGACCGGAAGGATCTGCTGATGGAGAAGCTGCCTGACGCCCTCAACGACAGCCTGTACGAATGGTTCAACGTGGATGACCGGCCGAAGGCCGAGCACCAGCGGCAGATCGTGCGCAACGTCATGGAGGCGGCCGGCGGCATGTGGGGCCTGCTGCGCCTGGCACATCAGGGATGGAGGGCGATCAACGAATGAGCGTATCGGTCGAGGAACTGCTCTTCACCATCCGGTACCGCTGCGACACCGAGTCGCACCTGGCCATCCGCGATCAGACCAGGTGCAGCACGTGCAACCAGCCGTGCCTGACCTTCTGCCCGGCCGAGGTCTACACGTTCCGGGACGGGGCGATGCACGTGGCGTACGAGAACTGCATCGAGTGCGGCACCTGCCGCATCGCCTGCCCGCACCAGAACATCGAGTGGCGCTATCCCCGGGGCGGCTTCGGGGTGGCCTACAAGATCGGCTGAGTACTCCCCCCGACGGGCGCACACGGGAAAACCCCGCTGCGGATACCGCAGCGGGGTTTTCGCGCTCACTCGGCCTTGTCGCCCTGCTTGCCCGGCTCCGCATGCCCCTCCGGCCCGCTCCCCTGCTTTCGGGCGATCTCCCGCCGCACCACGGGCGCCACCCGGGTGCCGAAGAGCTCGATCGCCCGCAGCACCGCCTTGTGCGGCAGGCTGCCCACGGTGAGCTGCAGCAGGAACCGCTGGTGACCGAACAGCTCGTGCTGGTACAGGATCTTCTCGATCACCTGCTCGGGGCTGCCGACGAAGTCCGCCCCCCGGAGGCTGCGGGACGCCTCGAACTGGGCCCGGGTCATGGGGGGCCAGCCCCGCTCCCGCCCGAGCTGGTCCATCACTGCCTTGAACGCCGGGAAGGCCAGGTCGGCGGCGTCCTGCGACCGATCGGCGATGAAGCCGTGGGAGTTGATGCTGAGGGCAGGCGGCTCATGCCCGTTCGCCTCAGCCGCCCTGCGGTGCAGCTCGACCAGCGGCCGGAACCGCTCCGGCAGCCCGCCGATGATGGCCAGGGCCATGGGCAGCCCCAGGGCCCCCGCCCGGACGGCGGAGTACTGCGTCCCGCCCACGGCCACCCAGATGGGCAGCCGCTCCTGCACCGGACGGGGGTAGACGCCCTCCCCGTGCAGGGCGGGCCGGAACCGCCCCTCCCACGTGACCTGTTCCGACTCCCGCAGCTTCAGCAGGAGGTCCAGCTTCTCCGCAAAGAGCGCGTCATAATCGTCCAGGTCATAGCCGAAGAGCGGGAAAGACTCGATGAAGGAGCCCCGGCCCACCATGATCTCGGCCCGGCCTCCGGAAAGCAGGTCCACCGTGGCGAACTGCTGGAAGACCCGCACCGGGTCGTCGGAACTGAGCACGGTGACCGCGCTGGTGAGGCGGATCCGCTTCGTCCGCACCGCCGCCGCGGCGAGGATGGTGGCGGGCGACGAGGAGACGTACTCCGGCCGGTGGTGCTCGCCGATGCCGAAGACGTCGAGCCCCACCTGGTCGGCCAGCTCGATCTCCTCCATCAGGTTGCGGATTCGCTCCGCCGGGCTGAGCCGCACGCCGGTGACGGGGTCCGGCGTCGTCTCCACGAACGTGTAGATTCCGAGCTCCAAGGCATCATCCCCTGTCTCGTCGTACGCCCCGCTGCCCCCGTCAGCGGGTCACCGCCACCTGCTTGGCCACGAACTCCTCCACCTGCCGCACGGTCTTGGCGTCGCGGCTGTAGAGCCGGTCGACCAGGTCGCCCTTGCGGAACACCAGGAGCGTCGGGATTCCCCGCACGTCGAAGCGCTCGGCCAGGTCAGGGCTGGCGTCGGTGTCCACCACGGCGAAGTGCAGCTGCGGGAAGCGCTCGGGGAAGGCGGCGTAGGCGTCCTTGATGCGCCGGCAGTCGGGACACCAGTCGGCGCTGAAGTTGACGACCAGATGGTCGAACTCGCGGAGGGCCGCGTCAAACGTTGCCGCAGTCAATCTCTGCATCAATATGTACCTCCTCCACCCCGCACCGGCGAAATCCGTGCGGGGAAGGTCTCCTGCTCTAGAGACGCCCGGGTACCCCGGTGCGGTATGGTTGCCGGCCCTCGCAGGAAACTACAAGGGCAGGGCGAAGAGTATCTGCCGGTGATGACGTTGACCATTCTGCTGGAAATCTCAGACCTGCACCACCCCGATGGCCTGCACGGAATCTCCCTGAAGCTGGCCCCCGGCGAGGTGCTGGCCGTGGTGGGCAGCCACGGCAACGGAAAGGCTCCCCTGCTGGAACTGCTTACGGGCATCGGGCGCCCGTCCCGGGGGTACATCCGCATCTGCGGCCACGAGCCCGGCAGCCCCATGGCAAGCAGCCGGCTGGGCGTGGCCGGCTCCGCCTGGGGGCTCAACCCGGCGCACACGGTGGCGGAGACGCTGACGCTGTATGCGCGGCTCTGGTCGCTTCCCCCGGCGAAGTCCGGGGAGGTGGCTGCCGACCTGGAACTGACCGCCCGCCGCAACACCCTGGTGGCCGACCTCTCGCCGGGCGAGGTGGCGCGCCTGCGCCTCGCCCGCGCGCTGCTGCACCACCCGGCGCTGCTTGTCCTGGACGAGCCAGTGGGCGACGTCGATCTGGAGAGCGCGGAGATCATCGAGGGGGCCATCGGCGCCGCGGCCGACCGCGGGATGGGTGTGCTGATCACCACCTTCGGGCATCCGCGCACGCTTCGCCTGGCCAGCCGCGTCTACTACCTCGAAAACGGGCGGTTCGTGGAGCCTGCGCCCGCGCCCCCGCAGGGCGTGCCTGCCCCGGCAGCCGGCAGCGCACGGCTTGACCGGCCCCGGGTGGAACAGATTGCCGCCCGGAGAGACGACCGTGTGGTGCTCTTCTCCCCCGCCGAGATTCTCTACGCTTACGCGCAGGAGAAGAGCGTCTATCTGCACACCGCCGAAGGGGACTGGACGGCTTCCTTCACGCTGTCCGAACTGGAGGAGCGGCTGGCCGCCCACGGTTTCTACCGGGCCCACCGCGGCTATCTGGTCAACCTCGCCCATGTGCGGGAGATCGTCCCCTGGACCCGCAGCAGCTTCTCGCTGCGCCTCAAAGACGGCTCGGAAGTGCCGCTCAGCAAGCACCGGGTCGCGGAGTTGAAGGCGCTGCTGGGGTGGTGACCGGCACCCGCTCCCTCGCCCGCCCATCCGGCGCCTGACCCACTCAGCCCCGCCTGTGCACCATTCGTCCCCTTCCCGGCACCAGTCGTCGCTCCGGCGCACCCGCCGTCGCCCGCATGCTGCATGCCCCTCACCCCCCTGTCAGAATGGGGCTGAGGTGAGATGATGGATGATCGTACTGACCGGGGTGACCAAGTGCTACGGTTCCGTAACGGCCCTGAGCGACCTCAGTCTCGAAGTCCGCACAGGTGAGACCTTCGGACTACTCGGCCCCAACGGCGCCGGCAAGACCACCACCCTGCGGCTGGTCGCCGGGCTCGCCCGACCCACCCGGGGGCAGGTGCGGGTGGCCGGGCTCGATCCCTGGCAGAACGGCGAGGCCATCCGCCGGCAGATGGGCGTCGTGCTGGAGGGCGGCCTGCTCTACGACGGGCTGACCGTGCTGGAGAACCTCGTGCTGTTCGCCGGGCTGTTCGGCGTGCCGCGACAGGCGGCCCTCGACGCCCTGGAACAGATGGGGGTGGCCGACCTGCAGCACCGTCTTGCCGGTCGGCTTTCGAAAGGTCAGCGCCAGCGGGTGGCCCTGGCACGGGCCATTCTGCACCGCCCCTGCCTCCTCTACCTGGACGAGCCCACCTCGGGTCTCGATCCGGCGGCGGCGGCCGAACTGCACGCGCTCATCCGCAGCCTGCGCAGCCAGGGCGTCACCATTCTCCTGAGTAGCCACGACATGGCCGAAGTGGAGGCGCTCTGCGACCGGGTCGGCCTCCTCCGGGAAGGCCGCCTGGTGGCCTGTGATACGCCGGCCAGGCTCAAGGAGACGCATGGCCCTTCCCTGACTGACGCATTCATCCGGCTGACAAGGAGGGCCAACTGATGCGGTACATCAGCCTGATACAGGGCGAGTTCTGGGCGCTGAAGCGCAACCGGCGGATGTGGATGTTCATCCTCATGATGCTGGGCATGGCGGCCGTCTATGCCCTTGACGCGCAGGATGGCGGCACGTTCGTACCGGTGGTCCTGGTCGTCACCATCTACACCGGCACCTGGCAGATGACGGTCAACTCCCTCGTGGAGGAGAAGGAGCGGCGGACGCTCGAGGCCCTGCTGGTGACCCCGGCCCGGCCGCTGGAGATCATCGGCGCCAAGGCCACGGTGGGGATCCTGCTGGCCGCACTCCTTTCAGCCGTGATCCTGTTGCTCTTCCGGCAGCCCCCCCGGTCGCCCCTGGTGCTGCTGGCCGGCCTGGGGCTCGCCATCGGCTTCGCCACCGCCTCCGGCGCCCTCATCGGTATCGTCGCCCGGGATCTGAAGACCTCCTCTCTCTACCGCACGCCGGTGCTGGCCTTGCTGGTGGGCGCAACCATCGTTCCCTGGCAGGAGTCCGGGTGGGCGATCGCGGAAATCATGCGCTGGCTGCCCACCCGTCCGGTTCAGGAGCTGCTCTGGGGCGGCTGGACGGGTGCGCCGGTGCCCCTCACCCGGAACAGCGCCGTCATGCTTTTCTACACCCTGCTGCTGCTTGCCGTCGATGCCCGCATGCTCCGGCAGCAGGCCACCCAACGCTAACGTGCCGTTTCCGCTCCGAAAGGATGATGCCCCTTGCTGCACGTGATCTACGACCCCCACGACTCCACGGCCTGGTATCCCAACTTCCTCTCCGGGCTCCGCAAGGGCCTGGACGAGGCGGGCGTCGAGTACGAGTATTCGACCCGCATGCCCGAGCGGCCCCGGGGCCCCGTCTTCTTCACCCGCTACACGATCCAGGAGCAACTGCTGGAAGCGCCGGAGCCGCCGGAGCACGTCATCATCCACGAGCACGACATCTGGAACCCCTTCACCAACGCTTACGACCCGGCCGACCTGTGGATCTACCGCCACCCGTCGCTGGCGGCCATCCTCGTCACGAACCCCTCCATGGTGCCCTGGGGCCAGCGCTACCTTCCCGCCGGGTCGCGGGCGCGGGTGGTCGCCGCCGGCTTTCCCTACGACCACACGCTCATCAACCGGGTGATCGCCGAGGTCAAGCCCGGCCCTGATCGGGAGCGGCTGGTGGTCTTCCCGGGCCGGCTCAACGAGTTCTACCAGCCCTACCTCGCGGTGCGGATGGCCTTCGAGCTGATGGACCGGGGCTACCGCGTCTTCATCGCCTCGCCGATCGACCCGCTCTCTTACTACCCCGTGGAACTGTGGCGGCAGATGGGCATCGGGGTGGGGCGCCTGCCCCACGAGGAGTACTACCGGCTGCTCGCCCGGGCGCAGGCCGCCGTCTCCACCACCACGGGCGGCAGCCTCACCCTCGCCCTGTACGAGGCCTACCTCCTGGGCGCCACGCCCATCGCACCGGCGGGCCGGCCCGACCTGCCTCCGTGGACCGAGGTCTATCACCCCCGGTACGACGCCCTCAACCCTCGGGAGGCCATCGAAATGGTAGAGCAGCGCACCCCGGTCACGGTCGACCGGCGCTGGTTCGACATCCGCCACTACGTGGAGACCCTGATGGAAGTGGCCGGCCCCTGGATTTAGCCGCGCTGCCACAAAAAAACGCCCCCCTCCCGCGCGGAGCGCGGAAGGGGGCGCCGCTTTGTGTTGGAACCGATGCTACTCCTCCCGCGTACCCAACTGGGAGTCGAGGAAGAGCAGGGCACTCTTGCTGTCGCCCGCCATGCGGAGCTTCTGCAGCACCTCGTCGGCGCTCTTCTCCTCCTCCACCTGCTCCTCGATGAACCACTGGAGCAGCGGCAGCGAGGCGTAGTCCTTCTCCTCCACCGCCAGGGCGTACAGCTTGTGAATCATCGCGGTAATCTTCTGCTCGTGCGCCAGCACGGCCTCGAAGACGGCCACCGGCGAGGCATAGTCACACGAGGGCTCGGGAATCGCCTGCAGCTGGACCCGGCCGCCGCGGTCGTTCACGTGGCGGTAAAACTTCATCGCATGCTCCAGCTCTTCCTTCGCCTGGACCTCCAGCCAGTGCGCCATGCCCGGCAGGTTGACGGACTCGCAGTACGCCGCCATGCCGAGGTAGGTGTACGCCGAGCTGAGCTCGTTCTTGATCTGTTCGACCAGTGCCGCTTCCATGGCCCTGTTCACGGGAATCGCCTCCTTGATTCGACCGGGTTGATGCCCGTGTCGTTCTACATTTCCCCGTTGGCGGGCAACCCTCCTGCAAAATTGTCGGCGGCTTTTCCAGAGATCACCGCGCCGATGGGCTGGGTGAACCCGTCACCCGGTGCCGGGGGCAGTGCAAGTCGGCCATCTTCGGGAAGAGCAGGCCGCGTGCTCACGCCGCCTGCCCCAGCCGGTGCCCAGCCCAGACCGCCACCAGCCCCAGCGCGAGGCTGAAAGCCACGTTGGCGGCAGCCGGCAGCCAGCGGCCGGCCTCCAGGAGAAGCACCGTGTCCACGGACCAGGTGGAAAAGGTGGTAAACGCGCCGATGAACCCTGTCGTCAACGGCACCCGCCAGGCCTCTGGAAGGCGCCCCCGCTCGATGCCGTAACCCACCACGAAGCCCAACAGTGCAGAGCCGAGCAGGTTGATGACGAGCGTCGCCACAGGGAAGGCCGAGGGCAGGAGCGCCGTCAGCCACTGGCCGAGACCATGGCGAGCCAGAGCCCCCAGGGCGCCGCCTGCCGCGACGCCGATCACGGGCCCCCGGTTCATGGCCCCCACCCCATGGCAAGTCCTGCCCCAGCAGCCAGGAGGCCCAACACCACGCTCGCTGCGGCGTTCAGGAAGGCCAAGCGGCGGTCGCCCCGCCGCAGGGCATGGTACTGGTCGAGTTGCCAGGTCGAGAATGTGGTGAACGCACCGAGAAAACCGGTTCCGAGCACGGCCTTCACCTCAGGCGCCAGGGCGCCGCGGCCCACGAACAGGCCGGTCACCAACCCCAGAAGAAACGAACCGGCAGTGTTGACGACCAACGTACCCCAGGGGAAAGCCCGGCCGCCCGGCAGGCGGCCAATCCACGTGCCAACGAGATGGCGGGCCACCGCACCTGCGGCGCCCGCCACGCCAATCAGTACCCAGTCCACGTCACAACTCCTCATCTCACTGGCGCAACTTGCCGCGCACGTAGGGCTCCGGCCACACCACCTCGTGGCCCAGCGCGTGGGCGGCCGCCAGCGGGAAGTACGGGTTGCGCAGCAGCTCCCGGCCCAGCAGCACCACATCCGCCTGGCCGCTGCGCAGCACGGCGTCGGCCTGCTGCGGCGCGGTGATGAGCCCCACCGCCCCGGTGGCGATGCCGGCCTCCCGGCGGATGCGCTCGGCGAAGGCCACCTGGTAGCCGGGTCCGATGCTGGGGATGTGCTGCCTGGGCGAGTTGCCGCCCGTGGAAACGTCCACCAGGTCGACGCCCCAGTCCTTCATCTGGCGGGCGAGTTCCACCGACTGGTCGGCGTCCCAGCCGCCCTCCACCCACTCGGTGGCCGAGATGCGCACCCACACCGGACGGTCAGCGGGGAAGGCCGCGCGCACCGCCTCGTAGACCCGCCGGAGCAGGCGCGACCGGTTCTCGAAGCTGCCGCCGTACTCGTCCGTGCGCCGGTTCGAGAGCGGCGAGAGGAACTCGCAGAGCAGGTAGCCGTGGGCGGCGTGGATCTCCACCACGTCGCAGCCCAGCTCCCCTGCCCGCCGGGCCGCCGCCTCGAAGGCGGCCACCACGCGGTCGATGCCCTCCCGGTCCAGTTCCTCCGGCGTCACCCAATCCGAGTCATACGGGATGGCGCTGGGCGCCACGGCCGGCTCCGGCCCGACGCCCTTCCGGGGCGACCAGGCCTTCCGCCCGGCGTGGGCCAGCTGGATGCCGAAGGCCGCGCCCTGCTCGTGCACGAAGCGGGCGATGCGGGCGAGCGCCTCCGCCTGCTCGTCGTTCCAGAGCCCGAGGTCGTTCACGGAGATGCGACCCCGCGGCTCCACCGCGGTGGCCTCGGTGAGGATGAGGCCGGCCCCGCCCACGGCCCGGGTGCCGTAGTGGACGAGGTGCCAGTCGGTGGCAATGCCGTCCGTGCCGGCGACGTACATGCACATCGGCGACATGACGATGCGGTTGCGAAGCGTCACAGACCGCTGGGTCAGTGGCTCGAACAGATGGGCCATCCCCTTGAACCTCCCTGCTGCAGACTGCGCTGCGCGGGCAGACGGTTACCCGTCGCCCCGGTCGCGCCGGTATTCGTTCCTTCGTGAATTATAGCGCATCGCTCTGGTAAGCGTCTAAAGCACCGCGCGCAGGATCAGCGTCGCGATGGAGAAGTAGACCAGCATGGAGGTCGTGTCGGTGATCGTGGCGATGAAGGGACCCGAGGCCACCGCCGGGTCGAGCCCGATGCGCTGGATGATCACCGGCACCAGCGATCCGGCGGCCTTGGCGAGCATCAGGTTGATGGTGATCGAGAGGCCGACGATCAGGCCGATCCAGGGAGAGCCGTTCCAGAGCATGGCCGTGAGGCCCAGCACGACCCCGCACACCAGGCCGATGACCAGGCCGATGCGGGCCTCGCGCCACACCACGCGCCACACCTGCTCCCCTTCCATCTCCCCGGTGGCCAGGCCGCGCACCACCACCGTGAGCGCCTGCGTGGCGGCGTTGCCCGCCCCGCCCGCCATGGTGGTGATGAAAATGGCCAGGGCCGTCACCCGGTCCATCAGAGGGGTAAAGTGCTCGATCACCTTGCCGGAGACCAGGCTCAGGAAGAGCAGCCCCAACAGCCAGGGCAGGCGCGAGCCAATCGCCGGCCAGATGGAGCCCTCAAGGTCGAGTTCCTGCTCCGCCTCCGACACGCCGCCGGCGCGGTAGATGTCTTCCGTGGCCTCCTCCTCCAGGACGTCGATGACGTCGTCGACCGTGACGATGCCCCGCAGGATCTGCTGGTCGTCCACCACCGGCACCGCCAGCAGGTTGTACTTCTGCACGATCCGGGCGACCTCTTCCTGGTCTTCGCCCACGTGGACCGAGACCACGTTGGTGCGCATGATGGACTGGATCACCGTGTCGGGCGGCGCCACGATCAGCTCCCGCAGGGAGAGCACGCCCACCAGCCGCTCCCGCCCGTCGACGACGTAGACGTAGTATGCCGTCTCCGCGGAGGGGGCCAGTCGCCTGAGCTCGTCGATGGCCTCCTGCACGGTGCAGTGGGCGTGGATCGCCACGAACTCGGTGGTCATGATGCCGCCGGCCGTGTCCTCCGGGAAGCCCATCAGTTCCCGGACGTCGGTGGCATCCTCGCGGGTCATCAGCTGCAGCAGGGCCCCCGACTCTTCCGGCTCCAGTTCGGCCAGAAGGTCGGCGACGTCGTCCGCCGACATCTCGTCCAGGATGGCCTTGGCCTGCTCCGGCGGCAGCTGGGTCACGATGGCCGCCTGCTCCGGCAGCTCCAGCTCGGCGATGGCCTCGGCCGCCGTCGGCCCGGCGAGCAGGCGGACCACAGCCGCCCGCTGCTCCTCCTCCAGCTCCTGCAACAGCTCGGCAAGGTCGGCCGGGTGGAGTTCGGCGAGGAGGGCACGCAGTTCGTCTTCGCGGTGCTGCTGCAGCAGGACGATGGTCTGGTCAAGCGTTCCGATCAGTTCCGGGTTCACTGGCCTCGCCTCCTTTGCCTCTGGAGCTCGCCGCCCCCTCAGAAAAGAGAAGACGGCCATGCGGAGGCCCGCACAGCCGTGACGAAGCGCAGGAACAGCCGGGTCAGGCAAGACCTACAACCGGCGCGCGGCAGTAAGCCTCACCTGCTCTGGCGGTTCGAGACGGTGGGCTGTGAAAACGGATGGGCCTCCTACAGGGTTCCGCAAACTCCAGTAATCAAGACTGGGTCCCGCATCCATTTTCCGTACCCACCTCCTTCGGTCCGCCACCATGAAAGGCGCCCCGTTCAAAGGGCGCCTCGTTGTCGAAACGTCCTTCTGTATTGTAAACACCGAGGGGAGCAGATGCAACCACCTAGACCAAAAGTTTCTGCATGAAGTCTTTAACGGCAACCTGCGCCTCCTGCCGGTAGAGCAGCTCCGGGTGGCCGGCCCGGGGCACCAGCTGGAACCGGCCCTGCGGCACCAGCCGGGCCAGTTCCTGGCCCTGCGCCAGGGGCACCATCTGGTCCCGGTCGCCCTGCACCACCAGCACGGGGACGGGAAGCGTTGCCAGCGCCACGGGGTCGAACCCGGGCCACGTGGCCAGGAGGTCCCCCAGCGCCGCCGCCAGCCGCTCCCAGGGCACGGCGACGTGCTTTGCCGCCAACTGCTGCGCCCAGAGCGGCGACCGCTGCCGGATGGCCTCCGGGGCGAAAACGGCCCGTGCGCCCTCGGCCGGGCGGATGCGGGAGGCCAGCACCACGAGGCCCGACGCCAGGCCCCGCAGGGCCAGTTCGACCCCGACCATGCCCCCCAGGCTGTAGCCCACCACCACGGGTGCGCCGAGGCCCAGGTGCTGGATCAGGGCGGCGACGGCGTCTGCCATCCCGCCGATGGTGAGCGGGCCGGGGGCGGCCTCTGCCCGCACCTCGCCGCCCTTTGCGGGCATGGAGCGGCCGTGGCCCGGCAGGTCCGGCCGGACCAGTCTGAGGCCCAGCGGCTCCAGCGCCTCCACCAGGGGCGCCATCGACTCGTGGGTCTGGAGGGCGGCGTGCAGAAGCAGCACCGGCCGGCCAGAGGCCGGCCCGGACTCGGCGTAGAACAGGCTGCCATGCGTCGTGGTGAGGAAGGGCATGGGCGTCGACTCCTCCGGCGTTTCGTTGCTCATCCTCTTAGACTCCCCAACGGCCAGGGAAGTGACCGTCAACCTGCCGCCCGTTTCACGACCGTGAAGTTATCCTCCAGCAAGAGCCAGTTCTGCGGAAAGGCGAGGCCCAGCTTCCAGTAGCTGATGCCCCGGAGCCCCAGTTCCCGCATCAGGTCAAACTTGGCCTGGATGGAGCGGGCGTCCTCGAACCAGACCTCGTGGGTGCGGCCCTGCGGGTCGACGTAGCGGTAGAACGGCGCCTGCGCCGTGGCGTCGAACTGGATGGCCACGCCGCGCTGGGCCGCGATGCGGATGGCCTCCTGCGGGCTGATGGCCCGGGCGAACTCGCCCCCGGGGCGGTAGGGCAGGGTCCAGTCGTAGCCGTAGAGGTTCTGCCCCATCATGATCTTCTCTGCCGGCATCTGGGTGAGGGCGAAGTCCAGCACCCGGCGCACCTGGTCGATGGGCGAGACGGCCATCGGCGGCCCGCCGCTGTAGCCCCACTCGTAAGTCATCAGCACCACGAAGTCCACCGTCTGGCCGTGGAAGGCGTAGTCGTGCGCCTCGTACCACTGGCCCGCCTGCTCGGCGCTCACCTTCGGCGCCAGGGCGGTGGAAATGAGGGCCCCCTCGGCGTGGACCAGGTCGGCCGCGCGCCGCAGGAACCGGTTGTAGGCCTCCCGGTCCTGCGGCCGCAGGAACTCGAAGTCAAAGTGCACGTCGCGGAAGCCCATCTGCCGGATGAGCCGCTGGATCTCCTGCAGCAGCCGGTCCTGCACCGCCTGGTCGTTCAGGATCGCCTGGCCCAGCGAGGCGCTGAACCCGCCCTCCTCCAGGTTGGTCACCACCAGCATGGGCACAGCTCCGCCCTCCCGTGCGATCTGGAGCAGGCCGTCAAGCGGCGGCGCCTGCAGCGAGCCGTCCCGCTGCACCCGGTAGCTGAAGGGAGCCAGGTAGGTGAGGTGGGGCACCGCCTCCCGCGCGGAGGCGAGGAGGTTTGCGCTCACACTCTCGCCGAAAGGTTCCACGTAGGCGTTGGCCTCTTTCCGGGGCCGGGGACCCGGGGGTATGTAGAGCCGGAGACCCACAGTAAGCGGTGCGGTCTGGGGGATGCCGTTGATGCGGGCCAGTTCGGCAGGTGCGACGCCGAACCGCTGGCCAATCGACCAAAGGGAGTCGCCCGGCTGAACCCAGTAGTACTGGCCGGTGATGGGGATCACCAGGGCCTGCCCGACGACCAGGTAGGGGATGTCCGCGAGCTGGTTGGCCTGGGCGATCGCCTCGGGGGTGACGCTGTAGGTGCGGGCGATGCTGTAGAGCGACTGCCCCGGCGCGACCACGTGAATCTGCATGGCGCTCAGCCTCCCATGGGGCATTCCAGATAGGATCATCGTATGCCGAGGCGGCGCCCGGGGAACCGCAGACAGACGGAACAGAGGCCGCCAGGTCAGCCCTGGCGGCCTCTGCGCGTCCCATCCGGACGGCGTGACCCCTACTCGTCTTCCCGATACCCCAGGCTCCGGAGGACCGCTTCCCGGTTGCGCCAGTCCTCCTTCACCTTCACAAACAACTCCAGGTAAATTTTCGAACCCAGCATCATCTCGATCTCTTGCCGCGCCCGGGCGCCGATCTCCTTCAGCATCGCCCCGCGCTTGCCGATGATGATGCCCTTCTGGCTCTCCCGCTCCACGTAGATCGTGGCGCCCACGTAGACGGTGCCGCTCTCCCGCCGCTGGATCTGCTCCACCTCGACCGCCACCGAATGGGGCACCTCGTCCCGGGTGAGCTGGAGGATCTTCTCCCGGATGAACTCGGCGATCACGAACCGCTCCGGCTGGTCCGTGATCATGCCCTCGGGGTAGTACTGCGGCCCCTCCTCCATCTGCTTCACGATCAGATCCAGCAGCGCGTCGATGTTCTTGTGCTCCAGGGCCGACACCGGCACGATGTCGACCCACTCGATGGTGGGGGAACCAGGCTCCGGGTGCTCGCTGCGGACCGCCGGGTCGGCCAGGGCCTTGTAGGCATCCAGCACGGCGTACCAGTCGCCCCGCTTCACCTTGTCCATCTTGTTGACGACAAGGATCACCCTGCGGCCCGACCGGGCCACCACCTCGGCCACATACTTGTCGCCCTCGCCGGGCTCGGGGACGGACCCATCCACCACGAAGAGGACCACGTCCACCTCGGGGATCGTGCCGATGGCCACCTTGTTCATGTACTCCCCGAGCCGGTGGCGCGGCTTGTGGATGCCCGGCGTGTCGAGGAAGACCACCTGTGCGCCCGGGCGGTTGTAGACGCCCAGGATGCGGTTGCGGGTGGTCTGGGGCTTGTCCGACATGATGGCGAGCTTCGCCTCGATGAAGGCGTTGAGCAGGGTGGACTTGCCCACGTTCGGCCGGCCCACGATCGAGCAGAATCCGGAGCGGAAGGGTTCCTGGGTCATGCCTCCTCCTCCCCGTCCTCCAGCACGTCGGCTGGCGTGAAGGCCCCCGGCAGCAGCTCGCGCACCGTGGTCAACTTGACATCCCCTTTCAGGTTGGTCAGGATGACGCGCGCGTCGGGGCCGAACTCGCTCATCACCTGGCGGCAGGCGCCGCAGGGACTGCAGGGGCCGTCGGTGTCACCCACCACGGCGATGGCCGTGAAGCGGCGGTGCCCGTCGCTCACCATCTTGAAGATCGCCGTACGCTCGGCACAGTTGGAAAGCCCGAAGCTGGAGTTCTCGATGTTGCAGCCGGTGTACAGCGTGCCGTCTTCGGCCAGCAGCGCTGCCCCCACCGGGAAGCGGGAGTAAGGGACGTAGGCCCGCGTGCGCGCCTCCCGGGCGGCGGCGATCAGTTCTGCATCGGTCATGGGCTATTCCCCCTCCTCAGGATTCGTGCCGGGCACCCCCGAAGAGGCCCAGCAGCGCCGTGATCACGGGTGGCAGGAGCCAGGGCGGGCGCTGCACCACGAGGGCGACAACTGCCCGGAGGCTCTCCCCCAGCGGACGCTCAAGCACGAAAAGCACCACCGCGGCAAACAGCGCGTGGAACGCCGTCAAGAGCACGGCCCCCGAGGCCACCTGCTTGGCCGCTGCGGCCAGCGGGTGCAGCCGTCCGGCGGCTGCCAGGTCCACCGCCCGCTCCACCGCGGTGTTCAGCAGCTCCGCGGTCAGCACCAGGGCGATGGTGACGCCCAGGTAGGCCACCTCCCACCCCCGGAGACCCACAGCATACCCGGCGACCCCGGCACAGGCGGCAGCGAAGGTGTGGAAGCGCAGGTTCGGCTCCTCGCGGTAGGCCAGCACCAGCCCCCGCAGCGCGTCGCGAAAGCGCGGCAGGACCCCGGTGTGCCGAAAGGGCCGGCTGCTCATCGCTGCAGCCCCAGGCCCGCCAGGATCTCCTCCGTCTTGGCCATCATGGCCGCCTCCTCCTCGGGGGTCTGGTGGTCCCAACCGAGGAGGTGAAGCACGCCGTGGGCCGTGAGGAAGCCCAGCTCGCGCTCGAAGGAGTGACCGTAGTCGGCCGCCTGGGCCAGGCAGCGCTCCAGCGAAATCACGATGTCGCCCAGGGGCAGGGGCTCGCCTTCGGGCAAGTCGCCCATGTCCTCCCCCTCCAGCTGGGCGAAGGAAAGCACGTCGGTGGGGCTGGCGAGGCCCCGGTGGTCGCGGTTCAGGTCGGTGATGGCCTCGTCGTCCACCAGTACCACCGAGACCGAGACCTCCGTCCCGAGGTGGGCGCCGGCCAGTGCGAGGGCTCGCTCCACGACCCTGCGGATCAGGTCCTCGTGCTCAGACGTGAACTCGACCTTCTCCTGCTCATTGCTGATCCAGATCTCCACGCTGCGTAGCCTCCTCAGCGCCGCCCGGTTCCGGCTGCGCTTCTGCCTGCTCCGCCGTTTCCCGGCCCGGGTCCGCGGGCGCGGCGCCTTCCTGGCCCGACCCACCCTGGGCCGGTGCAGCCCCGTCCTGGGCGGGAGCGCCCTGGTCTGCGGCGGCCGGCGCAGGCTTCTGCTGCCCGGGGTAGTCGATGCGGGCGTGGTGCACGCCGCTCAGGACCTTCACGAACACCCGGGCGATGGTGTTCAGCTCCTTCAGGGTCAGGTCGCAGTCGTCCAGCTGCCCCTGCTGAAGCCGATCGTTGATGATCCTGCGCACCTGCTGCTCGATCTGGTCGGCCGACAGGTGACCCCGCTGGCGGAGGGCCCGCACCGACGCCTCGCACCCGTCGGCCAGCATGCAGATGGCGGTCTCCCGCCGCCGGGGCTTTGGCCCCTCGTAGCGGAAGTCCTCCTCGAGCACGTACTCTGACTGGCCGCCCTGCGACGCCATGTGGTAGAAGTAGCTGACCAGCATGGTGCCGTGGTGCTCGGGGATGAAATCGATGATCTCCTGGGGCAGACCGGCCTCCCGGGCCAGCTCGATGCCTTCCTTGACGTGGCTGGTGATGATCATCGCCGAGAGGCTCGGCGGTAGCTTGTCATGCGGGTTCTCGCTGCCGAACTGGTTCTCCACGAAGAACGCGGGGCGCTTGATCTTCCCGACGTCGTGGTAGTAGGCCCCCACCCGGGCGAGCACCGGGTCCGCGCCAATGGCCTCGGCCGCCGCCTCGCACAGGTTGGCCACCAGGATGGTGTGGTGGTAGGACCCCGGCGCCTCCACCATCAGCCGCTTGAGCAGCGGGTGGTTGGGATTGGAGAGCTCCAGCAGCTTGAGCGGCGTGACGATGCCGAAGAGGGTCTCGAAGAAGGGCAGGGCGCCGGTGACCAGGATGGCCACCAGCAGGCCGTTCAGGGCGCCCAGGCCCACGTTGCGCCAGACCAGCCAGTCGAGCAGCGGCGCCGACTCCAGCAGGTGGAGACCGAGGATGCTCAGCGCGTTGGCGAGGCCCACCAGCAAGCCGGCGCGGTAGAGATCATTCCGGCTCTCCACCCGGGCGACGGCATAGACGCCCACCACGGAGCCGAGCACCCCGACGGCGACAGCGCCCGCATCCACGGCCGATGTGAAGAGACCCAGAAGCACGGCGATGATCACGGACTGGAGCAGGGCCACCCGCGCGTCCAGCAGGATCGCCGCGAGGATGGCGTTCAGCGCCACGGGCATCAGGTAGGCGGCCCCGTCTCCGATCTGGTCGGCCAGGAGGGTCATCGCCAGCGAGAGGAAGAGCGTGAGGAAACCGATGAGCCCCAGCAGCAGGAGCTTCGAGTCACGCTCCAGGAGCTCGGGGCGGAAGCGGCTGATGGAGAGCGCCATCACGCCCACCACCACCAGCGCCATCAGGGCCGATCCCACCCAGGTGTAGTAGTTGACCTGCTGGCCCACCAGCCCCAGTTCAACGAGGGCCTCGTACTGGTCCTGGGTGATGGGCTTGCCGGCCTCAATGATCAGCTCGCCCTTCTGCCACCAGACCTCGGGAACCTCCTGCCCGGCCTTCTGCCGCAGCCAGTCGGTCTGCTCCTGGTCCAACACCATGTTGGACTCGATCCGGCTCTTCACCAACTCCCGGACGAACTGGGCGAGATCTGCATCCTCGATGGTGAGGGTGAACGGCTCCGCCCCGCTGTCGATGCCCGCCTTGATGCGGGTGACGTCCCGGTCGTAGACATCCTCTCCCAGCGAGGTCTGCAGGAGCGCCACCGCCTGCGCCTCCGCATCGTTGAGCGCGGCATCGTCCACCGTCAGCAGGGTCAGGTACGCTTCGATCGGCACCACGCTGAGCCGGATGCGGTCCGCCAGCTCCTGCACCCGGCTGGCGGGATCCTCATCGGCCCGGGACCGGAAGCGGCGCACCTCGTTGAAGACCCAAGTTACGTGCTGCTGGGCGGACTCGAGCACCGCGGGCTCCCGCTTGTACACGGGGCTGACGGAGTTCTCCGCCTCCCTGACGCGTTGATTGGTGAGGATCTGGTTCTTGATCGGCCGCGGCGCCCGGATGCTGCGCGGCGCCACGTCGCCCACCTGAACGTCCAGGCGGACCGGCGCGCTCTGGTTGCCCAACACGAGGGTGAGGAGCGCGAAGAAGAGAACTCCCCAGACCACCTTGCGGATGCGGGAGTTCTTCCAGCGATCCTGTCGGGTCAGGTTCTCCAAACGTTCACGAAACCGTTGCCATATACGCATAGGATTGACGTGGGAGGGTCTGGCTATACCGTCCCCCTACCTCCCATCTTGTTCTAAGACTCCGTCCCGTCCCGCTTCTCAGCCCGAGGCCGGGGCGGGTGCGAGCCGGTTCCGCCGCTCTCCGCCGCCTCGTAGGCCTTGATGATCAGCTGGACCAGGTCGTTGCGCACTACGTCACGGTCGGTCAGATAACAGAAGGTAATGCCCGGAACGTTGCGCAGGATCCGCTGCACTTCCACGAGGCCCGACCGGGTCCCCTCGGGCAGGTCGATCTGGGTGACGTCGCCGGTGACGACGATCTTCGACCCGAAGCCCATGCGGGTGAGGAACATCTTCATCTGCTCGGGCGTCGTGTTCTGCGCCTCGTCAAGGATGATAAACGAGTCGTCCAGGGTGCGGCCCCGCATGAAGGCCAGGGGGGCCACCTCGATGACGCCCCGCTCCAGCAGCCGCTCGTACGTCTCCGAGCCCATGATGTCGAACAGGGCGTCGTAGAGCGGCCGCAGGTAGGGGTCCACCTTCTGCTGCATGTCGCCAGGCAGGAAGCCCAGTTTCTCACCGGCCTCCACCGCGGGCCGGGTCAGGATGATGCGGGCGACCTCCTTGGCCTTGAAGGCGGCCACGGCCACCGCCATGGCCAGGTAGGTCTTGCCCGTGCCCGCCGGGCCGATGCCGAAGGTCACACCGCTCCGGCGGATGGCGTCCACGTATTCCTTCTGCCCCAGGGTCTTCGGCCGGATCTGCTTGCCCCGGTAAGTGGTAACGATCACGTCGGTGAACGCCTCGGCCAGCGGCTTCTCATCCCCCTCCCGGGCGAGGCGGACAGCATAACGAACGTCCCGCTCCGTCACGCGGCCCCCGCGATTCTGGATGGCCGTCAGCCGGTCGAAGAGCCGCACCACTCGCCCCACCTCGGCTTCCGGCCCCTTCACCGTCACCTCGTTGCCACGCGGCACCAGCTGGACGTCGAAGCTCTCTTCAATATAGCGTAGATGTGAATCGTTCAACCCGAAGAGCTCGCGCGCCTTCGCGTTGTCGGCAATCAGGATTCGCCGTTCCAGGGTCTCATCCAACCCGGTCACCTGCCTGTTGTTCCATCGGCCCCTCCAGCGGGGCAGAGACCTCTTCCAGCGTCTCGACCGTGACCAGGATGCCCACGTAGCCGCCTTCCTGCTGAACGACTTCGGCCCTGAGCGGCGTCACGATGCGGTCACCCGGCCCCAGCAGCCAGGCGAGGCGGCGCTCCATGGCCGTGCGCGCCCGCTCCGTCAGCTCCTCCACCGGCACCGTCACCGTTCGTGTCGAGACCTCCGCGACCTCTCGAATCACGAGTTCGACAGGTGGGTTCCAATTCCTCCACCCCCCCGGGGGGAAGGTCCGGGTGGAGACTTCATAATCAGTGTACGGAACCGGACCGCGCCCGGTCAGTAGTATGGACCGGCCGTTCCAGTTCAAAACCCACTGGGTGTAACGGCGCCCGGTGGGCTCCTTCACGGTCTCGGTGACGGGGAACTCGTAATACTGCCGGTACGCCACCCGGGCCCGCACGGTGGCCTGGGCGATGAGGGTGCGCGCCACTTCCTCCCGGGGCGGCAGGGGCATGCCCGGGATGACGGCGGGCCTGCCGCCGGCCCAGTAGCGCAGGGCGCACTCCACCAGCATGTCGCCGGCCTGCACCACATCCCCCTTCTTCACGAGCGGCTCGCCCTGGAACGGGATCACGTGCTCCACCACACCGGCCTTGCGAGCGACCAGGTGCACACAAACCGCCTGATCCGGCGGATTCACCGCCCCCTTCTCCACCACCTCGATCACGGCGCGGGTGCCCCGCACGCGCACCACGGCCCAGGAGAGCTCATCGATCTTCTGCCGCAGGTGGCGTGCGACCTCGTCAGGGTCGACCTGGGTCTTCCACGCACCCCGGCGCAGCCCGGCCTCGGCCGCAACGGCGAGGATGGCCCGGGGGTCGAGGTGGCCCGGACCCTTGATGCGCACGTCCACCACCCAGAAATGGCTCCCCGCCCAGATGAGCGTTGCCAGGGCGCCAGCCGCGCCAGCGAGCAGGAAGGGACGGCGCCGTAGCCGCCGGCTGAGGAATGGCAGGCCCCGCCGCTCCCGGATGCGCACCCGGCAGCGGCTGGCGCGGGCGATGGGCCGGAGGCGGAAGAAGTGGGGCACCAGCAGCGTCGCCTGCAGGCGCTCCGGCCAGCGGCGCACGTCCCAGAGCTGGATGTCTGCCTCCAGGCAGAGGTTGAGGAAGCGTTCGATCGCCCCGCCGGTCACCTCAATGCGCAGGGTGCCCAGCAGGTGTCGGATCAGCCGGCGCAGCATGTCAAGCCCCGCCTCCTTCCGGCGGGGCATAGCGCAGCCCGGTGATGCGGCCGTGGAGCACCAGCTGGTCAGGCGACAGGTATCCGATCCGCAGCTCCTCGCCGTCGATGGCCATCCGCCCCTCCGGCAGCCGCAGCACCACCCGCTCCGGCCGGTACTCCAAGAGCCCCCGGTGATTCTCCAGCACCAGCTCCGCATTTCCGATCAGGGTCGCCCGGGGCACGTCGAGCACCACGTCGCCCGGCAGCTCCAGGAGGGAGACGAGACGCTCCCTCAGGCCAGTCCGCCGCTGCTGCAAGGGGCCACCCCTCCCTCTGCGATGGCACGTCCACTGGAGAGTATGTATGCGGGGAGGGGACCGGGGTAGAAGTGGGCGGGTGCCCTGATGCCATGCCGGTCAGCGGCGCAAGCCGTGGCGCAAAGGCCGGCCTAGTCCCGGCGGATGACGGCATCTCTCAACTGCACAATGGCAATCGAGAAGGCGTCATCAGGAAGGTTCAACTCCGCAAGTCTGGCCCGAATCACAGACCTCGCCTGGTCGTCTTGAACGCCAACCAGGAGGCGGTTCACCTTGACCCCTCCGAGGCTGTTTCCCGTTACCTCATTGACGGACCCGACCCCCGGCTTCGGTTTCACCTCCGCCCGCCTCCGCCGGAAGGTGCTCCCCCTGTCCTGGCCGAATTTCCCACGGAAAAGGAGGGCTGCTCATGCACTTCCGCAGACCGGCCTGGTGGCCGCTCATCCTGGCCGTGCTGACCGCCGTCACGGCATGCAGCAGGGCGCCGGCACCGCAGCCCGGGGACGGGGGGCAGGGTGCAAGCCACGACGGCTCCGGCGTTCTCGTCCTGGCCGCTCCGCCGGACGTACCGCTGCCCCAGCTGGACGGCGTCGAAGTGCTGCCCACGGCCGAGGCCGCGGCGGCGCTGGCGCGGAGAGAGGCCGACGCGGCCGTCGTCGCGGGGGACCCGCCTCCCGCCTACGCCTCCTTCCCACTGAGAAGCGAGGAAAAGGTGATCCTGCAGGGCTGGCTGGACGAGCCCCTGTCGCTCACGCTGGCCGAGGCGCAGGAACTGCTGCCCAGGCTCGAACCGCCGGGAGAACCGGTGCGCGGGGCGCTGGCCGCGGGGCGGCTGGCAGACCTCCGTCCGGGCTGGCGGGCCGTGCCGGTGGATGGCATTCTCCCGACCCCGCAGAGCGTGCGGTCGGGCGAGTACCCGCTGGCAGACCGGCTGTTCGTGGCCTACCGGCCCGGGGAAGACGACCGGATCGCCCCCCTGAGGGCCGCGCTCCAGGCGGCCCTGGGAGAGGGAACCCAGGGGCAGGGCGAAGCAGGCCACGGCGACTGGATCAGGCTCTCCGTCGCCGGCGACTTCATGCTGGCCCGGGGCGTCGCCCGGGCGATACGGGAGAACGGCACGCTCTATCCCATCGAGAAGGTGCGGGACCACCTCTCGTCGGCCGACCTGGCCTTCGCCAACCTGGAGTCGCCCATCGGCGTCACGGGTCGCCCGCTGCCGGGCAAGCAGATCTGGTTCCGGGCAGATCCCGCGGCCATTGAGGTCCTGAAGGCCGCCGGCCTGGACGGGGTGACGGTGGCGAACAACCACATCCTGGACTACGATGAGGAGAACTTCCTCGAGACCCTCGACATCCTGGCGGAGGCCGGCATCCCCTGGACCGGCGGCGGCCGGAACCTCGAAGAGGCCCGCCGGCCGCTGGTGCTGGAGGCGAAGGGGGTCCGCGTCGCCTTCCTGGGCTACAGCGAGTTCGCCGACCTCTTCTTCGACTGGGACTACCCCCGCAGCTTCGCGGCCACGGAGGACAGGCCGGGAGTGCCGGCCATCCGGGAGGACTGGCTGGCCGAAGACATCCGGGCAGCCCGGGAGATGGCCGACGTCGTGGCGGTGGCCCTGCACTGGGGCGTGGAGTTCGTCAACTACCCCACCGAGGAGCAGCAGCGGCTCGCCCGCTTCATGGTCGACCAGGGTGCCGACCTGGTCCTCGGCTACCACCCCCACGCCATCCAGGGGTTCGAACTGTACAACGGCGGCTTCATCGCCTACAGCCTGGGCAATTTCATCATGGACCGGCAGGACACCGACCTGGCCCGGGAGTCGATGATCCTCGACTTTCTGATCGGGCCGGACGGCGTGAAGCAGGTGGAGGTCCACCCGGTCTGGATCCACGCCGAGCAGCCCTACATCATGCAGGGCCAGGAGGCCGCAGGGCTGCGGCAGAAGATGCAGGAAATCTCCGGGTGGTAGGTTCGCAACCCCCCACCCGCACGGGGCCGCGACCACGCTTTCCCTGCGGCGGTGCAGAACGAGCCATCGCAGACCCGAGGAGTGCTCCTCCTCGGCCGCGATGGCTCTTCTGTGCAGACCTCTGCCCAGGTGTGGGGCGATGTTCAGTCCTCCTGCCGCTCCCGCAGCGTCGGAAACAGGATCACGTCGCGGATGGACGGCGCCCCCGTCAACAGCATCACCAGCCGGTCCACCCCGATGCCCAGACCGCCCGTGGGCGGAAGGCCCACTTCGAGAGCAGCCAGGAAGTCCTCGTCCATCGGGTGGGCCTCCTCGTCGCCCGCCTGTCGCTGCGCCAGCTGCGCCTCAAACCGGCGGCGCTGGTCGTCGGGGTCGTTCAGCTCGGAGAAGGCGTTGGCCAGCTCCCGCCCCTGCACGTAGAGCTCGAACCGCTCCGTCAGGCGGGGGTCGGCGGGGTCGCGCTTGGCCAGGGGAGACGTCTCCACCGGATGGCCGATGACGAAGGTGGGCTGGACGAGCCGGTCCTCGGCGTACTTCTCGAACAGCTCGGCCAGCAGCCCGCCCCAGGTCGTCGCCTCGACCGCGTAGCCGGCCGCCTCGGCCGCCGCCCGGACCGCCCGGGCGTCCCTCTGCTCGTCTCCCGAACTGCCCAGGGTCAGCACGTCGATGCCCGTGGCCTCCCTGACCACCTCGGCCATCGTGACGCGCCGGAAGGGGCCGCTGAGGTCGATCTCGCCCACCCGCAGGCTGCCGCTTGCCGCCAGGGCCGCATTCTGCACCAGCCGCTCGGTCAGGTCCATCATGTCGCGGTAGTCCGCATAGGCCTGATACGCCTCCAGCGAGGTGAACTCCGGGTTGTGCCGGGTCGAGATTCCCTCGTTGCGGAAGACCCGGCCGATCTCGTAGACCCGCTCCAGGCCGCCGACCACCAGCCGCTTCAGATGCAGTTCGGTGGCGATGCGCAGGCTCAGGTGCCGGTCCAGGGCGTTGTGGTAGGTCAGGAAAGGGCGGGCAGCGGCCCCGCCGGCCAGCGGGACCAGCACGGGGGTCTCCACCTCGAGGAAGCCCAGCTCGTCCAGCGTGCGCCGCAGGCTGGAGACGATGCGGGTGCGGGCCTCGAAGACGGCGCGGCTCTCGGGGTTGACCAGCAGGTCCAGGTGGCGCGCCCGGTACCGCTGCTCCACGTTCTTCAGCCCGCCGTGCTTGTCCGGCAGGGGCCGGAGCGCCTTGGTCAGCATGGTGAGACTGGCCGCCTTCACCGTCAGCTCGCCGGTGCGGGTGCGCATCAGTTCGCCGTCGGCGCCGATGATGTCGCCCAGGTCCAGCTGGTTCCAGATGAGGCCCGACTGAGCGTCGAGTTCGGACAGACGCAGATAGAGCTGCAGGCGCCCGGAGCCGTCCTGCAGGTGGGCAAAGCCCGCCTTGCCGTGGGAGCGGATGCTCACCACCCGACCGGCCACGCGGACCGTGTGGCGGGCGGCCTCCAACTCTTCCGCCGAGGCCGCGCCGTATTCGCGCAGCAGGTCGCCCATCAGGCGGCGGTCCGGAAAGCGACTCCCGAAGGGGTCGACGCCCGCCTGGCGCAGCGCGCCCACCTTGGCGCGGCGTGCCTCTTGCAGCAGTTCCTCTCGGGAAAGCATTCGGCGAATCCTCCTTCTTGGCCGTCAAGAAAATCAGGCCTCCGTCCCACAAATGGGACGGAGGCCTTGCTCCGCGGTACCACCCAACTTGGCCGCATGCAACGCGGCCCACCTCGATCCGGCCCGCCCGCAGGGGCGAACCCTTTCTCCCGGTATCGGGGGAGTGCCGTCCTCGCCTACTGCACCGGCCGGGGCCGGTGGTTCGGGGGAAGCTCCGAGGCCTTATACACAGGTCTCTCCGGGGCGGAACTCGCACCGCATGTTCCGCTCTCTGCGCCCGAGACGGCCTGTGCAGCGGGGGACGCTTCCCCCGCCCTCTTCATCGCGTTGGACCCTATTGCTTTGATCCTTGTATAGCGATGATGCTACACCGCCGTGCACCGGCTGTCAACGGCCTGACGGTACGCCGTTCACTTCCAGGCCGCACAGGCCGTGCGCACCAGGGCATGTCTGCAGGTATGGCCCCTCACTTCGTGGCGTACAGGATGCCGATGGTGCCCGGCCCGCAGTGGCTTCCGATCACCGCGCCGGCCTGGGTGACGATGACCTCCTGCACCTCCGGCAGGATGCGCCGGACCTGTTCGACCATGTAGGGGGCATCCTCGTGCGGCGAGTCGGGGCTGGTGATGAAGACCCGGTCCGGGCGCACCCGGCCCTGTGCCACGTCATCGGCGAACTGCTCCAGCATCCAGTCCAGCGCCTTCCGGCGCGGCCCGCGGATCTTGGCGGCGACGATCATGCCGCCGTCGACCACCGCGATCACCGGGCGGATCCTGAGCAGGGTGCCCGCCAGGGCCGCCACGCCGCTGCAGCGGCCACCCTTGTGCAGGTACTCCATCGTATCGATGACGAACCGCGAGCGTACCCCGGCCTGGTACGTCTCCAGGTCGGCGAGGATCTCGTCAACCGACTTCCCCTGCCGCACCAGATCGCAGGCGTGCAACACCTGCAGCCCGATGCCGGTGGAAAGGTTCCGGGAGTCGAAAACCCGCACCTGGCCCTCGGGGAACTCCGAAGCTGCGATCTGCGCGTTCTGGACCGTGGCCGAGAACTTCGAAGAGATGCTGATGAAGATCACCTGGCTGCCGTCGGCGGTCGCCTCGGCGAACGCCTGACGCAAGGCGGCCGGTCCGGCGCTGGCCGTCTTGGGCAGCTTGTTCCGCTCCGCCACCATCCGGAACAGCCGGGGCGAGTCCATGTCGACCCCGTCCTGGTACGTCTCCTCGTCAAACTGCACCAGGAGCGGGATGATCCGCACGTTGTTTGCCGCCAGCAGTTCAGGGCTCAGGTCGCAGGTCGAGTCCGCGAGGATACGAATCGGGGGCATGGCCATAGAACCTCCATGAGGGGTTTTTGTTTCATCTTAACACATTCAAGCACTGGAGAGAGCCATCGAAACACGGCCGTGCCTCCGATCGTTCACCCTGCGGCCCCCCTGCGCCCCCCTCAGTCCGCCTGTGCGCCTGCCGCCCTGGCCGCCCCCGCCGTCTCCGGCCGGAGCTTGAGGTAGCCGTACACGCCTGCCGCCAGGTAGGCCAGGGAGTAGCCCAGCATGGTCTCGGCCGCCCCCATGCGGTCGGCCAGGGCGCCGGCCATCAGGTTGCCCGCAATCATGATCACGGCGCTGACGGTGCTGTAAGCGCCGGAGATGCGCCCGCGCACGTTGTCCGGCACCAGGTCCGCCATGGCGACCTGCAGACCGACGTTGACGGCCCCGCTGCCCAGGCCCAGCAGCAGCAGGAAGGCAGAGCTGGGAATCAGGCTGCTGGTTACCACGGCACCGGTGGCGGTGAGCCAGATGTAGCAGCAGCCGAGGCTGAAGAGGTGCCGCCAGCGGACCCGACTGCCCAGGGCCCCGATCAGGAACGCCCCCAGCACGGCTGCGGCGCCGAAGCCCGCAAGGACGAACCCCATCTGCTCAGCCGCCAGCCCCAGCGTGACGGTAAAGAACGTGACCAGAAGCACGTTGGTGCCCGAGTCGCCCAGGTTGGCGATACCCACTCCGGTGAGCAGGTGGCGCAGGTTCGGGCGCTCGCGGAGCAGGGCTGCGGCCTCCCGCAGGTCCCCCACCAGCCGGGCCACGGGCGAGGCGACCGGCCGGCGACCGGTCCCCGGAGCCGTGCCCTCGCCCTGCACCGGCGCACCTGCCGCGGCGGGCGCCGGCACCCGCATGCCCGCGTGCAACAGGGCGGAGATCAGGAACATCCCGCCGTTCAGCCCGAACACGGCCGCCGGTCCCACCAGCGCGAGCAGCACGGCGCCCAGGGCGTTGCCCAGCAGCATGGCCAGGCGCGCCGTCATGACGTTCAGGGAGCCTGCGGTAACCAGCTCCTCCCGCTTCACCAGGTTGGGCAGCAGGGCGGAGCTGGCCGGGCCGAAGAAGGCCGCCGCCACCGCAGCGGCAAAGTCCAGCCCGATCAGGGTCAGCGGCTCCTGCACGAAGATCATGCTGAACATGAGGGCCGCCCGCACGAGGTCCGCGCAGACCATGATTACCTTGCGCGGCAGCCGGTCGGCCAGCACCCCGGCCACGGGGCCCAGCACCAGGTTCGGCAGCAGGTTGGCGACCACCACCAGCGAGGTGTAGAAGCCCATCCGATCCTGGTCCTGGCTGAAGAGTTTCACCAGCGCAAGGGTGTTGAAGAAGTCGCCGACGCCTGCCAGCGCACCCGCCAGCCAGTAACGCAGGAAGTTGCGGTTCCGGAACAGCCCCAGATAGCGGGTCATGTCCGTTCCCTCCCCAGAGACGCACGCAGCGTTCACTGGCACCATCCTAGCAGTACCGGACCGCCCGTGAATCGTACCGGGGGGAGTAAGCGCATCGTACCTGGGGACGATTCCTCGATAGGACCGGCGTCCGGGCCGGCCCCTCCGGGCAGACTAGACGTGGGGGTGTCTCTCTGGTCAACCTGTTTTCTGCTGCCGGCACGGGCGGCGCGCAACTCACCCCCGCCCTCATGGCGCTCCTGGAGCACAGCGACCGGGCCGTCTTGGACGGACTGCTGGCCCTGGCAGACCTGGGCGAGGGCGATACGGAGAAGGCCGAGTTCCACTTCCCGGCCCCCGGCGAACCCCAGGGCGTGGGCGAGATCCGCCTGCCGGGGCGGCGGGTGCTGGTGGCCGCCACCGCGCCCGGTCAGGAGCCGCCGGCCCCCACCCGCGAGGGGACGGACGTGCTGGTCGTCGGCGGGATCGCCTCTGCCTCCCCGGGCTCGCCGGAGGTGCGGCCGCTCTCGTGGGAACGGCTGGACCGCTGGCTCGCGGAACTGAGCGAGCAGTACGACCCCGAGAGCCGCACCGGCTTCCTGCTGCGCCAGTTCCGCGCCTTCCTTCCCGAGGCGGGCATCACCTACTTCCCCGGCTTCGGGCCGGAACTCCTGGACGCGGCGCCCCGCGCCCACCGTGACCTCGCCGCTTTTTTCCGGCTGGCCGAGGAACTGTTCAGTCTCCTGCAGACGGGCGTCGCGGCAGGCTGGCCACTCCTGCGCACGGCCCGGGCAGAGGACCTGCTGGCCGGCTTCTGCTTCCGGGACTACGCGGGGGCCGGGAAGGACGCGGCGAACTTCGTGCGCATCGCCCTCAACCTGGAGGCGAGTGAGTTGCAGATTGCGGTGTGGCTGGAACCTGGCGGACGGGCCCACCAGCGGCTGCGAACCGCGCTGGCGGAGGGCGGGAAACTCGCCGACGCACTGCGGTCGCTGGCGCCCGAGCCGGTGCTCTGGCTGTGGTCGGCAGAGGATGACCGGAAGATCCCCGCGGCGGAGGTCGACGCCTCTCTGGCCGAAACCGTCGACTGGGACGCCTACACCGTGGCGGTGCAGGTGTCCCGCCCCTTCGCCGACCTGGCCGGCGAGGGGCTGCCCGACCGCATCGCCCAGTGGGTGGAGGAACTCCTGCGGATCATGGCACCCGTCCTGACCGACGTACTGCACTGAAAAGCCGTGGACCGGCAGCAGCCGGTCCACGGCTTCTGGTTGTCACTGGGGGAAGCCCCGGTAAGGCCGCAGTGCCCGCGGCTGGCCAAGCACCTCCGCCAGCAGAACCGCCTGGGCGAGCCCTTCCCGCGTGCGGAGAAGCGCCGCCAGGGGCGGCTCCGGCTGAGCAGCGGTCTCCGGAGCGGGACTGGCAGTGGTCCGCACCGTACTCTGCAGCTGCCCGGGCACGACCTCGGGGCGAACCCCCTCGCTGGGGATGCCTTCGGTCCGTACATCTTCGGTCCCCACGCCCTCGGTGCCAAAACCCTCGGTGCGAACGCCTTCGGTACCGAAGCCCTCGCTGCGAGACCCCACGCTACCGATGCCCTCACGGCCAACACCGTCGATGCCTGGGGCCGGCGTGCCAGTCCCGGGTCTTCCATCCGCCGGGCGCGCCCCGGAACCCTCTTCCCGGGGGTCCGTACCGGGCGATGCGGGGATGCCCCAGATCCACGGCGGCAGTGGTTGCTCTCTCCCCGGTTGGCTGTCCGGAGTCTTTCGCGCCCACGGGGGCGGCGCCGTCTGCACTGGCCGGGGCCGCGGAGGCATGACCGGGGCCTGTGTGGCGGGCCGCTGCGGCTGCTGCGGGGGCGGCGGGAGGGGCCGCCCTCTCCGGCGGGAAGGCGGCTTCTCCAGCCGCTCCTTGACGGAGCTCCAGATGGCGCCCGCCACCGCTAGCACGATGAACCATACGAGTTCTTCCAGGGCGGATCACCTACTTCCCAGTCTACTTCTGTTCCCGGCCGCGGTCCTGGGTGCCGCCGAGGGACTCCCGCATGGCGGTGTCCGCCTGGATGTTCTTCATCTGCAGGTACTCCATCACGCCGATCTTGCCTTCCCGCAGCGCCTGCGCCAGGGCCAGCGGCACCTCCGCCTCGGCAGCCACCACCTTGGCCCGCATGCGCTGGGTCTCAGCCCGCATCTCCTGCTCCTCGGCCACCGCCATCGCCCGCCGCTCCTCGGCCTTGGCCTGGGCCATCACCTTCTCCGCCTCGGCCTGGTCGGCCCGCAGCCGGGCGCCGATGTTGGCCCCCACGTCCACGTCAGCAATGTCGATGGAGACGATCTCAAAAGCCGTCCCCGCATCCAGGCCCTTGGCCAGCACGGTCCGGGAGATCATGTCGGGGTTCTCCAGTACCTCTTTGTGGCTCTTGGCCGAACCGATCGTGGAGACGACGCCCTCGCCCACGCGGGCGATGATCGTGTCCTCGCCGGCGCCGCCGACGAGCCGGTTGATGTCGGCCCTCACCGTTACCCGGGCCTTGGCCCTCAGTTCGATGCCGTCCTGCGCCACGCCGGCCACCACGGGGGTCTCGATGACCTTCGGGTTCACCGACATCTGCACGGCCTCCAGCACGTTCCGCCCGGCGAGGTCAATCGCCGCCGCCCGCTCGAAGACCAGGTCGATGCCGGCCCGCTGCGCCGCGATCAGGGCGTCAACCACCCGGTCGACGTTGCCGCCCGCCAGGTAGTGGGCCTCCAGTTTGTCGATGCTGATCTCCAGCCCCGCCTTCTCCGCCTTGATCAGGGCATTCACGATGCGGTGCGGAGGCACCCGGCGCAGCTTCATGCCGATCATGTAGAAAATGCCGACGCGCACGTCTGCCGCGGCCGCCGAGATCCAGAGCCCCACCGGGACGAAGCTGAAGAAAAGCACCAGAAGCAGGATGACCAAGAACGTCGGAATCAGGAATGCAAGCTCACCCATGTGCGGACCTCCTCAATTCATGATTTCTTGTCCACAGCCCGGACGACGATTCGGGTTCCTTCCACGCGGATCACACGCACCGGAACGCCGGCGGGAACGAACTCGCCCTCCGTCACCACGTCCAGCCGCTGGTCGCCGAAGACGGCGGTACCCGCGGGGCGCAGCACGGTGAGGCTCCGGCCCTCCCGCCCCACCAGGTGGGAGCGCTCGGGCGACTGGGCGGACCAGTCCTTCGCCGAGTCCGAGAGCGTGAGCATGCGGCCGAGTCCCCGCTTGCTGATCGCCCGGATCAGGGCGAAGAGCACGAAGGCGCCGGCGAGGGCCGTCCACATGAGATACCGCCAGGCCAGGCCGGCCGAGGGCGCCGCCAGGAAGATGGCTCCGCCGAAGGCGGCGATGCCCGCCAGGCCGAACACGCCGAAACCAGGCGTAAACAGTTCGATCAGCATGAGCACCACGCCGCTCAGCGCCAGGGCGATCTCCACCCACCCGGCGGTGCCCACCAGGGCATTGCCGAGGAAGAACAGCGAGAGGCAGATGACCCCCAGCGCGGCGGGACCGGTGAGACCGGGCTGCATGAACTCGATGCCGAAGGCGATCACCCCGAGCACCAGGAGCAAGATCGCCACCCAGGGCGTGGTAAGGAAGCGGCCCACCTGCTCGGAGAACGTCCACTGCGGCTCCACCAGTTCGTACTCGGCGATGCCGGCCTGGCGGATGGCGTCGTTCAGGCTCCCGGCCACGCCGCTCGCGTACCCCATGTCTGCCGCCTGCTGGTAGGTGAGCGTGAGCAGCGTGTCGGTCTGCCCGGGGATGGGGTGGTCCTTGTCGACAAACGCCCGGGCGACAGCGGCGTCTCGGCCCCTGGCCTCCGCTGCCGAGGTGAAGTAGTTCACCACCACCGAAAGCGCCTTGTAATCGGCCGTCTCACCCGTAAAGAGTTCCCGTGGCTCTGCGGCGCCGATCACCGAACCGGGGGCCATGTAGAGGTACTCGGCCGCCGTGGCGATGAGCGCCCCGGCGGAGACGGCCTCGTTCTCCACCCAGGCAATGGTCTTGATGCGCTTGGGGGCGGCCAGCAGCCGGTCCTTGATGCGCACCGCGCTGTCCACGTAGCCGCCGGGCGTATCGAGCACCACGGCGATCCCGACGGCGTCCGGGTCGGCCTCCGCCTGGTCGAACACGCGACTGCCAAACTGGGCCAGCCCCGGATCGATCACCTGGCCCTCATCGATGCGGAGCACATAGACCTTACCGGTCGCGCCGGCCGCCTGGGCCCCGGGCGCCGTGGCCAGCAGCAGGGAGAGGCTCAGGAGCAGCGCCACGATGGGCCAAAGGGCGAGTCGCTGGCGCATGGAAAGTCACCTCCATCGCGAACCGGGCGGCTTTCCTGCGCCTCGGTCGCTTATTGTGATGGTTGCCCCGGCGGGTCGGCCCGCTCCACCTGCACCAGGTTGGTGTGGAAGGAGGCTCCGCCCCCCATGTCGGCAGGCTGGTCCAGGGTAAGCACGTTGATACCGGCGCCGCCGGGCATGTGGCGCGACCACCAGATGCTTGGCGAAATGGCCACGCCAGGCTGCGACCAGTCACCCACCTGGGCCTTGAGCAGAACGGACCCCCGGTCGTTGAACACCCTGACCCAGTCGCCGGACCGGATGGACCGGGCCTCGGCGTCCACCGGGTTCAGGTAGATGGTGGGCGCCCCCTCCCGCTCCATCATGCGCGGCAGATTGGCGAAGGTGCTGTTCAGGAAGTGGTGCGCGGCCGGGGTGATCAGTGCGATCGGGTAGCGGGCCGCCAGCTCGGGCGAGCCGTCGACGGACTCGGCCGGGGGCGTGTACTCCACCACCGGGTCGAACCCCTGGGCCGCAAGGGCCTCCGAGTAGAACTCCACCCTGCCGGACGGGGTTCCGAACCCCCCTTCGGCGAACGGCGCCGCCGGCCGATTCACCTTGATGCGGCGCTCCCGCTTCAGCCGCTCCAGGGTGATGCCCTCCAGATAGGGGCTGCCGCTGGAAAGCGCCTGGCGGATCAGGTCCTCGTCGCTGTCCCGGAAGCAGGGCTCGGTGAATCCCATGGCCCGGGCCAGGCGGCGGAAGAGCTCGGTGTTCGGGACCGCCTCCCCCAGGGGCTCGATCACCGGCTCGTTCAGCTGCACGTAGAGGTGCCAGTACGAGGTCATGAGGTCCAGGTGCTCGAACTGCGTGGTCGCGGGCAGCACGATGTCGGCCCAGCGGCAGGTGTCGGTGAAGAGCTGTTCGTGCACCACGGTGAACAGGTCTTCACGGGATAGACCCTGTAACACCCGCGATCCGTTCGGTGCGACGCACGCAGGATTGGAATTATAGACGAACAGGGCCTTCACCGGCGGGTCCAGAGGCTCGGTGAGCGCCTTGCCCAGTTCGATCATGTTGATCACGCGCGGAGGCGGCGAGGGCATCAGGTCCGGCCGCTTCAGTGCGAACGAGTTGAGGCCGTAGGAGCTGGAGTTGGAGAGCAGGAAGCCTCCGCCCCGGTCCCGCCAGTGGCCGGTGAGGGCCGGGATCATGGCGATGGCCCGCACGGTGGAGCCGCCGTTGGTGTGGCGCTGCAGGCCATAGCCCACCCGCAACACCGCGGGCCGGCTCTCCCACCACAGCCGGGCCAGGGCCACGATGTCGCCGGCCGGGATGCCCGTGACGGCTGCGGCCCGCTCCGGCGGCCACTCGGCCACTTTCCGCTCCAGGCGGTCGAAGCCCAGGGTGTAGCGGTCAATGTACTCCCGATCCAGCCAGCCCTCCCGCACCAGCACGTGCATGACCCCCAGGGCCAGGGCTGCGTCGGTGCCCGGGCGGGGCGAGAGGTGCCAGTCGGCTTCCCGGGCCGCCTTGTGCCGGTACGGGTCGATGACCACCAGCCGGGCCCCCCGCCGCCGGGCCTCCTCGATGATCGGCCACTGGTGGGGATTGGACGAGATGGGGTTTACGCCCCACACCACGATGAGGCGGGCATGCACCATGTCCTCGGGGTCGGGCCCCATGCGGGCGCCCAGCACCGAGTTCACGGCCGCCTCCCCGGCCGCGGAGCAGATGGTGCGGTCCAGCTGGCTCGCCCCGAGCCGGTGGAAGAAGCGGCGGTCCATGGAGCCGTACTGCAGAACGCCGATGGTGCCGGCGTAGGAGTAAGGCAGAATGGCCTCCGCCCCGTACTCGGCGATGATCGCGCGGAACCGGTCTGCGATGATGGAAAGCGCCTCGTCCCACGAGATGCGCGCAAACTGCCCGGAGCCCTTCGGCCCGGTGCGCTTCATGGGGTAAAGCACCCGGTCGGGGCTGTAGACCCGCTCCTCGTAATGGTTGGTCTTCACGCAGAGAAATCCGCGCGTCACCGGATGGTCGGGATCGCCCATCACGCGCACAACCCGGCCGTCCTTCACCTGCACCAGCATGGCGCAGGTATCCCAGCAGTCGTGGGGGCACACGGCCGGCTTCACCACGATCCCCCCGGTGTCAACCCGACTTGCGGGTCTGGTCTTGCGTCCCTCCGTCATGGCAGGCCCTCCTCGCGCGTCAGTTGGTCGGCTGTATGGTGATGGCGAGCGGCGTGCTCACGCACACGTAGGCGCAGGCGCCGCACCCCGTGCAGTATTCCCGGTTCACCGCAGGCTTTCCCGCCACGAGCCGGATTGCCTCGTCCGGAAAGGGGCACCGGTGGTAGCAGAGGGAGCAGGGCGACCCCTGGAACGCCCAGCACAGGGCGGGGTCGATCACCGCCAGGCCCATGCGCACCTCCCGGGCCGCCGCCACGGGCTGCAGGGCTCCCGGCGCGCAGGCGGGCATGCAGCGGCCGCAGAGGTCGCAGGCCCTCCGGAGCGGGTCGATGTACGGCGTGCCTGCCGCCGCACCTGCAGAGGGCGGCAAGAGCTGGATCGCGCCGACGGGACAGGCCCGGGCGCAGTCGCCGCAGCGCGTGCAGGTGAGCAGGAAGGTCGGCTCCGGCAGGGCGCCCGGCGGCCGCAGATGGCGGCGCCCTCCCGAGGCCCGCGCCGCCGCCTCGTCGGCCGCAGCCTCCACGCCTTCCGCCACGGCGCGCACAAGGCTGCGCAGGCCCTGCCGCAGGAATGACCGGCGATCACCCGATGAGCCGTTGGGCACGGTTCGCCCTCCTCGCTGTTCGCACATGGGTCTATTTCTAGACTATAGCACGGTAGAGGGCACTGCAGACAGATGAAAACCCCGGCGGACGTTTTCCGTCCACCGGGGTCATTCGATCACCCGAGCAATTCCCTGACGATCTGTTGGACCATCTTGCCGTCTGCGCGTCCCCTGGTCTGGGCCATCAGCGGGCCCATCACCTTCCCCATGTCTTTCACGCTTTGCGCGCCGACCTCGGCGATGACCTTGCGTGCCAGATCCCGCACCTCATCGGCGGTAAGCTGCTTCGGGAGGTAATCCGACAGGACGTCGATCTCGGCTTGCGCCCGCTCGATCAAATCCTTCCGACTGCTCCGCTCGAAGTCAGCCATGGACTCCTTGAGCTGCTTCACCTGCTTCTGGATGATGCCGAGGATCTCATCGTCGGAGAGGGGTGCGTGCTTCTCGATTTCTGCGTTCTTGATCGCCGCCCGCAGGAACCGGATCGTCTCGAGGCGCACCTTTCCGGCAGGGCCGGCCTTCATGGCGGCCTTCATGTCCTCGGTGAGACGTTCACTGAGGTTCATGCGTAGCCAGCTCCTTCGAAGACTAGTCGCGGTACTTGCGCTTACGAGCGGCCTCGCTCTTCTTCTTGCGCCTCACACTCGGCTTCTCGTAGTGCTCGCGCTTCCGAATCTCAGCGAGCACTCCGGCCCGCTGCAGCTGACGCTTGAAACGGCGAAGGGCGCTATCCAGCGACTCGTTCTTGCCGATCTTGACTTCGGACATCCCGGACTTCCCTCCCCTCCGCTGGACCTGGGGGAAAAAGAACACGCTCCGCGATTATACCGCGGGGCAAAGCTTATGTCAAACGCTCAGGCCACGGGCCCCAGCGTCCGCCCGCCCAGCACGTGGAGGTGCAGGTGGAGCACTTGCTGACCGGAGTCCTTGCCGTGGTTGGTAACGACCCGGTAGCCCGTCTCGGCCACGCCCGTCTCCGCGGCCACCCGCTGCACGGCGGCAAACAGCTTCGCCAGCAGCTCGGTGTGTTCCGGCCGGAGATCCGCCACGGACCCGAGGTGCTGCTTGGGAATCACCAGTACGTGCACGGGTGCAACCGGGTTGATGTCCCGGAAGGCCAGGACGTCCTCGTCCTCGTAGACCTTGCTGGACGGAATCTCCCCGGCAGCGATCTTACAGAACAGGCAATCGTGAGCCACGCCGTATCACTCCAGCATCTGGCTGCAGGCGCAGAGGCGCGCCCGCTTATTCTGTTCAACACGCGTCAAATTATTCTTCTCGGGAACGGCAAATTCCTCCACGCCGTTCACACAGACGTGGCATTTCGGTTCTTGTCCGCGTGCCGCTCCAGCGCGAGCTGGATCAGCCGGTCGCACAGCTCGCTGTAGCTGATGCCCGAGGCCTCCCACAGCTTCGGGTACATCGAGATGCGGGTGAAGCCGGGGATGGTGTTGACCTCGTTGATGTAGATGCGGTTGGTGCCCCGCTCCAGGAAGAAGTCCACCCGGGCCATGCCGGAGCCGTCGATCGCCTTGAAGGCCACGACGGCCTGGCGGCGGAACTCCTGCATCAGGTCGTCGGGCAGGTCGGCTGGAATCCGCACCTGCGACCGGTCGCTGAAGTACTTGTCGTTGTAGTCGTAGAACTCGGCGCCGGGCAGGATCTCACCGGCGATGGAGGCGATGGGGTCGTCGTTCCCCAGCACCGCCACCTCGATCTCCCGCGCGTCAATGCCCTTCTCCACGAGGATGCGCCGGTCGAAGCGGACCGCCTCCGCGAAGGCCCGGTCCAGGTCCTCCGGCCGCTTCACCTTGGTGATGCCCACCGAGGAGCCGAGGTTGGCCGGCTTCACGAAGACCGGGAACTCCCCGGCAAAGGTGGCCTCGACGTCGGCCTTGACGGCCGCGGGATCGCGCTCCCAGTCGCGCCGCAGGTAGACCTTGTACGGGGCGACGGTGAGGCCGGCCTGCTGGAAGAGCGCCTTGGCCACGCCCTTGTCCATGCCCACGCTGGAGGCCAGCACGCCGCAGCCGACGTAGGGCACGTTCGCCATCTCCAGCAGCCCCTGAATCGTGCCGTCCTCCCCGTAGGCGCCGTGCAGCACGGGGAAGAAGACCACCTGGTCGGCCGGCCCCAGGGCAGGTGCAGACTCGGCCAGCGCGAGCAGGTCGGCCTGCGTCGGGTCGCCCAGCAGGCCCACGGGCTGGCCGCCCGCCGCCGTCACACCCTCCGTGAGCGCCTTGAGGGGATCGCCGGTGAGCAGCCACCGGCCCTCCTTGGTGATGCCGATGGGCACCACCTCGTACTTGTTCCGGTCCAGGGCCTGCAGCACGTTCCGGGCGGACATCAGCGAGACCTCGTGCTCGGTCGACCGGCCGCCGAAGATCAGGTAGACGCGGGTCTTCGCGTTCATGAGGGCATCTCCTCTTCAGGTATGTAGAATGAGTTGCGTCGATCGCCTGGTCGAACAGGCGCGCCCCAGCCTATGCGGCGCCCGGGCCAGACGCCACCGTCGGCAGCCGGACGGGCGCGCCGATACGGGACCCGTGAGTGCGGGAGCGCGCTTCCCGCTTAGCTTCTCCAGGAAGTCGGGCCGTCTCCTGCCCCCATGGGGCGTCCGGAGGCGTGAAAATCCCTGGAGTGATGCATGCTAGCGGTGACACTGCAAGAGAGGGGCCGTGCATGCAGTGAACCGACGATCGGGTTCAACACTCCCCTGGCTGATCGCCGGGGGAGCCGTGGCCACCGCGTGGGTGGTCTGGCGCCGGATGCAGCAGCCCTACTACCCCAGCGTGGCGCTGCAGGCGGGTCTGGAGATGGTGAGCCGGCGCTACCGGGTGCTCGCCATCGGGCCACACCCGGGCGACCTGGAGTTGTTCGCCGGGGGGACGCTGCGGCTCCTGTCCCAGAACGGCAGCGCCGTGACCATGGCCGTGCTCTCCCGGGGCGAGCAGGCCACGAACCGCGCCAACATCGGGGAAATCCGGGCGAAGGAGGCCGGGCAGGCAGCGGCGATCCTGCGGGCCGAGCTGATCCAGTTGGACCTCCCCGACGGGCAGATCCGCCCCGGCCCCGCCCTGGAGCGGGCCCTGGACGAGCTCTGGAGCCGCACCCGCCCGGAACTGGTGCTGGCCTTCGACCCCAAGGGCCCGATGCCCCTGTTCCAGAACCCGGACCACCTGGCGCTCGGGGCGGCAGTGCTGGCCCGGGCCCGCAGCGCCATCTCCCGGGGCGAGCGCATCTACTTCTACGCCGCCCGCCACCCCAACGTCCTGGTCGACATCACCGAGGTGGCCCAGGAGAAGCTGAACGCCGTGAGGGCACACCGAAGCCAGCTCGTGGGGCCCGACTGGGCGGTGGCCTGGTTCAACCGGTACGTCGGCCGCCTGCACACGGGGCGGGTGCCCGCACTGTACGCGGAGCCTTTCTACCGGCTGGTCTGAGGAGGTGAGCCCGGTGCCCGAAGAAGCAAGCCCCGCACCCGGAGAAGCAGGTTCCGCATCCGAACGGGTGCCGGCCCGCCCCGACCGGACGCTGACCTTCAGGCGTCGGCTGTTCTCGGGACTCTACCGCGCCGGCCGCAGCCCCTGGATCGAGCGCCTGATCGCCTGCTTCCTGGCCCCGAACTATCCGGCGCTGGCCCTCGCGCAGGGCGAAATCCTGGTCAGCTCGCCCCGGCGAGTCCTGGCCTTTACCGCCCACCCGGACGACCTGGAGTTCTTCTGCGGCGGTACCCTCCGCCGCGTGGCTCTGGCCGGCAGCCGCATCACCGCCGTCGTGCTCACCGACGGCGAGAAGCGGGGCAACCGGGACGGGCTCGCCGCGCAGCGCCAGGCCGAGCAGTGGGAGGCCGCCCGTCTGCAGGGGTATGAGTCGGTCACCTTCCTCGGGCTGCCCGACTTCGGCCTGCCCGAGGACCCCCGCCTGGAACGGGTCCTGGCCCGGGCCTGGGACCACGCGGCCCCTGAGGTGGTGTTCGCCTTCGACCCGAAGGAACTGGTGCCGCAGATGGCCAACCGGGACCACAAGGCCCTCGGGCGGGCGGTGATCGACCTGGCCCGGAGCCGCTTTACCGGCGGCGCGCAGGTCTACCTGTATGGCACCCGCAGCCCTGACGTGCTGGTGGATATCACACCCGTGATCGACGACAAGCTGCGGGCCGTGAAGGCGCACCGAAGCCAGATGGTCTACCTGGACGAGGCGGAGACCGACGGGGCGATCCACCTGATGGGCCGCGTCATGGCGGGCAGATCCGGTGCGACGTATGCCGAGGCCCTGTTCCGGCTGATGTGACGCTCCGGCAGAGCCCCGAGTTTCGCTACCCCATCTCGCCCCGGGCATACAGGATCGCCGCGGCCGCCGCCAGAGGCGCCGTCTCGGTGCGCAGGATGCGGGGCCCCAGGGTTACCGGGATGGCGCCTGCTTCCCGCGCGAGCCCTACCTCCTCCGCCGACAGGCCGCCCTCCGGCCCGATGAACAGGGCGAAAGAAACCGCCTCGGGGCAGGCCTCGAGGGCCGCCTTGAGGGGCACGCCTCCCTCCTCCCAGGGCACCAGCGCCAGGTCGAACTCGGGGATGCGCGCCACCGCCTGCTGCCACGTGTGCAGGTGCGTCACCCGGGGCACGGCCCCCCGGCGCGACTGCTCCGCCGCCTCCCGTGCGATGCGCTGCCAGCGCTCCGTGCGCTCGGCGGCCTTTTGCGCGTCCAGCCTCACCACGCTGCGGGACGTGGCAACAGGGGTGAACTCGGCAATCCCCAGCTCGGTGCCGTGCTGGATCACCCGCTCCAGCTTCTCGCCCTTGGCGAGGCCCTGGAAGAGTACAATGCGGATGCGCGGCTCGCCCGCAGCCGGGCGGCTGGCCGTGATACGCCCCCAGGCCAGGCCGTCCGCGACCTCCTCCAGCACGCAGTCGTAGTGCATACCCTGGGCCAGGACGATAAACGGCGTTCCGGGCACCGCGCGCAGCACCCGCAGCAGGTGATGCGAGTCGGCCCGCGAGAGGGCGACCCGCTCGCCCTCGACCCGGTCGAGGAAGAAGCGGGTCGTCACGGCTTCATCGCCAGGATGGCCACCCAGCCATCCTGCTCGTGCACGCCCACCGGCGTCAGCCACGCCTCGGTCATCGCCGCGGCCACCTGGTCCCGCTTCTCGGCGATGATTCCCGAGGCCAGGAAGCGGCCGCCGGACTTCAGCCGGCCGTACACGTCGGGCAGGATCTCCACGATCACCGAGGCGATGATGTTGGCCACGATCAGGTCGGCGCCTTCCTGCGCCACCTGGTCCAAAGTCGCCCGCCGCACCTCCACCGGCGTCCCGTTCCGCCGGGCGTTCTCGGCGGCGACCTCCACCGCCACCGGATCGGTGTCGATGGCCAGCACGGAGCCGGCGCCCAGGCGGCAGGCCGCGATAGCCAGGATGCCTGAGCCCGTGCCCACGTCGATCACCCGGGCACCCGGCCGCACGAGCCGCTCCAGCCAGCGCAGGCAGAGCGCCGTGGTGGCGTGGGTGCCGGTGCCGAAGGCCATGCCGGGGTCCAGATAGAGCGGCAGGTCACCCGGCTGCAGGTCGTACTGCTCCCAGGAAGGGATGACGACCAGCCGCTCGCCCACCCTGAGCGGCTTGAAGTAGGCCTTCCAGTTATTGGCCCAGTCTTCTTCCTGGACCCAGCGGAAACGGGCCGGCTCCACGGTGCCCAGGCCGAGGGCCCGGATCTCGTCCAGGGCGGCCTCCAGCCGCAGCCGCTGCTGCTCCAGGTCGTCGGTTTCCGGCAGCCAGGCCGTCACCGTCACCCACTCCGGGTCGCCCGGCTCCAGGTCGGTGGCATCCCACCGGGATCGGTTCTGCTGCACGGCCAGGGGGTCGTCCACGGCATACCCGCCCCCGCTCAACTCCATGAGCAGGTTTCCCACCGCGTCGGCCGCGCCTCGGCGGCAGCGGATCGCTGTCTCCAGATAGCGCAAGTGTTCTCCTCCTCGTTCAGTCCGCGGCCGCCTGCCGCAGCTCATCGGGCAGTGCCAGCGGCCCGGACTCGGGATACGTCCAGCTGAGGCGGTACTGAAAGCTGGTACCGGTGCTGGCCGGCCGGTCCACCTGAATGGTGAACTGCAGGGGCCTGAGCGTCCGGGTGTCCACCCAGAGCCGGTAGAGGACCCGCTCGCCGTCGCCGGGCGGCCTCACCTGCATCACGGCGGGGTCCAGGTCCAGGGCGAGGACCACCGCCTCGCTGTCGCCCATCCGCTCCCGCCGCAAGAGCTCGGCCCCGCGCAGGCCCGCCACCAGCGGTGCGGCCAGATTGTCAGGCTGAAAGGCCACCACGTCCACCGCATCGGCAGTCGGGGCGCGGAGCCAGCCCCCGCTCCGCACCTGCCGTACGTAGAGTTCGCCGTCCACCAGGTAGTATTCGAAGGGCGTGCGCACCGTGCCGGTGCCCACACTGCCGGCCAGGTGCAGCAGCGGCGGGTCGGCCTGGTACTCGCCGGTGAGCTGGGTTTCGGGAAAGAAGCCGTCCGGCGAGCTGCCGGCCAGGGTGGCCGCGAAGTCGTACCGCTCCACGGCCAGCAAGGCCAGGCCGGCGGCCTCGGCCACCTGGGCCGGCGTGAGGTTCCGGGTGCGGTCGCTGAGCGTGCGGAAGCCCCACGCTGCGGCCACGCCCACCAGGACGGTGAGAAGCACGGCCAGAATCCCCCGGACGCGCCGGCGGCGCCGCACCGCTGCCCACTGCGCGGGCGGCAAGGTGGGGTCGAACAGCGGATCACGGCGGGACGAAGGCGACACGGCTGCATCTCCTCTTCATCAAGCAGGGCCTCTCCCGCGCACCGGGAGAGGCCCGCTGGTTCTGCTAGCGGCCACCCAGGGCATCCTTCATCCGATCGAAGAATCCCTTCTCCTTGTGGTCGGACATGCCCGCCACCCGCTCGCCCCGCAGGGCGGCCAGCTGCATGAGCAGCTCCCGCTCCCGCTCGGAGAGGCGGCTGGGCGTCTTCACCTTGAGCACCACGTGCAGGTCGCCCCGGCCCGGGGCCCGCAGGTGCTTGGTGCCTCTGCCCTTGAGGCGGATCGTGTCGCCCGGCTGGGTACCTTCCGGCACCCGCACCATCTCGGGTCCGTCCAGCGTCTGCACCTCGATCTCGGTGCCCAGGGCCGCCTGAATGAAGGAAATCTCCACCTCGCTGTAGAGGTCGTCGCCCTCGCGGCGGAAGCGCCGGTCGGGCCGGACGCGCATCACGATGAACAGGTCGCCGGGCGGGCCGCCCCGCTCGCCGGCCTCGCCGTAACCGGCCATGCGCAGGCGCGTGCCCGTCTCCACGCCGCCCGGCACCTTCACCTCCACCCGCTGGTACTTCTGCACGCGGCCGCGGCCGCGGCAGGTGGGGCAGGGCGACTCGATGATCTTCCCCTCACCCCGGCAGCGGTCGCAGGTGCTCACGTTAACGAACCGGCCGAACACGGTGTTCTGCGTGATCTGAATCTGGCCGGTGCCCTTGCACTTGGGGCAGGTGACGGGCTGCGTGCCCGGCCGGGCACCGGAGCCGTGGCAGGTGTCGCAGTCCTCGGTGCGCGGCACCCGCAGCTCCTTCACGCAGCCGAAGGCCGCCTCCTCGAGGGTGAGCTCCAGGTCGTATTCCAAATCGGCGCCGCGGACGGGTCCGCGGGACGAGCGAGACCGCCCGCCGCCGAAGAACATCTCGAAGATGTCGCCGAAGCCCCCGAAGTCCTGCCCGAAGCCACCAAACCCTTCAAAGGGGTTGCCCCCCATGCCGCCCATCTGCTCCGCGGCATGGCCGAACTGGTCGTACCGGGCCCGCTTCTCGGGATCGGAGAGGACCTGATAGGCCTCGTTGATCTCCTTGAACTTCTCGGCCGCGTCCGGGTCGTCCTTGTTGGCGTCCGGGTGGTACTTGCGGGCGAGGTTGCGGAAGGCTTTCTTGATCTCAGCCTCGGTGGCGTTCCGGGGAACGCCCAGCACCTCGTAATAGTCACGCTTGGCCAGTCGGCCCACCCCCTACTGCTTAAAAGTTACCACCGGGGCTGCCCTGGGGCAAGCGACAGGAGGGAGGCAGCAAGCGGCCCCCCTCCTGTTGTGCCGTCCAGTCCGGCCTACTTGTCCTCGTCCTTCACCCTGAACTCGGCATCCATGTGCTGGCCGTCGCCGCCGGTCGTGCCACCGGTCGTGCTGCCGCTGGCGCCGCCAGACTGGGTGCCGGTCCCGGCGCTGGCCCCGGCCTTCTCGTAGATGGCGGAAGAGAGCTTGTAAACCGCCTCCGTCAGCTCCTCCGTGGCCTGCTTGACCTTCTGGATGTCGGAGCCCTTCAGGGCCTCCCTGACCGGCTCGATCTTGCTCTTCACCGCGTCGATGAGCGACGGGTCGATGCCCTTGCCCTCCGACTCCTTGATCATCTTCTCTGCATTGTACACTGCCGCGTCGGCATTGTTCCGGATGTCGGCCTCCTCGCGCCGCCGCTTGTCCTCGGCGGCCATCGCCTCGGCCTCCTTGACCGCCCGCTCGATCTCTTCCTTGGACATGGAGGTCTGCGACTGGATGGTGATGTGCTGCTCCCGGCCGGTGCCCAGGTCCTTGGCCGACACGTGCACGATGCCGTTGACGTCGATGTCGAAGGTGACCTCGATCTTGGGCACGCCCCGCGGTGCGGGCGGGATGCCGTCGAGGATGAACCGGCCCAGGGTCTTGTTGTCGGCGGCCATCTCGCGCTCGCCCTGCAGCACGTGAATCTCCACCTGGGTCTGGCCGTCGGCGGCGGTGGAGAAGATCTGGCTCTTCCGGGTCGGGATGGTGGTATTGCGCTCGATCAGCTTGGTGAACACGCCGCCGAGGGTCTCAATCCCCAGCGAGAGCGGGGTGACGTCCAGCAGCAGGACGTCCTTCACGTCGCCCTTGATGACGGCGGCCTGGATGGCGGCGCCCATCGCGACGACCTCGTCGGGGTTGATGCCCTTGTACGGCTCCTTGCCGAAGAACCGGCGCACGGCCTCCTGCACCGCGGGGATCCGGGTCGAGCCGCCCACCAGCAGCACCTTGTCGATGTCCTTGGGCTCGACACCCGCGTCCCTCAGGGCCTGGCGGGTGGGCCCCATGGTGGCCTCCACCAGGTCGGCCGTCAGTTCCTCGAACTTGGCCCGGGTGAGGGTCTCATCCAGGTGGACCGGACCCTCGCTGGTCATGGTGATGAAGGGCAGGTTGATGTTGGTGGTGGTCACGGAAGAGAGCTCAATCTTCGCCTTCTCGGCGGCCTCACGCAGCCGCTGCAGGGCCTGCCGGTCCTTGCGCAGGTCGATGCCGTGCTCCCGCTGGAAGCGGTCGGCGATGTAGTCCACGATGCGCTGGTCGAAGTCGTCGCCGCCCAGCTTGTTGTTGCCGGCGGTGGCAATCACCTGGAAGGTGCCGCCGCCCAGCTCGAGGATCGACACATCGAACGTACCGCCGCCCAGGTCGAAGACCAGAATCCGCTGGTCCTCGCCCTTGTCCAGGCCGTAGGCCAGGGCAGCCGCGGTCGGCTCGTTGATGATGCGCAGGACTTCCAGGCCCGCGATCGTGCCGGCGTCCTTCGTCGCCTGCCGCTGGGAGTCAGTGAAATAGGCCGGCACGGTGATCACGGCCTGCGTGATCTTCTCACCCAGCTTCGCCTCGGCGTCTGCCTTTAGTTTGGACAGGATCATCGCCGAGATCTCCTGCGGGGTGTACGACTTGTCGTCGATGCGCACGCGATAATCGGAACCCATGTGCCGCTTGATCGACATGATGGTGCGGTCGGGGTTCGTGATGGCCTGCCGCTTGGCCACCTTACCGATCAGGCGCTCGCCGGTCTTGCTGAACGCCACCACCGACGGGGTGGTGCGGTCGCCTTCCGCGTTCTCGAGCACAACAGGTTCGTTACCTTCCATTACCGCCACACAAGAGTTGGTGGTGCCCAGGTCGATGCCAATTACCTTGGCCATCTGCCGTAAGCCTCCTTAAGAACAGGTCTGCCCGCTAGCTCAGCTTGTTGACCTTGACCAGGCTCGCCCGAATCACCCGGTCCCCCAGGCGGTAACCCTTCTGGAACTCGGCCAGCACGATGCCGTCTTCCTGCTGCGGATCCTCGTCCGTCATCATGGCCTCGTGCAGGTTCGGGTCGAAAGGCTTCCCCACGGCCTCGATGGGGGTGACCCCCTCCTTGCTCAGGAGGTCGCGGAACGAGCGGGCCGTGAGCTCCACGCCCTGGCGCAGCCGCTCGTCGCCGGGAGTGGGCGGCGTGGCCAGTGCTCTTTCTAGATTGTCGAGCACGGGCAGAAGGTTCAGGAGCAGCCGCTGGTTTGCGTAAACCGCCACTTCCTCCTTCTCCCGCTGCATGCGACGCCGGTAATTCTCAAAGTCAGCGTGCAGCCGAATCAGCCGATCGGTGAGCTCCGCCACCTTCGCCTGCGCCGCCTGGAGTTCCTGCTCAAGCTGCCCGGGCTGTTCCGCCTCGGCCGAGCCGGCGCCTTCCGCCGTCCCCTGCGGGGCCTCAACCGTTTCCGGCGCGGACTCAGCCGCTTCCAGCCCGTCGGGCGGAGCCTGCTCTGGTTCCGGCGGCTTCTGGTCCGGAGGGTTGTTCCTGGACTGCTCCTCCATGGATGCCGGTCACCTCTTTTTCCTGTTAGCACTCGACCGGAACGAGTGCTAACGCATTCACAAATGAACATAGCACCGGCCCGTAGCGGTGTCAAGCCCAACGCAGCGCACAAAAAGGCCCGGGGACTCGCTTTCCCCGGGCGCCATGCCTACCGGTGAACCGATGCCTCGCTGAGATAAGCGGCCACGGAGTTGAGCACCGAGACCACCTTGGCGTACTCCATCCGCTTCGGTCCGATCACACCCATCTTGCCGATGGTCTTGTCGCCCAGCCGGTAGGTCACCGTCACGATGGAGCAGTCGGCCAGCTCGCGCAGCCGGATCTCCTCGCCGATCTGAATCTCGACCTTGTCGGTCTCCCGGTCCAGCTGCAACACCTCGGCGACGACATCTTCCTGCTCCAGGAAGGAGAGCAGGCTCTTCAGCTTGTTGACGTCCCGGAACTCCGGCTGGTCCAGCATGTGGGTGGTGCCGCCGAAGTAGAGGCGCCGCCGTTCGCCCGGCTCCATCCGCTCCTCGAGGAAGTAGAGCGCCTGCTCCAGCAGGATGCCGTACTTGGAGAGCTCCCGGTGAAGCGCCTGGAGGGCTCCGCGGGAGAGCGAGTCCACCCGTTGCCCCCGCAGTTGCTCGTTCAGGACCTCAGACACCTGCTGGAACTCCAGCATGGTCACCTCGACGGGCAGCTCCAGCACCTGATTCTCGATCTGACCCGCGTCGGTGATGTAGATCATCAGCGCCCTGTCCCGTCCCAGAGGCACCAGCCGGATTTCCTTGAACACCGCCTTGCCGAACTGCGGTCCCGAGATCACCGCCGTCAGGTGCGTGGTATCGGAGAGAAGGCGCGCCGTCTCGCGCACCAGGACGTCGATCTCGCGAATCTTGCGCTTGAAGGTCTGGCTGATCCGCTCCCGTTCGGCGCGGCTCATCGAGTACTCGGGCATCAGGCAGTCGACATAGTAACGGTAGCCGCGGTCCGAGGGAATTCGGCCCGCCGAGGTATGCGGCTGCTCCAGGTAGCCCATGTCCTCGAGATCGGACATCTCGTTGCGGATCGTGGCAGGGCTGACTCCGAGGTTGTACTTGCGCGCAATCGTCCGTGACCCGACCGGCTCCGCGGTAGCGACGTAATCCTCCACAATCGCCTGCAGCACCTTGTTCTTGCGGTCATCAATCACGGGGAGTCACCTCCGCACGGGCCCCAGGTGCCAAAAGGGCATTGACCCATTAGCAGTCAACGCCCGCGAGTGCTAACGCACCTAGCATGAAAATAGCATCAACCCGTAGGAAAGTCAAGGGACGCAAGGCTGCGGCGGCGCCGAGAAGAAGGAGCCGGAGGCACGCCGCCCCGGCTCCATATAGATACGCACTATTCCCATTCAATGGTTCCCGGAGGCTTCGAGGTCACGTCGTACACAACGCGATTCACGTGCGGAACCTCGTTCACGATGCGTCGGGCGACCTGCTCCAGCACTTCCCAGGGGAACCGGTAGAAGTCGGCCGTCATGGCGTCTTCCGAGGTGACCGCCCTGAGGATGATGGGATACGCGTACGTCCGTTCGTCGCCCATCACGCCCACGCTGCGAACATCCGGCAGCACGGCAAAGGCCTGCCAGAGCTCGTCGTAGAGCCCGGCCCTCCGCACCTCCTCCACGAAGATGTGGTCGGCCTCCCGCAGGATCGCCAGCTTCTCCGGGGTGACCTCACCCAGCACCCGGACGCCGAGCCCCGGTCCGGGGAACGGATGGCGGCCGACGATCTCCTCCGGCACGCCGAGGGCCCGCCCGACGGCCCGGACCTCGTCCTTGAACAGCTCCCGGAAGGGCTCGATGAGCTGGAACTGCATGTCCTTCGGCAGCCCGCCCACGTTGTGGTGCGACTTGATCACGCGGGCGGTGTCGGTACCGGACTCGATCACATCGGGGTAGACGGTTCCCTGCACCAGGAAGTCGATCCGCCCCAGCTTGCGGGCCTCATCCTCAAAGACGCGGATGAACTCGTTCCCGATGATCTTGCGCTTCTGCTCGGGATCCGCGACGCCCTTCAGCTTGCTCAGGAAGCGCTCAGAGGCGTCGACGTGCACCAGGTTGATGTGGAAGTGATCGCGGAAGGTGCGCACCACCTGCTCGGGCTCACCCTTGCGCATGAGGCCGTGGTCGACGAACACGCAGGTGAGCTGGTCGCCGACGGCCTGGTGGACCAGCACCGCCGCCACCGAGGAGTCGACGCCGCCCGACAGGGCGCACAGCACCTTGCCGTCGCCCACCCGCTGGCGGATCGCCTCCACCTGATGGGCGATGAAGGACTCGGTGGTCCAGTCCCCCTTGCACCCGGCGATGTTAGAGAGGAAGTTCCGGATGATCTGACGGCCCTGAGGCGTGTGCGCCACCTCCGGATGGAACTGCACGCCGTACAGACGCCGCTCGTCATCACCCATCACGGCTGCCGGCGTGTTCTCGGTAGCACCCAGCACCCGGAACCCGGGCGGCACCCGCTTCACCGCGTCGAAGTGGCTCATCCAGACGGGGGTTTCCCGCTCCAGGCCGCTGAGCAGTGGGTGCTCCTCGGCCAGGCGCAGCGTGGCCTTGCCGTACTCCCCGCGCTCCGGCCGTTCCACCTCGCCGCCCAGCTGCAGCGCCATGAGCTGCATGCCGTAGCAGATGCCGAGGATCGGGATGCCCAGCCCGTATACCGCCGGGTCGATGCGAGGAGCACCGGCGGCCAGGACCGAGGCCGGGCCGCCGGAGAAGATAATCCCCTTCACGCCCGCATCCCGGTAACGCTGCGCCGGGGCGCTGGCCGGCCAGATCTCGCAGTAGACGTGCGCCTCCCGCACGCGGCGTGCGATCAGGTGGCCGTACTGCCCCCCGAAATCCACAACCACGATCAGGTCGCTGTGGTAGCTCATTCCGCGTCTCCTTCCGAATCAGGCTCTGCCGTAAATCTCCGGCTTGAGGATGCAGATATCACGCAAGTTGCGGTACTTCTCGCCGAAGTCGAGCCCGTTGCCCACCACGAAGAAGTCCGGCACCTCGAAGCCGCAGTAGTCAACGGTGACCGGAACCTTCCGGCGGGAGGGCTTGTCCAGCAGGGCCGCCACCTTGAGCGATGCCGGGCCGCGCTGGGACAGGTACTCCTTCAGGAACTTGATGGTAAGGCCCGTATCCACGATGTCCTCCACAATGAGGACGTGCCGGCCTTCCAGCGTGTAGTCCAGGTCCAGCAGCACGCGGTGGACGCCGGTGGACTTGGTGGCTGCACCGTAGGACGAGATGCGCATGAAGTCGAGTTCGGCCGGGATGGTGATGGCGCGGAAGAGGTCGGAACAGAAGAGGGCGGCCCCTTTCAGGATGCCCACCACCACCAGGTCCTTACCTGCGAAGTCCCTTGAGATCTGTGCGCCCAGTTCCGCGACCTTGGCCTTGATCTCCGCTTCCGTAATGAGCACGCGTTCGATATCCTGCTGCATCGTCGCGGTCTCCTCTCCTGCCCTGGATTCGCCTGTATTGGGAACAGTCTACCCGTCCTGTAGAGACACGTCAAGGTCACTAT
>ENA-UPSB01000718-UPSB01000718.1-bioreactor-metagenome-genome-assembly--contig:-NODE-718-length-49304-cov-7.463319_pt1 | contig 49304 bp, 46 predicted proteins | sample MGYA00238182_ERZ773286 | MGnify/ENA primary metagenome ERZ773286 (study PRJEB29026, sample SAMN07631240) | bioreactor metagenome | isolation source: Switchgrass digestor | place: USA: Dartmouth...
GTCAAGGTGGGGGCCATGAATCCCGCGCCGGGGCAGATCGTGAACGCCAAGGTCACCGACGCGGCCGTGCTGGACCTGTTCGCCTCGGTCTGAGCGTCGAACGTCCGGCAATTTCCCTGCTAAAACCGCAATTGCCCGCCAACCCTGCCACTCATTACCTTAGAAGTTGCCCTCTCGCTCTTGTTATACTTATGTCAACTTGCGGGATAAACCAAATACTTAGGAAGAGGATGCTCATGGCCAAGAAGGGCTTCAGATGGGAATTCGTGGCTCTATCGGCGGTCTTGACCTTAGTCCTATTGAGTCTGGGCTACACGCTGTACGACAAGGTAGGCGTGAAAGACCCTCTTGAAAGAACGCTCGTGTCCCAGGACGCGGTCCTAAACGTTACGTCGAGGCGAGATAAGGGTGTAACCGTCCTGGAAATCGAGTTCAATAGGGTGGAGGACTTCGCCTCGTCCTACGCTTCCCTGGAGAAAACCATCCGGGAACGCCTGGGTTCCAACTACCGGATCGAGGTAAAGGACGCTCGTGACGAGTCACTGGAAAAAGCATATCTCTCCATCCACTACTACCTTGAGGAAGCCTCGGTACGGGGCAATTTCGGGGACATGATCGAGTCATGCCAGGCCCGGCTGATGGAGACGGGGCTTGAGAACTTCAAGATAGTGCTGGATGAAAGCCATATTTACGTGCAACTGGAAAGCGACCACGGCTATCTTTACAGAGTTCTGGACCGGACGGGTCCTAAGGCGGGAGGTGCGCCATGAAACTGGAATACATCGTCGGTTTCGCGGTGGGAAGCCTGGTTTTTCTGTTTATCCGAGGCGTGAACACGCTTCCGGCGCTTCTCATGGGAGCCCTCTTGTACCTCTTGATGACCCAAAGCGGAGGTCTCCGGGACTTCGGCCGCAGGAAAGCGGGAGCGGTCGTGGGCGATCGTCCCGACGTTACCTTTCACGACGTAGGCGGACAAGCTGTCGCCAAGCGGGAACTCGTTGAGGCTTTGGAGTTCCTGAAAGACCTGGAACACGCCAAGGCGCTGGGGATCCGGCCCCTTAAGGGCATCTTGCTAAGCGGCCCTCCGGGGACAGGCAAGACCCTCTTGGCCAAAGCCGCAGCCAACTATACGGACTCGGTGTTCCTGTCGGCTTCGGGCTCAGAGTTCATCGAGGTATACGCGGGTCTCGGAGCCCAGAGAGTCCGCGAGTTGTTTCAGCGGGCGCGCAAACTGGCCAGGGAAAAGAAGAAATCGGGCGCCATCATCTTCATCGACGAAATCGAAGTCCTGGCAGGCAAGCGCGGTTCCCAAGTGGGCCACCTGGAGTACGACCAGACTTTGAACCAGCTCTTGGTCGAGATGGACGGGCTCAGCTTAGATGACGACGTCAGGATCCTGGTGATAGGAGCCACCAACCGTCCCGACCTCCTGGACCCGGCTATCCAGCGTCCGGGAAGGTTCGACCGTATGGTCAGGGTAGACTTGCCCGATAAGGAAGGTCGCCTGGAGATCCTGAAAATGCACCTTCGCAACAAACCGCTGGACAAGTCGGTAGACTTGGAAGCGTTGGCTAAGGAGACATTCGGGCTTTCCGGAGCCCACCTGGAGAGCCTGTGCAACGAGGCGGCCATCTTGGCCCTTAGGAAACGGGCGAAAAAGGTAGGGGACGAAGAGCTCAGAGAGGCCCTGGACAAGGTGATCATGGGAGAGAAACTGGACCGGAGGCCTTCGGAGACCGAATTGAGGCGGGTAGCGGTACACGAAGCGGGGCACGCTATCGTGGCAGAAAAAGTAAGGCCCGGTTCCGTGGCCCAAGTGACCGTGTCTCCCAGGGGCAACGCCCTCGGTTACGTGAGGCACTCTCCCCAGGATGACAGGTACATCTATCCGCGGGAGACCCTTGAGGAGGAGATCGACATCCTCCTGGCGGGCGCCCTCGCGGAAGACGTGGTCCTGGGGTCGAGAAGCACGGGAGCTTCCAACGACTTTCAGAGGGCTTTGGACATGGCGAAACGCATCGTGTCCTACGGGATGTCGCCTCTGGGAGTGGTGGACCGAGACACCGCGGGTCCAGACCTTCTGGCCAAGGCTACCAGGGAAATCCTGAGAGCCGCGGAAGAAAGGACGCTTCCGCTCATAAGACGTTACGAGAATGTCCTCCGGCGAATAGCCGACGACCTGATGGTCAAGGAGACCATCAGCGGAGACCAACTCAGAGAGCTCTTGGGGTCGGCCTCCAAAGTAGCCTGGAGGTGGCGTAAACTGCCCTCTAACAGAGGAAAAGTCAGGAGCCGGGTAGAAGCATAACGCCCGGGGGTGTTAGGGTGCAGGCGGAAGTGTTATCGGTTGGCACCGAGTTGCTGCTGGGCGAGATTACTGATACCAACGCCCAGTACATTTCAAGAAGACTAAGGGATGCCGGGGTGGACGTATACCGGCGGGTGACTATAGGAGATAATCCGGCGCGGCTCACAGCCTGTTTTAGAGAGGCTCTGGGGCGCGCCGACATTGTTATAGCCACCGGAGGTCTCGGCCCTACGGCCGACGATTTGACTGCCAAGTGCCTGGCCGAGGCCATGGGCAGGGAACTGGTGTTCAACCAGGAAGCGTGGGAGATGACCGCTGACTGGTTCCGCAAGCGGGGACGCGAACCCCGCCAAACCGATCGCAAGCAGGCAATGATCATTGAGGGAGGACGGTTCCTGCCGAACTCAAACGGGACGGCTCCGGGACAGGCTATTTTCGCGGGCGGCAAACTGGCCGCCTTGCTGCCGGGACCGCCCCGGGAGATGGTGCCTATGTTCGAGGATCACGTCGTGCCCCTGCTTAAGGAATCCTTTCCGGGGCTGGTACCGCTCACATGCAAGGATCTTCACGTAGTGGGCATAGGAGAGGGCCAAGTCCAGGAAATACTGGACGACCTCATGAAAAGCGCGAACCCAACTCTCGCTCCCTACGCGGGCTTAGCGGAAGTCAGGCTGCGAATAGCGGCCAGGGGACACGACCCCGAGGAATCTCTGGCGATGGTGCGCTCCATGGAGCAAAAAGTGCGAGAGCGCATCGGCGACTACATCTACGGCACGACGGGGGATAGCCTTGAGGGAGTGTGCGCCGGTCTTCTGAAGAAGACGGGCCTAACTCTGGCGGTCGCCGAGTCGTGCACGGGCGGGCTCGTATGCAACCGGCTGACCGATGTTCCGGGAGTATCGGCCAGCCTTAGGATGGGGACGGTGGCCTACAGCCCCGCGGTGAAAGCTTCTGTGCTCGGGGTCCCCCAAGAAGCAGTGCGGCTGGATGAAGCCGTAAACCCCGATACGGCAAGAGCCATGGCCCAAAGCGTCCGCGCCCTCTCCGGCGCCAAGATCGGGCTGGCCACCACCGGTTTCGCGGGTCCCGGAGGCGGTACGGAAAACGCTCCGGTGGGCACGGTGTATATCGCTTTGGCTCACGCGGACGACGTCATTATAGAAAAGCACCAGCTGGCGGGAGCCAGGAAGACAATAAAGGAGCGGGCTGCCCAAAACGCTTTGATCCTTCTCTGGAAGTTCCTAAAATCGCAAGCAGGTGGGCGTTCCCGTGGCAACTGAAACCGGAAGCGGGCCTCTTAGGTGTTTTGTGGCGGTGGGGCTTCCCGCCGAGACAAAATCGTGGCTTTGGGGCATGACGTCAAAGATAAGGTCGGTTCATAGAGATCTCAAGTGGGTCGCCCCGGAAAACTACCACGTGACCCTCTTGTTCTTGGGCGATATTCAAAGGGAGGCTATTTCCGGCCTAAAGAAGCTGCTTAAACAGGCGGTCTCAGGGTTTGGCCCGTTCGAGGCGTCCATCGGGGCCCCCGGGTGCTTCCCCGCGAGAGGCGCCCCTAGAGTGCTTTACGCCGGTATAGACGCGGGGCGAAAGGAACTCGTCTCTTTGGCGGGAAGAGTCAGGGAGGCCTTGGCCGCGGCGGGTTTCTCCGATGACAAGCCCTTTCAGGCCCATGTGACTGTGGCAAGGTCCTCACGCCGGGCCGCCGCGTCTTCTCTTACGCCCTTCACCTGGACATCTTCTTTTGATGAGGAGTCCGGCGGCCGAAGAGATGCCGGCGACAGGCGGTTTGGAGTGGCCGAGGTCCTCTTGATGCGGAGCGTGCTTAGACCCGAAGGGCCGGTCTACTCGGTACTGGAACGCTTCACGCTGGGAGGCTAACCCGTCGGTTGTGGCGTTTCTGGCTGAATGTTATACTCTCACTAGGAAGGCGCTGCCAGGGTAGCGCGGCTATCTACGGAGGTAGAGCGAATGCTGGAGAAAGAAAAAGCCCTCGAACTTGCCGTCGCTCAAATTGAGAAGCAGTTCGGGAAAGGCTCGATAATGCGTTGGGGAGAGGCCTCACAGAAGATGGCTGTAGAGGTAATCCCAACCGGTGCCCTGGCACTGGACATCGCTTTGGGGGTAGGCGGACTGCCCCGCGGTAGGATCGTGGAGCTCTACGGGCCTGAGGGTTCGGGAAAGACCACCGTGGCCCTCCATATTATCGCGGAGGCTCAAAAACTGGGCGGAATCTCGGCTTATATCGATGCCGAGCACGCCCTGGATCCCACCTACGCCAGGAAAATCGGAGTGGATGTAGACAACCTCCTAATATCCCAGCCTGACACAGGAGAACAGGCGCTGGAGATAGTGGACGCCCTCATCAGAAGCGGCGCGGTTGACTGCATCGTGGTGGACTCGGTAGCGGCCTTGGCGCCTAGGGCCGAGATTGAAGGCGAAATGGGAGACTCCCACGTTGGTCTCCAGGCAAGGCTCATGTCTCAAGCCCTAAGGAAACTGACGGCGGTAATATCCAAGTCTAGGGCCACGGCCATTTTTATCAACCAGATCCGTGAGAAAATCGGGGTCATGTTCGGAAACCCCGAGACTACTCCCGGTGGAAGGGCTCTTAAGTTCTACTCGTCGGTCCGGCTGGATGTCCGGAAGGTAGAGAACCTAAAGCAGGGGCAAGACACTATCGGGGCCCGGACAAGGGTAAAGATAGTGAAAAACAAGCTCGCGCCCCCATTTAAGCAGGCGGAGTTTGACATCATCTACGGAGAGGGCATTTCCAAAGAAGCTTCTCTCCTGGATGTAGGCGTATCCCAGTCCATAGTCACCCGGACGGGCACTTGGTACTCGTTCGGAGATATCAGGTTGGGGCAGGGCAAGGAAGCGGCCCGGACGTTCCTGAAGGAGAACCCGCAGGTAGGCCGGGAAATTGAAGCCAAGATTAGGGCCTGTCTCGCGTCAGGAACCGTCAAAGCCGAAGGAGCGTCGGAACAAGTGGAGGGCGATGACGCCTAGTGGATAAGGTCGGCAAGAAGCCGGCCCGCCCGATGGATGTCGCGCTAAGGGCCCTCGCGAGACGCAGGATGACCTCTGGTCAGATGAGAAACCTGCTCCTTAAGAGAGGCTGTGGCCAAGAAGAGAGCGAACAGTGCATAGAGCAACTCTCGTCTTGGGGCTATCTTGACGATAGAGGTTACGCCAAGGATTTGTTACGATTTATGTTGTCCGATTGTCCCGTCGGGAAACAGCGGGCAATCTACGACCTTGTGAAACGAGGTTTCGATAGGGACCTCGCGGAAGAAGCGGCGGCGGAGGCCTACGGGGATGTCTCCGAGGCTTACTTGGCGCGCAGGGCCGCTTCCAAGTACCTAAACGGCCGCAAGGCCGGATCGTTGAAAGACCGGGATCGAGAGCGACTCTTTAGGTGGCTCTGGCGCCGTGGCTTTGAGGCAGACGCCATATACGCGGCGTTGAGGGACGAAGACGAGCAGGCTCTCACTTAGACAGCAAACGCGCTATTCTGGAGTACTGAAGATGACGCAATCGTATGACTGATATACTCGAGCTTGTTAGGAGAATATTGGCTTCGGGTCCGGGGGACCCCCGGGCGCGCGAGTATTGGTCGGGGGCCTGAAGACTCTTCTACATTTCAACACAGTGTGTCTCGGGCCGCTAACAGTCACTTCTGCCAGCATAGCCGGGCGTTGTCCGGCTTTTTGTCGTTTTCGAGAAGGAGGTGACCTTCATGCATTGGGGAATCGCGGTTTTAACGGGAATCATCGGCCTGGCCTTTGGATACTTCCTGAGGCGGGCGTTGGGCGAAGCCAAGATCGGTTCGGCGGAAGCCGAAGCCAAGAGGATCCACGACGAAGCCATTAAGGCTGTGGAGACCAAGAAGCGGGAGATCTTGATCGAGGCCAGGGACGAAGCCCAAAAGATAAGGGATGAACTTGAGAAAGAGGTGCGCGAGCGCCGGCAGGAAGTCCAGCGCATGGAACGCAGGCTTCTCAATAAGGAGGAGTCTTTAGACAGACGGCAAGAGATACTGAGTCAAAAAGAGGAGAACATCTCCAAGCAGGAAAGGGCTCTGGTGGAACGGACCAAGGCACTGGAAGCCCTTCGGGAAGAAGCCATGAAGGAACTGGAGAAGATATCCCAGTTGACCAGGGACGAGGCCAAAGAGCGGATCCTCAACGAAGTGCGGGAGGCTCTAAAGGATGAGACCGCCCGCATGGTGCGGGACGCAGAAGCCGCCGCCAGGGAAGAAGCCGAAGCCAGGGCGAGAAGCATCATCAGCCTCGCCATACAGAAGTGCGCGGCCGACCACGTTGCCGAAAACACGGTTTCGGTGGTCGAGCTTCCCAACGACGAGATGAAGGGCCGCATAATTGGCCGGGAAGGCCGCAACATCCGAGCGTTGGAGACTCTCACCGGCATAGACCTGATCATAGACGACACTCCCGAAGCGGTTATCCTGTCAGGATTTGACCCGATTCGCAGGGAAGTCGCGAGACTGGCTCTTGAGCGTCTCGTCTCGGACGGACGGATTCATCCCGCCCGGATCGAGGAAATGGTGGAGAAAGCCCAAAAGGACGTTGACAACCTCATCAAGCAAGAAGGCGAACAGGCGGCTCTTAACCTGGGCGTGCACGGGCTCCATCCGGAACTCATCAAACTCTTGGGCCGGCTTAAGTTCCGTACCAGCTATGGGCAGAACGTACTGAAGCATTCCGTTGAGGTGGCCCACTTGGCGGCGAGCATGGCCAGCGAGCTGGGCTGCGATGTGGCGGTCGCCCGCAGGGCGGGCCTCTTGCATGACATCGGCAAAGCCGTTGACCACGAAATGGAAGGTTCTCACGTCAGCATAGGCGTGAGCCTTTTGAAGAGGTACAGAGAATCAAACGACGTCATCCGCGGTATGGAAGCCCATCACCAAGATGTTGAGCCGCAGACCGTGGAAGCCTTCCTGGTCGCCGCGGCCGACGCGATCTCCGCGGCAAGACCCGGGGCCCGCCGCGAAACGCTGGAAATGTACCTCAAGAGGCTGGAGAAGCTTGAAGATATCGCCAACTCCTTCGAGGGAGTTGAGAAATCCTACGCCATCCAGGCCGGCCGCGAGATCCGGATCATGGTGAAACCGGACAGGATTGACGACCTGGGCGCGGTCAGGCTCGCCAGAGATATCGTCAAGAAGATCGAAAAGGAAATCGAATACCCGGGCCAGGTCAAAGTCACGGTAATCAGGGAGACCAGGGCCGTCGGTTACGCCAAGTAATTCCGGGAGGGACAGATGACGAGGACCGCAGGTTCTAGAAAACACGCGTCCAGAAAAGACGTTGAAGTCTTGGCCACGCTGCTGGTGGCCTATCCCCAGGTATCCCGGGCGACCTATGACCCGGACAAGAAGACCTTGGGCATGGCCTTCTTGTGCAGGGGTCCTCTAGGGAGATCCAAGAGGGAGAGCCTGACAAGACTATACCTGGATTCGGTCGACGTGTACGGCTCTTTGACCGGACAGACGAGGAGCTATGCCAAGGCTTCGTGGGAGAGAATGGACAAGTTTCACGTGTTCTTGGTGGAAAGGGACGTATCGTCCCTTACTCCGGGGGAACTGAGCCTCACGGTTGACCTGGTATCCGATAGGGTGAAACTGGTCTTGGCAAGCGACAACGAGGACGGGCTCGACGACAGGGAGGAGTACTCGTGGTCGGCGAGGCTCTTCCTTCAGGAGATGCTGGACCAAGTCAGGACCCTGCAAAGCAGCACGAAGCTGGTAGCCCTTCGCGAGGGCGAAAGGGTCTTAGTTTTCGACAAGTGACAGGATAGAGGGCAGGGAAGCTGAAATGAACCTGATTTTTATAGGTGATATCTTCGGGTCGCCCGGAAGGGAGTTTCTGGCTGCTCACCTGCCCTCTCTCATTAAGCGTTACGAAGCCGACTTGGTCATAGCCAACGGAGAAAACGCAGCCGGGGGCGCGGGGCTTACCCCCGAAGTCGCCGAGGAGTTGTTCTCCGCGGGGGTAGACGTGATAACCTCGGGGAACCACATATGGAACAAGAAAGAGATATTCCCAACGCTGGATTCGGAACGGCGGATACTTCGGCCGGCGAATTACCCTCCTGGTGTCCCTGGGAAAGGATCGGGCCTGTTCCAAGCCAGGGATGGGAAAACCGTGGGAGTCCTCAACGTGTGCGGGCGGGTTTTCTCCCCGCAAAACCTGGACTGCCCGTTCAGGGTCATGGACACCGAAATTCTGAAGCTCCGCCAGACCACCCCCATCATCGTGGTGGATTTCCACGCCGAGGCGACCTCTGAGAAAGTGGCTGCGGGGTATTACGTTGACGGCAGGGTCAGTGCCTTCTTAGGAACGCACACGCATGTTCAAACGGCGGACGAACGGATCTTGCCAAACGGCACAGCGTACATAACCGACGCCGGCATGACCGGAAGTTACGAAGGTGTGATAGGCGTCGACAAGGACATCATACTGAAACGCTTCCTCACACAACTCCCGGGAAGACATGAGCCGGCAAAAGGAAAGCGCCAGCTATGCGGCGTGTTCTGTGAGATTGCCGGGTCCGGATCCGCCCGTTCGATCCAACGGATCACAATTCGAGAGTAAACTCAGGACAGTCTTCTTCCATCGTCAAAATCTTCTTGCCAAACACCTACCATCGAATTAGAATGATTGTTGCGGTTGGCAATTACTAGTGGCTTCTTCGCTTCTGTCATGATGCAATCGGAGGGATGATGGTGGGAGTAAGCAATCTGGACCGCCGTGAGACCAGTTCGGTAGAAGTCCTAAAAGTATCTTCACGCTCAAATCCTAACGCGGTAGCCGGAGCGCTGGCAGGCGTGATTAGGGAAAGAGGCTACGCCGAGATTCAAGGTATAGGAGCCGGAGCTGTCAACCAGGCCATCAAAGCTGTTGCCATCGCAAGAGGGTTCGTTGCCCCCGCCGGAATCGATCTGGTTTGCGTGCCTGCTTTTACCGACATACTCATTGATGGACAGGAGCGAACCGCGATCAAACTGATTGTGGGGCCAAGGGGATAGCGCGACAATAATGACCGGGAAAAAAGAGTTACCTCAAGCGGCATGTCCTGGCGCCCGCCAGGACAGCCACATTTATGGGCGTCTGGCAGATCTTCACGTCCACTCGACGGCATCAGACGGCGTCTTGTCGCCTTCGGAGCTAATCGCTTTGGCTTCCGAGAAGAGACTCAAGGCCATCGCCATTGCTGATCACGATACCACCTCAGGGGTAAGGTCTCTGCTCCGAAACTCTTTCGGGCCCAGAAGTCAACTCGACACCATAACCCGCGGGGGAGTTGAAGTTGTGCCGGCGGTTGAGATCAACAGCGACTGGGAGGGCAGGGAACTGCACATCCTCGGCTATTTCATCCCGCTGGAGCAAAGCCCTTTCCAGGAACTCCTAAGCCGCCTGCAGCGGAGCAGGGAAGGGCGCGTCGACAAGATGATCGCGAGGCTCAGCCAACTGGGGATGCCCGTAGACCGCGATAGAGTCCTTGAGTTTGCCAAGGGCGATTCGGTGGGACGGCCCCATATCGCCATGGCCATGGTCGAGAAGGGATACGTGGGCACAGTCAAGGAAGCTTTCGACAAGTACATCGGGATAGGGAAGGCGGGGTACGTCGAAAGGGAACACCTAACTCCCCTCGCTTCGGTGAAAGCCATATACGATTCCGGAGGAGTGGCGGTTTGGGCTCATCCTGGCACCGCTCGCGCTGACCATCTCTTGCCCGAACTCATTGGCATCGGGTTAAGAGGCATAGAGGTCTACCATCCTGAACACACGGACGAGGACCGGGCGCGCTACCTGGAGCTTGCCAGACGCTATGCCCTGTGCGTAACGGGCGGCTCGGATTACCACGGCCAGCCCGGGGGCGAAGGAGCGGGACTGGGCGATTTCGCCGTAGACTTTGGGACTGTCGACCTCCTAAGAAACCTGTCGACTCTGTCTTAGGGCTCTTGATGCCCTCCGAACTCGGGATCACCCATGTCGTTCTCAGGATCGGGTATCTCGTCGTTGTACTGCTTGGGATCTACTCTCAAGGGAAGCGCGATGTCGCGGCCGGGCTTTTTGCGTCCAACGCTTCCTCCGCCGCGCTTCTTGCCCCGCGGAATCGAGATCCGGAGAATGCCTTGGATGACCTTTTCGGGAGTATCGTCGATATCGAACATACTAGAGCCCCCTCATGCGCGGGAGTCCGGGGTGGCCGCTTAACCCGCGCGGCCACCCCTGTTAAGTCCAACTTAAGAGATCTTTATCTTCACGTCGAGCGCGCTCAGACCCTTAGGATACGCAAACACCGGATTAATATCCAGTTCCGCTATCTCAGGGAAGTCCCTGCAGAGCTGCGCGAGGCGGCCGATGGCTTCCTCGAGCGCGGGCACGTCGTCAGGCGGCGCGCCGCGGAAGCCCTTCAAGATCGTGTAGGCTTTGGTCTCTTTGATCATCGCTGAGACTTCCGCCTTGGAAAGCCCCTTGGCCAACCTGAAGGAAGCGTCCTGCAGGAGGTTCACAAGGACTCCGCCCGAACCGAACGCGATCATCGGCCCGAACGTCGGGTCTTTAGCCATACCTATGATCATCTCGTCGCCCTTGGGCATCATCTTCTGAACTTCAACGCCATAAATCTTGGCGTCCGGAACCGCCTTCTTCGAGTTCTCCATGATGGAGTTGAAGGCCTCAATCACTTCTTCCTTGGTCTTCAGGCCCACCTTGACGCCGCCGACGTCGGTCTTGTGCATTATGTCAGGCGACGCGATCTTCATAACCACGGGGAACCCGATGGCTTCGGCAGCCTTCCAGGCTTCCTCTTCGGTAGTGGCCAGCTTTGAGGGGGCAGCGGGGATCTTGTACAGCTCCGCGACCTCGGCGGCTTCGGGTCCCAACAAGAGGTCTCTTCCGTCCTTGCGCACCTTCTCAAATATGGCGCGGACGGCGTCTTTCTGTACGTCATCGAAATCCCACTGCTGGCCGGCCTCGACTTCCCTGCGGAGCTCGCCGAAGCGGATCATGCCTCTGAGAGTCTCCACGGCGGGCTCGGGGAACGGATAGACGGGGATGCCGTTCTCGTTCAAGAGTTTCACGCCGGCCTCAAGCTTCTTGCCGCCGATGAAGGAAGCGACCACGGCCTTGTCAGGATTGGCCTTGGCAGCGTCGATGGTGTACTGGGCAGCCTCAACGATGTTGAGCGGAGCGGTCGGGCTCAGAAGCACTACCACAGCGTCGACCGCGGGGTCCTTCATTACGGCATCCAGCGCGACTTTGTACCTGTCGGACTTGGCGTCTCCAACCACGTCCACAGGGTTGTGGATGTTGGCCGCGGGAGGCAGCTTCTCCGCCAGTTCGCGCTCTATTTCAGGGCTCAGTTTGGCCATATTGAGGCCGCTGGTCTCTACGGCGTCTGAAGCGACGATGCCCGGACCGCCAGAGTTGGTTACGACGACCACGTTCTTGCCCTTGGGCACGGGCTGGGTGGTGAACGCGATAGCCAAGTCAAAGAGCTCTGTCATTGTCCTGGCGCGGATGACGCCGGCGTGCCTCAAAGCGGCGTCGTACGCGGTGTTGGAACCGGCCAACGCGCCGGTGTGAGACGAAGCGGCCTTAGCGCCGGCAGCGGTGATGCCCGACTTGAAGACGATTACCGGGACCTTCTTGGTGGCCTTCCGGGCCGCTTCGATGAACCTATCGCCGTCGACCACGTCCTCAAGGTATAGGCAGATAACCTTGGTGTTGGGGTCTTCCGCGGCCGCCTCGATGAAATCGGCCTCGTTCAGGTCGGCCTTGTTGCCAATGCTGATGAACTGGCTGAAGCCGAGGCCTCTCTGCAAGCTCCAGTCCAGGATAGCCACGCACAAGGCTCCCGACTGGGAAATGAAAGCTATGTCACCCTTAAGGGCCATATCTTTGGCGAAAGTGGCGTTGAACGGCGTGTGGGTATCCATGACTCCAAGGTTATTGGGGCCCGTTATGCGCATGCCGTATTTTTTGGCGATGCTGACCAGATCTTGTTCCAGTTTCTTGCCCTCACCGCCAATTTCTTTGAAGCCGGCAGTGATCACTATGAGATGCTTGACTCCCGCTTGGCCGCACTCTTCGGCAACCGCCAAAGACGCCGCCGCGGGTACGCAGAAAACGGCCACATCCACAGGCTTGCCGACGGCAAGGATTGATGGATAAGCCTTGTACCCGAGAATCTCACTCTCTTTCGGGTTGATTGGATATACTTCTCCGCGGTATCCGCTGGATTTTATGTTGTCGGTCACCGCGTAACCGATCTTGCCCGGCGTGTTGGACGCTCCGATCACGGCGATCGACTGTGGGTGGAACAACGACGACAGGTCGCTCATGGGGTTTCCGCACCTTCCTCTACATATTTAGAAAGACTGGACAGGCCAATAACCAAGAGATAGTCTAACACAATTGGCAAATCGGTTGAACTCTGTACAAGAATACCTGAGAAATGAAGGAGTTGGATCCCTTTCCGTCGAAACTCCCAGTTACTGGAATATACGGGAGTGATTCCTAATGACCTTTTCCACCGAAGGTTCCGGCGCAAAGGAACTCCTATGGGCGGACGTGGGGGAGAGACTCAACTTATCCGTGAAAGAGATGAGAAGCATTCGAACGGCTTTCGCCGACCTGCTCGGTTTCGGCATGTCGAAGACAGTGTCAGAAGAGCTTTTGCCTGCCATACAATTTGTCGCGAACCGTCGAAAGGAAGGCGCCGATGATGACCAAATCCGGCAAGAACTCCGTTCTTTCAAGGATAACCGCGGTTGGCCTGAGGAAGTGCTCTCCCGCATGAAGGAGGCCGAAAGCGAAGCTGCCGCGACTAAGGTCCCCGCGGCCGCTCCCGCCTTGGACCGGGAGGGAACGGAAGAACCACCCGAACAAGCTGTCACGCGCTCTAACGAAAGCCCTGAGACAGCTAGCCCAAGGCCTAAGCTCTATCTGGTCGGAGGAAAGCCAGCCGGTCACCCCCTTGCGCGGGCGCGTGAACAGGAAGAGCCGGACGCCGATTCCGAAGAGGACCCAAGCTATGCCGTAAGAGAGATCGCGGCCGACTTAAGGCGCGACCTATACTCCCTGTTGGCTGCCCAAAGGGAGGACATCTTGCGGCTGGAGCAGTGCGTGAGAAAGCTGGCCCTGGAAGTCAGGGACATGCGCTACGCCCTTATCCTGGGATTCACACGCAAGGATAGAAAGAAGGGGCACAAGGGGATCTCAAACCTCCTTCTTGGGTGACCAGAGGTCACCTAAGGCTCCCCTCAGTTGGTTCCTGAACCCGGGGATCTCCCGGGCCAGTTCGGTAACCCGGTCTTTAATCGCCTGGCGAAGCGTGTGGCCGGCATAGGGGCACTTTGCCGTGAGGACGGGGATCTCCAAACGCTTTACGGCCTTTATGATCTCTTCCTCAGGCACGTACACCAGGGGCCGGATAACCGTTACCTCCCTGCGGGTAAGGTACGTCCTCGGATGAAAGCACCTAAGGCTTCCCTGGTAGAACATGTTGAGAAACAGAGTCTCTATGGCGTCGTCCAGATGATGGCCCAACGCCACTTTGTTGGCCCCCATTTCTTGAGCCGTTTTGTGCAGGGCTCCTCGCCTCAAATTGGCGCACAAGGAGCACGCCGTGTTCTTCTTGTTGGGGTAGGCCTCCACTATCTTGGCAATCTCCGTCGGCACTATGTTGTAGGGCACTCCCAAAGACTCAAAGTAAGACTCAAGAGTCGCCCGCTCCTCCGGATCTAAGCCGAGTTCGCCGCCTGGATCGATGGTCAAGGCTCGCACCTGGAACTTTACTGGCGCCCTCCTATGTAACTCGGCCAGGATGCTCGCCAAGAGCATGCTGTCTTTGCCTCCGGAGACGGCCACCAAGACCACGTCGTTTTCAGCAATAAGGTTGAAATCTGAAATCGCCTTGCCGACCAGATGGTACAGCATGCGAGGAAATACCTTGGGCACGTGAAAGCACCTCTCCGCAAAGCGTGGTACGCTCTATTCTAAGGATTTGGGCTCCGCCCGTCACTGGATGACGGCGTGCCCGGTGCAGTAAAATACTAGCGCAAACCTACAACATGGGGGAACTAAGATATTGGCCGCGCCTCACACAGCTAAAGAAATCATATACATGGACAATTCATCCACCACAAGACCCGCGCCGGAAGTCGTTAAGGCAGTAACTTCCGCGATGGAGGAGGGGTGGGGGAACCCTTCGTCCCTGCACAAGCTCGGGAGCAAGTCCCAGGCCATCGTAAGGGCCGCCAGGCAGGCCGTGGCAAGGGCGATTTCCGCAGACGAAAGCGAGGTTTACTTCACGTCCGGAGGGACGGAGGCCAACAACCTGGCCATCTTCGGAACCTTGAGGACACTGCCTGACAGAAAGAGGATCATTACCAGCACGGTCGAGCACCCGTCGGTGATGGCAGCTTACGAGTACCTCAAGGAAACCGGGTACGACGTCAGGTTCATTCGTGTGGATTCCTTGGGACGGGTTGACCCCGAAGAAGTCCTAAGAGAGGTCACTCCGGACACCGCGTTGGTATCGATCATGCTGGTTCAAAACGAGATCGGCACCTTGCAGCCGTGCAGGGAGATCGGACGAGGGCTCATGTCCATGGGCGGTAAACGCCCGAGATTCCACATAGACGCGGTCCAGGGGTTCGCCCGTCTAAGCATCGACGTCCGCGAGTGGGGAGTGGATCTCCTAAGCGTGAGCGCCCACAAAATACACGGACCCAAGGGCGTCGGGGCCTTGTACGTACGCAAGGGGGTCTCCCTGACTCCGCTAGCCTTTGGTGGAGGACAGGAAAAAGGAGTCCGTTCGGGAACGGAGAACGTACCGGGTATAGCCGGCTTTGGAGCCGCCTGCGCGCTGTGGGAGACGGATAGGGAAGAGACCATGCGGCGCTTAACCGATCTCCGGGCCAAACTGGTGGACGGGATCCTCGGAGCGGTACCGGACGCGGTCCTCCACGGGCCGCGCAGAGAAGGTGTCGCCCCATACATAGTCCACTTCTCTTTTCCGGGCTTAAGAGGCGAAACCATCCTTCACGCGCTGGAAGAGCGAGGAGTTTATGTGTCTACCGGCTCGGCGTGCTCTTCCCACAAAGATAAGCCCAGCCCGGTCGTCTTGGCTTTGGGCAGAAAAGAAGAAGAGGCGCTGGGCGCCATAAGGTTTTCCATGTCCAGGTATACGACTGAAGATGACGTCCGCATAACCATAGCGGCGCTTTTGGAGTCCCTCCAGTCCCTCAAGGCGTGGCGAAGATAGGGAGAAGAGAAAACGGAAAGCGGGAGATGGACACCGGTGAAGGAACTCTTACTGGTAAGATACGGCGAGCTCGGCCTAAAAGGAGACAACCGGGCGGATTTCGAGAGAGCCCTGCTACGCCACGTTGAGTGGACCGTGAGGGACATGCCCGGCGCTTTTGTCTCCAGGTCTCACGGCCGCCTGTATGTGGAAGGGACTTTCGACAGGCGCCTCGTCTTGGAGCGGCTTAGAAAGACCCCCGGGATCGTTGCGATAAACCCGGCCCTAAGGGTCGACTCGGAAATCGACGCTGTGGTCGAAGCTTCAATAGCCGCCTCCAAAGAAGCCGTGGACAAACGAGGCTTTAAGACCTTCAAGGTGGAAGCCAGGAGAGGAGATAAGCGCTTCCCGCTCACGTCCCCCGAGATAAACAGAAAAGTGGGGGAGGCCGTCTTAGCAGCCAACCAAGGGCTCTCGGTAGACGTGCATTCTCCCGATTTCGTCCTCACTGTGGAAGTCAGGGATACCGGCACCTACGTCTATTGGGACGAAGTGAGAGGCCCAGGCGGCCTCCCTTCGGGCACGTCAGGGAGAGGGCTCTTGCTCCTCTCGGGAGGCATAGACAGCCCGGTCGCGGGATATCTCGCCCTCAGGCGAGGGGTCAAGATAGACGCCCTTCACTTCTGGAGTTACCCCATTGTCGGCGAGCGGTCCAAGGAGAAGGTCATCGACCTATGCAAGGCGCTAAGAGAATCAGGTCCTGACCTTAGGCTGTACATCGCGCACTTCACCGACGTCCAAAGCGAAATACTGAAGAAGTGCCCGGAGCGGTTCCGGGTAATAGTAATGCGCCGCATGATGATGCGGATAGCCTGCGAATGGGCCTCCTCGGTGGGCGCGCAAGCGGTGTTCACCGGCGAGAACGTCGGGCAGGTAGCAAGCCAGACGCTGGAAAGCCTCAGAGCCATTGAGGATGTCGCCACTCTCCCCGTGTTGAGGCCCCTCATCTGTTTCGACAAGGTTGAGACAGTGGCTATCGCCAGGTCCATCGGGACTTACGATATTTCCTGCCTGCCGTACGAAGACTGCTGTACGGTGTTCGTGCCCCGCCATCCCGTGACCAAGCCTAAGCTCGAGGACGTAAGGGCGGCCGAAAGCCGCCTGGACGTACAGTCCCTGGTCGCGGCTTGTTTGAAAAGAATCGAGGAAGAGGATCTAACCGCTGTCTAGTTGGGATACCGGTTCCCTGAAACCGCCTGTTGGGTCCCGAAGTCGTGAGACTCGGGACCTAATTGCCTAAGCCCCCTGTGAAATGGCTCCCGGACATCACGATAAACAGGTGTGAAGGTTACATACCCGCCCGCCCGAGCAAAGAACGGAAGGCGCCCCGGCAAACCGGGCGGAAGGGCAAGTCCCGCAAAGGACGCGGGATGAACACTACAGGGAGGTAGAACCCAAGTGAGAATCAACACCAACATCAGTGCTCTTAACGCGTGGAAGAACCTAGCCGTCACCGACAACCTCATGGGCAAGTCTCTCGAAAAACTGTCCTCGGGCTACCGGATCAACAGGGCCGCCGACGACGCCGCCGGGTTGGCAATCTCGGAGAAAATGAAAGCGCAGATTAGCGGACTAAGGCAAGGCGCCCGCAACGCCCAGGACGGCATCTCGTTGATACAGACCGCGGAAGGCGCTCTGCACGAGGTACACAGCATCCTCCAGAGGATGCGGGAACTTGCCGAACAGGCAGCGTCGGCCACCATGTCCGACAGCGACCGCACCCAGATTCAGGCCGAGGTTACCCAGCTAATAAGCGAGTTGGACAGGATCGCGGCCTCCACTAAGTTCAACGGTCAGAACCTCTTGGACGGCAGTTTCACGGACAAAGAGTTCCTCATCGGCACCGACACCGCCGTTGATACCTTCACGGTAAGCATCGGCAACATGGACGCCGCCACCTTGGGAGTGGATAGCGTCAGCATAGCGACTCAAGCCGACGCCAAGACAGCGGTGGCAGACATCGACACGGCCATAGAGACCGTATCTACCCAGCGGGCGACATTGGGCGCTTACCAGAACCGTCTGGAACACACCATCAACAACCTGAACACGGCCGCTGAGAACCTGGCCGCCGCCGAGTCCCGTATACGCGACGTCGACATGGCGCTGGAGATGGCCACCTTCACGAGGCACCAGATCTTGCTCCAGGCCGGTACCGCGATGCTGGCCCAGGCGAACATGAAGCCTCAGTCAGTGCTGAAGCTGCTCGGCTAAGGACGTTCATAGCGGATTAGGATAGGGGCCCGGGAAGCCGGGCCCCTTCTTCATTTCGCGAAAAGGGCCGGATTTGTGCCTTCCTGCCTTTGCCTTTTATAATGGGAGGTAACGAAAACGCTCGGGCGGTGAGGGTCACGTCACAAGATTTGAAGTTCTACATTGAGACCTACGGATGCCAGATGAACGAACGGGACACCGAGACCATCGCGGGCTTGCTCATAAAGGAAGGCATGTCCCAGGCCATGGATATCTCCGAGGCCGATGTGATTATCCTGAACACGTGCGCCGTGAGGGAATCCGCGGAAAGCAAGGTGTGGAGCCGTTTTGGAAAGATCCGCTCGATGCGCCGGGGCGGAAAACCCCCGGTCCTGGTGCTGGCCGGCTGCATGGCGCAGCTCCCCGAAACCGCCGAGAGGGTGAAGTCCAAGGCTCCGTACATCTCGGTCCTTACGGGCCCGGGTTTCATACACGAGATACCCCAGTTGGTCCGCGAGGCGATGGCCAAGAAGCCTGAGGACGGAGGACATAAGATCCTCAAGGCGGTTACCCCGGCGAGGACGGCGGCCTCCAGAGACGAATCCACCCAGCTTCTCCCCGAGGGACTGCCGCGCAGGTCGATTCCCGGAGTAAACGCGTACGTGACCATCATGTACGGTTGCGACAACTTCTGTTCTTACTGCGTGGTTCCCTATGTGAGAGGGCCTCAGGTCTCCAGGAGCTTTCAAGCAATCTTGGAAGAGACCGCCCGCCTATGCGAGGAAGGATACAAGGAAATCACGCTGCTTGGCCAAAACGTAAACGCATACGGACTGGATGTGCCCGGAAGCCCGGACTTCCCGGCGCTCCTTCGGGCTCTCGACAAGACTCCGGGGCTTTTGAGGCTCCGCTATTTCACGTCCCATCCGAGGGACTTTACTCAAGAAATGATTGAGGCGGTCCGGGACTGCCCTACCGTTTGCGAGCACTTCCACCTCCCGCTGCAATCGGGCTCGGATCGCATCTTAAAGGCCATGAACAGGGGCTACTCCAGGGACGACTACTTGCGCCTGGTGGAACGCGTACGCGAGGCGATCCCCGAAGCTTCCATAACAACCGACATCATCGTCGGATTCCCCGGTGAAACCGAGGAAGACTTCCAGGATACCCTTGATATGGTGCGGAAGTGCAGGTTTGACGGCGCGTTCACTTTCATCTTCTCGCCCCGAAAGGGAACCGCCGCGTACCGCATGAAGAACCAAGTGGACAAGAAAACCAAATCCCTAAGGCTTCAGGAGCTGGTGGAGGTCCAAGGAGCCATAACAAGAGACATTAACGCCTCTTGCGTTGGGCGGGACATGGAAATCCTCGTGGAATCCATGGCGGAAGAGGAGCCTGGAGGCGTGAAAGGCAGGACGCGCACGGGAAAGATGGTCATAGCCACAGGGTCGAAAGCGTCTCCGGGCGACCTCGTCAACGTGCGGATTGTGGAATACGGAACGTGGTACTTGAAAGGACCGGTAGCGCCGTGAAATCTGAAACGCCAATGATGGCGCAGTATAGGGAACTGAAAAGCAAGAACCCGGACGCGTTGCTCTTTTTCCGGCTTGGAGATTTCTACGAGATGTTCTACGAGGACGCGGAGATCGGGTCGAGGGAACTGGGCATAGCGCTCACGGGGAGAGACGCGGGTGGCAAGGAACGCGCTCCTATGTGCGGCGTTCCTTACCACTCGGTGGACGATTACATACGGATCCTGGTGGAGAAGGGTTACCGGGTGGCCATCTGCGAGCAACTGGAAGACCCGAGCTTGGCTAAGGGCCTGGTGAAGAGGGGCATCACTCGCGTAATCACGCCGGGCACTTACTGGGAAGGGACCGCGGCCCAAGACACGTGCTACATTGCGTCGGTCTACGCTTCGGGCAGAGACGCTTTGGGCCTCGCGGTCTGCGACCTTTCCACTGGCGACGTGATGATAGCCGGGGTTTCCCCGGACGACGACTTGAGGGGAGCGGGGAGGAGCGGTTCCTACGGGAGGCTTATTGAGGAGTTGTCCCGCTTCCTGCCGAAAGAATGCGTCTTGCCCGACTCCCCCGATCATGCCTTGGTGCGTCAAGCCATCACTAAGGCGCTGCCGGGCATCTTCATAACCGGACACCCGAAAGACGCTTTTTGCTTGCCCTCTCCGGGGACAAGCCCTGACGGAGAGAAGAAGGCCCCGGCCGAAGCCCTCACCGCCCTTCAAGGGCTCTTGGACTACATGAAAACCACTCAAATGGTTGACCTGAGGCACTTGAAGGAGCCGTCCCTGTACCTTCAGGAGGGTTTCCTAGAGATTGACCGGTCGACCCGTAGGAACTTGGAGTTGCTCCAAAGGCTTCAGGGAGACACCTACGGTTCGCTATACTGGGTCCTCAACCAGACCCGCACCGCCATGGGGGCGAGGCTTCTCAGGCAATGGATCGAACGGCCCCTCCGTGACGCCTCCCGGGTACTGGAGAGGCTCTCGGCGGTAGATGAGTTCTACGAGGATGCGGCCAAGAGACTCACGGCAAGAGATATCTTGGGCAACATAAAAGACCTGGAAAGGCTCGTGACCCGCCTTACCTACAAGTCGTGCAACGCCCGGGACCTCACGAACCTCGCCTCCTCGCTGGAAGCCGTCTCGCGCCTAAGAGAACTCTTGCGGACTTGCTCGTCGGAGCTCCTGAGGAAAAACGCTTCCGCCATGGACGACATACCCGAGGCTGTCTCCGCGATAAGGAACACTCTGGTTACGGAACCGCCGTTGTCGCTCACGGAGGGCGGCCTCATCAGGGAGGGCTTCAGCCCGGAAATTGATGAGCTCCGGCAGTTGGCCAGCGGCGGAAAACAATGGGTCTTGGACTTTGAGGCGAGGGAGAGGGAGCGCACCGGCATAAAGTCCCTGAGAGTGGGCTTTAACCGGGTATTCGGTTTTTACATAGAAGTGACAAGGTCCAACCTTCACATGGTGCCCGCCGACTACGTAAGGAAGCAGACCCTGGCGTCGGCGGAACGCTTCGTGACTCCAGAGCTCAGGGAAAAAGAGACGGCCATTTTGGGAGCGGAAGAGAAACTCCGAAAAGAGGAGTACCGGGTTTTCTGTGAACTCCGGGACTCCATAAGCGCGCACATTCGGCGCATCCAAAAGACAGCCAAGGCCGTGGCCGAAGTGGACGTGCTGGTTTCCTTCGCCGAAACCGCCCACAGTCAAGGCTACGTTCGTCCCCAAGTGAGCGATTCGGGGTCTATCAAGATAAAGGGCGGGAGGCACCCGGTACTGGAAAAGGTGCTGCCTCAAGGCACGTTCGTCCCAAACGACCTGGTCTTAGACTCCTCCCAGCGGATTATGGTCATCACCGGTCCAAACATGGGAGGCAAGTCCACCTACTGCCGGCAAGCCGCGCTTATCGTCATCATGGCGCAAATGGGCTGCTACGTGCCGTGCAAGGAAGCGGCCATACGCTGCGTGGACAAGGTATTTGCCCGGGTAGGCGCCTACGACGACCTGGTGTTGGGCCAGTCCACCTTCATGGTGGAGATGGCGGAAGTCTCCCGCATCCTGAAGGGCGCCACAAAAGACAGCCTTGTGATACTGGACGAGATTGGCCGCGGGACGAGCACCTTCGACGGGTTGTCGGTAGCCTGGGCGGTGCTTGAGCACCTGGCCGACGAAAAGACGTGCGGGGCGATGGCGCTGGTGGCGACCCACTACAGGGAACTGACCCTCCTGTCGGACCTCAAGCCCGGAATCGTAAACCATCACATGGCCGTAAAGAAGGCGGGCAATGACATAGTGTTTCTCCGCAAGTTGGAAAAGGGAGTGGCCGAAGGCAGCTTCGGTATAGACGTGGCCGCCATGGCCGGACTTCCTCCCGCCGTCGTCTCCCGGGCCAGGGAGATCCTTGTGGGCCTTGAATCTGAAGTGAGGAGCCGGTCCAGGTGGAAGACGGGCATACTCGGGCAAATAGCCTCAAGGTATGTTGGGATCGCGCCGGATGTGGTGCCCGGACAAGAGCCCCTCTTTACCATGGGGCAGGAAGAAGCGCCTCCGGAAGATCCTTTTCTCAAGGAAATCGTCAAGGAGATCACTGATCTTGAGCTGGACAGCCTCACTCCCCGGGAAGCACTGAACGTCCTGTATGACTTGAAGAACAAGATTCGGAGCCGGAAGGAGACCTAAAGATGAAGATAGTCCGGCTGGACCCTGTGACGTCAAGCCAGATCGCGGCGGGGGAAGTGGTCGAGAGGCCCGCTTCGGTAGTAAAAGAGCTGGTGGAGAACGCCCTAGACGCCAATGCCCACAGGATCCTGGTAGAGTTTGAGGGTTCGGGTCTTGAGCTCATCAAGGTCATTGACGACGGTGAAGGTATGTCCAGGGAAGACGCTCAAATGGCCGTAGAGAGGTTCGCTACCTCCAAACTCTCGTCCATAGAGGACCTGGACGATCTCTCCACTCTCGGGTTCCGCGGAGAAGCCCTTCCGTCCATCGCGTCATGCTCCAGGCTCACTTTGGAGACAAGGGAAGCCTCGGCGTCTTACGGGACTGAGGTAATTGTTGAAGGCGGGCAAATCCTTTCGGTGAAAGACAAGGGACTCCCGGTCGGCACCACGGTTACCGTCAGAGACCTGTTTTTCAACACACCCGCGCGCCTCAAATTCGTGAAGTCTCGCGGACGGGAGCGGCAAGCAATAATCGATACGGTTGAGAGCCTCGCCCTGGCATGGCCCAACAGATACTTTGAGGTGCGCTCGGGAGGAAAGACCGTCATGAGGACTTCCGGACAGGGGCTCAGGAACGTGATAGCCGACTTGTTTGGGCCTGAGACGGCCTCGTCTATGGTGCCGGTATCTTTTGCGTCGGGAGGGCAAGAACCGGTACGGGTCACTGGCATGGTTGGCCTGCCCGGCCTCTACAGGAGGTCTAGGGACAGGCAGGTCTTCTCGGTGAACGCTCGGGTTGTGCGGAATTCACTCTTGGCGTGGGCGTTGGATGACGCCTACCGTGGCCTTATACCTCCCAACAGCTATCCGGTCGCGTTCTTGTCCGTAGACACGGAGAAGCGCTTTGTGGACGTCAACGTCCACCCAACCAAAGCGGAAGTGCGGTTTAGAAACGATAGCGAAGTGAGGCACGCCGTGTCCGCGGCCGTAAGCGCGGCCTTAAGCTCGGCAGGCTTTCAAGTGCTGAAAAGGGAAGCCACCGGCCCGCTGGACGTGCCAAAAAGCATCTATCAAGCGACCGTCACGGGGCAGAAGTTCGGATCCTCAAGATCCATAGCGGGAGACAGGCCACTGGTGGGAGACCGGCCCTTGGCTGGAGACAGGCCTGTCCGGCGGGATATGCCGCTCATAGACTATTTTCCGAGGGAACCCGTCCATAACTTAGGGCTGGAATCAGGAGAGGGATCAGGCTGGGAGTACTTAGGCTCTCTGCAAGACACCTATCTGATCGCCAAGACCCCCAATTCGGTGGTGCTGGTGGATAAGCACGCTCTGATGGAAAGCCTCGCGTACCGCGAGCTCCTGGCCAGGAGGAGCGGGAGCCAAGAGCTCCTTATGGCAGAGACGGTCCGGCTCGCTCCCAAAGAGGCCGCGGCCTACGAAGAATATGAGGCTTCGTTGGCGGAGTCGGGGTATGATTCCAGGTTAATCGGAGAGTCAACGCTGCTTGTCACCAAGGTACCCCTGATCATGGGAGAGCCGGTGGAACCGTCAAGCATCAGAAACGTACTCTCGGCCTTGGCGGAGGGCGCGGGGAATACGGCGCCTGCCGAAAGGCTGATGGAGACTGCCAGGATAGCGCTGGCGGCATGCCACGCTTCGGTGCGGGCCAGGGAACCGTTAAGCGCCCGTGAAGCCCAAGCTCTGCTAGAAAGCTTGTACAGGGAACCGGCGGCCGCTACTTGCCCTCACGGCAGGCCTACCGTCAAGGAGATCCCGATTACCGAAATAGATGATTTTTTTGGCAGAACTTCCCACAAGGGTGCGGGCAGGATATAATTATGTGTGCCTTGTCCGTTGAGAAGGCCCCCTCAAGTCAAGAAAAGGTGGAAGTAACGGAGTTGCAGCGTCTCTTGGTTATCACCGGGCCCACGGCCTCGGGCAAGTCCAAACTGGCCATGGACATCGCCCAAGAGATACCCTTGGAGATAATCTCGTCCGACTCCATGCAGGTCTACCGCTACATGGATATTGGAACCGACAAGCCTTCCGCCGAAGACCGCTCCAAAGTGAGGCATCACCTAATAGACTTGAAGTATCCGGACGAACAGTGGACTGTGGAGGAGTTTCAACGGACAGCCGAAGCGGCAATCAAGGAAATCAGTTCTAGGGGAAACCTTCCCGCTATAGTTGGCGGCACCGGTTTTTACATCAGGGCGCTCCTTAAGGGATTCCCGCTGGTGGACGCCCCACCGAATCCCGAGTTTCGCGCGAAGATGAAGGAACTGGCGGCCGAGCGGGGAAGCAAGGCGGTCCACGACCTGTTGAGGGACAAAGACCCCTGGTCTTGGGAGCATCTCCACCCAAACGATCTGAAAAGAGTGATAAGGGCGCTCGAGTATTACGAGGCGGTCGGACAGCCCATATCGGCCCGAAAAGACAAAAACTTATCCCCTTCGTACGATTACCTTATGATGGGCATTTGCCGAGAACGTCAAGAGCTTTACAAAAGAATTGACGAACGGGCGGAAGAGCAGTTGAGGCGTGGTCTGATAGACGAGACAAGAAACCTTCTGGAGATGGGTTACAGTAAAGACCTCTCGAGCATGAACGGGCTATGTTACAAGGAAAGCTGCATGTATCTTGAAGGCCTGCTTACTCTCGAAGAGACCAAGAACCTCATCGCGCGTAACACCAGAAGGTACGCCAAGCGGCAACTTACTTGGTTTGCCAAAGAGGAAGGCATAATCTGGATAAAGGCCGGCAAAGATAGGCTTTGGGACGATATCGTGGACGAGGCTGTCGGGATGGTCAAGGAGAAGTTCCGGTAGCCGCTCAAAAGAAAATATGTGACCCCGGCACCTATGACCGCCGGGGCATTAGAGAAAGCGGAGGGGGATTCCGTGACAACCAAGACCGCCACTAACCTACAAGACAACTTCCTGAACCAAGTCAGGAAGGACAATATACAGGTCACCGTTTATCTCGTAAACGGCTTCCAGCTGAAGGGCACCGTGAAAGGGTTCGACAACTTCACCGTGGTATTGGACAGTGAAGGCAAACAGATGCTTATATACAAGCACGCCATTTCCACAATAACCCCATCACGTCCTGTCAACATCTTCTTCCCGGAAGAGAAGTCCAAAGCGTCCGACGAGACATAATGTCGGACGCGCCCTACTCAAACCGGATTTTCTCCCTTCTGAGCAAGTTGGCGTTGGTCACGACGGTGACGGAGCTTAACGCCATGGCGGACTCCGCGATTATCGGGTGGAGAAGACCCAAGACGGCTAAGGGTATGGCGACTACGTTATAGAACAACGCCCAGAAGAGGTTTTGCTTGATCTTCCGGAATGTCGCCCTCGAGAGGCGTACCGCCTCGACAATGGACGACAGTTCTCCCCTTACGACGGTTACGTCCGAGGATTCTATGGCGATGTCGGTACCGGTGCCGATGGCTATGCCAACATTGGCTTGCACCAGGGAGGGGGCGTCGTTGATGCCGTCTCCGACCATCGCCACGGTGCCAAACTCGTCTTGCAGGGCGCGTATGGCCGTTACCTTGTCCTCTGGCAGGAGCTCGGCAACGAAGCGGGTGATCCCGGCCTCTTCGGCGATGGCCCGGGCTGTCCGTTCATTGTCCCCGGTCAGCATGACGGGCTCAATACCCATTTCCTTTAGGGCTCTCAGCACCTTCTGGGCTTCAGGCTTCAGGGTATCCAGAAACGCGACGGCCAAGGCAACCTGGCCGTCTACGGCCGACAGTATGACGGTCTTACCCGAGAGGGCAAGGTCCTTCACTTTCGTCACGGCCTCCTGGACTGATTCCCCGGAAATACCTTTCTCCTGGAGGAACCCCGGACGTCCCACAACAACCCGCCGTCCGCCGTCTAACACGGCCTCAACGCCTTTTCCAGGAGTAGAACGAAACTCATCCACTTGTCCGGTCACGTTCCCCAATCGAGAGGCGGCGTAAGCGAACAATCTCTGGGCCAGGGGGTGCTCGGACCCCTGCTCGGCCAAAGCGGTGAGCCTCAAGGCCTCGCCTTCGCTCAGAGTTCCGAGGTTTATCACATCGGTAACTTCGGGCTTTCCATAGGTGAGAGTGCCTGTCTTGTCAAAAACCATGGCCTTAACGTCTCGTAAGGTCTGTATGGCCTCTCCGCTCCGGATGAGAATGCCGCGCTCAGCGCCCATCCCGCTGGACACGACCAAAGCGGTGGGAGTCGCCAGGCCCAAGGCGCACGGACAGGCGATGACCAGCACGGACACGGAGGCCAGTATAGCCAGGGTAAGCGGGCTTGCGCCGGGGTTGACCCACGGCAAGAGCGTTTGAGCCCGTTCCAGGAGGCCCAACAAGAACGGGGGAGAGACGAGCCATACGACGAAGGTGAGAGAAGACAGGACCAGCACCACAGGCACAAATCCCCGTGTGACCTTGTCGGCGAACGCCTGGATAGGGACTTTCGTCCCCTGGGCTTCTTCCACCAGTTTCACGACTTGCGCCAGGAAGGTGTCCCGGCCGACCCGTGTGGCCTCAACTTGCAGCACGCCGTCAAGGTTGATTGAGGCGCCAATCACCTCGCTGCCCACGGTCTTGTGGACGGGCATGGATTCGCCGGTGGCCATAGACTCGTCCACCGAGCTTTCGCCATGGACTACCCTGCCATCAGTCGGAATCCTCTGGCCCGGGCGGACCAGCATCAAGTCTCCGACCTTGACCGAAGAAAGCGGCACCTTGGTTTCGACGCCGTTTACCAGTAGGACCGCGTCTTCGGGTTCCAGGTCCATAAGCTTTCTTATGGCGGATGAAGCCCGGCCCCGCGCTTGCGCCTCGATATAGCGTCCCGTGAGGTGAAAGGCCAGAATCATGGCAGCCACAGCCGAGTAGTTGCCGACGGGCAGGAAAAACACCAATACCCCCGTGGACAAGGCAGCCAGCATTCCGAGGCTGATCAACACGTCCATGGTGGGCGCGCGGTGGCGGACCGACGACCAGGCTGTCTTAAGAGTGGGGAAGCCGACAATGAACACAACCGGCGCGGACCCTATAAGCATAATCCATTTCATTGCCTTCATGGAAAAGAGGTGCGCGCCAAACAACATGTCGGGGACCATGACGGCCATAACAGGTAAGGTAAGGGCCCAAGCCCATATCATGCGGTTCCTGCTGATCCTAAGCTTTTCCTGGAAATCATCGGTGTGGCCTGCTCCCTCGTCTTCTACGCCGAGGTAGTCGTACCCGGCATCGTGAACAGCCCGTTCAAGCGCTTCCTCCGAGACTTTTGACGGGTCGTATGTCACCACGGCTTTCTCGGTCGCGAAGTTCACAACCGCATCCCCGACTCCCGGAACGCTTTCCAGAGCCTTTTCCACCGCCGCGGCGCACGACGCGCACGACATGCCGCCTATCCTCAAGACTCTCTTTGCCGCGTTTTGAGCCATGACCCAGACCTCCCATCGTATAGCAGATTCATATTACCATGCTCCAAGTCCCCCGAGATTGCCCAGGTATGTAAGATTCCCGAATCGGGAAAACTTTGCGCCGGGAGGTGATTACCACGCCTAGAGACCCAGTTTGCGGGATGAACGTTCGAGACAACTCGGATCAGAACTTGAGGTCGGAACTTCGAGGGCAAAGCTATCGTTTCTGCTCGGACAAGTGCAAGGAGGAGTTTGACAGGAACCCTGACAGGTACGTCGGCCGCTTCGACAACCGGCAGGATAACCGTCAGGACAATCGCCAAGATAACAGAAACGAGGACAGGAACAGGAACCGCAGGTCATAACATAGCGCTAGCGACGATCGGGCTGCCTCTTCGCGAGGCAGCCCCTTTTGCTTTCCCCGACACCATGTGGGCCCAATCCAGCGTATGATAGCAGGCTCTACTTTACCGGCATGGGGGAGGCTCGTCGTACTGTGATCGACAGTGGCTATCACGCGAAACGTCCCTTGCTGCGCCTCATATCCAAGGACAGTCCGGCGGACCTAAGGGAGGCTACGGTGGACTTTAGCCAAGTCCCCGGCATATCCCAGGGTAAAGAAAGCGCTCTAGAAGAACTCAATTCCCTGATTGGCCTGCGCAAAGTGAAGGAACTCATTTTCGAAATCTATGCGTTCGCCGAGGTCCAGAAAAAGCGGGAGAAGCTTGGGCTTTCAACGGAAAAAACTGTCTTGCACATGATCTTTAAGGGAAACCCGGGCACAGGCAAGACTACCATCGCCCGCATCATCGGAAAGCTACTTTATGAGGCGGGGCTCTTGGAAAAGGGACACGTCGTGGAAGTGGAAAGGGCGGACTTGGTGGGGGAGTACATCGGCCACACCGCCCAGAAAACCAAGGAGCAGGTGAAGAAGGCGCAAGGCGGCATCTTGTTCATAGATGAGGCTTATTCCCTTTCGAGGGGAGGAGAAAAGGACTTCGGGAAAGAGTGCATCGACTGCATCGTGAAGAGCATGGAGGACCGGGCAAAGGAGACGGTCTTCATCCTGGCGGGTTACCCGCAGGAAATGGAGCAGTTCCTCCGGACCAATCCCGGGCTCCGTTCCCGTTTTCCGATTCACCTGGAATTCCCCGACTACGACCTTGAGGACTTGATGCGAATCGCCGAACTCATGTTGAGGAAGAGGGACTACAGGTTATCATCTGAGGCCCGGACCACCCTTCGCCAGATAATAGCCGCCAAAATGGCTACGGAGGTAGTTCCGTCAAATGCACGCATGGTACGGAACATCATCGAAAAAGCCATGCGCAGGCAGGCGGTAAGGCTCATCAAGAACAAGTCTTTCACCAGACAGGACCTGATCCTTATCGGACCTGAGGAACTTTTGGAAGCCTCTTCCGATGATGTATAATCAAAGCCGATATGAAACCCCTCGTACGGAGGTAAAATGATAGACCAATTCGCCGGCGATCGCGAACCCGTGGCGGTAATACTCGCCGGAATCAAAGACGACAGGTCGCGGCAGAACTCGCGCCAACCCATTCTTACGGCGGACCAATCCATGGAGGAGCTGGCCCAACTTGCCCGCACTTTGGGCTGGGAACCTCGCGGAACGGTACTCCAGGAACGAGACGCCCCCGACCCCCAGACCTACCTCGGCAAAGGCAAGGCCCGCGAACTGGCGGACCTGGTTTTTTCCCAAGAAGCCTCCTTCGTCATAATTGACGGCGCCCTTAGCCCCGCTCAAGCCCGAAACCTAGAAGAGCTTACGGGCGTTCCCGCCATGGACCGGGCCGAGCTTATCTTACGGATTTTCGCTTCCCGGGCCATGACGCGGGAAGGCAAGCTTCAGGTGGAACTGGCGGCGACCCGCCACCGGTTGAGCCGGCTGGCCGGCTACGGCACGGAAATGTCGGGGCTGGGGGGCGGCATTGGCACCAGAGGCCCCGGAGAACAGAAGATAGAGGTGGACCGGAGGCTCCTGCGGGACAAGATCGCGAAACTCAACCGCGAGTTAAGAAAGGTACAGCAAGTAAGGACCGAACAACGGAAAAAGAGGAAGCAGTCGGGAATTCCCGTCGTCTCGCTGGTCGGCTACACCAACGCCGGGAAGTCCACTTTGTTCAACGCCTTGACCGAGGAAGAAAGCTACAGCGACGACAGGCTCTTCGCTACGCTTGACCCATGGGTGCGAAAATGGGAGTTGCCCTCAGGCCAAGTAATCCTTTTGGTGGACACGGTAGGCTTCATACAAGGTCTTCCTCACGAACTGGTGGCAGCTTTCCGTTCGACCCTGGAAGAGTCGGTGGACGCGGACGTGATCATCCACGTGATCGACACTTCGTCCTCTGTCTGGGAACAGCAAATGTCCACCGTGGAAGGGGTTCTGTCCGACCTGGGGGTGTCGGAGAGGCCGAGGATCAACTGCTTCAACAAGATCGACCTGGTTTCTCCCGACCTCGCCGTTGCCATCCTCCGGGAGAACCGGCCGTCTGTGGCCGTGTCGGCTCTCAAGCGCGCCGGACTCGCGGAACTCACAGACGCTGTGGTCAGGTTATTGTCAGAGACCCGGACCACAGTAACCTGGTTCATCCCCTACTCGGCCTATGACACGGTGTATGAAATTAGGAGACTGGGCAGCGTGTTTGAGGAACGGCCGCAGGAAGACGGGGTCTGGATCACTTGCGCGCTTTCGCCCGCGGACGCCCGGCGCATAAGAAAGAAACTCGGAGTGGAAGAATCATGATCTCTACAAGGCGGCTTTACCAAGAAAGCTCGGACCTGATCTTACGGTACAGAAGTTCCCTAAGGCCCGTGTGGGACAGGATCGACGAGATCGTCGCGGAGAACCAGTCAAAAGTGCTGGATGCCTTCATCGCGGAGAGAATCTCCCTTCCTCATATGTCCGGTTCCACCGGGTACGGTTACGGGGACATGGGTCGGGAGGGCCTCGACCGCGTTTTCGCCAGAGCTTTTGGAGGAGAGGCCGCCCTGGTTAGGGCCCACTGGGCATCCGGAACCCATGTGCTTTGCACCGCTCTGAAGTCGTTACTCCGTGCGGGCGACGGCTTGTTAAGCGTCACCGGCACTCCTTATGACACTTTGAGGCCGGTCCTGGAGCGCCTCGTAGATGAGAGGGGAGTGGAGTACAGGGAGACCGACGCCCTGACTCTATACCAGGAAGGCGCCATAGGCCTCTCTGAGCTTGAGGAGCGGTTGGACGCCGCCATTGGCCCCAAGACCCGCGTGGCGATGCTGCAGCGCTCCAGAGGCTACTCCCTAAGGAAGCCCATCTCCATAACCTGTATGAAGGACTTCATGGGCATCATGAGGCGGAAATGGCCCCATGTCATCATCATGGTGGACAACTGCTACTGCGAGTTTGTTGAGGCCTCAGAACCGCCCGAGCTGGGCGCGACCCTCACTGTAGGTTCCCTGATAAAGAACCCCGGCGGAGGCCTGGCCCCCACAGGGGCGTATATTGTGGGAACGAAAGAGGCGGTGGAAAGGGCCGCTCAGGAGTTGTTCGCCCCGGGAATAGGCACGGAAGTGGGCAGCAACCCTCACGGCTACAGGGATTTCTACCAGGGCCTGTTCCTTGCCCCTAAGGTGGTGGGTGAGGCTCTAAAGGGAGCGGCTTTCGCGGCTATGTACTTTAGTGAGCTGGGCTTCGCTGTCACCCCCGGTCCGTTTGAAGAGCGGAGCGACATCGTACAAGCCGTCACCATGGGTTCTCCCGAAGCCTTAAGCGTCCTGGCGAGAGCCATACAAAGCGCTTCTCCCGTGGACTCCTTCGCCGCTCCGGAACCGTGGGACATGCCCGGCTACGGGAGGCAGATCATAATGGCCGCGGGAGCATTCGTACAGGGAGCCTCAATCGAGCTTTCCTGCGACGCCCCCTTCGTGCCGCCGTACACGGCGTACCTGCAAGGCGGGCTCACAAAAGAACACGTCATCCTTGCGTGCCTCAACGCGGGGAAAGCCCTTGCGGACACCCTGTGACGGCTACCTCACGTTCCGGTACAGGCCGATAACCTTTCCTATGATCCGTACGTCTCTTGAGATAATGGGGGCCAACCGGGGGTTTTCGGGCTGGAGCCTGACCGCGTCCTTCTCCTTGTAGAATGTCTTAACGGTAGCCTCGTCTCCCAAGAGAGCCACCACGATATCGCCGTTAACTGCTGATTCCTGCTGCCTTACAAGCACATAGTCGCCGTCGAAGATTCCCGCCCCGATCATGCTGTCGCCTTCGACCCGCAGGAGGAACACGTTTTCGGACTTCACGAAAGAACGGGGGAACGGCACCATATCCTCAATGTTTTCCACCGCCAAGACCGGTGTGCCCGCACGCACCATGCCTACCAGGGGAACCATCACGACAGGGCCAGGATCTGTCTCGGAGAAATCGTCAATTATGTTGAACGCCCTGGATTTCTGAGCAGTTCTCTTAAGAAAACCTTTACGTTCCAGATTCCTAAGATGGGTGTGCACTGTCGCGGTGGACTTTAGGCCTAGTATCGCGCCGAGTTCCCTCACTGAAGGCGGGTATCCGGTCCGGCGAATGCTCTCCTTGATGGCTTCCAACACCTTGGCCTGTTGTGCCGTAAGTTTAGTCATTTCAGGTATCACTCCCCAAGAACTCTTCCGGAACGCGGTCATACGGGACTCTATCGAACAGAAGTTTACCATGTGCTGCCTTAGGGCGCAAACGCTAGTTTGCTTTCTCGTGTGGGGGAAGAATACAGGGCTTTTCGGGGTGGAAGCATACAACCGAGTCTCCGTGGGGAAGGAGGGATAACGTGGCTTCCGAAAGGCCAGAGAACCCGGAACGGTCAGAGAAGACGCCCAGGGAGGGTTTCCCGCTCGAAACCCCTTCCTACGAGGAGCAAATCGACCCTTATTTCCAAGACAAGATCGAAACCGAGTCCCAGGAGAACCGGATAAACCCACCTGACGCTGAAGAGGACTGGTATTGGAGAGAACCGGAAAACTTCTGGCAGGACGAAGATATGTGGCCCTGGCCGGAACCGGCCCCGCGGTCCAAACGCTCAAAACCGGAAACACCGTAAAGGAACGCCCACAAGAAGAGATCCCGCGCCCCGCGAAAACCGCGGGGCGTCTTGTTTTATCCTCCCCGGGTCACCAAAACCAAACGGCGTTCATAGAGTGAAAGGGATGGTAGTCTTGTGACCTAGTTGGAGGTATGTGAAATGCCAGACCAAGCCATGATCCAGGTAGGCGCGTTTACTTGGTCACGCGAACGAGAGCTGGTCCCTGTCTACGAAAGACTTCATGTGATAGGCAAGAACACCGACTGTCTAGACCTGATTGAGGAACTCTGCGAACTCAAGCGGACCCAGATGAACGACACCACCGAACTGCTGGCCGCTTTGGGCGTAGAAACTCCTGGCGACTTCCACGCCGTGTCCATACCCGACGACCTGGAAACGATTCTGCCCATGCTGTACTCCAGGGAAACTGAAGTCCTGGAAGAGGGGTATCTGAGACTGGACCCTCTCTTGGATGACGGCCCTGCAAGGACGATCATGATCCGCGCCTCCAGGCGAAAGGCACGGATGCTCGCCCTCTTAAGGGAAATCGCCGAACGTTGCCGGATAATTATCGTTATTTCCCCGACAGGCGACAGGCGGGACGACGATGACCGTCACAGGGACCGCGACCGGGACCATGACCGGGACCATGATTGGGACCACGACTGGCACCACGGAGGCCATCGCCCGCCCTTTGGGCGCGAATACGTCGTACAGCCGGGCGACACCATGTTCTTAATCGCTCAGCGCAACGGGATCCCGCTTGAGCTCTTGATCCGCGCCAACCCGCAGATCAGAAACCCGGACTTGATTTACCCGGGAGACATCATCAGGATACCGGTGCCCGGTGATCATATTCCCAGGCCAAGGCCAGACCACCGGGACGGAGGAAGGCGTTACGTGGTCCGGGAAGGGGACACCATAATCATTATCGCCGAGAGATTCGGGATTACCCCTGCTGAACTGGTCTCGTTCAACCCGGGTCTAACCCAGGAAACAGCGTTGTCCCCAGGTCAGGTTCTCATGATCCCGGTGCCAGGGGCTGTAGGCTAGCTTCCGGAAGAAGGACCTAAAGACAACCAGACAAGAGAGCCCGCTTCCTGGAAGGACGCGGGCTCAATCGTTCCGCTGAGAGCCTGGTCGCTATGAGGCCGGATATGCTATTCATGCTATTTGATTATTCTTCGCGCCCCAAGATAAGTCTCGGCCCGGGACTTTGAGTAAGCGGGGTGGGAAGGGTCAAAACTGTTTACCGCCACGCCCTCTGTGCCTCCCGAGTGAATGTACAAAGAGTCACCCATATATATGCCCACGTGGGAAGCCGTCCGGCCGTTTTTCGAGAAAAACACCAGGTCTCCGGGCTTTAGGTCTGACCTTTCCACCGGCTCTCCTTGCTCATACTGCATGTTCGCGTCCCTGCGGATGCGGTATCCGTTCATCTTCATGCAAAACTGGGTGAACCCCGAACAGTCGAACCCTTGAGAAGTGCAGCCTCCCCAGAGGTAGGGAAGGCCCACGTACTGCCTGGCGGTCTCGATGACCCCCTCCGCGCCCTTCTTTTCGGCAAACACCTTGTCATAGGCATCAAAGAGGGTTAAGTCCTTTCTCTCGACCCAAATTCCTCCGCCGCCGGGGAAACGCAGCTCTATCCAGTCTCCGTCCAGGCCGGCGACGGGGAGGACCGACCCCTGAACGAGGTCCTCTTCAAGAGCCAAAGCGCCGCCCGGACTCTTGTAGGACGGGGCCATTTTCGCGGAAACGAGGGCCACCTGGCCGGAGAAAAAGGATTGGGCAGGGTCCTCGCCGGTCGCCCAAACGTCTCTAGAATCAATCCAGCCCAGGTAGTTGTCGTCCATCTGGCACAGGTACCAGCCGCCGCTTTCCTTCAATAGCCTTAGCCTGTCACCGATCCGGGCTTGGGTTACGGTGTGGTCGCCTCCGGAGCTTCCCGGGCCATCGCCCAAGTCCACCACAGGTACTTTCACTACGCCCCAAACGTTCTTGCCCAGGGATGGGGAGGGGAGGACCGTGATGTTGTCTATGAGCTCTACACCCGGGACCAGCCCTGAAATGGCTTCCAGCATTGCGGCTTTACGGTTCGCGTCCGACACCTCGCCAAAGAGAGTGGCTTTTCCTCCATCAACACTGCAAGACACCGAGAAAACTTCCTCTTCGTCGCAGAAGCCGGAAGACTCGAGGAAGCGCGAGATGGCCCCCTGAATGGCGTATTGAGCTTGACCGTCTGGCATTGTGGGTTCGGCCGCAGGTTGACGGGGCGCGCAGGCCGACACGATAAGCAGCGGTAAGAGCGTGGCGACCAGAAGGACGGGTAACGTAAGACGGCGGGGTACCCAGAGGCGGTTTACCTTGCTCATAGCCTAACACCTCGGTGCCAAGGGTTTTTCATTTTTCCTGTGGTATTATTGTATGGGTGATAATCGTGACATCTTTCAAATCCTTCTGTTACGGGCTCGGACTCACATCGTTCGCGGTGTGCGTTTCATATGCCATCGCCCGTTGGGGATTCGAGAACCTTTGGTACATGGCCCAGCTATTGCCCACCTTCATGACGTTCTACGTTCTCTTGGCCTGGCTCATGTACCTTCGGAAGACGAATTTCCTTGGGTGGAAGCCCAACAGCAAAGTCCCCGACATGCTGGGCCACCACGAAAGCGAGTTAACCAAAGACCTGCCCGAGGACAAGATATCGGGAAAGGAACTAATCCTCGTAAAAGATGACTCGGGCCTCATACAACGAAGACCCGTAGGCACCGATGCCGCTTCTTCGTCTCAAGAAAGCCTAATCAAGAACCCGACTCCGGTATTGCTTTGGTCGGCGGTTCAGTTGGCTCTCCTCGCTACCTACCTCTACAAAGCGTACGGCATCGGCGCCTATTATCATCTGACCCAATAGCCTTATAAAGCCTTCTAACTGGCCAACAGCTTTTCGTACTGGGACAGTTCCGCCTCATTTCCCAAAATGAAGTGCCCGGGCCTTATCTCCGTCCACTTGGGCTTGTGTACCGAATAGTCGTGGACCCTGGGATCGTAGACCAGTACTTTCTTCTCCCTTTCGACCCGGGGATCGGGAACGGGGATCGCCGACAACAAAGCCCTGGTATACGGATGAAGCGGGTTTCGGAACAGCTCCTCCGTCTCTGCCAACTCCACTATCTCGCCCTTGTGGATGACCGCGATGCGGTCGGCTATGAACCTTACCACGGACAGGTCGTGGGATATGAACATGTACGTCAGGCTTTTTTCCTTCTGGAGGCTCGACATCAGGTTCAACACCTGCGCTCGGATGGAGACGTCCAGGGAGGAAATGGGCTCATCGCAGATAATGAACTCCGGCTCCATAATGAGCGCCCTCGCGATACCTATGCGCTGGCGCTGCCCACCCGAGAACTCGTGGGGGAAACGGGACGCGAACTCAGGCAACAGACCAACCTCCAGAAGGGCTTTCTCAACCTTGGCTTGCCGGTCTTTTTCGTCCTTGTAGTTCCTGGTGTTGTACAACCCCTCTGAGACGATATAGTCCACCTTCGCGCGCTCATTTAGGGAGGCCATCGGGTCCTGGAATATCATCTGGATTTTGCGGGTCACTTCACGGTCGAGTTCCTTGGGGATGATGCCGCTTATCCGCTGGCCCTTGAACCGGATCTCGCCCTCCGCCACCGGGTTGATCCTGATGATCGCCCGGCCTATCGTGGTCTTCCCTGAACCGGTCTCTCCCACGAGGCCGAACGTCTCGCCTTTGTAAATGTCGAAGGTGACATTCTTAACCGCCACAAAGGGCTTCTTTCCTTTTCCCTTGAACTCAACTCTAAGGTTCTTGACCTCCACCAACACTTCCCTAGTGTCTGCTATCATATGGCATCCCTCGCGTACTTGGCCCTCATGGCCTTGATTGTGGCAGGAGGCTCAACCTTTGGCGCCCTGGGGTCCAAGAGCCACGTCCTGGCGTAGTGGGTAGGGCTGACCTGAAAGTACGGCGGACGCTTGACAAAATCTATCTTGAGAGCCCGCGGGTTCCTGGGGGCAAAAGCGTCGCCTTTTATCTCGTTGAACAGGTTAGGCGGCGTCCCCCTGATAGAGTAGAGGGGCTGTCCTTTGATGCCAAGCTGGGGAAGGGAGGACAGGAGCGCCCAAGTGTACGGGTGCTGGGCGTTGTAGAATATCTCTTCGGCCGTGCCGTACTCTATGATGTCTCCCGCGTACATGACCGCCACGTCGTCCGCCACATTGGCTACGACCCCGAGGTCATGCGTGATGTAGATGATGGTTAGGCCCAGCTTCTTTTGAAGCCCCCGGATAAGCTCAAGTATCTGAGCCTGTATGGTCACGTCCAGAGCGGTGGTGGGCTCGTCGCAAATCAGGATCCTCGGGTTGCAGGCCACGGCAATGGCGATTACCACCCTCTGGCGCATACCGCCTGAAAACTCGTGGGGGTACTGGTGGTATCTCATTGCCGGATCGCTGATGCCGACCTGTCCCAGGATCTCGATGGTCCTGGCTTTCGCTTCCTCGCCCTTTAGGCCCTGATGCAGTTCCAAGACTTCCTGTATCTGCATACCCACTGTACGGAGCGGGTTTAGGGCGGTCATCGGGTCTTGGAATATCATAGCGATCTTCTTACCGCGGATCTTGAGCCACTCGCGCTCGGTCTTTAGTTTCGCCAGGTCCATGCCCTCGAACATGATGCTGCCCGAGTCCACCCATCCGTTGGCGTCAAGCATTCCCAAGAAGGTCTTGGTAAACACGCTCTTTCCCGAACCCGACTCACCCACTATGGCAAGCGTTTTGCCCTCGTAAAGGTCCAGCGAAGCCCCGCGGATCGCGGTCAGAATCTGCCCGCGCAAGCTAAACTTGACCACTACGTCTCTTGCTGACAAAATCGGTTCGCTCATCACATCACCCCCTACCAGTGGTTGCGAGGATCAGCCGCGTCAGAAAACGCGTTCCCCATGATGTAGAAAGAGACGGTAATGAGGGAGAGAACGGCCGACGGGAAGATCAACTGGTACCGCAAGCTAGGGGACATGATTAGCCGGCGTCCCTCGTTCACCAAGTTGCCCAATGACGGAGTGTCTATGGGCAAACCCAGTCCGATGTAAGTCAGAAAGACTTCCCAACCGATTGTGCCGGGGATGGAAAGGGCGATACGCATGACGATTACCGAAACGAGATAGGGAAGGAGGTTCTTCATGATTATCCTCGAGGTTGGCGTGCCCAGGCACCGCGACGCCAAGTTGTACTCTCGGTCGCGTATGATGATGATTTGGTTTCGGACGAACCTGGCCATGCCCAACCAACCCGTAGCGCACATTACTAGGATCATGGTCTTGAAACTCGGCCTCATGATGTAGGCCAAAAGCATCATGATGATAGTCGTCGGGATGTTGTGGATCACGTTGTATATCTCCGTAATCAGAGCGTCCAACTGCCTCACGTAACCCCACAGCGCCCCAAAGGCGATTCCAAACGCGACCTCCCAGACGCCAACGATGATGGCGATCAAGAGAGAAGTCCTGGTACCGCTCCAAATCCTAGCCCAGAGGTCTTGCCCGATTGAGTTGGTACCGAACCAATACTCCTTGCTTGGCGGGTGGTTCATCAACTGCCGCCCGGTGTTGGGGTCAAGGTGAACCGTGATCGGGTTTTTCTGGTTAGGCAAATACGGCTGAATAAACGTGAACGCCAGGAGGGATATCATGATGATGAGACAGGTGACGGCTGACTTGTTCTTCAGGAAGACCCGTATGGTGGAACCCCAGTAGGAGTAGTTGGAATACCCGGTGCGCTCTGAAGCTTCCTCGTCGAATTCGGCGAAAGTGAACAGTTCCTGCTCTTCTATCGCCGAAATGGTCTTCTCTTCTTTGGCTGTCATTATCTCGCCCCTCCTCGTTTTTCCAGTTTAATGCGGGGATCGAAGAGGGCCATCAGCACGTCGCCCAAGAAGAGACCGATAATCCCCAAGCTCGAGAAAATCAGCACCAACGCCTGGACCAAGGTATTGTCCTGGATGGAAATCGCGTCGACCAAGAGCCCGCCCATCCCGGGAATAGAGTAGAGGGACTCGATGTAAATCGAGCCCGATATCGTGGCAAGGACCGAGGTGGGCAAGTATTGGGCCATGGGTACGAAAGCGTTCCTCATGACGTGCTTCACCATAATCGCGGTGCTGGACATACCCTTGGCTCTGGCCAGCTTGATGTAGTCCTTGTTCAACTCGTCCACCATATAGCGCCTCATCCACATGGCGTAACCCGCGATGCCGCTAAACGACATAGATACTGCAGGAAGGATCCAGCTGCTCGGTTTCGTGCGGTCAAAAAGGATAGGCAATTTGGTAACGCTGGTGACGTACAGCTGGGTAAAAATCAGATATACGGCGGCGGGAACCGCGTTGATGAAGACTATATAAGCGGTAAAGATCTTGTCCCAAAACTTGCCCTTTTCCCTGGCCTGGATGACGCCCATAGCGAGTCCGAGGACAAGGGATAGCGCCATGGCGGTGAGGCCGAACTTCACGGAATAGGGGATCTTGGCGGACAGGATCTCAGATATTGGTACTTTGGGACGATAGACGATGGACTGACCCAAATCTCCCCGGAACAACTTGGCGTAGAAGTTCTTCAGCTGGATGTACCAGGGATCCAACAAGCCTAAACTCCTGAGAATGTTCTCACGCTGCTCCGGCTGCATCTTGTCGTAGGCGTCCTTGAAATATCCCTCGACAGGGAGGAGGCGCATCAGCAAGAACACAGCGGTCAGCACTATGAAGACAGTTACCGTGGACTGCCACAGCCGTCTTAAAGTGTATCTGATCATATTCACACGCAGCCTCTCTTAGGGAGCCATGGATCGGATCAAAACTAGGATATTTGCCGGGGTAGACAGAAGACCGCCTCAGGAGCAGGCGGTCTTCTGCTCACACCAGCGTTTTTGGAACCTAAAGCCTATTCGCTCTTGGGCTTAGTTGCCCTTGGCCGCCTCTGCCGCCAGAGCCTCGGCACGGTCTTTCTCCCACTTAGCCTTGGCTTCCGCGTACTGCTCCATGTTCATGGGCTTCTCCATGACTATCTGGCCCTTGTACTTCAGGTCAGACATACCGAACGGAGCGTACGGATAGGTGAAGGGCTCCATCTTTGTAGCCACGTATCCGCCGCCGCCGGTGGCGTAGGGGATAATCATGGCTTCGTTGATCAAGTGGGCTTCGGCGATGGCGAACAACTCATACCTCTTCTCGATGTCGGTAACCTCTTTCTTGGCCGCGTCTACAAGCTTCTGGTACTCGCAGACGCCGTTCTCGTCCACGTACTCCATGGCGAACTCAGGCCAGTTGTAGGTTCCGCCGGGATAGAAGGGGTCGGTGTAGGTCTCAGGATCGGCGTAGTCCGGTCCCCAGTTGCATTCCTGGAGAGCGTAGTTGCCGGCGCGGCGCGTGGTGTTCAGGAAGCCCGTCGCCGGGAACCCTACCGGGATCACGTCGATGTAATCGGTTCCAAGGAGGTTCTCAAGCTGCTGTTCGACGACCTGGCACCTCTGAGTCCAGTCAGAGCTGCTGGTGTTGTAGGGCATCATGATCTTGACCGGGAACTTAGCCTTTCCTGCCAGTTCCTCTTTAGCCTTGTCCCTGTACTCCAAGGCCTTGTCCGGCTGGAAGCTGTCCCTGGCGGTGATCTCCGCAAGCGGCCCAAACTGGGTGAAGTCCTTGCCGCCCGCGGCCACGAAGTTGGGAGGCGTCACCGTGTTGATGATCCTCGACTCCGGATCGTAAGGCTCGGCGGTCAGCATAGCCGATACGCGGTCAAGAGCGTAGAAAATGGACTTGCGGAAGTTCACGTTGTTGACAACGATCTTCCAGTTCTCGGGCTCGTACTCATCCGGGAAGTGCGGATCGAAGTTGAACGCGTAGAAGTAGCTGTAGAAGCTGGGCGCTCCCGGCCTTATCATTTCCTTGCGCTCGGGATCGTTCATCCAGTCGTTCAGGATAGCGGTAGGAATGCTGGCGCCCGAAATCTCGCCCCTTAGGAACAGCTCGGGAGCAAGGGTGCTGGCCTCTTTGTTGTACTTGGCGACAATGCGCTTTATATGGACGTTGTTGGCGTCCCAGTAATTCTCGTTCTTCTCAAGGATCCTAATGTTCTGGGGCTCCCACTCGGTCATTATATAGGCGCCGCAGTAGAGCATGTTCTTGTGGTCTGTACCGAACTTCTCGCCGACTTCGTCCAGGAACTGCTGGTTAGCAGGGAGGAAGCAGACGTAAGTCAGCATCGAGAGGAAGTAGGGGCAAGGCGAGACCAGGGTGTACTGAAGGGTATAGTCGTCAAGAGCCTTTACGCCGACCTCGTTAAAGTCGGTGATCACTCCATCATAGTACTCTTGGCCGTTCTTAATTCTCTCGTACGCGATGTTGGCGGTGGAAGAAGCGTTGGCGGGGTTGAAGGCGTACTTGTGAGCCGTCACCCAGTCGTGGGCGGTGACCTCAGCGTACTCCTTCTTGTCGTAGGTCATCCACTTGACGCCTTTTCGGATGTGGAAAGTCCATACAAGGCCGTCTTCACTTACGGACCAGTCGGTGGCCAACGAAGGTCTTACGATACCCAGGTGGTCATACTCGACGAGGCCGTCCACGCAGTTCGCGGCGATGGCGAACTCCGCGGTTGTCGCGGTAACAAGGTAGTTAATGGTCGTGAGCTCTCCAGAATACACCGTGTAGCAGTCTTCTGAGGCTCTCGGCGCGACCGGCGGCGCTGGAGGTTCAGCAGTCTTGCACGCCGCGAAGCTCATGCACATGAAGGCCGCCAGAAGCAAAACCGCCACGAGTTTCTTCATTCTGATCCTCCTCGTTCACTTCATCATGACAATCCGAAAAATCAGGACCTAAAGCCAAGAATGAGGGGGCCAAACGCGTCGCGATTACCTCTCTCGAAATCACCCCCGTCCGCGATTACCCTAGGGCCGATAAACCGTGAACAAAACCATGAGCGGTTTCCACCGCGACAAGAGGGCTATTCCACGCCGGAATGGGGAATTCCTGTTAAGAAACGTGATTTTTACAGGTATACAACCTAATCATCAGTATTTTCCCAGTCACGCAACTGTGAGTTTTCCCTCATCTTCGATGAGCAGGGATAACGCTCAATTGCACTGGATGTTCACTGAACGGTCCCTTGGACCATAACGACTTGCCCCAGCTAAACCGCGGTTTCACGGCTTTAATTTAGAGGGAACTCCCACTTTAAAAGGAAACTTCCAATGCATAAGCCTGTGCCGCAGGCCATTCGGGATTTCAGGGAGACACACAGCAGGAAGGCGATCCGTGACCGGTCTTGAGCCGCCTCAGGCGCTCAGGGGTGTACGTCACGGTTTTCTTGGAGTGTGCCGGCCGCGACGCGGTGGATAACTGTGGGTGACGGCTCCGTCAGGATGGTTATATTAGATGGTGGTCATCTTAGTATGACGGTCGAGACACGGTAGAAATCTGATCATGACGCCGTCCTCGAGATAACCTTGGATTGTGGTACGGCGCGGAAGTAGTGCGCCACAGAATTAGCCGGATTTCGCGAACCGGAGGTACAGCTGGGCATTGGACTGTCGTCAGGCGGCGGCGCAAGGCCAGGGACGTCTTGAGATAGTCTCTTATGTCCTATAATAGTTATTATGTTAACTAAAATGTGATCTCATTATGGCCCTCCCCTGGGCCGCCAAGGACCTCTTCCGGCCCCCTTCCCCCGGCACGTGGAACGGTCTGATAAACTCAACGTCTAAGCGTCGGAAGCGATTAAGTTGTCATCGGCGAGACGTCACGGAGTTCTGGCCGTGCTGCCGGACTTGAACCGGGGTTACCTTCTGGAGCGAAGCTCGTACCTATAGTCTGTAGCGTGTAGTCCGTATCGTGAAACTCTAGGACCCCGTGGGAGGCTGAATCCTATGGAGAGACTGTTGAGAACGTGCGTAGCCATGCTTGTCGTGAGCCTTTTATTGACCGCCTACTCCGGCGTCAAAATCAACTCTATGGCCCGTGAACTCCAAGAGCTAAGAAACAGCGGCGTGAGCGCCGGCTCTCAGCAACTGCAGAATCTCCAGTTAGAGTTGGCATCCTTGCGGAGCGCCCTTCAGGAACTCCAGCAGGCTTCACAGTGGGCCACGCCTGTTGACATAAGTATCGGAGAAAGACAAGGAGAGATTATACCCATTACCTTGTCTTGGCAAATCAAGGAACTGGCAGAAGGCTCCGCAATCACTTTGTACCTTAAGCGCGACGGTGATGTCGACTACACGGCCTATGAAGCGTCCGGCACCGGCGGAGGCGGCTACAGAGTTGTTATGGAGTACCCGTACAGGTTGAACCCGGAAATAAACGTTGGCATCACCCAGACTTATTCGAAACCGGGACAACACGAATCCATCCGGGCCGAATCGTTGATAGGCTACTCAGAGGACCGCTTCGACTATTACATCTCCGCGTCTGGAGGCGGCCAGCTCAAGACCACCGAGGTGGGATCATTTGATCTTGCGAAAGTAGGAAGCCTCGAAGCAGGTCCGCTGTCCGTGGAAATCCATCGCGATGACGGCGACCTACGCGTAACCGTTTCCGAGGAGCCGCAACTCATTAGGCGGTTTAGGCCAACGAAAGCGTCCTTCCAGATCGTATCCGGAGACAGCAAGACTACACTGCCATTGAGCATGTCTGCCAAACCTCAGGACGATTTCAGGAAATTCGAAGGAGAAGTGAAAAACGCGCCGCAGGCTGTCGATCACTACGTATTGATCCTTGAGTATAGCGACGGCAACGAGATCAGGACTGTAGAGAAAGTGATCCGCTCGCGATAACTCGGTCACGATGAGTCGGGCTTCGCGCTCCAAAGCCCCTGCGCGGAGCCCTTTCCCCTACCCAGTCCGTAATCCGACTTCTAGCGCCCGGATGTCAGCGTTATGAGGGTAATCTCCGGCGGGCACATGAAACGGACCGGCAAGTGGCTCATACCTATGCCCCTTGTGGTGTAGACCTGGTGGGTCTGCGTTTGATAGAGCCCCATGTCGTACGTCTCTCCCATCGGCGGCAGGAAAACGGGGCCGATTCCCGGTAGCCGGACTTGCCCCCCGTGAGAGTGTCCCGAGATTTGCAGAGAGATCCCGTGTCGCGGCAGAACTTCATCCGCCATGTCCGGCTCGTGAGTCAGGAGTAACTTGATCGCCTGGTCAGGAGCTCCCGCGACCGCCCTGTCGATGTCGGGGAAACCCAGGAGCGCGTCATCCACTCCGCATAGCCACAAGTTTGGGGCGACCAGGACTCCCCGGTTAATGAGCATGGTTATGTTTTCGAGTTCCGAACCCGACCCTCCGTCGAGCCAGCGGTCCCAGTTCCCCTTGACTCCGTAGGCGCCGCTCACGGGCTCAAGAACGTAGTCTATGAGCTCCATGATCTCTCTTGGACTCTTGGATGGGCTCTTGGAGCCTCCATTGGGTCCACTGGAACCCGGCGACCCAAAGGACGCGGGGCCTTCAAGGCTCGAGCCCACGCCTCCGCTGAAATCTCCCACAACAACCACGACATCCGGCTCAAGTCCGGCTAGGGTTTCCGCGGCCCGTCTTACCCGGTCAGTCGGCGTAAGGTCCAGGTGGAGGTCGGAAAGCACTCCTATGGTGAAGCCTTCGAGATTCTCTGGAAGCCCCGGGATCTTGACCGTCACTCGTTCAGTGACCAACAACCTTGGTTCCACGAGGTACGCGTCAACTGCCGCCGCCACGGCCAAGAACAACAGGACGGATACAAGTCGAATCAAAAAACGGAAAGTCAAGGTAGAAGGCTCCTCCCCACTCTGGTTGCCGGCATGTGCCGCATGATCCGGCGCTGTTTACTTTCCGCCCCGTACCCTGGACCATGCATGGGGATCTCGCAGAAACTCGCGGACCATCTCCGAGTCTTTAGGCGAGAAGTACCCGATTCTCTCCCCTACATCTATGATAGTAGGCCAATCGGTGACCCAATGCCCCTGGACTCCTATGGCGCCCAGGCTTTTTTCATATTCGTCCGTAAGCCCATAGGACGCGAGCACAAAAACGTGGTTTACCTTCAAACCCGCGTTACGCAAGCCGTTTATGAAGTTGAGCTTGCTTCCACTGTCGAACATCAGGTCTTCAACCAGGATGATGTGGTCACCTTCCCTGACGTCGCCCTCTACCTGAGCGTTCCGGCCGAAACCTTTTGCCTGCTTTCGGACATAAAGCATTGGCAGGCGCATTTTCCAGCCCAAAAAAGCGGCGTAAGGGATGCCGGCGGTCTCGCCTCCGGCCACCCCGTCGATGGGCTCAGAGACCGTCTCCTTGACAAGGGCCTCCAGCATGGCGACGGCCTCTTCCCTCTCGCTGACGAAGGAGATTAGTCGGCGAACATCTATGTAAACGGGGCTGTACGTGCCGGAAGTGAAAACAAACGGCTTCTCGGGCCTCGCCCCTACCGCGCCGATGTCAATCAGGATCCGGGCCATTCTTTCTTTGTGCTCTTGTCTCGAATCTACATTAGCCACTTCGGCAACTCCTCCCTATACCTTCTCTTGAGGGTCTCCAACGCTTCCCGGAAATCATCGGGCAACGGGGCGGAAAACTCAACAAACTCACCGCTCCGGGGGAGAACGAGTCCCAGCTTGAAAGCGTGCAGGGCCTGCCCTTGCAAGCCCAACTCTCCCTTTGTCCTGCTATACACAGGATCGCCTACCACCGGGTGTCTTAGGTAGGCCATATGCACCCGGATCTGGTGTGTCCTGCCGGTTTGGAGTTTGGCCACAAGGAGCGTGTAATCGTTCCCGAACCTGGTCACGACCTCGAAAGCCGTAACGGCCTCCCTGCCCCCGGGCCTCACGGCCATCCTCTTCCTGTCCCGGTCGTCGCGGCCGATGGGTGCCTCCACGGTCCCGGCGTCCGCTTGCAGCCTGCCTTTGCACAACGCCAGGTACTGCCTCTTGGCCTGCCGGTCCTTGATCTGTTTCTGCAGGTTACGCAAGGTTTCCTCGTCCTTGGCGATAACCAGGAGGCCCGTGGTGTCTTTGTCCAGCCGGTGGACTATTCCCGGACGTATCTCTCCCCCAATGCCCTTAAGGTCAGGACAGTGGTTGAGGACGGCGTTCACGAGAGTGCCCCGCCGGTGCCCCGCGGCCGGATGAACCACCACTCCTCTACTCTTGTTGACCACAAGGATCTGTTCGTCCTCATACACGATGTCGAGTGGAATATCCTCGGCTTCCACGTCCCACTGGACAGGGGGAGGCACGTCTATCTCGATTACGTCACCGGCCCGAAGCTTGGCCGACGCTTTCGCGGGTTTCCCGTTTAGAAGGACGTTCCCCTCGCGGATCAGCGCTTGAATCCTTGACCGGGAGAGTCCCTCCGCCGAGGCCGAGGCGTAGGCGTCCAGCCTCTGACCTATCCCACCTTCGCCGACTTCCAGCCTAACGGTTGTCCCGGCCTCGCCCACCGAAGTCACTTCCAAGCGCTCCCCTGAGGTGAAAAGAGGACTACGCAGATCATCAAGAACGAACCCAGCACGATGGCCGAGTCCGCCACGTTAAAGATAGGAGAAAAGTACTTTACACTGATAAAATCTGTTACGCTCTTGAATACTACGCGGTCTATGAGATTTCCCATCGCCCCTCCGGCGACCAAACCTAAGGCCACAGCGAAATAAGGCCCGAGGTATCTGAGCTTCGGGTAGATGGCGATGGCAAGCACGATGCAGACGGCGCCCACAATAGCCAAGTACGTATTGGCGTTCCTGAACATCCCGAACGCGGCCCCCGAGTTCCTCCAGTGAGTGATCCGGAGAAAATCATGAATGACCGGCCTTGTTTCGCCCAAAGCCAGGTTTGTCCTGATCCAGTGTTTCGTCAGGAAGTCGGACAAGACGGCCACGAGAAACGTCAGGTAGAAGGCCAAGGCGTAACGCTCGCTTTCAACAGGAAAAGTATTGGTACCTGTGAAAAGGATACCTGACCCCGCTGCCGGTGACAAGGTTAATCAGGTGAGGCGATTAACGTTTTTCCCCTTGTGCGCCTTGTTTCTTTCTTCGCCTCCGACAGAGTAGGGCTCGTCTGTTAGGGTTTCGAGCCCGCGCATGTAGGTGTTGATGGTCTGTTCTTCAACCGGCCTGCGGCTGGCGGGCTTCACCTCTTGCCGCTCCTGACATGGGACGCAGAGCTCAGCGTCGGGCATGGCTTCCAGCCTTCCGATCTCGAGCGGTTGTTTGCAGCTAAGACAGTATCCATACGTGCCGTTCTCCAGGCGCTCCAGGGCTTTGTTCACTTTGAACTGGTCGATTTCCAGTCCGTCTTTCAGCCCCAAGTCTTTCCCGCGTTCAAAGGTCTCAAGCCCCTGCTCGGCGATATGCTGGTCGTAAGAGGAGGACTCCCCCACATTCCACTTCTGCTCTTCAGAGAAAGTCTTCTCCATAATGCTCCGGATCCCGCTCTCGACCTGGGCTTTCTTCTCCATTAGGAGCCGTCTGTAGTGCGTGAGATCAATGTCTTGCCGGGGGCCGGGTTGCCCGAGGCCGTTTTGGTGTTCCATGTGCCAAATCCCCTTTCAGGCTTTAGGATTTTCCTCTAAGGTACTGCTGAATTATCCACACCAGTTCTCCGAGAAAGTCGCCGATGATAGGCAGATTGGCGACGAAGCTGCGAGTCAAGACATAGATGATCATGGCCGTGAGCAGCGTAAATCCTATAGCCATGCCGACGCCCCTAAATAGCCCGGCCAAGAGATTCAGGTAGATAAGCCGCTTGGGGGTGTTTAGGAGTTGCACGTAGTCGGCTATTTGGGAGCGTTCCAAGGAATCGGATACCATCAAGAGGGTCCGTTTCAGGCTCCTGGCTTCTCGGTGAGACGAGGCGAACCGGTCTTCAGTGTCTGCGGCAGCCTCGTCGACGGTGCCACTCGCTGTGGCCAGGGCATGCTCAGTCCCCGTAGCTGTGCCATCGGTCCCTTTGAACTTGCTCCCTGGCCTGATGCTCTCGGAGGCAGCACCAGGCACCGTCTCGCTCCCTGGCCACCTTGGTCTCAAGCTCGACGAAAAAAGGCGGAACGTCGCAATCTCTTGGCGGAACCGTTTTTTCACGGACTCCCACAGCGTCTCGTTCGGCATGGATGCTCCCCTTTTTCTCTCGCTGTTATGTTTCCTCAAGGGGGGCGGTAAAATGCCGTTACGACGCTATAGGAAACGCGGCAGTGGGAACACAAGACAGAAAAGGAACTCATTGAAAGCGACCTCTCTGTCCCTCAATCCTGTTAACCGACCTCGTAGCATTATGGAACCGGATAGATCAGAGTATTGTTCTATGGGTACAGGGACAAGCACATGGCGAGCTAGGGTTCAGGGCAGAACAACATGCAGATTACATAGAGGTCGTGATGTGGTTCGGTTTACTCTTCCTTCTTGGGGAAGTTGACTAGCTGCGACACCCACTCCTCTGTCTCTCAAAGCCTGAGACCAAGCCGAGAACAACACAGCCAATCATTGTAGCCAGTATGTACTTCACAGTGAACCAAGGCGCCGTTTGATCGCCCCCTGCGCTGATCCTGGTTATCAGTTCGGGCAGTCTCCATATGCTCACATCGTATATAAGAGAACTCAGCCCCAATATGGCAGCTTTCTCGCCGGCCCAAGCGAACAAGAGCGCGGATGTGATGGCTGTCGAACGATCTTGCCGGTACTTGAATACCTTTCGAAAGTACAGAGTTCCTGCGCCGAACGGGACTGTGAACAGTACGCATCCGAACAGCAGAAGAGCCTTCGGGTTACCGATAATAGGAGTTCCTGGGCGTGCATCATAAGTGTAGCCTGCTCCGGCAAGAAGGCAAAACGACGCTACGTAAACGATAGCCATCAAGAAACACCCGATCAAGACATGCCGGAAGTAATACCGCCCACGAGAAGATACTACGTGTAAGCAGGCCACTCTGTAGTCCTTCCGTAGACTCTCCACGCCGCCCATCCGCTCAAGCACCTTGGCTCTAGCTTCTTCCGGTTCATACCCCCGAGCAACCAAGACCTGGTACTCTTCGGACACATGGTTCATCAACTCAGCTTTTGCTCTCCGATGATAGGAGGCGTCGTCTACATCCAGAAGGATGTCGTTGACGTAATCCTCCATCCATTTAGGACTGCTCACCTAACTCCCTCCCCAGTATGCGCTCCATGGCGTTGACCAGGACTTTCCATTGGTTCTTCTTTTCCGCCAGGACTGAGCGCCCCTTGTCGGTCAGTGTGTAGCAGCGGCGCTTTCTACCATTTACAGTCTCCTCGTACGAGTCTATATACCTCTTGCTCTCCATGACGTGGAGCAACGGATAAAGGCTTCCCTGGCTCATGGAAAACGCCTTGTCAGATAACAGCTCCATTTCCTGGACAAGTTCGTATCCATGCATGTCCTTTCTGCTTAGTAGCTCAAGGATGATGATCTCATGGGTCCCTTTGGACAATTCTTTGTTAACCCTCATAGCAACACCTCTAAATAAGATATATAGCGGTACAGGCGGTCCCGTCAAGGTAATTCCGGTATGCGGAGGTGGGCGAAGGCCGTGACAACGCAGCCAAGAACTCAGTTGCAGCGATAATTACACCTTTGTTATAGTATTCAGGTGATGAGCAACGAGCCGACCCGTTTAGAGATGTTTCTGACACGGCTTGCGTTTCTCCTTTGCGGTAAACCTGTCTACCAGGCATTTGCGGACCGGCTGCCCCTTGATGGCGGGGAGCAGGTGCTTGATTTCGGGTGCGG
>ENA-UPSB01000724-UPSB01000724.1-bioreactor-metagenome-genome-assembly--contig:-NODE-724-length-49131-cov-52.554467_pt1 | contig 49131 bp, 40 predicted proteins | sample MGYA00238182_ERZ773286 | MGnify/ENA primary metagenome ERZ773286 (study PRJEB29026, sample SAMN07631240) | bioreactor metagenome | isolation source: Switchgrass digestor | place: USA: Dartmouth...
GGTGCCTGGGGAAAAATCTTTGCAAAAATGGGGAATTTTCTCTTGCAAAAAACAGTAAGGCATTAGATAGTATTAATATGCTTAGTTTCAATTCCTCATAGGTAGACTAAAAACTGTTATTGGTGTTATTTTTGCTGTTATTTGCTGTTATGTTTCAATTCCTTATAGGTAGACTAAAAACTTGACATTCTGCTAATGAACCCACTTTTCTGTATGGGTTTCAATTCCTTATAGGTAGACTAAAAACCCAACGGGGCAACCTGTTGATTTGACTGGGTGTCAGGGTTTCAATTCCTTATAGGTAGACTAAAAACTGTTAGATTGCTTGTTAGCTTCGTTATCATTGCCCTGAGTTTCAATTCCTTATAGGTAGACTAAAAACCGGCGCAGCTTCTTTGTATGTAACGACATTGGGCAGATGTTTCAATTCCTTATAGGTAGACTAAAAACTCCTATACCGCCATTCCCCATATTACGTCCATCCCAAGTTTCAATTCCTTATAGGTAGACTAAAAACAATGTGTAAATCCGTCCTCTTGCTGCAATTGTTTAATGTTTCAATTCCTTATAGGTAGACTAAAAACATCAACCTGGTCACAGTAGTTTTTCACAATTTCTAAGTTTCAATTCCTTATAGGTAGACTAAAAACCTGTTTCACGAATTCTTTCCATTTATCCCACAATGGTTGTTTCAATTCCTTATAGGTAGACTAAAAACAGGAGTATGGGAGTATGTACCGCTTGGCTATTTTTATGGTTTCAATTCCTTATAGGTAGACTAAAAACTATAGATTATCATAAAATTGCTGTTATATTGTCCAAAAAGTTTCAATTCCTTATAGGTAGACTAAAAACAAATATTCTGCGTTGTGAAGTGAAAAATGAACAGGAGAGTTTCAATTCCTTATAGGTAGACTAAAAACAATCATTAAGGAATATCTTGGCGAAACCCGAGACAAGTTTCAATTCCTTATAGGTAGACTAAAAACACTCCAATACCTGATGTCTGAAATAGTTTTCACGAGGTTTCAATTCCTTATAGGTAGACTAAAAACCTCAAATGCTTTGACTATTGCCTCACTCGCTTTTTGGTTTCAATTCCTTATAGGTAGACTAAAAACAGGTGCGAAAGGCGCAACACCGATTATTCTTTCGGGGTTTCAATTCCTTATAGGTAGACTAAAAACAATGTGTAAATCCGTCCTCTTGCTGCAATTGTTTAATGTTTCAATTCCTTATAGGTAGACTAAAAACAAAGAAGGATTTTTGGAATCGACGTCGTATATATAAGTTTCAATTCCTTATAGGTAGACTAAAAACTACCAAAGGAAACCTTGCACCCTACATAGCTATGTCGTTTCAATTCCTTATAGGTAGACTAAAAACCCAATATAACTCTACAGATTCGACTGCATTGTGCAAATGTTTCAATTCCTTATAGGTAGACTAAAAACACAAAAAAGCTATGTTGCTGCCTACAGCTTTAGTATGTTTCAATTCCTTATAGGTAGACTAAAAACCCATGATAAATCATCTGTAAAGGATTTGACTAACATGTTTCAATTCCTTATAGGTAGACTAAAAACGATATAGATGAACTATTTGAAATGACTCAAATACTCAAGTTTCAATTCCTTATAGGTAGACTAAAAACAGCTTTTGAAGTTCCTCGGTATCCTCGGCATATGCCGGTTTCAATTCCTTATAGGTAGACTAAAAACCAGGACCCTCTGCATTCATTATCTCTTGCAGTTCCATGTTTCAATTCCTTATAGGTAGACTAAAAACATGTATATAGATGACTATGCTGGTACAATCGGCGAGAGTTTCAATTCCTTATAGGTAGACTAAAAACGCGAATCTTCGCGGGATTTTGAAATATACAGGAATGCTGTTTCAATTCCTTATAGGTAGACTAAAAACATTCGGCAAGGGAGGTGGTATACTACTTTTTAACGAGTTTCAATTCCTTATAGGTAGACTAAAAACGGCCTGCCGGTGATGATTGAAAAAGCTACAGAAAAAAGTTTCAATTCCTTATAGGTAGACTAAAAACCTTATAACCTCCTAATTGGGCAACATCTGTATATTTGTTTCAATTCCTTATAGGTAGACTAAAAACTAAATTGGCATCCTGAATTGCTTTAGCAATGTCATGTTTCAATTCCTTATAGGTAGACTAAAAACTCTCATGCGGTGTCAAACCCCAAAATTCCTGTATCGTGTTTCAATTCCTTATAGGTAGACTAAAAACGAGTTAATGGATTATCGCCTAACCCTGAAGGAACATAGGTTTCAATTCCTTATAGGTAGACTAAAAACTTTGCGATGCCATCGAAGAAAGCGTTGCAGAGGATTGTTTCAATTCCTTATAGGTAGACTAAAAACCGACTAAATATGGCTGCTTGAACGATTCTCCACCGGTGTTTCAATTCCTTATAGGTAGACTAAAAACGTCTTTAGAATAGGCAACAATCGCTGATTATGCGGGTTTCAATTCCTTATAGGTAGACTAAAAACCTAAAGCTGGTGTGGATACCTTTTCAATCCAAAGAAGTTTCAATTCCTTATAGGTAGACTAAAAACATGCCATGTTATATTCGAACAAACACTGGCTTGAGAAGTTTCAATTCCTTATAGGTAGACTAAAAACCAAATACCACTTTTATTATCAAGGGGCGTATAAGCCGGTTTCAATTCCTTATAGGTAGACTAAAAACAGTCTGGCCTATGGTCAACTGTTTGTAAGACACCGAGTTTCAATTCCTTATAGGTAGACTAAAAACCGAATATCAAATACTGCCCGCAATGAAAAGGAGGGGTTTCAATTCCTTATAGGTAGACTAAAAACTTTGTTTATAAGCCCAATCCACGCATTGGGCTTTTTGTAGTTTCAATTCCTTATAGGTAGACTAAAAACTGTCCTATTTCATGAGCTATAGTGAAACGTATGCGTGGGTTTCAATTCCTTATAGGTAGACTAAAAACCAGGTTACCCAAAGTATCAAATCTCGGGTAAGCAGCGGTGTTTCAATTCCTTATAGGTAGACTAAAAACGCTTAATAACTGGGATATATACAAGATGTTTGGCGAAATCACGTTTCAATTCCTTATAGGTAGACTAAAAACAATGTTTAAGTACTTCTGTGCAGTATGTGGAAAGACGCGTTTCAATTCCTTATAGGTAGACTAAAAACGTATTTGCTAAAACAAACTTTATCTACAAAAGATTTGTTTCAATTCCTTATAGGTAGACTAAAAACACCCAGAGGATTTTCAAAGGCTTTTACTTCTGTCATGTTTCAATTCCTTATAGGTAGACTAAAAACCCTTGCTGCTGCTCAAAATGCACAAACAACAGCAGAGTTTCAATTCCTTATAGGTAGACTAAAAACTACTATTCGCGCCTGATCTTTACGGGTTGCTACCGAAGTTTCAATTCCTTATAGGTAGACTAAAAACTTTTTTGGTATACGAATAAAGTAATCATCTTCTGTGAGGTTTCAATTCCTTATAGGTAGACTAAAAACATAGAGAGAATGATGCGAGAAAATCAAACATTGTAATCGGTTTCAATTCCTTATAGGTAGACTAAAAACGCTTGTTAAGACATTATTTATAGTTATACCGCAGGGTTTCAATTCCTTATAGGTAGACTAAAAACAAGTCAGGTTTTACGAGAATGAGCACAAAAAACCATGGTTTCAATTCCTTATAGGTAGACTAAAAACCAACATGGACGTTGCAAAGCACAACTGCCAAGGTCACGTGTTTCAATTCCTTATAGGTAGACTAAAAACTCAGCTTTACACTTGTTTTGCTGGGTTTAATCAAGTTTCAATTCCTTATAGGTAGACTAAAAACCTTTGTTTCGGTGGAACCGATGCTGGGGCCAGTGGATTGTTTCAATTCCTTATAGGTAGACTAAAAACAAATACTAGTGAGCGCATTGAACCTCTATCATTGCTTAGTTTCAATTCCTTATAGGTAGACTAAAAACCAACGCATAGCTGATTAGACCTGCGTCTCCGTAGAATGTTTCAATTCCTTATAGGTAGACTAAAAACTTTTGGAGGAATTCAAGAAATAATGGTTCAATACGATAGTTTCAATTCCTTATAGGTAGACTAAAAACAATCTTGCGTAAAGATTTCAGAAAGAGCTGCAACAGTGTTTCAATTCCTTATAGGTAGACTAAAAACACAAGTATCAACGTCCCAAGCAACGCATTACATACATGTTTCAATTCCTTATAGGTAGACTAAAAACCCTTACTAGCATCAAGAATAGTCTCCAGTCCAGTCTCAGTTTCAATTCCTTATAGGTAGACTAAAAACTCTCATCGCCGCCATGAAAAATCGGCGTTAAAGCAGTGTTTCAATTCCTTATAGGTAGACTAAAAACTAATGAGGATTGGCGAGGTTTATTAAAACAGCTTGGTTTCAATTCCTTATAGGTAGACTAAAAACTCGAGGAAGAAGAGGAAGATGAAGCGGAGGAAGAAGTTTCAATTCCTTATAGGTAGACTAAAAACAAGGGATTTGGGTCTCCATAAAAATCTGATGGAACAAGTTTCAATTCCTTATAGGTAGACTAAAAACTTGCTGACGGCAAAATAACAACACAGGAAAAAGACGATAGTTTCAATTCCTTATAGGTAGACTAAAAACAGTACTTCAAGAAATTGTGCTTCATCTGATGTGAGAAGTTTCAATTCCTTATAGGTAGACTAAAAACTCGCCTAGGCTGTGGCATCAAGTACAGATGCTTCCCAAGTTTCAATTCCTTATAGGTAGACTAAAAACTATTACCGAATTTGACTGGTATTACCTTCTCCTTGAGTTTCAATTCCTTATAGGTAGACTAAAAACTGCACAAGTGCGCAGAAAAGCACAGATTACGAGAAGTTTCAATTCCTTATAGGTAGACTAAAAACAGCCGAGGCAAATGCAAAAGCATACACAGATGCCGTGTTTCAATTCCTTATAGGTAGACTAAAAACTTGCTGACGGCAAAATAACAACACAGGAAAAAGACGATAGTTTCAATTCCTTATAGGTAGACTAAAAACATTGAAACAATTGCCGAAGAACTGGCGGCAGAAATGTTTCAATTCCTTATAGGTAGACTAAAAACTTTTCCGCACTCGATGAATTAATAAAGCTGGTAGCTTGTTTCAATTCCTTATAGGTAGACTAAAAACTAGTAGAAGAAGAAATTCAGCAATTGCCACCAACAGAGTTTCAATTCCTTATAGGTAGACTAAAAACGCGCGAACATCCGGCCAGCAAAGTTTACAACTCGATGAGTTTCAATTCCTTATAGGTAGACTAAAAACTTTTTGCTTGGCTTCCTGGTTAATATTCACCTGTGCCAGTTTCAATTCCTTATAGGTAGACTAAAAACTTTTTCTGCCAAATGGCTATTCAATATTAATTAAGCCGTTTCAATTCCTTATAGGTAGACTAAAAACTCCTGCTGTAGTATTGGCCAGTTTAGCTCTCACCAAGTTTCAATTCCTTATAGGTAGACTAAAAACCATAGCTAGAATCACCATACAAAAATGACCAACCTATGTTTCAATTCCTTATAGGTAGACTAAAAACTAAAGGTGTACAATCCCAACAGAGCAAGAAAATTGGTTTCAATTCCTTATAGGTAGACTAAAAACTTGCGGGAGCTGAAGAAAAGGTATCCGAATGCACAGAGTTTCAATTCCTTATAGGTAGACTAAAAACCAATTATTTGCGCTTCTATTTCTCCTCGTTTGGCTAAGTTTCAATTCCTTATAGGTAGACTAAAAACCGGGCGAATTGGGTCTAACGTTGAATACACCACTGGCGTTTCAATTCCTTATAGGTAGACTAAAAACCCATCTTGCCCATTCTTGTGCCATCCCTCACCACCAAAGTTTCAATTCCTTATAGGTAGACTAAAAACGATTTGATTGATGAATCGTCTATTGATGATGAAGCGTTGTTTCAATTCCTTATAGGTAGACTAAAAACTTGCAATATTAAAGCCTGATTTTGGGCGCACAACGATGTTTCAATTCCTTATAGGTAGACTAAAAACAACAGTCATTGCGTTATCATTGATGAGCTTCATGCAATGTTTCAATTCCTTATAGGTAGACTAAAAACATTCGTGAGGAAGGATGGGAAGACAATCCTTCTAGGTTTCAATTCCTTATAGGTAGACTAAAAACACTTCGTAATATGTGCCATACTTTTCTTCATAATATTGTTTCAATTCCTTATAGGTAGACTAAAAACTTCCAGCGGTGACGGCAAGGTGATGCTGAACTACAAAAAGTTTCAATTCCTTATAGGTAGACTAAAAACATATAGTCCGTACGGTTTCGTTTTTGTAAATTTCCTTGTTTCAATTCCTTATAGGTAGACTAAAAACAGCTACAGCAGAATCTGATTGCTTTGGGATATGATTGTTTCAATTCCTTATAGGTAGACTAAAAACTTCCAGCGGTGACGGCAAGGTGATGCTGAACTACAAAAAGTTTCAATTCCTTATAGGTAGACTAAAAACGTAGAAACCTTATGAATAGGTTTAAGTTAGAAGCATTGTTTCAATTCCTTATAGGTAGACTAAAAACTGGGTTTGGGTATCGGCACCATCATCATCCCCTTTGTGTTTCAATTCCTTATAGGTAGACTAAAAACAAGCATGAAACCTTACGAAAGGATTCGCCAGCGAATGTTTCAATTCCTTATAGGTAGACTAAAAACATTCTTTAGCCCATCTTTGCCGGTTCCGGGAATAAAAGTTTCAATTCCTTATAGGTAGACTAAAAACTTTATCGAAAAGAATATGGCTTGGGTTTTCTTTATTTATGTTTCAATTCCTTATAGGTAGACTAAAAACTATAACATGTTTGCACAAGCCCTATTCACAAAAAATGTTTCAATTCCTTATAGGTAGACTAAAAACAGGTATTTTTTGTCCCTTTTTTGACTTGGACTGGCATGTTTCAATTCCTTATAGGTAGACTAAAAACCATAGCCTGCATCAAAGGACAGTTTGTAGCCTTTGAGTTGTTTCAATTCCTTATAGGTAGACTAAAAACAGAAACAACTGACCGCTGATACAAACCGATCTACCCATGTTTCAATTCCTTATAGGTAGACTAAAAACTGTAGTTATCGTAATGCTTGTTGTTGAAGCCTACGAAGTTTCAATTCCTTATAGGTAGACTAAAAACAGATAAAATCACAACACCAGAAGCGCTTTCCTATCTCTGTTTCAATTCCTTATAGGTAGACTAAAAACAATAAAGCGCAAATTAATTTTTTGAGTTTATCCATATGTTTCAATTCCTTATAGGTAGACTAAAAACGTTTTATACTCAGAATTTACTTCCGGATCTTGAAGAAAGTTTCAATTCCTTATAGGTAGACTAAAAACTGTTTATTTGTTTCCAATATTTACCACAAAAACAAGTTTCAATTCCTTATAGGTAGACTAAAAACTGGATAGCCTTCTTTTTTGCTTACTTATCTGTTCTGAGTTTCAATTCCTTATAGGTAGACTAAAAACCAATGATTTGACTTTAGTCTTATTGCTTAGGAAAAAGTTTCAATTCCTTATAGGTAGACTAAAAACTCAAACGAAAGCCCAGGAACGAGGTATAAGTGTGCAGTTTCAATTCCTTATAGGTAGACTAAAAACTTTGCAATATCGTTCCACTTGCTAGATAGCCATCCAGGTTTCAATTCCTTATAGGTAGACTAAAAACCAATAAACACAGTAATTCAGCAATTACAGCAGCCTAGTTTCAATTCCTTATAGGTAGACTAAAAACTTTATTTGGCGTAAAAGATAAAATCAAAATAGCAAGTTTCAATTCCTTATAGGTAGACTAAAAACTTCCCAAACATCAGCGTCTTTCCAGTCAATGATAGGGTTGTTTCAATTCCTTATAGGTAGACTAAAAACTGCTGCTATGAATTCCTCTTTATTGGGATCAATTTCTCGGTTTCAATTCCTTATAGGTAGACTAAAAACGTTGTGGTCAAAAAAGACAGTCAATGGCGGGAGTGGATGTTTCAATTCCTTATAGGTAGACTAAAAACAGCCTTTTTGCTCATTCTGTTACCTTCCCTAGAAAGTTTCAATTCCTTATAGGTAGACTAAAAACCAAAAGAGGATTTATCGCAAAAAACGCTTTTTGAATGTTTCAATTCCTTATAGGTAGACTAAAAACACCACAGCCATTCCTCAACTCTTTCGGGCCGTTTTGTGTTTCAATTCCTTATAGGTAGACTAAAAACAAGCGGTTGTCTTGAATGATTTCTTGCTGAAGATCTAGTTTCAATTCCTTATAGGTAGACTAAAAACAAAGTTATAGAGTTATATGGTAAACATAAGATACTTTTGTTTCAATTCCTTATAGGTAGACTAAAAACATTTGAGGGTTGGTTGTACTTTATATCCCCCGGTTACAAGTTTCAATTCCTTATAGGTAGACTAAAAACCTACGTTTGCGTCGATGTTCACTGTACTATCCCTCCTTCGTTTCAATTCCTTATAGGTAGACTAAAAACTCGGTTCGGGTAGCGACAATGGAGATAAGGCTCTCTAGTTTCAATTCCTTATAGGTAGACTAAAAACTAATCTTAGGAAAACTGCTAATGCTGAAACAATCAAAGTTTCAATTCCTTATAGGTAGACTAAAAACGATTTCCTAATTAGCGAGTATACCAAAAACTTATTTGAGTTTCAATTCCTTATAGGTAGACTAAAAACAATTTTTGAGCAATAATAGAAGCAGCCTTTTGAGGATGTTTCAATTCCTTATAGGTAGACTAAAAACGGCCTAAAACCATTGTGGAACAAGTGGAAAGAATTTGTGTTTCAATTCCTTATAGGTAGACTAAAAACCTGATAATTCAGCAACATTATCTGTAAGCAACAATACATGTTTCAATTCCTTATAGGTAGACTAAAAACCAATATACGGACATGCTTGCTATTGTGAGGATATTTGAGTTTCAATTCCTTATAGGTAGACTAAAAACATCTTTGCTATCGTTTCTTTTATAAAAATTTCTTTCATGTTTCAATTCCTTATAGGTAGACTAAAAACACGCCGTCCTGGCGCCGGAGGAATGGTAGGTAATCCATGTTTCAATTCCTTATAGGTAGACTAAAAACCAATATACGGACATGCTTGCTATTGTGAGGATATTTGAGTTTCAATTCCTTATAGGTAGACTAAAAACACCGGTGGAGAAGGCTCCACGCCTACGAGGCGTAACTGTTTCAATTCCTTATAGGTAGACTAAAAACATCTGTTTTTATCTTGTTTTCATCAAGATTTATTGGGATGTTTCAATTCCTTATAGGTAGACTAAAAACCCAATTTCGATGTAATCGCTTCCTTTAGTAGCCCTAAGTTTCAATTCCTTATAGGTAGACTAAAAACTACAACCTTAGCTACAATCCACTTTATGACCAAGGTTAGTTTCAATTCCTTATAGGTAGACTAAAAACTTCAATAAGTTTTAATGGCTTCACAGTTGGATGATTATGTTTCAATTCCTTATAGGTAGACTAAAAACCATTCTATGATATGTTCTGGTTCCCCCGAAGGCTAGGTTTCAATTCCTTATAGGTAGACTAAAAACCAAAAACACAAAAGCAATACAAGTTACCAAGTGGAACATGTTTCAATTCCTTATAGGTAGACTAAAAACTTATATACTGCGTAATGCTGTATGTCAAGAGTTTTTGGGTTTCAATTCCTTATAGGTAGACTAAAAACGCTGGTGCAGGGTATGATTTTTTCGATTTCGAGCAACGTTTCAATTCCTTATAGGTAGACTAAAAACTTGGGAGAAGATACGTACTAGTAAAGATATTGAATGTTTCAATTCCTTATAGGTAGACTAAAAACAGAAGTATGTCTTCTTTGGCTCTGCGTTGTTTATCGGTTTCAATTCCTTATAGGTAGACTAAAAACTGGCGATAGGATGATCAATCCTCATAAAGGTGGTGAAGTTTCAATTCCTTATAGGTAGACTAAAAACCCCAATCAAAAGCCATAAATAAGGATTTCTTAATATTATAATTTATCAAGAAATCCAGCATCATGTCAAGCAATTTTTAAGGAAATACCAATATATCAAGATCTAAACAATTCTCTCTATTGTCGTCGATCTCCAGGGATTTTTGCATCATTGGAGATCGACGACTCTATAGTATGTTATCTTGACCACCTTTTTTTATACCTATTATTTCTCTATTAGAGTATTTCGTTGTCCTGAATGTATAAAAAATAACTGAGTCTTCATCATCATGTATTATTTTTTGAATTTCCATTTTTAGTTTTTTGTAATTAGCATCCGATATTTCGCCTTCAAATACTGAATTCTGAACCCAATATAAGTATTTTCTGAAACACTTAAGAACCTTTGCAACACGTTTTTCATTAATGTCATAGACTGCAATCACAAACATATATTACCACCTTGCTATGAAAGGTTCATATTCCTTCTCACCCATAAGATGCTTCTCTAATTTGTATAGTTCCAAACGTATAAGCCTTTTGTATGAAACATTTCTTCCGAGTCCGCGATGTTTAATGGTGGTCCGTAATCTTTCATCCAGTTGTTCAACAAAAACCTTTTTCCCTTTTTCATTTAGAGTTATTCCTCCCATATTTTTTGAAAAATCCTTCTTTGTAATCATCTTCTTATCAATCAGTGTGAATATCAAACGGTCAATTATTATCGGCTTGAAAATTTCAGCTACATCTAAATTCAATGAGAAACGTCTAAAATTTGTTGCATGTAGATATCCAATTCTCGGATCCAAATGGGTCTTATATATTTCACTTAGAACCTGAGTATAAAGAATTGAATTCCCAAAGCTTATTAAAGTATTTAATTCATTTTGAGGTGGTCTTCTTGATCTTTCCTCAAACACAAAATCCTCGTTTTGAATAATTATATCAAATGACTTATAATAAGTTTCCCGTACATGTCCTTCAATCGACATAAGACTATTAATATCTCTAGCATTTTCTATTTCTAATGATAACATATCAATGTCTTGTATCACATTGTCCAAATCCTTATCTCTATTACTATAATATTTGACAACTTGTCTGATATTACGATATGCACCATAAACAAGTTTTTGAGCTATATCTATGCGCTTGTCAGCATCAAGATAATGTTCTGCTTGTTTTAATATCATATATCCAGAATTTAAATGTTCACGTGGATAAAAAGTTCCCATATAATAGCCATAATAGTTAAAATAGTGAACAAGGATCTCTTTTTGAGATAACAGTTCTAGCAAACTCTTATTAAAAGTCATATTCCCCAACACATAAATTTCTTGTATATCTTCTATAGGTAAGTATCTCTTACCTGTTTCAGTTTCAAGATATACCGTATTATCCTTACGTTTTAATTCACCATCAGAAAATATATAGATATTCTTTTTCATTTTTATCCACTCCCTACGCCCAGCATAGTTCTCTATATGCACAATTGCGGCAAAATGGTATTTTCCTAGGTTCTGGAGGTATTTCTTTGTAAATGAGAAGCATTATATCCTTTTTAGCTCTTTCAATCTCAGAGATCAAATCATCATTCAAAACAACTTGTACCTTCTTCTTTTCTAAAGGAAAGAGCAATTCCCCTGTTGCCTTTATACCGGCTAACGATAATTCATAAAGATAAAACGTCAATTGCATTCTGGCACTATGTTCATACTTAGAGCTCTTTTTTACCTCTCCTATTACCAGTTGACCTTGATCTCGTTTAATTAAATCCAGTCTCATGTTTTCAATAGAAATTTCTTTTTTTGTACGTTGATATACTTGTCCCTGCAAAAATCTACCTAGATCTATATTTGCATCATCCTGTTCAGGTTGTATGTTATGAGCCATAAGCCATACTTCACGCTTGCATATATAGTAATACCAAATCAAAGTCCCGTTAACATCCACATGATTATAGTCTGACATATCGATCATTCCTTATCTATTTTTAATAAATAAGTGCCTTACCACTCTTATCAATAAACCCTGTATTTTCATCATAATAACGACTTACATCTTCAGGAGGTATCCAATATAGATCACATTGGACTTCTCCTCTTACTTTAAATTCCAATGGCTTGTTTTCTAACATTCTGGATATTCTAACTTGTATAATAAAGTCATTCATTTTAGCCTTAATTAGCCTCAATATTGCTCTGATTTCAAAGGGACTGAGTTTACCGTTAAATTTACTTGCATAATTTTTCCCCAGGACATTTGATAAATCGTAATCAAAATTTGATTGTCCGTCATATGATAAAACTTTTTCAAAGGCATCCGCTAAGCTGCTGGCAAATTCATTTATTTCTACAAAAACGTCACAAACTTCCTCAATATTTTTTATTAATCTAAACTTTTCAACAGCTTCAAAATCCAGTTTCATCATACCGTCCCATATTTCTATGGATTTATCATCCACACCATCGTTTAGAGCCAATTGATAATATTCTTCTGCCAATTTCCCATACTCATTTTCAAGTATTTCATCCTTCCCTTTTAACAGATACTCAGTATGTTTTCTATGGGATAATCCATATACATACTGATTATCATTTCCCAACTGAACTATATATACCGGCAAATAATTTCCTTTCCGTCCAGATCTATTAACTCTACCCGCGGTTTGTATCAATGAATCTATAGGTGCAAAATCTCTAAAGGCCATATCAAAATCCAAATCCACCCCGGCTTCAATCGTCTGTGTTGACACTAGTATAACAGGTTCATTTTTTTCTAATAAACTTCTTACTTTAAATATTACTTCTTTCCTTTTTAGAGGAATTATGTTGGTTGAAAGATAATATACGGGAACATCAAGTTTCTTTTCCTGTAACTTTCTTTTTATACCTTCGTAAATTTCTATACTCTTTTTTATTGTATTAGCAACAACCAATGCAGCTTTATCTGTCGGCCACTTTTTAAAGAAAAGTTCAATAAATTCTTCATTGTCTAATACTTTATCTAGTATTGGCACAAATTTTGTCCTACTTAATTCCATAAAATATGACTCATAATCAGGCAGCAGTTGAATTTCTTCATTTTCAATATTGATTTTATCATTAGACAGAAGCATTTTACCGAACTCAAGTATTTTGGGCTGGGTAGCTGTCATTAATATAAATTTTGTACCATAATATTTTGCCAGCAGCTGTAGCGTAGCACCTATCAAAGGCATATACTCTTGTGGTAACGATTGCACTTCGTCCAAAATTACAATGCTACCGGCAAGTTTATTTATTTTTTTCAGTGGCCTGTTCCCACCTGTAAAGATAGATTGAAATAATTGCACAAATGTTGTCAGAATCACATCCCCGTCCCATGATTCTGTTAGCATTAACGCTTTATCTACAGGTGTATCTTCATTTAAGCTTACGTTTGATGTAAAATCTGATAAACTATAATGTGTAATCATTCTGACATCGTCTTTAAAAACATTTTGATACTCGAGCTTATTCTGTTCAATTATGTTAATAAAAGGAATAGCAACAATTATCTTTGGAATATAGCTCTCTATTTTTTTTATTCGGTTCTGTAAATAGAGAGCACATTGCAGTGAAGAAAGTGTTTTTCCTATTCCTGTTGGAGCTGTCAGAGTAAAAAAATAAGTATTTTTTATTTCTTCATCAGTCAAATTATCAATAACCTGCAACATACTCAACCTTGCTCTTTCTCGTTTGTCATTCAATGCAGGCTTGATATCATTCTTCCGTTTTAGTTTTAAATATTCTGTTACCCGTTCATAATCTATTATCTTAGGATCATAGGATTTTATACGTGCAGAATCAAACTTATCTGTATCAATTAACAATGAAAATATATAAATTAACAGGAAATACCATTTTGAATCTCTAATTCGGCCATTTCTAAATCTAGTCGGCATATATTCAATCAATAATTTATTTCTTTCCAACGGTACAATACTCAAATAATTGTAAAATTCTTTAAGGTCTAACACTTCATTAATTCCCAACTCATCTAAAATCAGCTTTGCTTTATTACTTAAATGCTCCCCTAATAATTTTACATTATTCCATACGTTGCCAGAAAATAATGCCGCTTCTACTCTTAACGAACTATGATGCCTTCTGGTACAAATATAATATAGAAAAACAATTATCTGTTTTTCCTTTTCATCAACTTTAAAAGCTTGTATTTCTTTCAATAAAAAATTGTATAAGATACATGCAGAAATATGGGCATGATTTTTTAAACAGTTATCTTTGCCTTCCTGTAAATATTTTTGAAAATAATCGCTATACTTTCCCATATCATGAAAATACCCCATATATTTACTCAATTCCCTAATAAGTGCGTTACTTATAGTTTCAAATCTTACTGTTGGAGGTATTTGCGCATATATCAATTTAGCTACAGATTTTAAATGCGCATTTAACGGCTGCTTATATCCTTTTTCCCTATCAAAATGAGCTAGATGCTCCATTTGTTGTTTCTCACCCCTTTAAAAGGGAGGCATTGAAGTGTCTTTCTGGAACACTTCAATGCCTCAAAACTATTCCATCCACATTATATTTTGTCCATCTTCCAATGCTACATAGGAATCTACAGCTGCGATAATATTCACACCATCAATATTTGCAATAATATCTTTTAGACCTCTATGGGTAATCCGCCTTTTTGCATCAAACTCTATAGGCAATTCTTCTTTTATAATTCTTTTCTTGTACCCTGTTAAACTTTCAGTTTGTATATCTTTTACTTTATCTGCAGGCATTACAGAAGATATAATCGCCTCATTTTCTTTAAAAATTTCTTCCCCTTCGAGTATATTAATGTTTTCAATCCATCCAAGATTAAAGGCTGTTCCTAAAGCGATAGAAATGTTATAACTCTTGTAATAGGATTGTACGTTGTCATTAAACAATTCCTTCATTTTGCCCATAATTTCCTTGTCCTTATGATATACCCAGATTTTATAGTCTATGCAATCCTCTCTAATATTTTGAGGAATTACCAGCTCTATAGGCGTTTGACTATGATGTTCTTGATAACCGTTTAAATCATTAGGTTTTTCCACCAAAAGATAATTTACCTTTTGCATTGTTTTCTTTATGGGTCTTTGAGAAGAGACAGCGACTTTAAAGTTATCAACAGAAAAATCGTCATAATAGCTGTCCCTTTCCAATCCCAAGAGCCCCGCTATCATTCCGCATATCGTTGTCCTAGGAGGTATAAAGTATGAAAGAGATGAGGAATTGGAATAATATTTTCTAAAGTGAGCCATTTTTCCCATAAGATGAAAAGATATTATTTCCATCATTAACCCTCCATTTTAATGGGAACCAATAAGTCTATCTCTTCATATTCAGGTAAATTAACCAAATTGTCTTCAGCTGCAAATGGATGTCTCCAACCTACAACTTTTTCAATATAACCCTTTTGGATCATATCTTGCACCGTCTCTTTTAGTCTGGCAAAGTCTACCTTCAAATCATTCATATTGCGTATAGGTTTGCCATTTTTCCAATCAGTATGAAGAAATCTTCTTAAGTCTCCAAGGTATCCGTCAAATTCGGGTCTATATATAATCTCAAGGTAAAGCAATGGTTCTTGTCCCTGCTTGCTGTCAGTCTGGTTGGACATAATGGATTGAACAATAGCCTTCCTAAATATATCTCTGTCATTTTCACACATACCGGTTCTCCTAGCATTAAACTTGTTAATGGTCCCATAATGAGCTATTAAAGCATAATATATTTTGTATTTTTTGCCGAACGTAGAGCTATCATCATTCATAATTGACGTTATAGTACTTGACTTGACTAAATCCACCGGATGGAGTGAATAACCCCAGCTGATTTGAATGGGGCCGGTAAAAGTTTTACTTACTCCCTCAACAGCCATAGCACTCCCGAAAAGACGGATATCTATTAGCTCTCTCTTTATTATCTCAGTCAGGAATTCGTTGTTGAATTTTATAAATTCTTTTTTCTCTTTATCTTTTTTATTCTTCATTTGTTCTGCTTTTTTAAAATAAGTATTAGCGTAATCTTTGCTATCACCAAAAACTTTTTCCCATTGTTCTTTTAAATCTTTATTCTCGGAAAATAATCTATCGATCTTTTCATTATTCTCTAACCATTCAGTTATTATATGATTAAACATTACATCCATAGGCACTTTTTGATCAGCCAATGTGTCTACAAATATCCTATAACCCTTGTTTTTCAAATGCTCCCTAATATCCCTCTTTCTCCTAACATCACTTACCAGTACTGTAAACGTTTCATAGTCCATCCTAGGTTTATTCTCTTGATCCGGATCACCATTAGGATTGGATAGCGTAGATTGAAACAGGAATAAAAACTCGCTATTTTGATTTAAAGTCATATTATTCATCCCCCTTTAGATTATTTTCTTCTAAAAGCTCTTTTTGAGCTTCTTCTTCCTCCTTAGTTACGTCAAGAGGTTTAGCCCCTACCAAATATGAATATCCCGCCATGATATAGAACACATTTTCATGTTCATCTAAAGGCCATGATTTATTAGATAAACTATAATAGTAGTTAAATCTGTTCATAACGGCTTCCGTAAATATGGTCATCTTGTCATACTGAATTAATTTTTCCACAACATCATTATAAAGCCATTTTACTTCATTAAGCGACATACCCTGCATTTGAATTTTCTTCAAAATAGGCTTCGTCTTGTGATTTTTTTCTATCTGTGCCAGCGCAACACGATTAATTAGAATACCTAAATAGAACATAGCCCGTTCAGCATTACAAAGACCCTGTTTATTCAAGAAAGACTCAAGCTCCGATATCCACTTATTTACCTTTTCTGAGCTAGTTTTAAAGTTGTCCATAATATCCTCCTCCTTGATAAATTTAAAAACACCTCTATCCAACAAATTTAATTGCTGGCATGTTTTGATCAAAATAATATAGGATAACATAAGTTTTTGTATAAAAAGGTCTTCTCTGCCGTTCATATAATCAAATAAACCCATATTAGTATAATTATCTATTTCAGATTTACTCAATTGTTTAAGTCCTTTGTCTAGAGCCTCGCAGGCATATTGAAACAGTACCTTGTAATTTATCTTTTCTCTGGATAATATAGCCTTATATAGAGACAAAACCCTGCCTACATCAAGTTGTTCATTGTTTTTATTTTTCCTTACAGGTATCAACTTATATATGTACCCTAAAGATATCCTGTGTTCTTTTTCGTTTAAAATAATTCTGTTCTGTTCTAAAGTTTCAATAATTTCATCTATCCACAGCTTAGGCACGTCCTCTATAGTTTCTAGTACAGTAACCGAATTGCCATCAGTTCTATAAATAACAAAATTTACACTATATTGGTTTATTCCACCTTCCATTGCTTCAGACTTTATTTCACTAACCCATGCTCTGGTATCATCGTTATTGAAAGCAATATCTATTGATTTCTTTAAATAATTAAGATATTTATAATCAAAAGCTTCCATCAATGCCTCAGGGATAATAAAAGCATTTTCACCTGCAATTTTACTGCTAAATTGGTCTGAAACTACTTTTTCTCCCCTTTTTAATTTCTGATAACATCTGTTACAAATAGAATAATTATTATCGTGACTATAGTCATTTGAATATTGAGATGTATTGATTTTTTTAGTTATAAATATCTTGTTTATACCTGTTCTATCAAAATTTTTTGTGTATTCACTACTCACATCAGTTTTTCTTTCCTTACATAAATAACAGACTCTCTTTTCCCCCTCTTTATTAGATTCAAATTCACCTAGTTTATTTTCTATTTTAACAACCTTTAGATAGTCATCATGTTTTGGAAGTATAACTTCTCTATTTCCCCATGTAACTTTTGGAACAACCATAACAAATTTATTAGATCTATTAGAATCTTCTATAAAAAGTCTTATAAAGTACTCAGGACTATATTCTTTGTCATTAATCACTATTTTTTTATTTTTCATTTTTATATCCTTAATATTTCCATTCTGTACAACTGAAAACTTTTTTAGATTTAATGTTCCATTACCTTTTTTACTAGATATAGTTATCATATCATTTTTCTCTAATTCTTCTATAGTTTGTCCCAACTCACTATCTTCCAGCCCATTCTTTCTAAGAACATTGTATAAATCACTAAGGGTACTGTTTAAAAGATAATGAAGTGAATCAACTTCCCGAGTCAAGTAATACTGAAATGAAGATGCTGCATTATTTCCGAAGTAATAATATTCATACCGATCATTATGATGAAATTTCTTTGCTACATCAAAATATATAATCTGTTGTTGAAGATCAAATATCAAAAAGACTATATACGGTTCATCATCATTTTTTACTTTTTTTAAGCTTTTTAAGTCTTCTATTAAAGAACTAACCTCTCCTTTGCTGTTGTCATATAATTGCTCACCAATCATCGCCGTAAGTTTTGGAAGGTTCATACAATACACCACCTTTAAAATAATTAATCATTTAACCTGATTCTTTCTTAATCTGAATACATCCAAATCCCTGACTATTCTTGCTGCCCAAACCGCTATCCAATGCCATTTGCAACAGAGATTTTGGACCTGTTAAAATATACTCCCCCGAATACCCTTTGATAATTATTCGCTTATACTTAACTATGGATAGTTTGGGCTGATTTAGTGCTTTTATTGTAACTTTACCTTCCGGAGCCGGTTTTTCATAAAAGGCTTCATACTTATTTTTTAAATTACTCTCAATTAGTGTATTAAAATATGGTTCACCAGGTTGAAAATAGCAAGTATACTTTTTCCCATCCATTTTTGAGACTGTACTATAAACGACTATTGGTGATAATGTCTGTATACAAATCTCATTACATTCTACGATCTCTTTTTCAATTGTAGTTTGAATTACCCTCAATTTCGTTTTTCCCAATTCAATACTGTCCTTGAGCAATAATCCTGATATTAATGAATTATAAAACTCCACGTATGGAGAAGATACAATGATGCTTATATCTCCCTCGAAAATGATGCTTTTATTTCTTTGATCAATAGTATAATCTCCCATTAATCTTGAATATGTAAACATCTTAAAAATTCTGTTTTTATTTCTAAATCCCTCTTTATGCAGAAAATTTGCTATATCATTTCGGACAGAATTGTAAATTAAACCCTGCAATATATAATTGTACTGTATAGGCAAAACCAAGCAATTACTATTAACAGGTTCGAAATATATTCGTAGTTTAATATAGCTCCCCTCCTACTCTCCCGTTTTAATTTTAAGCTAAAATTTTATTTAACCTCTTTTCTTTTATATTTAGACCTTATAAAAACTATTTATTTAAAAATATTGTAAATAAACTATACCCAGCCACCTTCTCCTCCTCCGAAATTCCATGTCCTACCCTTACATACATTATACCACATAAATAGACACTATATTTGCCTTATAAAATTTTCTGTAAAAAATTTTTTTAATTTTTCCCAAGCACTCTTACCTTTTCAATCCCTGTACCACCTCAAAACACCCAAACCCCTGGGAGTTTTTGCTGCCCAATCCGGTTTCATAGGCAACTTTTATGAGCCTTCGGTCGCCCTTCAGCCTGTATATCCCATTCCAGCCTTTTATCACCGTATCTTTGTATTGCAGTACCTTGCAGTACCGCTCATCTCTCGGCCCCAAAGGCTCTATTCTTATATCCCCGTTTTGTATGCTCTGACCGTATACCAACTGATATTTCCGCTCAAGGTTTATCCTTACAAGCTCGGAAAACCACTCATCCCAGGGAGAAAAATAAACAGTTCGCGAGCCGCTGCCCTTTTTCACGGTGTTATAGGCCACAACCGGCGACAGCATCTTTATAACCACTTCTTCGTCAAAATCCACATCTTCAAACCCCGGAAATACCGATATGCTGGCAAGCATGAGCTTTCTCCCGCATATATTCAGGTTATCATTTCGCAGCATACCCTCGGCCAGCTCGCGGAGAAACCTTTCAACCGGTGAAGCCACAATAAGGCTTATGGGAGGCGTAAACTCTATTTTACCGTTTCCTATACTGTAACGTCCCATCAGGCGTGAAAAAGTAAACAATTTAAACTGTCTGCCGTCTATTATAAATCCGTGGTCGTGGAGAAAATCCGATAGCTCCTTTGAGATGTTGTCATATATCATGGCCTGTACGAAATAATTGTATTGCACCGGTATGACTAGATTTTTTTCGGCATAAAATGTAAGCTTTATCCTCATAAGTCTTACCCCTCTTATCCCGTTTTGGCCAGCTTATACAAATTGCATTGCAACGACATGTATGATTGCATTTGAATTTTATTATGCCTTAAAAGCTAAATATAAAGGAGATTTTATGATAGAGTAATCTGTATTTATCAAACAAAGCCCTTTTGCGCTAGGGTCATTATGCTCCCAAATTCCAGAGCCATTTTATTATTTAATTCTACATTATTTCAACAATTCCTCCTTCAATTATACAACATATGTAATAAATCCCAACATAATAATTATGCCGTTATCAATTCCACATATCGAAAAAATCAGTAAATTGCTTTTTGACAACTAATCTATACCATTTTTTATTGACACAAAAAGAGGGCAAAATGAGGATCAAGTCCCCAGTACTTAGCCCTCTTTTCCTTTCCTTTTATATGTTTTTGTTACATCTTTATAACCTTAAAAGCAACTCCCGTCGGTTTTTGTGAATTCAGCTTTAATGCATTTCGCATGCAAATGCCGTATCGCCCTCTCGTTTTCTCCGTTTTGATTCCCTGGCTGATCCAACTCTCTTTCTCCTGTATGCTGTCTAAATATACAGCTCAGTCGATAAGTACCTTTAAGAAATTTTTATTCGATGCTTATGGCTCCGGTAGGGCATTGCTGCTGAGCATCCTGGGCGCAGTCTACAGCATCCTCGGGAATCTCTTCGTCTATAGCCACTGCAAGCCCGTCATCGTCCATGCTGAACACATCAGGACATACTTCGGTGCAAAGCCCGCATCCTATACACGTATCCTTATCCACGTATGCTTTCATGCCATATCCTCTCCTTTCATTAAAGATCATGTCCACATCTCGAGCAGGCAATGCTGCTCTTTCTGTAAAGCTAATGCGTACGATGTAATGCATCGTCCGCTATCTTTTCTATAACCTCATCATATACTTGCTTAAACACTAATTTTTTTCTCCATCATAATAAGCAGAAAAAATATGGGGAGCCTGTGTCCCTCAGGCCCCCTTAAAGCCGTTCCAGCACACTATGGCATCAAGGTTCTTGCGCTGTACCGCGTGCCTATCCGGATTACCTTTATCAGCAGGGTAGCCTATCGGTAAAATGACCATTGGTTCTATATGAGCGGGAAGATTTAAGGCTTCTCGACATTTCGCAGCGTTAAATGCACAAATCCAGCATGTACCAAGCCCCAGCTCAGCCGCCGCTAACGTCATGTGGTCTACCGCAATGGCCACATCGATATCGCAATGGTCCTTGCCATCGCCCCTCTTCCATGACCTGCTGTGGTCACCGCAGGCCACAATGATCACCGGCGCTTCCTTAAGCCATTTTCCCCCATAAGAGGCAGCCACCTTATCCTTCAGTTCTCCCTCGGTAACCACAACGAAGTACAATGGCTGCAGGTTACATGCCGAAGGAGCTACCCTACCCGCTTCAAACACCCTTTCCAGCTTGTCCCTTTCTACCGGTAAGTTTTTGTAACTGCGGCATGAATACCTGCTTTTGGCAAGCTGTAAAAAATCCATAAGATACACCTCCTATATTTTATATAAACTTTAAGCTTTTGCATCTGACTCCATCCGTAAGATTTTGATATGTACTAAATTAAACATTTTCAAGCACTATCAAAATAATACCCTCCAATTATCTCTATAAACGGCCATTTCTACGCGACAGACCAATAAAGAGCCGGTAAGTCAAAGCATACCGTCATGCCCCCAGCTCCACCACCTGTACATCCAGCTTACCCGTTAACCTTTCTGCCAGCCAGTCATGGCAGGTAAATATAAAAACCTGGCGCTGCTTCCCCAGCTCCCTTAACAGAGCAAAACCGTTGTCCAGCCGAAAACCATCCCAGTTGACGAACACCTCGTCGAGGAAGGCCGGCAATGGATCACCTCCCGGATCCAAATGCTCCATAAATGCGAGGCGCAACGAGAGGTACACCTGCTCAAGGGTGCCGCGGCTCAAGGCGCCCTCCTTTACTTCTATAAGCTCCTGACTATCAAACCGTCTGACAAGCAGTGCTGCCTGCTGGCCTTCTTTTGTAAATAGATGCGTATACTTCCCCTCGGTAATGACCGAAAGGTATCTACCGGCTTTTTTCAGGACGTCAGGCTGATGTTCCTCTCGAAACCGCTTTTCTGCCTCCAATATCACGTTTCTCATGAGAATAAGCTTATCCCTCTGCAGGGCTATTTTCTTGAGCTCCCCTTCCAGCAGGGCAATCTCGCTTTCTATTTCATCCATATTGCCCTGGCCCATACCGATCTCGATCTCCTTCTTCAATGTGCCCATCTCGTTGTTGAGGGCGTTGAGCTCCTGCTCTATCTGATCCCGCTCGGCCTTTGCCCGTGCCAGCGCGTCATCATCAAATGACCACCCTTCGTCCCCTTGCTCAAGCTCCGCAATCTGCCTCTCTATATCTTCAAGGTCGGGATAATCCCTTTTTAAATCCTCCAGTATACTATCGGCCTGACGGGCCATCTTTCTGGCCCTGATTAGCCCTTCAACCTTGGCATCCATATCCTCACCGGGCAATTCGTTTAGGCGGGCTAGCATGTAGCCCTTCTCCTTTTGCACCCGCGCCATGGTCTCATCAACCCTGGATAGCTCCCTCTTCAAATCCTCTAGCTGTCCTTTTGCGTTTTGCGCATCCCTGTATCGCCTTTCGGCTTCCTGCAACATGAGCTGAAGAAGGTCTATCATTCCGAGCACATCGTTCGGGCCCGTACCATCAATAGCCTGACGGTAATCTCCCCGCATCGTATCACCGTATGGCCCTGCAAAGCTTCCCGCACCCAAACCCTTGCCCTTGTTATCGGACAAGGCTCCGGCACCGGAATGGCCATCATGGCTGCGGCCATCGTAAAGCCATACAGAAGTGTTGCCCCCCAGGCCCTTATCCAGCCCGCACGCCTTAAGCAAATTCGTCGCCCTGTCCTCCAGTTGGGCTATACGGTCGGCGATTGCCGCTTTTCTATGCAGGCTTTCCCTTATACGGTGCAGCAGCTCTTTCAGCTGGTCTATATCCATCAACAGGGCACCATCGGGGCATTCAAGCCTCTGGGGGATAACAGGCACGCCTTTTAAGAGCATCCTGACACGCCCATGTGCCTGTTTTACGCTTTCATCCAGCTGCTCAAGGCGCTTCTCCTCAAGCTTTACTCCGGGGTGTCCGGCATGCTTCCTGCCAAAAAAGCTCCATACCAGCAGCACAGTTATGCCCGCTATCATCACAAATACGGATAAAAATTTTGCCTCCAACGTGTTGGCCAGCATGAACCCAAGCAATCCCAGCACGGAAAACGCCGCAGAGAACCACGGCACAAACCTCGTACCTGCTCCCTGCCCTGTGCTTATCTTCAAAGCCTCGACCCTGTTTATCTGCTCCTGGTAGCGCTCCTGTGCCTGCCTGAAGGAATCTATTGCTAGGTTCAATGCGGCCGTATCAACAGCTTCTAACGCCTTTACAAGCTCGGCCTTCCAACCACCTGCCAGTACTTTAGAAGCGTGGTGTTTGAGCTGCTCTTCCTTGCTCCTTATATCAAACTCTAAATTTTTTAGCTCCTCCTGATCAGCCCTTATGCGGTCATACGCCTTTACAAGCAGCTTGATATCGCCACCATAATCCAGCAGCCGCCGGTCCTGCTGAGTAAAGGCCTGTACCGTACTTTCCAGCTGGCGTCTCTTGCCCTCCAGCCCGACCCTTTGAAATTCCAGATCCTGTAGCTGCGCATCGATATTTTTCAAATGCTTGGCCGGATCTTCCGGCAAATCATCGTAATTGACTACAAAAGCCGAAGCTTCTCTCAATTCCTGTACCCTCTTGAGCTTTTTCCGTACCGGGTTTAGCCGTTCGCAGCGGTCAATATATGCTATTAGCTGGGATTTCCGCCTTATCTTCTCCTCAAGCATGCACCGGCATTCAGCCAGTTTCATCTGTGCCCTGCGCAGCCCCTCTTCCCTGGCCCTGGCCTCCTGCTGCAATACCCTGAGCCGGCTTATCCGTTCTCCTATCTCCCTGGCCCGCGGCTTACCCCTTCTATCGAAACGCCAAAGGCGGTTGGCCTCCTCTTCCAGCTCCCCCACCACCTGATTTACCGGCCTGATAAAGGAGCTAAACTGGCCCCCCAGAAGCAACTGCTGCATGGTCTCCCACGCCCTGGGCTGCGGAAACTTTAGAGCGCTGAGTTCGACGGCGTAAACCTCCCTGAAAACTTCCCGCGGCAAAACTTCGACATACGAAAGTGCCCTGTTTCTAAGCTCGACCGCTCTATCTCCTTGCACCAGCGTAGTTGCAGGAGCGCTTTTCAGCCTGCGGTTAACGGTGACGACTTCTTCATCCTTTAGCACAAGCTCCCCTTCGCAGGCAGCCTCAGCCTCGCCCCAGGGCACGAAGGGGTTTTCGTCCCTGTTTGCCGGAGACCATCCGTAAAACAGCGTAGTTATCAAGTTAAAAAGGGTGCTTTTGCCCGACTCATTGCGCCCAAATACCAGCACAATGCCCGGCTTAAGCGGAGAACTTTCCCATTCCTTTAAGCAGCCAAAAGCCCTGGCCTTTAACCTTTGAAATCTCATGATGTTTCCTCCATCATCCTAGTAGCTATTTCATAGTCCAGCCCTTCAAGCAGTTCCCGAAGATAAACGATGACGTCATCGGTATCCCCCCCGGGGAAACCGGCCAGCATATCGGGCTTTAATTTGAGCAAAACCTGCGGGTCCTTCCTGGCTTCTTCTATGATATCCAGTGCAGTAGCCAATACATGGGGTTGTCCCCTGTAAGATTGAGGCACCACAGGGCGAACAAGCCCATCGGGCACCACTTCTACATATCTAAAACTCATAGCATCGTATAGATACTCTTCCAGTATCTGAATATTCTCTTCCTGGGGGTACGCCTGAGCGGTTTGAGAGCACAGCTGGGTGTACAGGGGACACGGGCCTTCCAGCACCACTCTGGCGATAATATCTTGCCTTTCCTCAAATTGATCTTCGCTTTCAAGCTGCCCTACCAGCGCTTTATATATGTGTTGCTGCAACTGGGTCAAGGTCCTGACCCGGGAGAGATCATTCACCTTAAAGGTAATCCAGCGTACCGGTGCCACGGGATAAAATTCAGCCTTAACCCCGGCCGGGCCATCCATCTCAACCAAATAGGCTCCCTTCGGGCCTTCCTCACCGTGGTGGCGCCCGACCAGATTACCGGAATACATCACCAATGGATTCTCGGCCAACCGACCCCTTGAATGAATGTGCCCCAGCGCCCAGTAGCTATAGCCCTTGTCCATCATGTCTTCAAGAGTACAGGGGGCATACCTGTCATGATGCCCCTCCCCCCTTGCACCGGTAACCCAAACATGGGCAAGCCCTATATGGGGTATGGAGGCATCCCGGGCATGGGGAAAACCTTTGATGATATTTTCCTTTTCATGAGGGCTTTCGTGCCCGGCTCCCGTCACCCGGGCAACGAGCCGCCCTTCCCTATCATAAACTGCGCAGGTTTCGGGCTTTCTGGCATTGAATACCTTCACGTTGTCCGGCCATTCGATCAGGCTTCTTCGGTACATTACGCCGGCGGGATCATGATTGCCCGGCGCATAAAACACCGGTATTTTAGCTTCATAAAGCCTTTTCATCTGCTCCACCATAAATCTCTCGGTGGCAAAGCTCAAAGTTTGATTATCAAATAGATCCCCAGCTATAAGGACGGCGTGTACCTTCTCCGATATGGCCAGGTCTATTGCCCTTTGAAAAGCCTCCCGAATTGCCTGGCGCAAAAACATGCGCAATTCCTTTGTCCTGACTTGAAATGGTGTATCCAGATGGACATCTGCTAAATGCAGAAATTTGGCCTTCACCATGCCGCCCCCTTGCATCAATAGTTAATGAACAGTTTGACTTATAAATTATTGTCATGCGGAATTTATAAAGGACTATATTATAAGAATATTTTACCACATTTTTTCAGCCAATTCAGCCCCTACTCTTCCACCTCTTTTGCAAGCTGGTTGAGCAACCTGAAAAATTCGGTAAACCTCCGATTTTTTTCCTCAAGTTCCTTTAGGCGATTTTCCACAGCACCACCGGCAAATTCAAGGGCTTTTTTCAGCTCTCCCTCCAGGAACTGTACCCTGCTTGCTAAAGCAGCATTTTCCAGTTCCAGAGCGACTTTACCCTGCAGCAGGTTCTCCGCCATTGCCAGCACGGCGGTAATATCAACAACCCCGTCCTGCGGCAGCCCAGCGGCCTTCTTAAAAGCGTTTACCGCTTCCTCGGTCTCGGCACCAAAAATTCCATCCACTCCGTATTTGGGCAGTCCAAACCCCAATGCCATCAGAAGCCTCTGCAGCCTCTCAATCTCCGGGCCCCTGGCCCCTTTTTTCATATACTCCACCCCCTCTGCGTCAGAACCACCGGTTACGGCCAAAACGATTTTCTGAAGAGGAAAATAGCTGCCGGGACAGGCCGTAACGGCTCCCGGCACCTCCCTGTGCCCCTTGATCCATTTAATAGAAGGATATTCCTTCATCAAATCCTTTACCACCCTGACCAGCGCATCGAATTGCGTCGCGGGCATTTCCCTATCATACGGTTGGCTATCGGAGGGATGATACATCCCCTCGGCACATATGCCAATGGTTCGGGAATTAACCCCTTCAGCATGTGCTCCAACGGCCCACAGCGGCCGCAGTTCCCATACCGAGCCGTCCTTGCGCACGTAAACGTTGTATCCTGCACCCAGCCATCCCCGCCGGAGATGCCATTTATGTATTTGCTGGGGCGTAGCCTGTTTTACCGCCGCATGATGCAGCACAATACCCTCGGTTACCGTCCTGGATTGCAGTTTGCCATTGAATTTCAAATTGGCATTTTTCATATAGTCTCCGACGGCCATGGTCCCCCCTCCCGCCAAAATGGATTGCTTCAGCCGGAGATGCTTGCCAAACTAGAGCTGCCTACTAAAATAGTATAAAAAACGCGTAAAAAGTGGTACCTATAAAGACCCGCCGAATGAAATTGCTATTTTTTGCAACTACTAACCCCTTACACTTTTCCTCTATGCCGTGCTGCTTACTATGCATAATATAATAGAGGGTTCCTTCTCCATTTTTGGCTCAAACCGCCCTATTAAACACTTTAAAGTTCCCTGAAAAAATAGCTGTAAAAGGTATTTCCGGTACCAGGTTCATTATCGGCCATAGATAAACCGTACAGAATGGGCTATAAGTTCATCCACTTCTGGCTTATATTTCAAGTTTATCATTGACCATAAGTAAGCCGTACAGCCTCTCGCAGGCGTCTATCTCTTTGAAATGCTTGTAACAGCTTACGAAAAAAGGACAAGCCTTTGAATCCACTGCGTATAGGACTTGCAAATTATACGAATAAATAAGGATATGTTAAGTAAAGATATGGGCAGTTAAGGCCCGGTTCGGTGAATCGATTCCAACCAGGGAGATGAGAGTGATTCAACTTATTATTTAACGACATGAACATAATTTTGCGCTGCGTAGCCTTATATTACGCAATAAACATAAATAGCGCACTCTATATAAAATGCGAACTATAACCGCAGCGGTATTTTTGTGGTATAATTATACGGCGTCCATTTTAAACGAGGAGGCAATAGCAATGGCTAAGATGAGGCTGGATAAGCTTTTGGCTCATGCGGGGGTCGGCACCCGCAAGCAGGTAAAGAAGCTGATCAAGAAAGGGGCCGTTACGGTAAACGGCCAACCGGCACGGGATGCCGGAATGATCATAGACCCCTCACACGATGAGGTCTTCATGGACGATGCCAGGATAAACTACAGAGAAATGATATATATCATGATGAACAAGCCAAAGGGAGTCATAACCTCCACGTATGACCCCTCGGAAAGGACGGTCGTCGACCTTTTGCCCCCGGAAATGACGATCCTGAATCCCTCACCGGTGGGAAGGCTTGATAAGGATACCGAAGGCCTCTTGCTCATAACAAACGACGGGGAGCTGGCGCATAGGCTTTTATCCCCTAAAAAAAAGGTGGTAAAAAAATATTACGCGCAAATACAGGGAATTGTTGACGAAAATGACGTCCAGGCTTTCGAAGAAGGTATTACCCTTGAAGATGGGTATAAGACCCTTCCGGCGGGGCTTGAAATCATCCGCGCCGCCGATGTGTCCGAGGTATACGTCTATTTAACCGAAGGAAAATACCACCAGGTCAAAAGGATGTTTAAGGCGCTGGATAAACATGTGATCTATCTCAAAAGGGTAGCTATGGGCAGCCTCATCCTCGACGAAGATCTGGAGCCGGGGAAATGGAGGGAACTTACCGAAGAGGAAGTAGCTTCGCTAAAGGAATCTATTACATGATCGCTTCTTCAAAACATGCTCATCTGCTCGCCGTATATGCTCTCCTCGGTTTGGTCACCGCTTTTCCCATCTTCACACTCTTCGATCGTAAATTCAGCCCCGATCTTGGCCCCTAATATTTCCTTCACAAGCTTTAGCGGGGTATCCTTGCTCAGCCATGCATCCACCCATTCCCGTTTAATGATCAGGGGCATTCGGGGATGCACTTCCCTGACGCCTTCTTCCGCATCGGTAGTTATGATAACAAATGTGAGCTGCGGACCAGCGTCCCGGTCAAGAGACAGCTTGCACAGCCCGCCCAAAGACATTATACTTAAATCCTTAAGGCCTGCCCTGTACCTTACCTTTTTCCCCGTATCCTGGGCCTTCCACTCGTAAAACCAGTTGGCAGGCACTATGCACCTGCCGGTGCGCGCAGCCTCCCTGAACATTGGCTTGTCCAGGACGGTCTCTGCCCTGGCATTGGCCACAACCTTTTTCTTGGAACCGTAATCAAAACCCCATCTGGCCGCCGTTATGACCCTGCCTCTTTGCTCCAGCACCACCGGAGCGCTTTGCTTCGGATAGAAATCCCCCCCGCGGTAATTACCCATCTTCTCCCATTTGGCCCTATAGTAGGACATTAGCTCCTCAATGTCGGCTTCAAGCAAAAACCTTACGCACATCGCATTGCCCTCCTACCCATGATGCAAATGCAGTTTATACGCTCCAACGCCGTGCAATCAACTCGGCATGATTCAAAGTTCAAATGATAAACGCGACAATATAGCCCAATTAAAAATAGCTTATGCAACAGCCTGGTCAAAGATGCTTGGTTGAGCAAGCCAAAATAAAAACCCGGCATTCCAACAGCCGGAAACTTTAATCAAATGCCAGGCGATCATAGCTCAGCAGCATTCTATCCGCGTTTGAGATAGGCCTGAAGGTCAATAAGATGCCTCTTTTCCTCCCTGAGCAGCTTTCGAAATGCATCCTTGGCTTCATTCAATTTGGAGGAGATGATCATCTGGGTGTATAAAAGTATGGAGTCCTTTTCAATTTGAATGCCAAACCTTATTACATCCTCAAGGCTTTGCAGATTGTCCACAATACCGTCCTGCTCTTCGTCATCGGGGAAAATTGCGCTGTAAGCAAGGGCGTTAAAATAAGCGGTCACATCCTGGTCGTACAGGTATTCGTCATCAAAGCTATCCTTGCTTTTTAGAAACTCCTGGTATAGCCCTTCAAAAATCACCTTGTGGTCCTTCTCGTCCTCTGCCAGCCTTTCAAGCAGAACCCTTACTGAGTCATCGCTCACCCTGCGCGCTGATCGGCGGTAAAACTTCTCACCTCTCTCCTCGATAGCAATAGCCAACTTAATGGCTTCCAGGTCATTGAATATGTTGATGGCCATCCACTTTCCCCCTCCCTTTACATATCTATTGTAAATCATAATAAAAGCCAATTTTATTCTGAAAAAACATGTTCAGCGCGCTTAAATCCCTTCCTGTACGAATTTTTCATGGTCGCTTTCCGTCGTTTCCTTGCCCGTGTCCTGGTTCACCCCTCCGCCGGCATTCTGTTTTGCTTCCTGGAGTTCTTCCGATTGGGCACCGCCCTCACCGGAGGCTTGTGCAGCTTGATGATCCCCGGATCGATTCTTTTCTTCAGCATCCCCGGCTTGTGCTTCTTTTTTCAGATTATCATCTCCTGTTTGTGCCTCTTTTTTGGAATCATCATTTGTGGCTTGCGCTTCTTTTTTGAGATCTTCCACCTGCTTTTTCAAGCTCTCGACCTTTTCCCTGTGCTCATCGATCTCCTGGCACAGGCGATAGATTTCATTCAAAGAATTATTCTCCTGTTTATAGGCCTCGTACACCGCCTGCCCGATTTCCCTGTACAGCCTTCTTATCGTATCCTCTTCTTTGAACAGCTCATAATTGAGTTTACCCAGCTCCACCAGCTGTTCCGACTTTTCTCCCACCTTTTTTACGACATCGCCAAACCTTTTAGCCAGCTCGTCGATAAATGCCATCCTCTCCTCCTCCTTCTACGCTTTTATGCTCGCTCAACTCTATTATGGCTAACAACTTTGCTTCCTTGAATCGCACAGCGACACAATTCACCATAATCATAATATTCATATCCTCTAATATACTCTTCCCCATTTAAAGGGATTAATACTTGCCTTTCTTTACACATTTGCCATGAATAATGCTATTCATACTCGACCAATTTACGCTCAATTAATCGTTCCCAATGCTCCTTCGATCTCCCGTATAACGCGTTCATCGGTTTCACCTTTAAGCGCATAGGCTAAAGCCTCCATGGCTTCCTTGCCCCCTATCTTTCCCAGTGCCCATGCGCTGTGTGCACGAATTGGAGGATGAGGATGTTTCAAGGTCTTAATCAGCAGCGGAACAAACTGAGGCTGCCTAAAATTGCCCGCCGCAATGATAGCGCCAGATAACAACCGTTGTGGCCTTGCATAATTCTTTCCAATTAAAGATGCTACGGCTTCTATGGACTCCTTATCATTTTCAATCAATGCCCCTATCAGGGCATAGAGATCAAACGGCTGCAGACGGCCATCTTCCGGAAGCCGGGCCTGGCGCGTTATCCTGTTGTTCCTAGGGCATACCATTTGGCATATATCGCAGCCCAGCAACCTGGTACCCAGTTTCTCCCTTACGTCCACCGGGACCAACTCCGAACTCAGCATATAGGCTCTCAAACAGCGCCCCGGCAAAACAACGCCATCATCGACAATGGCATTGGCGGGGCAGGCCTGCCTGCACCGATTGCATCCCCCACACAATGATAAAGCCTGAGGCTGGCTGTCGCAGGGCAGGGGCGCATCGGTCAATATGAGATGAAGGGTGAGCCAGGAGCCGTATTCCCCTGCATATATCAGGCCGTTTTTCCCGAAGGTTCCTACCCCCGCTCGATAAGCCACCGCCTTGGCCGGCAAAGGCGGTTCAACTATGACCTTGTAACCCCGCCGGCTGATGATCCCGGCCAGCTCCTCAACCGCTTTCCTGGCCTCGGGATACTCCGCATAATGCGCCGAATACCTGGCTTTTCCCCCGGGAAATTCCCCGGGGTAAGGCAAATAGGGGTGAATGGCCACCACAATGGCCCTGGCTTCCGGCATCAAATCTTTCGGATCGGGGATGAGCCTGCCCAAAAACTTTTCCGCTCTACTGTCGGCCTTCTTTCGCCCTTCAACCGCTTCCGGCCAAAGGTCGAATGGCCGTGCATCGGTAAAGCCTATTAGGGGAAATCCCAGGCGCTTGCCCTGTCCTATAAGTTCGGCTTTGATAATATCCACATTTTCCACACCGGCTGCCCCTTTTCCTAAACGTCTGCATTTGATAAACTATACGATCAGGCCTATCCTCTCGTACACCTTTTTCAGGGTCTGGGAGGCAATGCCCGCTGCCCTTTGAGCTCCTTCTTTCATCAGCGTTATCAGATAATCCTCATCCTTCATGAGTTCATGATAGCGTTGCTGAATGGGCTTCAAGGCCTCAACCACGCACTCGCCTACGGCTTTTTTGAAGTCACCGTATCCCTTGCCTTCAAATTCCCCTTCAATCTCCTGGTAGGTCTTGCCGGTAATGGCGGCATATATATTCATAAGGTTGCTTATGCCCGGCTTGTTCTCTTCGTCATATTTTACTTCCCTTCCCGAGTCGGTTACAGCCCTCTTAAACTTCTTTATGATGGCGTCGGGCTCATCCAGCAAAGAGATATAGGCATTGGGGTTCTCATCGGATTTCGACATCTTCTTGGTGGGTTCCTGCAGGCTCATCACCCTGGCAGCCACCTTTGGAATATACGCCTCCGGCACCACAAACACGTCGCCATAAAGGCTGTTAAACCTCTGGGCTATATCCCTCGTCAGCTCCAAATGCTGCTTCTGGTCCTCGCCTACCGGAACGAGATGGGTCTGATACAGCAATATATCGGCAGCCATGAGCACCGGATAGGCGAATAATCCCGCATTGATATTGTCACTATGCTTCCTGGCCTTTTCCTTAAACTGGGTCATCCGGCTCAGCTCGCCCATATAAGCATAACAGTTCAAAATCCATGCCAGCTCGGCGTGGGCGCTTACGTGGGATTGGACAAATAGGGTGTTCTTCTCCACATCAAGGCCGCATGCCATATACAGCGCAAACAGGGATAGGCTCCTGTAGCGGAGCTCTTTGGGATCCTGCCGCACCGTCAAAGCATGGAGGTCAACTATACAATAAAAGCAGTCATATTCATCCTGAAGCGTCACCCAGTTTTTTATGGCGCCAAGGTAATTTCCAAGGGTGAGATTGCCGGAAGGCTGTACTCCGCTAAAAATCCTCTTCTTTTGTACCATCGTTTATCCATCCTCTCCATCAAATAATATGTGATAATGCATTAAACCCGTCCACTTCTTTTCGAATATTTTACACTCTCTACAATTGCAATATCTCTTTCTCCTCTAGATAATTCCTCAGTTTTGACACATCCTCCAGGTATACCTCTTTCAGCTGCGGGCGGTATATTATGCTGGCCGGATGATACAGCGGAAACAGGATCATCCTTACCCCCTCCTCGCCCACCGCTATATCGATGGGGGCACCGTGTACCTTACCTATAGCAATTTTATTGTCATCCGTCAATACCTTAAGAGGGATATTGCCCAGGCTCACCACCAGCGCCGGGCGAATGATGATGAGCTCCTTGTAGAGCAAGCCCCTGCAAAGCTCTATCTCTTCCCTGTTGGGCGGGCGATTGGATACGCGGCCACTTGCCGGATCAACTTTGGTAGGCCTGAACTTAACCGCATTGGTGATGTAGATATCCTCGCGCTTTATGTCCAATATTCCCAAAAATTCATTGAGGTTCTGGCCGGCCTGTCCAACAAAGGGTCTTTGCTGCACCACCTCCTGCTGCCCGGGCGCTTCGCCTACCAGAACCAGCCGTGCGTCGGGATTACCCTCGCCAAACACCAGTATCTTTTCTTCATCCCTGTATATCCCTTTAAAAAAAGAAATGCTGTCCTGCCTCAACTTTTGGAGCTGCTTGGCTTTTTGCTTGGCTTTGCTGCTCGGCACTCTCACATCTCCTTTATTTCAATTTTAAATAATATTTTTGGCTACGGCTTCAATCCCAATTCGTGCAACTTATCCCTTATCTTTTTAAAATCTTCCCATGCATCATATTTTTTATCAGGATCCCTAAGCAGGGCAGCAGGATGATAGGTAGCCATTAACCAGTAGCCCTTCCTCTCAAACCATTGCCCGCGTATGCTGGTTATGGAGGCTTTTCTGTCTATTACGTAACGCATGGCCGTAGCACCCAGACACACTATTATCCGCGGGCGCACGAGGTAGACCTGCCTTCTCAAATAGGGCAGGCAGCTCTCGGCCTCGCTCTCGCGCGGCACCCTGTTGCCAGGAGGACGGCACTTCACAATGTTGGCTATATACACCTCTTCCCTTTTAAGCCCAATAGCGGCTATCATCTTATCGAGAAGTTGCCCGGCCTTCCCCACAAAAGGTCTACCGCTCAAATCCTCGTCCCGGCCCGGTCCCTCGCCGATAAACATCAAATCGGCATCGGGGTTTCCCTCACCCGGAACGGCATGCGTACGGGTTTCGGACAGGCCGCATTTTTGACATGTCTCTACAGCTCGTACCAGCTGCTTCCACAGCATTTCGGTATCCATAGCATCCATAAAGTAAAGGCTCCTTTGCTTGGTTTATATCAATTTGGCGGAAAAACGTCGTACTCCTTGTCAAATTTTTATCCTTTCTTTCATTATAATATAACCCCATATATAACTTCAACATTGCAGGCCATCAAACATGTGCACAAAGCAAAACTCATAAACAGCGCGGTATATGCCGGATGATAGACCCGTCCGGAGTTTCAACATGCATGCAACGGATATACCACCCCCCATCTGCAGTTGGATGGCAACCGCCAATCAGCCCTGATCGCCACAACAAAAATATAACAACCCTATGTGAATTTTATAACATTATAAATTTCATTTATCAAAAAATTTACAATTATTAAATAAAAATGATCTTCTATCCATCCTAGCTTATGATATAATAATAGTACAGCGCAAACGGGAATTCAAGGCCATGATAAAGCATTTTCCGGGAAGGAGGTCTTTTCAATGTGCAAATATTCCTCCAGGTGTGCACTGTGCAACAGGACGGTAGAGGTCAGAGCACAGCAACAAGATATGAATACTGTCGAAATAAAAATTTCATCCGACTGCCCCAACCTCCAGCAGCTGGTAAACAGGCCTATCTGCTTGGACGCCATGTATGAAGTTATAGCCCCAAAGGAAAGATCCACGCTGTACGGCTTGCTCAAACAGTACCACAGGCAATTAGAAAACTGCACGGTATACGATATTATTAAAAATTCCATAGGACAAAATTTAGGCCGCTATTATGAGCTGGCCTGATACCCCAAACTAAAATCGCAACCCAAAACAAAAAAGCACGCAGGAGCGCAAACTCCGTACGTGCTTTTTTGTTTTATCAGCTTTATGCCCCTTTATCAGCCTTATGCCTCGCCGCAGAGCTCAAGCAGCCTGTTCCATCTCCTATCCACTTCCTTCTGGATCTCCTCGATCAATCCCTCATTTTCCTTGGTGAACAGATGACGGAACCTGGCCTGAGGCTTCAGATACTCTACCACAGGCAGTTTGTTCTTCGGCTTATAGTTCAATATAAACTTGCCCTCAACCACCTCGTAAAGAGGCCATACGCAGGTCTCTATAGCCAGCCTTACGATTTCCATCAGCTGAGGAGTATTGTATCTCCATCCGCGCGGGCAGGGCGCCAACACGTTCAAAAACGCCGGTCCCGGAGTATATATAGCCTTTTCGGCCTTCTCGTACAGGTCCTTCAGGTTCCTGAAAGGAGCGCTCTGCGCCACATAGGGAATGTTGTGAGAAACCATGATCATGGTCAAATCCTTCTTAAACTGTACCTTACCGGGTATCTCGCTTCCGGCAGGCGAAGTAGTGGTATCGGCATACTTGGGCGTGGACGAAGACCTTTGTATACCGGTGTTCATATAAGCCTCGTTGTCGTAACAGACGTACACCATGTCATGGCCCCTTTCCATGGCCCCGGAAAGAGCCTGGAAACCTATATCATAAGTGCCACCGTCTCCGCCGAAGGCAATAAACTTGGTGGTACCCTTAACCTTACCAACCTTGGCCATAGCACGATAGGCAGCCTCGGCACCCGAAACGGTAGCAGCGGCATTTTCAAACGCGCTATGAATAAATGAATCCTTCCAGGCGGTATAGGGATACAAGCAGGTGGAAACCTCAAGGCAACCCGTGGCTACTCCAACCACCGCATGATCCTCGGGCTTTAAAGCCCTGAGCACGGTCCTCACCACAATAGGAGCGCCGCACCCTGCACACATCCTGTGTCCGCCGGTTATACGTTCCTCTTTTTGCGTCAAAGTCTTAAGATTGTATGCCACCTTGCACACCTCCTATTCTCTTACGCCCAGATAATTGAAGGTCGATTTTATCTGGCCGGTCCTTATAATCTCCAGCAGGTCATTATACACGCTCAAGATCTCATCGGTACGCACATCGCGGCCGCCCAGACCATATATATAGCTTATAGCCCTGGTATCCCTGGCGTAATCAAGCATAGCGCTCCTTACCTCTGTAAACAACGGACCACCCGCTGTAGAGAAGCTCTCGGCCTTGTCCATAATGGCCACGGCCTTCACATGGGACAGGGCCTTGCCCAGCTCCTCAAACGGGAATGGACGGAACACCCTCATCTTGATCAAACCGGCCTTGATGCCCTGTTCGCGCAGCTGATTCACCACAAACTTGGCGGTACCGGCGGTAGAATTCATTATGACAAGAGCCACTTCGGCATCTTCCATCCTGTATTCCTCAAAATATCCGTACTTCCTTCCGGTCAGCTTCTCAAATTCCTGCGCGACCTCCAGGATTACCTTCTTCGCATTCTTCATGGCCTCCGCCTGGGCCCGCTTGTGCTCAAAGTAATATGCGGGCATATCCAGGGGACCCATGGAAATAGGATTATCCCTGTCGAGCAAATAGTGCTCGGGCTTGTATTCTCCGATAAATGCCTTGACCTTCTCATCTTCCAGAAGCTCTATATTCTCAACCGCATGGCTGGTGATAAATCCATCGTAACACACCATTACGGGCAGCTGCACATCCTTGTGTTCTGCGATACGAATAGCCTGGATCAGGTTGTCATAAGCCTCCTGATTGTTTTCGCAGTATAGCTGAATCCAGCCCGAATCCCTAGCCCCCATGCTATCGCTGTGGTCATTGTGAATGTTGATGGGACCGGACAAAGCTCTGTTTATAACCGACATGACTATGGGCAAACGCAGCGAAGCCGCTATATAAAGCATCTCCCACATCAGTGCCAGACCCTGCGAAGAAGTAGCAGTCATGGTTCTGGCACCGGCTGCCTCAGCGCCTATGCAAGCGCTCATGGCGCTGTGTTCCGACTCAACGGCTACAAATTCGGTGTGTACCTGGCCATTGGCGACAAACTGGGAAAAGTACTGGGGCACTTCGGTTGACGGCGTAATGGGAAATGCCGCCACGACATCCGGGTCAATCTGACGCATAGCCACAGCTATCGCTTCGTTACCGCTCAACTTATCCTTGATTGCCATTTCCACATTCCCCTCCCTTACTCTTCTTCCACAAAATCTATGGCTTTAAATGGACATACCTCTACGCAGATCCCGCATCCCTTGCAGTGGTTAAAGTCAAAATCCTTCCTCTTGCCGTTCTCCACGGGAATAGCCATATCAGGGCATACCGGCCAGCACAGCAGGCACTGCTTGCACTTGTCCGGCAACCACACCGGCCTCATGGAACGCCAGTCACCGGTCTTGAAATCCTCCGCATTGCCGGCATCTACGATATGTCCGCCCTGCGGAAACTCCTTCCATGACATATCCTCTCTTACGTTCATCTTGCGCTCCTTGGTCATAGCCCCTTCACCTCCTGCATGGCCCGCTTGAGAGCCCTCATGTTCCCATCTATTACGTGGGGTTTAGTAGCGAACTTGTGGTGGAACGACTTCTCCATAGCTTGAATGAATACTTCCTCGTCCATCAACTTTGTAATCTTTGCAATGGCACCCAGCATGGGCACGTTAGGGAAATAACGCCCCAGCTCTTCCACCGATATCTTTCTGGCATCAATGGTATAAATCTTGCCCTCAAAGCCCCTCAATAACGGCCTGAACTCCTCGGGATCCTTAGCCGAATTTATTACGATAGCTCCATCCTTCTTAAGGCCGGCCGTTACGTCAACCGCTGCTACAAGCGTCTCGTCTACCACTATAACGTAGTCGGGTTCATAAATATTGGAATGTATGGTGATCGGCTCATCGCTAATGCGGTTGTAGGCGGTAATGGGCGCTCCCATTCGCTCCGGACCATATTCCGGGAACCCTTGCACATACTTACCGGTGTCAAAAGCAGCTTCGGCCAGCAGGAGAGATGCGGTTTTGGCGCCTTGTCCCCCTCTGCCGTGCCAGCGGATCTCTATCATCCTACCCATTTAAAGATTTCCTCCTTTCATTTTACAATGCATAGTTACATAAATTCCCAGCATCTGTACTAGTACAAGCACAAAAAAATAAAATTGTATTACAACAGATGCCCGGATATAATTATAACAGATCCACAAAACCCATTGTTATAAATACTTTATGGGCATATAACACTAATCAGATTAATTATAACAGACGAATTTTCCACTGTCAACAAATTATGAAAATAAACAGGGAGGGGATGAATTACAGGAAATGGGAGTAAGGCTTGTCAGGCCAAAAAAAGAATCAAAGGTCACAAGAGATTATGATAATGGAAAATTACAGTAAAATGAACTGCAAAATCAAAATGAGAATGATCCCGGGAATTCCCAGAAAACCCACAATCAGCGCGGTTACTGGATTTATGGCCACCGAAATTCCGATTAGGCCTCCTACGAGGTTTAACAGCCACAATATAATGCCACCAATAATGGCGTTATATATCAATTTGAGGATGACTTTGAGCGGCACCAGCAAAAACCATCCCACAACGTATAACAGCACCAGGCCAGCAGCATAGGCTAATATTACTTCCCACGGAATTGCCCCCGCCATATCCATCACACCCTGATCCAAGATTAATGGTAAACCCACCCGCATACGAATTGCCGACACTTTATAATATGATGCTAATCCAATTTATATGACAACCGGGACAGCATTCCGCTAGCCGGTTTAGCCGGCCTGTATTCTTGAATAAAAGCTATAAAACCTCGGGCAGCAGTTTCCGATGCCCTATTCCCCAAAATACTGTAAAGTCTGTATGCCCGCAACACCCATCAACTTAGCCTGCTTGAGCATGTACATGTATTTTTTTCTGGCAGCCTCCAGGTTGTATATGGCATAGTCCACCAGTTCGGGTTCGCTCACGCTATTGAAATAATTCTGTGCACTTACCCACTCGGCATGCGCCTGGTTGACGGCACGCAGTATGTCGATATGCTCCTGGTCATAAAGCGGGCCGTTATGGCGTGAATCCAAAAGATTTAGTATTCGCATCCTCATGCATCTCCCTCCGCATGCGTCGTTTTTTCATATATTATTGCCATATTTTCTCATTATTATCCGTTGGGGAGGGCTGCAAAACAAACCCGCATAAAAATGAAAAAGGACGAGATGTCTTTCTCGTCCTTTCAGCTTGCGCGTGCTTATCCTTATCAATAGGGTTCCACGAATACCTCGAAGTACGCTTGCGGATGGGCGCAGGCCGGGCATTGGGCCGGAGCATTCTTGCCCTCATGTATGTATCCGCAGTTGCTGCACTTCCACTTAATAACCGTATCCTTTTTGAACACCTTGTCATTCTCCACATTCTCAAGCAATTTTCTATATCTTCTCTCATGGTTCTGCTCGCTTACGCAGACCCTCCTGAAGACTTCTGCGATCTCCGGGAAGCCCTCTTCGTCGGCAACCCTGGCAAACTCGGGATAGAGGTCGGCCCATTCCTCGTGTTCGCCGTTGGCGGCAGCGAGCAGGTTAGCCTTGGTATCTCCCAGCGCAACGGGATAGGATGCATTGGTTATCTCCACCATCTCGCCGTTAAAGCTTTCATTCAAGAACTTGAAGAACCTTTTGGCGTGCTCCTTTTCATGGTCTGCAGTTTCCAGGAATATGTTGGCTATCTGCACATAGCCCTCCTTCTTGGCTACGGAAGCGTAATAAGTATACCTGTTCCTTGCCTGCGACTCACCGGCAAACGCCTTTAGCAGATTTTCAGCAGTCTTGGTACCTTTTAACGATTTCATATAAAACCTCCTCCTTCATTGTTTAATTACTTTATTTAAACTTAAAAAAGCTGATATCCATGTTATCAACGCATATCAAAGGTCCATCGTTTAGCCGGGTTTATTTTACTTCCGCCTTCCAGAGGCCATGGATATTGCAGTAGGCATAGACGTCTACTTCCTCGCCAGTATCAACCAATTCGACTTTTGGCTCCTCACCGGGTGCCAGAGCGATCCTCCGCATGGACTTGTCGCTAACCACAGCCACCCACTCGATGTAATGCTCGGGTACCATAGGATGAGGGGCCGAACCTACCTGAATATACAATTTGCCGTCCTTTCTGCTAACCGCAGGAACGTGTTTCTCGACAGAGGCATCCACCGTATTGGGCTTGAGTTCGGTCATGGGTTGGCCGCAGCATACCAGTTGTCCTCCGCCCCTGTTAACGAGCTCAACCAGGTTCCCGCAGACTTCGCAGCGATAAAAAGCCACTTTATCCCTCATGGTGTTCCTCCTCCCATCAAAATCTTCAAATCATATGCATGATGTAAAATATATACCACGTCAAATTTGTTTTAAAACCAATTTTTAAATTTGTACAAAAAATATTTGAAGCCAAAAAAAACGGGGGCGATGCTGATCACGCTTTCCCCCGTTTTTTATAAACCCGTTGAAATTCTGGCTAAATCTACCTTACTGCTTCGGCCGTTAGCTCATACTCCCGGCAGCCTTCAATCCTTTGAACCAGCTTTTGATAGTGTTTATAGAGAATGCCAAAGCGGTATCTGTAATTTGAATGCCACGGCTTCTGCCTGCCGCAGAAATGCAATATGACCGTATTGTGTATAACAAAATCCAAATTGACCCGGCCTTTGGTAGCTATAAAATAGGTGCCATAACGCCTGGCATCATAATTATATAAATATTCGTCCAGCGGTTTGATCTTATGCCAAAATAGCCCGTTCAATACATCCTGATCGGGCAGGATGAGCTCATTGGCATGCTCCTGTATATAATCAAATATTTGCTGAACATCCACTTCCTTCCTCAGCAGTTCCACATTGATGAGCAACACGCCCGAATTGTAGTACTTGTTCGACTCGGTCCCGAGGCGAAGCTTGTTTATATAATCTATCACCGGCTTGGAGTGTGCAGCTGCAGCAAAATAATAGCCCTCCAGATCCATATAATAGAGCTGTTCAACGGGATTAAGCACAAGGATATCCGGGTCAAGATACAATATCCTGTCAACGTGCCCGGGTAACACGGTATGCGCGATAAGGCGATAATACATTTCGGGAGGATAATAAAAGTTGACTGGTGCCCTGGCAAATATATCCCTGTCAATGGTCACGGGATACAGCGCATGACCGCAAGCCTCCACAAATGCCCATAGCCGCTCAAGTTCCGGTTTCTGTATATCGGAGTGCACCAGATATATTTCTGCTTTCTCATAACAATTATCAAACAGCGATTTGAGCATCACCTTGAGCGGCGGAATGTAAGCTGCGTTCAAAGTCACCAGTATATTCACAGGCCCTCACCTCTCGCGCACAAAAATTTAATGCCTAAATAAATACCTCAAACCCATCGTAAGCGACATCAAAGCCATGGGGACTGGCAAGCTCCACCAGTTCATCGTGTAACAAGCCACCGTTATGGGAAAAATGGGTCACCACAAACCTAGTGGTCTCATCGGCACAGCCTATTTCGAGCAACCTCACTTTAACCTTTATGTTGTCGGGCAAACCCATGTGGTAATTTCCCTCTTTGTTTGGCCCCGAAGTACAGTCCAGACTCACCAGGTTGAAATAATGTCCCCTTATATATTCCCATGTTTCTTCCGGGAATATTCCCGTATCGTTCCCATACAGCATGCGCTTTCCATCCGCGTCCTCAAATATATAAATATAGCAATCTTCTGCCCGGTCATGCAGCGCCTTCAGCGGGGTTACCTTTATGTCTCCCGCCTCAAACGTTTCAAAGGGCGGTACATAACGGACATTTACATATTCCTTTAATATTGAATTCCTGCGAAATATTTCGTTCATAATGGACTCCACGGCCCTGTTGCCATACATATTCAGCACGCTTCCCTCATCAAGGTGGGCAAACACCGACCTTCTAAGCTCCAGATCATTGGTATGGAAATGGTCATCATGGGAATGCGTTATAACCAGATGCTTTAGCTTGCTGAGGTCAATGCTAAAATTTATGGCATGGTAATATGTATCGGGTGGAAAATCCACCATCAAGCTATCGTTAATAAGGGCGCTGGAGCGCGTGCGAATATTCTTTCCTCCCCTTTTTCTGGCTTCTTTACAAGCTTGACATGCACAGAATACACCAGGCCATCCTTCGGCGGCCCCGGTGCCCAGATATTTAACCTTCACCAAAATCTCCTCCTCCGCAAAAATCCTTTATAAGCTCACTTAAATTCATAGGGCCAGTCAATATATCGGTTTAAAATCTCTACAAACTCGCTTAAGCCCTTCGCATCCTGCCTATCAAATCTGGCTTTATATGGGCTGTCAATATCCAAAACCCCTATCAAACGATTGCCCTTTACAATAGGTATGACTATCTCGGACCGAGATGATGGATCGCAAACGATATGCCCCGGAAAAAGGTTCACATCTTCAACCAGCTGAATTTGCCCCGTAGCGGCTGCCGTCCCGCAAACACCTTTGCCCAAAGCAATCCTGGTGCAGGCCGGCTTCCCCTGAAACGGCCCCAGCATGAGCCCTCCTTCTCTGTAAAGATAAAAACCCGCCCAGTTGATATCGGGCAGCAACGTATACAGCAAGGCAGCAGCATTGGATAGCGCCGCAAGCCAGTATCCTTCTTCCTCGAGCAGCCCGGTAAGATAATCGTTAAGCTGTTTATAAAACTCACCCTTGTCGCCAGCATCTATCTTATCTATCGCAAACACAATGCACCCTCCTCGCATCGCTGCCCATCGCAAATGTTAAACTGGCCTAGCCCCTCCATGCATGGCCATATCCATTTTACCACATTATAGCCCATAATCCAATAAAGAAGTGGATTTTTGGCTTCGGGGCCACCTCTTCTCCTTTTATTCTAATTTTTGCTTTGCCGTAATGTATGTGGTATAACCGCCGCTCAAGTTAAACACCCTGGTAAAGCCCCGCTGCATGAGCACCCTGGCTGCTACATATCCCCTCAAACCGATCTGGCAGTACAACACAATGGTTTTGTCCCTGGGAAGCTCATCCACGCGCTCCCTCAATGAATCCAACGGTATGTTGATAGCACCAGGTATAGCGCCAGTGCTTTTGAGCTCGGCCGGGGTACGGACGTCCAGCAGCACGGTATCAGCCGAATCCAGCTTATCCAGCTCATCCCAGTGGATAACGGGGTGTAACCCTTGCAGGATGTTCGACGCCACATACCCGGCCATGTTGACCGGATCCTTGGCCGACGAAAATGGAGGAGCGTAAGCCAGCTCCAGCTCCTGCAGGTCGTACACGGTCATACCGGCGCGGATGGCGGTGGCCAGCACATCCATGCGCTTATCCACACCTTCATATCCCACGATCTGGGCTCCCAGTATCTTCCCATCATCGGGGCTAAACAGGAGCTTTACGGCCATGGAGGTTGCGCCGGGATAATAGCTCGCATGGGAGGCAGAATGGGTATAGGACTTCAGGTACGGGATCCCGTATTTCTTGAGCACCTTTTCATTGTTGCCGGTACAGGCCGCCACCATGTCAAACACCTTTACGATTGCCGTTCCCTGGGTAGCCTTATAGGTATCCTCAATGCCGCATATGTGATTGGCCGCAATGCGCCCCTGCTTATTGGCCGGTCCGGCCAGTGGCATAAGCGTAGGCCTGCCATTTACCAAATCCACCACTTCAATGGCATCGCCAATGGCGTACACATCGGGATGGGATGTCTGCAAGTGCCGATTCACCTTTATGCCGCCCAGCTGGCCTATTTCCAGCCCGGCTTTTTTGGCCAGTACGATTTCCGGCTTTATCCCCACTGCCAATACCACCATATCTGCCTTTATCTGTTTCCCGCTCTTCAGATTCACAATTGTACGCCTTTCATCCCTGTCAAAAGATACCGCTCCGTCGCCAAGGCATAACTCTACGGAATGCTTCCTGAGATGCCCGTGCAAATACGCCGCCATATCGTAATCCAGCGGCGGCATAACCTGATCGAGCATTTCAACCAGCCAAACCTTTATGCCGTTGAGCCTTAGGTTCTCCACCATCTCCAGGCCTATAAACCCTGCGCCGATCACCACAGCGCTGTCCGGTTTTTCCCTGTCAATATAATCCTTCAAGGCCTGGATTCGGGGCATATCCCTCACCGTAAATACGTTGGCCTTTTCGATGCCCGGGATAGGCGGTTTGGCCGGCTCGGCACCCGGGGCCAGTATGAGCTTGTCAAAGCTCTCCCGATAGCGCTCACCGGTAACCCTGTTCAGAACAACGAGCTCCTTCCTGCCAAGATCTATATCCTCCACCTCGTTGTTTACGCGAACATCTATGTTAAACCGCCTGGCCATCCTATTGGGGGTCTGTACCAGCAATTCATCCTTATCTTCTATAACCCCGCCTACATAATACGGTAAACCGCAGTTGGCATATGAAATATATTCGCCCTTTTCGAATATTATTATGTGGGCATCCTCGTCAAGCCTGCGGAGGCGGGCCGCTGCACTGGCCCCGCCTGCTACCCCTCCAACTATGGCTATCTTTCTGCCCTTCACCGCTGATCCCTCCCTTTATTCAAATTTGTTTGCCTGAATTTTTGCCGTTGCCCAAAAATTAAAGGCACAGGGCAAAAACGCCGGAAAACAGCTAAAGAAACGGGGCGCTCGAAAAATGATTGCAAGGAAGTACCCGAGGACAAACCGCACTCACCAGCAACAAAACGGTCTGGATAGTGTAAAAAACATAGTGCAAAATCCTGGAATTAATAGTAATATTGTATTGTACCTTTCCATCTTTAATTCTAAACGGACGGGCGGATTGACTCAAGCCCTTTTATTTTAGAATTAACTTTTAAGAAAGGTCGGAGAATTATGTGGGTGATATTAGCATTTGGTTCGGCTCTATTTGCCGGGGCGACAGCCATCCTGGCCAAAATAGGCGTTAAAAAAGTGGATTCCATGCTGGCCACGGCTATAAGAACGATAATAATACTGCTGTTTTCTTGGCTCATGGTATTCATAGCGGGTTCATGGGAAACCGTATATACAGTGGATCATAGGTCCCTGGTTTTCCTCGTCTTATCGGGGCTGGCAACGGGAGCATCCTGGCTGTGCTATTTCAAAGCCCTGCAGCTGGGAGACGTAAACAAGGTAACCCCCATAGATAAATTCAGCACGGTGCTCACCATGGTATTGGCCATTATAATACTGAGGGAGCCCGTTACCCTGCCTAAACTTATCGGAATGGTCGCCATTGCCCTGGGCACATACCTAATGGTGCACAAAAAGCATGTTCCCGGCGAACAATCAACCGCTTCCTTCGGCGAAACATGGCTGATATATGCCCTTCTATCGGCTTTATTTGCCAGCCTTACGGCCATACTGGCCAAGATCGGCATCGTCGGCGTCGAATCCAATTTGGGCACGGCCATCCGTACGGCTGTGGTGCTGATTATGGCGTGGTTAATCGTGTTCATGACCGGCAGGCACAGGGAGATCAAGGCCATCGATAAAAAGAGCTGGATATTCCTATGCCTCTCGGGCATCACTACCGGCCTTTCATGGCTGTGTTACTTCAAAGCGCTGCAGGACGGCCAGGCAAGCATCGTAGTACCCATAGACAAGCTGAGCATCGTGATCACCGTTGCTTTTTCCTACTTTTTCTTAAAGGAAAAGCTGAATACAAAGTCCTTTATCGGGCTCATGCTGATGGTGGCGGGAACTATGTCGCTTTTGATATCGTGATAAAAAACAGCGTATTACATATCTTGTCCTCGGCCCAGCAAATACTATATAATAGCTACCATGCTTAAAATTGAAGGAGAGAAAACCATAATATGAAAAGCAAAATCGGATGTCTATTAATACACGGTCTGGGAGGAAGGCCGGCTGAAGTGGCTCCCCTGGCCAAATACATGCAATCGAGAGGAATTGCCACCTTTTCGGCGCAGTTGAAAGGGCATACGGGCAAAAAGGATGATCTGTACGGCGTTTCATATCGCCAGTGGATCGAATCGGGCGAAAGGGCGTTGGAAAAATTAAGCGAGCTATGCCAAAATATATTCATAGTAGGGTTTTCAATGGGGGGACTGATCGCCGCAAACTTGCCCCATTATCATAATGTTAAGGGCATTGTCACCTTAAATACCCCCATCTACCCGGTGAACTTTAGCCGTATGCTTAAAAACCTAATGTATGACATAAGGACAAGAAAATTTGACTATTTGAGGTCCTATATTCTATCGTCCTTCAAAGTTCCTTTTTCGACCTTGATAGAGTTTTTAAAGCTGCTAAACATTACAAAATCCAAATTCAAGGACCTACGCTACCCCCTGTTTGTAGCTCAAGCGATGGAAGATGACGTAGTGGTACCTAAAAGCGCTTTGTATATCTACAACAATACCAATTCCCCGGACAAGATCATAAAATTTTACCAACCATCCAATCACTTTATATGCCACAGTCCCGTTGCAGGCGAGCTCTTTAATGATATACTAGCATTCATAGAGCAATACGGCTGAGCTTCAAATCGAATACCGGGCAGATTGCCCGGTATTCTTATTTATAATCTCTCTCCGCACCTCTTCATAAGCCTCAGAATGGCGAGCATTAAAATGATGCTGGCTACAAGTATGCCGATTACATATAAGAAATTTAACCCCGGAATGAAAATTATAACAAAACCCAGTAAAACCCCGATCTGTAACATCAGGTACTGATTCCACCGCCTATCAGCTTCTTCGTATAGATCCCGGTGCACATTACCGCTCATCTCCTTGATACCCATAAACAGGTAATACACTATCAGCAGCGACAGTATCCACGAAGCAATACTTATCAATATCGACGCTGCATTTCCCAATATTGTAAGCGTACCCGCATTACCGAAATTGATGTTTATGCCCGGCATGTTTATTTCCGAGCCTTGCTCTTGCTTCTCATATACTGAAAAAAGGGACAGTACAATCATGGGCAGATTCATCTTGAAAGCTTTATCGAAATACCCGCTATTGGAAGCAAGGGCATAGAAAGCTAAAGCGAACAATATATAACCCACGGTATCGGGTAAAATATCAAGGCCCTGTATCCTGAAGTCCAACATCATGAACAGGAAACCCCAGTATAGCTGTGTAAAGCTTTTTTGATTCATAATACAGATGCACCCCGCACTTTCTTAGCAATATTTACGTAACCCACATTGCTATCCTTTTTATCCACATTCCAGCTGTGCACATGCTCACGTTAATACAAATGTGAACCGCTATTATTAATACACTTAATGCACCCATTCTAACGAAAAAAGAATGCAACCTAAATTTCTTCTGCGATGCAAAATATCCCCTATTAAAATTATTATACCATACTATCGGGTTTTACTGCCAATATCTATGGAAAAATATTAGCCAAATACCCTCCAGCATGACCTTGTTCATCCTCATAAAATTTGAAAAAATCACTCCGGGATATCTTTAATTCCAATCTACATATCAATGAGGTTTTGCCTTTGGCTATTTTCATTTACATTTTTTAAATACACAGCAACACGTTTATTAATAATGCCTCCCTTGATATGACATTTTCACAGGTGATCAACATAAGGTGCCTGATAAACATTGGCATGGTCAAAATCTTGCTGCAGTGTGCAAACCTCTTTCATTATTGTACATTACTTAATATGGGGTACCCATTTCGTCATATATATTTAACATAAGGTACCCCCTTTTGTTGACTTTATCAGGTGCAAGTTTCATGAAATTTGCACCCTTATCAGGAAATACCTCTTATTCATAAGCTCTCCTAAGTCATCGCAGGAATGCCTTTTATCTTGTAACGCAAAAGCCAGCCTATGGACCAAAACATAGGGTATTACAAAAAGCCTATTATCTCAATGACACTATTTGTGTAGCATAATGCTATCATGTAATGCAGCTCATTTAATGCAGCTCATTATGAGCGTTCCACTTAATCAACTCCGTATTAGCTCAGTATAAACTCGGCAGCTAAATAATAAGTATCATATTCCCCTAAATCTGTTGAAACCAGCACGTCTTTAACAATGCGGTATTCGCCCGAATCCAGGCTTCCGTACAGCCATTCCCAGTTTACCGTCCATTCACCGCTGCTTCCTGCATCTAAACTATAGCCGATATCCTCAAAGGCATAGTCACCGTCAAAGACAACAGGAACCTGATACCATTTTCCATCAATCTTCTTTTCCAACCAAAAGGATTCACTATAGATGCACTGCCCGCCGTAATTATTTTCAAACGTTACCGTCAAACCGGTGGCCGAAGCTGCTCCTTCCTTTACCGTCATGGTAATGCCATCGATATTGTTAACGGTTTGAAAATTTGTAGGTTCCCAATCGGTTGCCTCATCAGGCCGGGATGAAGCGTTTCCCGCCGCATTGTTTTGTTGCCCGTCAGCCGAACTGATGTGGTCAAAATTGCTGCATCCCACTACAACAACCAGGCTTACGGATATTAATGCAAGTATAAGTAGATATCTCTTCATACGATCATCCCTCCTACCTGGTTTGACGCAAAAAAATAAAAAAAGTTCCATCAATAACAAGCTGGCATAAGCTTACCCTATACTCCTATGCAGCCATCACAATATAATTCAAATTTAGTTGGGCTCATATAGCTCATGTAGTAGCGCAGAATTTTATGTTAAATACATTTTTGTCAAGCACGTTTTGAAAAACGGTTACAATAAAAAGCCGATACAATAGGTGCCAATACAACGTATGGGCTGCATCAAGCATATGGCTCAAAAACGGCGGGAGATCCGTCTAGTCCAATGATGGATTAGACGAGTACCTGGAAACAGCAATATTTTAAGATTGGCGATGATAATTAAACCGTAAGCGTAAAATAATACCCACCTTGACGAGAAAACATCATTTTGTGGGCACAAATTGCACAATCGGAGGGAGTGTAAATAATTTTGTGTATGGGAGCTTTTGGCTCCTTTCTGGCGTTGTT